>Ga0105240_10000127_pt1 | contig 156461 bp, 133 predicted proteins | sample KBSC54metaG_FD_80426 | JGI IMG/M metagenome (GOLD analysis project Ga0105240, IMG submission 80426) | Corn rhizosphere microbial communities from Kellogg Biological Station, Michigan, USA - KBS C5-4 metaG | ecosystem: Host-associated > Plants > Roots > Rhizosphere > Soil | place: Michigan...
CGGTTGATCCTACTTTGCTCATCGTCTCTCCCGGTCGTCATCACCATGTGGTGTTGCATCGACCGGTTGAAACCGCCGGCCCAAAGAGAAAGTAACCAAAGAGAGAATGGCCTTTAGAGCCAGGGCTCTGAGCAGCATTGAGAGATAAAACCGTTCGGACCGTCTACTTGAATCGACAGGGGACACTTCTGGCGCTTCTGAGGTACGCCGAATCTGTGCGCGAGGCGTCGTGGTGCTGAGGACTTAAGGTGTTCCCTCACTCTCACCTATCCCTCTCGTCATTCCGGCGCAGGCCGGAATCCATACCTCAGCGCATCGGCTTGCGACACGCTGTCTGACAAGCGAAAGACTGAGGGGTGGATTCCGGTCTGCGCCGGAATGACGAAGCAGGGAGGTTGGGGGCAAGGAGTGGGGTGGTGCTTTTACTTACTCCTCACTCCTCTCCACTCACTCCTGTCACTCCTACCACTACAAATCCCGAATCACCATCAACCGCAACTCGCTCATATCGTCGATCGCGTACTTCACGCCCTCGCGCCCGATACCCGAATACTTCGCACCGCCATACGGCATGTTGTCGACGCGGAAACTCGGAATGTCATTGACGATCACGCCGCCCTGATCGAGCTCGTTCCACGCGCGCATCGCATGATTGAGGCTGTCGGTGAAGATGCCGGCCTGCAGGCCATAGTCCGAGTCGTTGACCATCGCTACGACGTCGTCGAATGTCTTGAACGGTGCGAGCAGGGCGAACGGGCCGAATACTTCCATGCGATTGACCTTGGCGCTTTCGGGTACGTTTTCCATCAAGGTTGCTTCCAGCATCGCGCCGGTACGCTTGCCGCCGCATAGCAGCTTGGCGCCGGCCTTGCGTGCCTCTTTGATCCAGTCATGCAGACGTGTCGCCGCGACTTCGTCGATCATCGGGCCGATAAAGGTGTCTTTCTTTTTCGGGTCGCCGGATTTCAGTTTCTTGGTCGCGGTCACCAGCTTGCGCTTGAGTTCGTCGTAGATCGATTCGTGCACGTAGATGCGCTGTACGCTGATGCAGCTCTGGCCGGACTGGTAGAAGGCGCCGAAGATGATGCGATCGACAACCTTGTCGAGCTTCGAAGCCTGATCGGCATCGACGATGCAGGCGGCATTACCGCCCAGTTCCAGTGTGACTTTCTTGTGGCCGGCCTTGGCTTTCAGGTCCCAGCCGATCTGGCTGCCGGTAAAGGACAGCAGCTTGAAGCGCGGGTCTTCGACCAGCGGCGAGGCGTGTTTGCCGTCCAGGTTGAGGATCGAAAAGGCGCCTTTGGGCAGGTCGGTTTCGGCCAGGATTTCACCGATGATCAGCGAGCCGATCGGTGTGCGTTCGGCCGGCTTGAGCACGAACGGACAACCCGCGGCGATTGCCGGGGCGACTTTGTGCGCGACGAGATTCAATGGAAAATTGAACGGCGTGATGAACGATACCGGCCCTAGCGGCACGCGCTTGGTATAGCCGTGATAGCCGTCCAGACGCTTGGCGATTTCCAGGTTGATGGTTTCGCCATTGATACGCACAGCCTCTTCGGCGGCGATGCGGAAGGTTTCGATCAGGCGGGTCACTTCGCCGTCGGAATCCTTGATCGGCTTGCCGGCTTCGACGCAAAGCGCATAGGCCAGCTCTTCGCGACGCGCCTCGAAACGATCGGCGCAATGCTGCAGCACGGCCTGGCGCGCCCATGGCTTGAACTCGCGCATCGGTACGGTGGCCTTCACCGCCGCGGCAATGGCTTTTTCCACCGCCGCCGCATCAGGCACGGCTACGCGGGTGGCGCGCTTGCCGGTGTATTTGTCCAGCACGTCCATCCATTCCTTGGACGTCTGCGCCTTGTTGGCCAGGTAGTAGGGGTAGCTTTTCTCAAGCATGGAAGACTCCGGATCAGACCGCGGCGCTGAGCTCGCGGATCTCTTCGTTGAGGATGCGATGGTTTTCCGAGTAATCGATCATCAGGTCGATCAGGTGCACGCCGCCCTGGTCGAAGGCTCGCTGCAAGGTCGGCAGGAATTCGGCGGCGCTCTGCGGGCGATGCCCATGCGCACCATGCGCTTCGGCAAAGGCGACAAAATCGGGATTGCCCAATTGCATGCCGTAGTCGGCGTAACCCATTTCGGCCTGCTTCCAGCGGATCATGCCGTAGGCATCGTCGCGCAGCAGCAGGATCACCAGGTCGAGCTTGAGCCGGATCGCCGTCTCCAGCTCCTGGGCGTTCATCATGAAACCGCCGTCGCCGCAGATCGCCATGACCTTGCGATGCGGATAGACCATCTTGGCCGCCATCGCCGAAGGCAGGCCCGCGCCCATCGTGGCCAGCGCGTTGTCGAGCAGCACGGTATTGGGCTGGCGTGCGCGGTAATAGCGCGCATACCAGATCTTGTACATGCCGTTGTCCAGGCACAGCACGCCGTCGTCGGGCATGAACTGGCGGGTGATATCGACGATGCGCACCGGATGCATCGGGAAACGATCGTCGTCGCTGTATTGCTTGAGCTGCAGATGAAACGCCTTGCGTACCTTGTCGAAATAGGCGAAGTCCCAGTGCTCCTGCTTGCTCAGCGCATCAGTCAGCCGCTCGACGGTATGGGCGATATCGCCAACCACCTCGATCTGCGGGAAGTACACTGTATCGACTTCCGCGGACGAGAAGTTGATATGAATCACCGTCCGTCGTCCCTTGTGCATGAAGAACGGCGGTTTCTCGACCACGTCATGGCCGACATTGATCACCACATCGGCGGCGTCGATCGCGCGATGCACGAAATCGCCATCGGAAAGAGCAGCGTTACCAAGCCATAACGGATGCGCTTCGTCGATCACGCCCTTGCCCATCTGGGTGGTAAAGAACGGAATACCGAGCTTGTCGATGAAAGCGCGCAGGGCGACCGTGGTGCGTTGACGGTTGGCCGCGGCACCGATCATCAGGATCGGATGCCTGGCGCTGTTGATCGCTTCGGCCGCCTGCACCAGTGCCGCATCATCGGGCGACGGGCGGCGCGCGTATTCGGTCGGCAGCAGGATGATTTCGTCCACTTCGTCGCGCGCGATGTCTTCGGGCAATTCCAGATGCACGGCGCCGGGGCGTTCTTCTTCGGCGCGGCGAAACGCTTCGCGTACGCGTGCCGGAATGGTCGGCGCGGAGACCAGTTGGCGCGTGTATTTGGTCAGCGGCTGCATCATGTCGACCACATCGACCAGCTGAAACAGGCCTTGTTTGTGCGTGCGGATCGGTTTCTGGCCGGTAATCATCAGCATCGGCATGGCGCCGAGCTGGGCATAGGCCGCTGCAGTCACCAGATTGGTGGCGCCGGGGCCGAGAGTGGATAACGCAACACCCGCTTCGCCGGTAAGTCGCCCCCAGGTCGCGGCCATGAAACCGGCGGCCTGTTCGTGGCGGGTAACGATCAGGCGAATCGATGATTCGCGCAGTGCTTCGACAAAATCGAGGTTTTCTTCGCCGGGTACGCCGAAGATGCTGTGAACACCTTCGGCCTCTAGAGCTTTTACGAACAACGCAGCCGCTTTCATTCGTTACTCCATTCTTAAACAGCGTTCTCTTAAACAGCGTTCAAGCAACGGCCAAGAATGCAATCAGTCGCGTTCAGTCGATGTGAGATCGTCCACCACGCGCAGATTCAGTTCACCGTCGGCCAGCCGTGCACGTATCTCGGCCGCGGGTTCGACGCCCGCGACCGAACGCAATACATGTCCTTGCGCGTCAAACAGGATCGAATAACCGCGGTCCAGCGTCGCCAGGGGACTGACCGCATGCATCGTTCGGCCAGCCTGATCGAGCGCCTGGCGGCGGCGTTCCAGGATGCGCAAGATCGCGCGACGCAGACGCAGGTCCTGTTCGGCCAGCCGTCGCTGCAGCAGGGGCAGTTGCTGGCGCGGATGACGGGCCAGCAACCGGGCATGCAGGCGCTCCAGTCGGCGTTGTCGCTGCTGGCTACCGTCACGTTGCACCGCATGCAGCCTGCGCAATAGATGCGCCAGTCGTTCGCGGTCGCGAGCCAGGCGAGCCTGCGGGCGCTGTGCCTGCAAACGCGCATACAGGTGATCGCTGCGCTGGCTCAGCGTATGCAGCCGGCGTTGTTGCAACGAACCCAGGCGCTGTTGCAGTTGACGCAGATGACGCAGGCTGGCCGCGCGATCGGGTACCAGCAGTTCGGCAGCCGCCGAAGGTGTCGGCGCGCGCAGATCGGCGACGAAATCGGCGATGGAGAAATCCACTTCATGCCCGACCGCCGAAACCACCGGTACATCACTGGCGTAAATCGCCCGCGCGACATTCTCGTCGTTGAAGGCCCAGAGGTCTTCGAGCGATCCGCCACCACGGGTTAGCAACAACACGTCGTAACGACCGCTGCGTGAAGCTTTGCGCAGCATGGCAGTAATCGCCGGTGGTGCCTCGCGACCTTGTACCGGCACCGGCAAGACTTCCACCTCGACCAATGGCCAGCGACGCGACAGCACACTCAGCACATCGCGAATCGCCGCACCGGTCGCCGAGGTAATTACGCCGATCCGGCGCGCGTAGTGGGGCAGGGGTTGCTTGTGTTCCTGGTCGAACAGGCCTTCGGCGCCGAGCTGCGTCTTCAGCCGCTCGAACTCCCGGCGCAACGCGCCTTCGCCGGCCGGTTCCATCTGTTCGGCGACCAGCTGAAATTCGCCGCGCGGCTCGTACAGGCCGACACGTGCGCGCAACAGCACATGCATGCCGTCGACCGGCTTGAAGGTGAGCCGCGTGGTCTTGGGACGGAACATCGCGCAACGCACCTGGGCGTCGCTGTCCTTGAGCGTGAAATAGATATGCCCGGAAGCCGGGCGCGCCACATTCGACAGCTCGCCCTCGATCCATACCAGCGGCAGCGCATCTTCCAGCAGGCCGCGCACCAGCCGGTTCAACGAGCTGGGGGTGAGAATCTGCCGTGGCGGGGCGCCGCCTTGGTCGTTGAAGTCGTCGGGGCTGTACATGAAAGCGCGAGACTAGCACGATTGGGCGGCCGAGCCGATGCTTGCCGTAGTGTTACCGAACAGCCACTTACATGGCTTAGTTAAAGCATTGATTCAGGAGGCGCCGGGATGATCTTCGGCTTCCTGCAGGCGCCGCCGGTGTCGTCGACGCATCCGCCAGGTACGAATGCCCAGGTTAAGCGCGAACCAGGCAGCGAAGAGGCCGACCGGCCAGCCGATCACGGCCGGCCAAAAGATCGCCACGACCGCGATGACCGCCAGCACCAGGGTGCCCAGCAGCAAGGGACCGGTCTCCGTATCGCCCAATACCCGGCGATTGCTCAAGGCCGCACCGACACTGTTGGCCAGGCGCAATGCGCCGGCGGCCGCGCGACTCGAACTGCCGCTGCGTTCACCGGGCCGTCGCCGTGGGCGCGGCTGGCTGCGGCGAATGCTTTCGGCCGCCGTGCGCCGACGCCGTGGCAAGAGCACGATCTCGGTGGCATTACCCAGATCCCGTTCGTATTGCTCGGCCAGCTGCGTGGCAAAGCCGGCGTCTTCCACCGCGACATCGATCTCGCGATTGTTCAACCAGCTGGCGACATTGAGATTGGACGAGCCGACGCGTCCCCAGCGGGCATCGGCCACCGCCGTCTTGGCATGCAGCATCGAGCCGTTCCATTCGAAGACGCGGATGCCGGCTTTCAACAAGGGACGGTAACCGGAACGCGACATGCCGGCCACCAACGGTATGTCGCTGCTGCCCGGCACCAGCAGGCGGACGTCCACGCCATCCTGCGCCGCCGCGGCCAGGGCCTGCACATACGGTGCGACGCCGACGAAGTACGCGTCGGTCAGCCATAACGACTTGCGCGCCATGGCAGCTATCTGCTGATCCAGGCGATACATGCCGGCGGTGGCAGGTTGCGTGGCGATGACACGCAATTCCACGCTGCCTGCTTCTTCAACCTGGCTGGGCAGGAAGCTTGGCAGCGGTGAACCCATGCTGCTCCAGCTTTGCGCAAACGCCTGCTCCAGCTCGACCACCGCCGGGCCGCGCAACATCACGCCGGTATCGCGCCAGGGTTCGATGCCGCGTTTTGTATCGCCCAACCATTTGGCGCTGATGCACACGCCCGACAGCGAGCCGATACGCCCGTCGACCACCAATAATTTACGGTGGTCGCGGCTGATCCAGCCGAGTGGTTCGCCCAGCTTCGGCGGGTTGAATACCCGGACCTGGCCGCCCGCGGCACGCAACGGTTCCCAGAACCGGGCACGCGACTGACCCAGGCACCCCATCCAGTCGCACACCACCGCCACCAGCACGCCTTGCCGTGCGCGTTCGGCCAGTGCGTCGAGGAAGGCGCGGCCGACCTCGTCGTCACGGATGATGTAGTTCTCCAGCAGCACTCGTTCACGTGCGCCACGGATCGCTGCCAGCCACGCTTCGTAATGCGCTGCGCCATCGATCAATAGCTCGATCGCGTTACCGCCCAGCAAGGGCGCGCCGGCCGCCCGGCTGAGGGCCTGCTCGGCCAGCAGGCGTTGGCTTGAAAGAACCTGGTTTGGCGACGCGGGAATCTGAGCTGACATGAAGCTGAGTGTAGGGGAGCGGAGGGTATGCGCAATGTCGCGGGCTTCTGTCATGATCGCGCCATGTCGATCACCCATCGTCACACGGATACGGAACTCTGTGCGCTGGACATCATGGCGCGACTGGGCTCGACGCTGCGTATCGCCGCGCCCCTGGGACTGGGCAAGCCGCATGGGCTGCTGAACGCCCTGTATCGACTGACCGTGAACGACACGTCCTGTTCGATGCGCCTGTACACGGCACTTTCACTGACCCGCCCCCGACCTGCGCCGGGTTTGGAGGCGCGCTTCCTGCAGCCGTTTCTCGATCGCCATTTCGGCGAGGATTTCGAAGACCCGGCCTACGCGGTCGATCAGGCACGCAACGCCTTGCCTGGCAATGTCGCCGTGCACGAGTTCTATATGCAGTCGGGTGCGCTGTTGCATTCCAACGGCGCGCAGCGCGACTACATCAGCCAGAACTACACCCATGTCGCACGCGACCTGGTCGAGCAGGAGATCAACCTGCTAGTGCAACTGGTTGCCCGTCGAGATACGCCCGAGGGGCCGCGCTACAGCCTCTCGTGCAATCCGGATCTGACGCTGGATTTTCTCGCTCGCATCAAGGCCAGCGGCAAGCCCCGGCCCTTGTGTGTCGCGGTGCTGCATCCGCAGTTGCCCTATATGGGTGGCGATGCCGAGGTGCCCGCGGAGTTCTTCGATATCGAGCTGACCCCGTCGCACTCGCCGCGTCTGTTCGCGTTGCCGCGCGCGCAGGTGGATATCGCCGAATATGCGCTTGGCATGCATGCCAGTGCCTTGATCAAGGACGACGGTTGTCTGCAGATCGGTATCGGCACCTTGTCCGATGCATTGGTCAAGGCGCTGATGTTGCGCCAGCAAGAGAATGTGCATTGGCGTCGCGCGCTCGTCGCGCTGGATACCTCACGCGTAACGCACAAGCTGGCCGCGCGCGGCGGTGGCCTGGCACCGTTCGTGCGTGGCCTGTACGGCGCGAGCGAGATGGTGATGGATGGCTTCATGCAGCTGGCGCGCGTGGGCATCCTGAAGCGTCGCTCCTGGGACACGCTGGCATTGGAACGCGCCTCGGCCGAAGGGCGCCTGGATGCTCACACGCCAGGCGGCCATTACTTGCGTGGCGCTTTTTTTCTGGGTTCGCGCGAACTGTACGAGTGGTTGCACGCGACCGAGCAAAACGATCCGGACGCGATCGACATGTGCCGTGTTTCCAACGTCAACCAGCTGTACGGCGATCATCAGGCGCTGGCCACCCTGCAGCGGCGCGGCGCGCGTTTCTTCAATACCTGCATGATGGCGACCTTGCTCGGTTCGGCGGTGTCCGACGGACTCGACGACGGCCACGTCGTCAGCGGCGTCGGCGGGCAATACAACTTTGTCGCGATGGCGCACGAGTTGCCGGAAGGACGTTCGATCCTGTTGTTGCGTTCGACCCGCCGCGTGCGTGGTACGGTGCAGTCCAATATCCGCTGGAACTACGGCCACACGACGATCCCTCGTCATTTGCGCGATATCTTCGTGACCGAGTACGGTGTGGCCGACTTGCGCGGCAAGACCGACAGCGAATGCATCGAGGCGATGCTCGCGATCACCGATGCACGTTTTCTCGATGCGCTGTGCGCGGAGGCCAAATCCAACGGCAAGCTCGCGGCCGATTTTCAGGTTCCGGATAAATGGCGTCGCAATACGCCGGAAAATCTGCGCGAAGCGTTGGATCCTTTGCGGCGCAAAGGCCTGCTGCCGGACTTTCCGTTCGGTTCCGATTTCACGGAAGTGGAGCGGCAATTGCTTCCGGCCTTGTCCTGGTTGAAATCCTCCAGCGACAGCTTGCGTGGCAAATGGGGGTTGGTGCGTGCCGCGTTCCGGCCGGGCGAGTTCATGCCGGGCGAAGATGAAGCGCTGCAACGGATGGATCTGGCCGATGCGCATGGGTTGGGTATCAAGGGGCGTATCGAGCGGCGGCTGCTGGTGGCTGCTTTGCGTAGGGGGGAGCGGCGATAGCCGCATTCACGGTGGTGTCGTGGCGGGACGGTCGCGACTGAAGTCGCTCCTACAAGCTAGCTGGGCTTGGCTAGCTTGTAGGAGCGACTTCAGTCGCGACAAGCCGTGACGAAACCGTAGGCCACAGGACAAAAAACAAAGCCATTCAAGGCTTTCCCCAAGCCCACCCCGGTTTGTCATGAAGCCGCCAGCCCGCATGAAGTATCCTTGACACCCCAGCCGCCGTCCCATGGGCAGCTCCAGCCTCCGGTTATTTCGTACATGAGCGTGATCGACCAGCGTTCCACCCTTTTGGCCGCCACGGCCGAACCCGCGCCGCGCCGTCCCAGTGTCGGCGTGCAGATCGGCAAGATCATCGTCGGCGGGGGCGCGCCGATCGTGGTCCAGTCGATGACCAATACCGATACCGAGGACCCGGCCAGTACCGCCAAACAGATTGCCGAGCTGGCACGCGCCGGTTCCGAACTGGTCCGCATCACGGTCAATACGCCGACCGCCGCCGCTGCCGTGCCGCGCATTCGCGAGCGCCTGGAAATGATGGGCGTGAACGTGCCGATCATCGGCGACTTCCACTACAACGGCCACCAGCTGCTCGAAGGCGAGCCGGCCTGCGCCGAAGCATTGGCCAAGTACCGCATCAACCCGGGCAACGTCGGCTTCGGCAAGAAGAAAGACAGCCAGTTCGCCGCGATCATCGAAAAGGCGATCCAGTACGGCAAGCCGGTGCGTATCGGCGCCAACTGGGGTTCGCTCGACCAGAGCATGGTCGCCACCCTGATGGACGAGAACGCACTACGCGCACAGCCTTGGGATGCGGCGCATGTCGCGCGCGAGGCCTTGATCCGTTCGGCGCTCGACTCGGCCGCGCGTGCCGAAGAGATCGGGCTGGCGCGCGACCGCATCATCCTGTCGTGCAAGGTTTCGGGCGTGCAGGAGCTGATCGCGGTGTATCGCGACCTGGCCGCGCGTTGCGACTACGCCCTGCATCTGGGCCTGACCGAAGCGGGCATGGGCTCGAAAGGCATTACGGCCTCCAGCGCCGCGCTTGCCGTGCTGATGCAGGAAGGTATCGGCGACACCATCCGTATTTCGCTCACTCCCGAACCAGGCGGGGCGCGCACGGGTGAAGTCATCGTCGCGCAGGAATTGCTGCAGACCATGGGCCTGCGCGCGTTCACTCCGTTGGTCACCGCTTGCCCTGGCTGCGGCCGTACCACCAGCGAATTTTTCCAGGAGCTGGCCAAGACGGTGCAGGAGCACGTGCGCGAGAAGATGCCCGAGTGGCGCGTCAAATACGACGGCGTGGAAAACCTCACTCTCGCGGTGATGGGCTGCGTGGTCAACGGTCCGGGCGAATCCAAGCACGCCAATATCGGCATCTCCTTGCCGGGCAATGGCGAGGCTCCTTCGGCGCCGGTGTTTATCGACGGCGAAAAGGCGATGACTTTGCGTGGCGAAAACATCGCCGCGGAATTCGTCGGCATTCTCGATAACTACGTTGCCAGCAAATACGTCGCACGCGGTGCCTGAGTGACTCGCGTCGACGATAAAGAGCAAGCCATCGTCGACGCCTGGCACGGCAATGCCGCGCCCTGGACGCGCGCCGTTCGCGAGCAGACCATCGAAAGCCGCAAGCTGGTGACCGACGAAGCCATCGTGCGCGCCGTGCTCGCCCAGGCATCGCATCGTGTACTCGACGTCGGTTGTGGCGAAGGCTGGCTGGCGCACCGTCTGAGCAAGGCCGGACTGCAGGTGACCGGTGTCGACACCGTGTCCGAGCTGCTTGTCGCGGCACGTGCGCAGGGCGGCGATTTTCGCGAGCTTTCCTATGCGGATCTGGCCGGCGGCGCGTTATCCGAGCGCTTCGACGCGGTGATCTGCAATTTTTCCTTGCTGGGTAAAGCATCGGTCGATGACTTGCTCAAGGCCATGCCGGACATGCTGCAACCGGGCGGCGTTTTGCTGATCCAGACTCTGCACCCGTTGGCCGATGGTACGGGTCCCTATCTCGACGGTTGGCGCGATGGTTCCTGGGCGGGGTGCGGCGATGGCTTCGGTCAGGCCGCGCCATGGTATTTCCGGACGCTGGCGGGGTGGCAGGCCAGTTTCGCCGCCGCCGGCCTCTATATCTCGGCTCTGGATGAGCCGCTGCACCCCCACACGGGCCGTCCGGCCTCGGTCATATTCATGCTCAAGGTCACGGCTCAAGTCCTGGCGTGACCTGCCGGACTCGCACAACGCGTTCAGATGAGGTAAGAAGCCGTAGGGCTACCTTGGGGCGCAGAAGGTGGCTCGGGCTTGCCGTGACGAGCGGCGGTTCTACAGGGGGCTGACGCCGCGGAGGACATCCGGAGTGACGATCAAGCCGCAACTGCGTATTGCGTTGATTTACGTCATCGTATCGGTGCTGTGGATCTGGCTATCCGATCGGTTGCTGGTGGCCGTCTTGCACGACCAGTACCTGTTTTATCGGGTCATGGTCCTCAAGGGTTCGTTCTTCGTCACGTGCACCGGCGTGCTGATCTACTGGCTGGTTTCGCGCGATATGCGCCGCATGGACCGGGTCAACCAGCGGTTGCGCGATGGCCATCTGCAGTCACTGCAGGTACTGGTCTCGGCGATGGATATCCGGCACAAGGAAACCAGCGACCACTCCGAGCGCGTCATGCGCATGGCCACCGGGCTGGCGCGGCTTGCCGGCATACGCGGACAGGCGTTGCGCAATCTTCGTTTCGGTGCGTTGTTGCACGACATCGGCAAGCTGGCCTTGCCCGATAGCGTGTTGGTCAAGGCAGGTCCGCTCACTCCGGACGAAATCGCGGTGATGCGCACCCACACGCGCATCGGCCATGAGATGTTGCGGCAGATCGAGTTTCTGCGTGACGCCACCGATATCCCGTTCGCGCATCATGAACGCTGGGACGGTACCGGTTATCCGCAAGGCTTGAGCGGGGAGATGATTCCGCTGGCGGCGCGTGTTTTCAGCGTGGTGGACGTATGGGATGCGCTGAGCCATCCGCGCGTCTATAAACCGGCCTGGCCGGAAGACGAAGTGATCGACTATCTGCGCAACGCCGCCGGCAGCCAGCTCGATCCGCACCTGGTGAAACTGTTCCTTGCGCACTACGACGAACTGGTCTTGCTGGGCACCAATGAGGTTCCCGAATTGATCTCGATCCAGTGATCTACAACCTGCTCCCTCTCCCCTGGCTCCGCCGGGGGAGAGGGTTGGGGTGAGGGGGGCTTTTAAGTCTCTATCGCATCGCCAGCGATCAAACCTTCGTCGCGCAGGCGCGCCACCAGCTGCGGCGTAAACTCCGACCAGTTGCCGGGCTGACCAGGTAGATGATTGAGCTGCGCCACCACGCGCAGGAACTGCGCACGCGGGTATTCCACCGCGCCCATGCTCAGCAGATGCGGGTTGGTAACCTGGGCATCGATCAAGGGAAAATCCCAGCCCCGCAGCAACCGCGCCAGGGCGATCAAGGCCAGCTTGGAGCCGCCGCTTTCGCGGCTGAACATCGATTCACCGCAGAACAGCCGCCCCACCGCGACGCCGTAGACCCCGCCGACCAGCCGCTCGCCATCCCACACTTCCACGCTATGCGCATGGCCGGTCTTATGCAGCGCCACATAGGCCTGGATCATCGCCGGAATGATCCAGGTGCCGATCTGCCCCGGCCGTGGTGAGGCGCAGGCTTCGACCACTTCACGGAAGGCATGATCGATGGTGACACGCCAGCGTTGGCGTCCCAGCAGCCGACGCAGGCTGCGATTGGCGTGGAGTTCCGCGGTATGAAAAACGCAGCGCGGATCGGGCGACCACCACAGAATCGGTTCGTCGTCGTTGAACCACGGAAAGATGCCCTGCGAGTACGCGGCCAGCAACCTGCGTGGCGACAGGTCCCCGCCAAACGCCAACAGCCCATTGGGCTCGCGCAGCGCATTGCGCGGGTTGGGAAAGCGCTCCGGCCGCGTGCTGTCGAGTAGGGGCAGGGTGAGCGTAGCGGACATGGTACGTAGCCTAACCTACGGCGACGGCTTTTTTCTCCGTGGCTGGCGTGGTCTTTCTTATCCGCGTCACGATCTGTTTGATGTATTTCACTCTTGATAAAAGCGCCCCCTCACCCCAGCCCTCTCCCCCGGCGAAGCCAGGGGAGAGGGAGCTGACTGAGGTAACTTCAGTGTTTCGCACTTGCGTAACCTGCCCCCTCTCCCCTGGCTTCGCCGGGGGAGAGGGCTGGGGTGAGGGGGCGCTTTTGAATTTCACCGCTGCGCATACGGACTATGCTCCATCAAATCCTGCGCATACCCATCCATATGCAAGGCCTCGCGTTTCAACGCCTGGCGCACCGCGTCGCGAAAACCTTCGTCGGCTAGATAATGGCGCGAATGCGTGCGAACCGGCAGGAACCCGCGTGCGAGCTTGTGTTCACCCTGTGCGCCCGGTTCGAAGCGTTGCAGACCGTGTTCGATCGCATACGCGATGCCCTGGTAGTAGCACAGCTCGAAGTGCAACCCGGGCAGGTCGACGGTGGCGCCCCAATAACGTCCGTACAAGGTGTGATTGCTTCGCAGGAACATCGCCATCGCAAAGATGGTCGAGCCGCTGCGTGCGATCGCCACCTGCACGCGGTCACCCAGGCGCTGGCCCAGGTCGACGAAAAAAGCTTCGGTCAACGCGGCGTGATTGCCCTTGGCGTCGAACGTCGATTCATACAGTGCATGGATCTGATGCCATTGCTCCGTATCGATCGACTCGCCGCTGCGCATCTCGATGCGCATGCCGCTCTGCATGACTTGGCCGCGTTCGTGGCGAATGTTCTTGCGCTTCTTGTGGTTGAGCGCCGCGAGAAAATCGCCGAAATCGCTATAGCCGCGATTGGGCCAGTGAAACTGCACGTCCGAACGCGCCAGCCAGTGTTCGTCGAACGCAGACAGGTCATCGTCGGTGAGAAAATTGGCGTGCGCCGATGACAGGCCGTAGCGATCGACCTGGGCGCGCATGGCAGCGACCAATGCCTGGCGGCGCAGATCGCTTTCGGCGGTGTTGCCAACCAGCAGGCGTGCGCCAGTCACCGGCGAATACGGCACCGCGTTGAGCAGCTTCGGATAGTAGTCGCCGCCCGCGCGTTCCCATGCGCCCGCCCAGCTCCAGTCGAACACGAACTCGCCGTGCGAATTGCCCTTGATGTAGAGCGGCGCGGCCGCGACCAGTTTGTCGCCTTCATGCAGCACAAGGTGATGCGCGCGCCAGCCAAAATCGTCCCGGATGCAGCCGGTGGTTTCCAGCGCCGACAGAAACGCATGCGACAGAAAAGGATTGTCGTCCGGGAGCAGGGCATCCCAGGCGGCAGCGGGCAAGTCGGCGATGCTTTCGTGGAAGCGGGCTTCGATCAAGGGCGAGTTGAGAGTAAAGAGGAGTGAGTGTTGAGTAGAGCAGGCAACGAAGGGGAGGAGCCAGATTTATTTCTCACTCCTCACTCCTCTTCACTTACTTCTTGCCTTTACACCACCGGCGTCTGCTGATCCAGCCAACGCTCCGCATCCAGCGCGGCCATGCAGCCGAAGCCGGCCGAGGTCACGGCCTGGCGATATACATGATCGGCGACATCGCCCGCGGCGAACACGCCCGGGATATTGGTCATTGTCGCCATGCCGTCCAGGCCCGAACGAATCTTGATGTAGCCGTCGCGCATGTCCAGCTGGCCGTCGAAGATGCCGGTGTTGGGCGTATGGCCGATCGCTACGAAGAAGCCGGTGACATCCAGGTCGCGCGTGGTGCCGGTGTTCACGTCTTTCACGCGCACGCCGTTCACGCCGCTGTTGTCGCCCAGCACCTCATCCACCGCGTGGTTCCAGATCAGCTCGATCTTGCCGGCGGCGGCCTTCTCGAACAGCTTGTCCTGCATGATCTTCTCCGCGCGCAGCTTGTCGCGACGGTGCACCAGGTACACCTTGCGGGCGATGTTGGACAGGTACAGCGCCTCTTCGACCGCCGTATTGCCGCCGCCGACCACCACTACGTCCTGCTCGCGGAAGAAGAAGCCGTCACAGGTGGCGCAGGCCGATACGCCCTTGCCCTTGAAATGCTCTTCGCTGGCCAGGCCCAGGTACTTGGCGGTCGCGCCGGTGGTAATGATCAGCGCGTCGGCGGTGTACTCGCCCGAGTCGCCCTTGAGGCGGAACGGGCGCTGCTTCAGGTCCACCGTATGGATATGGTCGAACACCATCTCGGTCTTGAAGCGCTCGGCGTGTTCGGCCATGCGCTGCATCAAGGCAGGCCCCTGCAACCCCTCCACATCGCCCGGCCAGTTGTCGACGTCGGTCGTGGTCATGAGCTGCCCACCCTGCTGCAGGCCGGTGATCATGGTCGGCTTCAGGTTGGCGCGGGCAGCGTACACGGCAGCCGTATAGCCGGCGGGGCCGGAGCCCAGGATCAGCAGGCGGCTGTGCTTAGGGGTGCTCATTGATATAATCCTTAAAGTTTGCTGGCAGCTTGAATCACTATTCGCTCCATATCCCGCGGCGGTTTCAGGTAAGACCGCCTCAAGGCATCAGAGAACGAGTTTTGAACCCGCAAGGATGGGGAAGACACGCAGCCGATTCAAGGCGCAGGCGACCTTAACAATCCCCGCGATGTTTCGCATCGCGGTTTTTTGTGCACTGACAGGATCTTCCACTCCCCATGCGTATCGGCATTCCTTCTGAAACCAAGACCCTAGAGGGTCGCGTTGCCCTGGTCCCCGCTGCCGCCGCCGACCTGGTTCGCCGCGGCCACGAAGTATTCATACAGGCCGGCGCCGGCCTGAAGAGCGGCTTTTCCGACGAGTCCTACACCAAGGTCGGCGTGAAACTGGCTGCTGACGCCGCTGCCCTGTACGAGGCTGGCGAGCTGATCGTCAAGGTGAAGGAGCCGGTCGCCGGCGACCTGGCCCTGCTCAAGAAGCACCACCTGCTGTTCTGCTACCTGCACCTGGCCGCCGAGCCGGCGCTGACCAAGAGCCTGCTGGACATCGGCCTGACCGGCGTCGCATTCGAATCGGTCGAGGAAGACGGCGGCCTGCCGCTGCTGCTGCCGATGTCGGTGATCGCCGGCCGTATCGCCACCCAGATCGGCACCACGCTGCTGCATCGCCCGCAGGGCGGCAAGGGCAAGCTGCTGGGCGGCATGGCCTCGACCCCGCGCGGCAAGGTCGTCGTGCTGGGCGCGGGCGCTGCCGGTGGCAACGCCGCTGCGCTGGCCGCTGCTGCCGGCGCCAACGTGGTGGTGTTCGACAAGCGCCAGGACCGCCTGGCCGAAATGATGGCGATGGGCCCGAACGTCACCGCGCTGTACGCCTACGAGTCCTCGGTGGCCGAAGAAGTGCGCGATGCCGACATCGTCGTCGGTGCCGTGCTGATCCCCAGCGCCAAGGCACCGCGCGTGGTCACCGAAGAGATGGTCAAGACGATGGAGCCGGGCTCGGTGCTGGTCGATATCTCGATCGACCAGGGTGGCTGCTTCGAAACCTCGCGTCCGACCACCTGGAAGGAACCGACCTACGACGTGCACGGCGTGACGCATTTCTGCGTGACCAACATGCCGGGCGCCGTGCCGCAGACCTCGTCGGTGGCCATCTCGGCCGCGATCCTGCCGTACGTGCAGCGCCTGGCCGGCGGCAACGAGTGGCGCGACTTCGCCCCGCTCAAGGCCGGTATCAATGTGGACGGCGGCAAGCTGGTGCATCCGGCCCTGCTGGGCTGATAGGCTCCGCCCGATGGGGAACGGAGGCCTCGGGCTTCCGTTCCCCTTTTCTTTTTTAGCATTTTCAATAAATTACGGCATTAAGCCAAGGTAAGACCTACGACAGGGTATGCTCTTGCGCCTAAGAGGGGCAGGGATGCTTACAGGGGAGCAATACGCTATGTCGGCAGTAACCTACCCACGGTCCTTTATTGATTGCAGTTTATGAGGAATCCCAAACCGGTGGCGCGTAGCGCAAAAGCAACATCCAAAAAGGAAAAGCCGCGCGAGGGGCTCAGCGAAGAGCTCAAGCGTCGTCTGCGCGAGGCCGGCGCCTTGCTGCTGCTGCCGCTCGCTTTGTATCTGCTGGTTTGCCTGTTCAGCTACAACGACCAGGACCCGAGCTGGGGCCATGCCAGCACGGTCGAGCACGCCCACAATCTGGGCGGCGAAGTGGGTGCGAACATCGCCAACCTGCTGCGCTATATCTTCGGCCTGGTCGCTTATTGTTTCCCGCTGTTGCTGCTGATCCTCGGCGTGCAGGTGCTGCGCCACCGCGGCGAGCGCAACGTGCAGCCGTGGGAGCCGTCGCTGCGGCTGATCGGCTTTGTACTGTTTTTCATCACCACGCCAGCCCTGGCGTGGTTGAACCTGCATGACGCGCAGATTCTGCCGGAAGGCGCGGGCGGTATTGTCGGTCGCTGGGTCGGCCATGGTCTGTTGCGTGCCTTTGGCGACAAGGGTGCGCCGTTGCTATTGCTCGCCTTGTTCCTGGTCGCTGTGACGCTCGCTACCGGCCTGTCCTGGTTCAAGGTGATGGACCTGCTCGGTGCCGGCGTGGTCAAGCTCGGCAGCTGGTTCGGCGGCAAGCTGAAAGAAGCCCCCGAAGCCCTGGCCGCGCGCCAGGCGCGCGCCGAGCGCGAAGTGGTCAAGAAGGTCGAGGCGGTCAAGCAGGCCAAGCGCGAACCGGTGCGTATCGAGTCGGCGCCGACACCGGTGATCAAGAGCGAACGCGCCCGTCTGGAAACGCAGATCCCATTGTTCACCGGCGCTGCCGCGCCGGGCGAACTGCCGCCGCTGTCCTTGCTGGATGAAGCACCGCCGCAAGGCCCGGGCTATTCGGAAGAAACCCTCGAAGTGCTGTCGCGCCAGGTCGAGCTGAAGCTCAAGGATTTCCGTATCGAGGCAAAGGTCGTCGGCGTCTATCCCGGCCCGGTGATTACGCGCTTCGAACTGGAGCCCGCCGCCGGCGTGCGCGGTTCGCAGGTGTCGAGCCTGGACAAGGACATCGCGCGCGGCCTTTCCGTGGTCAGCGTGCGCGTGGTCGACGTGATTCCGGGCAAGAACGTGATCGGCCTGGAAATTCCCAATACCAAGAAACAGATCGTCTACCTCTCGGAGATTTTGCGCTCCGACAAATACGATCAGATGAAGTCGCCCCTGGCGCTGGCGCTGGGCAAGGACATCGCCGGCAAGCCGACCGTAGTCGACCTGGCCAAGATGCCGCACTTGCTGGTGGCCGGTACCACCGGTTCGGGCAAGTCGGTGGCGGTGAACGCGATGGTGCTGAGCTTGTTGTACAAGTCCAGCCCCAAAGACGTGCGCATGATCATGATCGACCCGAAGATGCTGGAGCTGTCGGTCTACGACAAGATTCCGCATCTGCTCGCACCGGTCGTCACCGACATGAAAGAAGCCGCCAACGCGCTGCGCTGGTGCGTGGGCGAAATGGAGCGCCGCTACAAACTGATGGCCGCGGTCGGCGTGCGCAACCTCGCCGGTTTCAACAAGAAGGTGAAGGACGCCGAGAACGCCGGGCAGCCGATGCTCGACCCGTTGTTCCGTCCGAATCCGGACATGCCCAACCTCGCGGCCGAGCCGCTGGAGCCGCTGCCGTACATCGTGGTGATCATCGACGAATTCGCCGACATGATGATGATCGTCGGCAAGAAGGTCGAAGAGCTGATCGCACGTCTCGCGCAAAAGGCGCGTGCGGCCGGCGTGCATCTGATCCTTGCCACGCAGCGTCCGTCGGTGGATGTGATCACCGGCCTGATCAAGGCGAACATTCCCACGCGCATCGCGTTCCAGGTGTCGTCGAAGATCGACTCGCGCACCATCCTCGATCAATCCGGCGCCGAAACGCTGCTCGGCCACGGCGACATGCTTTACCTGCCGCCGGGTACCGCCACGCCCGAGCGCGTACATGGCGCTTTCGTCGACGATCATGAAGTGCATCACGTGGTCGACTGGCTCAAGTCGCAGGGTTCGCCGCAATACATCGAAGGCGTGCTGGAAGAATCGCAGCCCACCGGCGACGGCAAGTTCATCAGCGACTCGGGTCTTCCGTTGGAAGAAGAGGTTGGTGGCGATGCCGAAGCGCAGCTCTATGACAAGGCCGTGCGCATCGTGACCGAAAGCCGTCGCGCATCGATCTCCGGCGTCCAGCGTCATCTGCGCATTGGCTACAACCGCGCGGCGCGCCTGATCGAACAGATGGAGCAGGAGGGTGTGGTCAGCGCACCGCAGCACAACGGCAATCGCGAAGTGCTGGCGCCGCCGCCTCCCAAGAACTAAAACTACCTTGTCATTCCGGCGCAGGCCGGAATCCAGTGACCCCGGTTTCAGGTTGTCGCGAAAACCGAAACGCATCGCCACTGGATTCCGGCCTACGCCGGAATGACGGGCTAAAAAGCAAAGATCATCAGGATCTCTTATGAACCGCTTTATCGCCATCATCGCCACCTTCGCGCTGACCCTCGCCACCGCGCATGCCGCCACCGGCAACGCACGCACCAAGCTCGATGCCTTCGCCACCGGCCTGCACTCACTCACCGGCAACTTCAGCCAGACCTTGACCGATGCGAACGGCCAACCCGGCAAGTCCAGCTCCGGCACGCTGGCGTTGGAAGCACCGCGCCAGTTCCGCTGGGAAACGACCGCGCCGTACAAGCAGACCATCGTCGCCGACGGCAGCCGCGTGTGGTTGTACGACCCGGACCTGGAGCAGGTCACCGTGCGTATCCAGAGTGGCGAAGAAGCGCATAGCCCGCTCACCGTGCTGACCGATCTCAAGCAGATGGACCGCGATTTCAAAGTGACCGAGCAGGGCGAGCGCGACGGCCTGAGCTGGGTGCGCCTGACTTCGACCGCGAAAGACCCGCAGTTCGACTATGCCGACTTAGGGTTCGACGCCAACGGCCTGGCCCGCATGACCTTCCGTGATCAGCTCGGCGCCACCACGGACATCCATTTCTCCGGCTGGCAGCGCAATGCATCGATTGCGCCGCAGACCTTCAACTTCGTGCCACCCAAAGGCGCGGACGTGATCGGCGATGCGCCGGTGCTTACCACGCAGCCGATTAAAAATTAACGCGGGGCACCGCGGTCGCGACTAAAGTCGCTCCTACAAGCTGAGATAACCTTTCTTAGCTTGTAGGAGCGACTTTAGTCGCGACCACACGCATGCAGAAACAAGCGGTTGTTGGGGAAACAAACATCGCTCTCAGCACAAGGACGAACAGATGTTCATAGTGTGGATGATTATCGGCGCAGTGCTGGGGGCACTGGCCGATCAAGGGTATTTCGGCGCATTGGTAGGCGCGGCGATCGGCTTGCTCTGGGCGCGCCAATCGCGCCTGTCGCGTGAGCTGTCGGCAACGCACACACGCTTGAATGAGCTGACCTTACCGCCGGCTGTACAGTCCAGAGCGGAAGCCGATGCGATCGTGCATCGCGCAGCGGATGTTGCACAGACACAACAACCACCCGCGTACGTACCGCCGCCCGCACCGGTCGCACCACCTTTGCCTGCGGCCTCAGCGCCCGACGCCTGGGCTGACGATATCCAGCGTCCACGCTCGCCGACGATGCCGCCCTCCGAGCCCATCGGCCCGTCGTTGATCGAACGCGCCTGGCAACGCGCCTGGGGTTGGTTCACCGAAGGCAACGTCCCGGTAAAAGTCGGCATCCTGGTGTTGTTCGCCGGTGTCGCCGCGCTGCTCAAGTACGCCTCCGACAGCGGCATGTTGCGCCTGCCGATCGGCCTGCGCCTGAGCGTCGTCGCCTTGGCGGCCATCGGCGGTCTCGCCTTCGGCTGGCGGCAACGTTCGCAACGGCGCGTGTTCGCACTGTCGCTACAAGGCGGTGCGATCGGTGTCCTGATCATCGTGATCTTCGCCGCGTTCCGCTTGTACAACCTGATCCCCTCAAGCGCGGCATTCGCCTTGCTGCTGGTACTGGTCGCCGGCATCGGCATGCTCGCCGTGCTGCAGGATGCGCTGGCGCTGGCCATGCTCGGCCTGGTCGCGGGCTTTGCCGCGCCCATCCTGGTGTCGACCGGGCAGGGCAGTCACGTTGCACTTTTCAGCTACTACGCGATCCTCAATCTGGCCATCCTCGGCATCGCCTGGAAACGTTCCTGGCGCGTGCTCAACCTGCTCGGTTTCATCGCCACCTTCGGCATCGGCACGGCCTGGGGCGTGTTGAAATACGAACCGCATCTTTTCAACAGCACCGAACCGTTCCTGGTGCTGAATTTCCTGTTCTACCTGATCATCCCTTGGCTGCACGTGTTGCGCGCGCCGGCTGATCGACGCCTGATCATCGACGGCAGCCTGATGTTCGGCAATCCGTTGATCAGCTTGTTGCTGCAGGGTGCGTTGCTGCAATGGGACCCGCGTGCGATGGCGTTCTCCGCGCTCGCCGCGGGCGTGGTCTACATCGTGTTTGCCTACGTCGTGCGCAAGCATCCGGCGATGCGCTTGCTGCGTGAGACCTGGGCCGTACTCGCGGTGGCCTTCGCTACGCTGGCGGTGCCGCTGGCACTCAATGCGAATGTCACCGGCAGTATCTTCGCGCTCGAAGGCGCGGGCCTGATCTGGCTGGGCCTCCGTCAGCAGCGCGCGTTGGCACGCTGGAGCGGCCTGTCGTTGCAACTGCTTGCAGCGTGCGCCTTGCTGCTCGGTCGCCACTGGTACGTCACGAATGAATGGCCGGTGCTCAATCGCGATTTCATCGGTGCCTTGCTGTTGATCATTGCGGGTATCGTCAGCTGCGTGCTCTACGTGCGCAACGAAGGCGAGCGCTCGACCCACCGCCTGCTTGCCGTAGCCCTCTATGCGTGGAGCCTGCTGTGGTGGCTGGCAGCGTCCGGCACGGAAATCTCCCGCTTCGTCGACGTCAGGTTCTGGCCGGCCGCATGGTTCATCCTGCTCGCGTTCACTGCCTGGCTGATCGCCGAGGTGGCGCAGCGCGAGACGCGATTCGAGCTCGGCGCCGTATTGCGCTACAGCCCGCCGGCCTTCCTGTTCGCGATGCTGCTGGTGTTGTTGCGGCTGGTCGAATTGCGCGAGCAGCCTCTGGCTGGCTGGACACTGGCTGCGATCGTCGCGGCAGCGGCGTTCGGCTGGCGTACCTTGATCTGCCTGCGCGCCTTTGCACTCAGCGCCAGCCTGGCGCAGCTGGCATGGCTGTGGCGCTGGTGTGCGATCCTGGTACTGGCGATATGGGTGGCCTTCGATGGCGCACGCTGGGTATCGACCAGTTGGGTCTTCGTACTGAGTTTTGCCCCGGCGCTGCTGCTCACCGCACTCGCACTGTGGCGTCCGCGCTGGATCGCGGCACCGCTGGCCGCGCATCTGCCGCAATGGCGCACGCCGCTGCTGTATTCGCTGTTCGCTTTGCTCGGCGTACTTGCGCTGCTGGCCCTGGGCAGCGATGGCGACGCAACACCGTTGCCCTATATCCCGCTGATCAATCCGCTCGAGCTGATGCTGTTGGCGATCGTGTTCTTCTTCGCACGCTGGCTATCCGATGCGCAGACACCGGTCGTGTTGAAACAGCAGCGCGCGCTGGTGGCCGGTGCGATCGTGCTGATCTTCGTGACCGACGCAACGTTGCGCGCGGTGCATCAGCTGGGCGGCGTCGGCTGGAGCGATGCGCTTGCCCAGTCCAGTCTCGCGCAGATGTCGCTCACCGTCGTGTGGAGCGTGCTCGGCCTGGTGGCCTGGGTGTGGGGCTCGCGCCGCGGGCATCGCATGCTGTGGCTGGCGGGCGCCATCATGATGGGCGTGGTGCTGGCCAAGCTGTTGCTGGTCGATCGCGCGCAGTTGGGCAACCTGTTCGGTATCGGTTCGTTTATCGCCTACGGTCTGCTTTGCACCGTCATCGGTTATCTCGCACCGGCGCCGCCGAAACAGGCGCCGCCGCTTTCATCTTCCAGGGAGGAGGGCACTCATGCGCCTTGATCTTCGTTTGTTCGGGCTGGCCTTGCTGCTGCCCGTAGCCGCGGCGCAAGCCAGCGCGCAGACCGATTACGCCTATGCGTTTGCGCTCGACACGAAAACGCCGAGCGAGGCCTATCGCGTCGCCTTGACGCCCGAGGTCTACGCGGCGATCAACCGCAAAGCCAATCTGCAGGACATCGTGGTGGTCAATAGCGATGGCCAGCCGGTGCCGTTCGGACCGATGCCGGTCGAGCCGCCGCAGACACGCGACTTCACCGCGCATACGCGGATGCTGCCGGTGCCGGTATCGCGCGACGCCGCCGGTGCCGTGCGCGTGGAGCGCAATACCAACGGCGATATCGTGATCAATCAGGGCGCGACGACTGGATCGGCCAAGCCGACGCAGTGGTTGATCGATGCCGGCAGCAGCGCCAGTGTCGAGCACATCGAGCTCGATCCGACGTCGGTCACGCAGGATATCCAGCTGCATGTCGAAGTCGACGCCAGCGACGACCTGAAGAACTGGAGCCAGCGCGGCGATACCGGCAGCCTGACGCGTGTCAGCGGCCAGGGCGACGACGGCGGCGTGGAGCAGTTGTCGCTCGATGTCGGCGGCACACCGGCACGCTATTACCGCATCCGCCTGATCGACGGCGAAGTGGACTGGAGCAATGGCCACACGCCCAACGTCACGTTGCAGGGCAGTTATGTACCGACGCCTGCCGATACGTTGGCCACACTGAGTTGGCAGCGTGCACTGGAAGACACCAAGCAAAGCGGTACGGACTTCGACTATCGCCTGATTGCCGCGCTGCCGCTGCAGGCCGCCAAGCTGGCCTTGCCCAGCAGCAACGTCGCCGCGCATGTCACGCTGCTAGCCGGCCAGGACGACAACGGCAAGATGCAATGGACGCCGCTGGGCTCGGCGGACATCGTGCGCGTCGGTACCGGCACCGCAGAGGCCACCTTGCGCTGGACCAGCCAGCCGATCCAGCACCTGCGCGTGCATGTGGATACCGCGCTCGCGGCACCACCGACGCTGGTCGTGGGCTGGGAGCCGGATCAATTCATGTTCATGGCCGAAGGGCACGCACCGTACCGACTGCTGGCAGGCAGCTACGCCGCACGGCGCGGCGACTATCCGATGACCGCCTCGCTGGAAAAGCTGCGTGATGTGAAGCCCAGCGACTGGCTGCCGCCGGAGGCTGCGCTTGGCGCCCGTGCCGATGCTGGCGGCCCGAATGCGCTGCTGGCGCCCAAGCTGCCCTATGATTGGACGCGTCCCGTGCTGTGGCTTGTACTCATTCTTGGCGCTTTGTTGATCGCGGGTATGGCATGGAGTCTGCTGAAGCAATCGCGCGGCGATCAACCGGCCCCCAAACCCTAAGTTCTTCATGTCCCTCTTACCATCGAATACCGGCCTCTTCCCTGAGTCCGACGCGTTAAAGCCGCTGGCCGAGCGCATGCGTCCGCGCAACCTGGACGAAATCGTCGGCCAGCAGCGTGTGCTTGCACCTGGCAAGGCCTTGCGTCGTGCGCTGGAAGCGGGCCGGGTGCATTCGATGGTGTTGTGGGGGCCGCCGGGTTGCGGCAAGACCACGCTCGCTTTACTGGTGGCGCGTTACGCCGATGCGGATTTCCGCGCCATCTCGGCCGTGCTTTCCGGGTTGCCCGAAGTGCGCAAGGCGCTGGCCGAAGCGGAGGCCAATTTCGCGCAGGGCCGGCGCACCGTGTTGTTCGTCGACGAGGTGCATCGCTTTAATAAGGCACAGCAGGACGCCTTCCTGCCGCATATCGAACGCGGCGTGATCATCTTTATCGGCGCCACCACCGAAAACCCGTCATTCGAATTGAACTCGGCGCTGCTCTCGCGTTGCCGCGTGCATGTGCTGGAATCCGTCTCCATCGACGATATCGTCGCCGCGCTCAAGCGTGCGCTTGCCGATACGGAACGCGGCCTGGGCGAACTGGCCTTGCAGGTCGCCGACGAATCGCTGCGCTTGATCGCACACGCTGCCGATGGCGATGTGCGCCGTGCACTCACGCTGCTGGAGATTGCTTCGGAGCTTGCCAACGACAACACCATCGACGACGCCACGCTGACCCAGGTGCTGGCCGATCGCACGCGTCGTTTCGACAAGGGTGGCGAACAGTTCTACGACCAGATTTCCGCGTTGCATAAATCGGTGCGCTCGTCCGATCCCGATGCCGCTGTGTACTGGCTGACGCGCATGTTGGACGGCGGTGTCGATCCGCTTTACCTCGCGCGCCGTATGACGCGCATGGCGGTTGAAGATATCGGCCTGGCCGAACCGCGTGCCTGGCGCATGGCGCTGGACGCCTGGGACACCTACGAGCGCCTGGGCAGCCCTGAGGGCGAGCTGGGTCTGGCGCAGCTGGCGATCTGGCTGGCCATCGCGCCCAAGAGCAATGCCGCCTACATGGCCTATAACCAGGCCCGCGCCGTCATCGGCCAGACCGGCACCCTCGACGTCCCCATGCACCTGCGCAACGCCCCGACCAAGCTGATGAAAGGCCTGGGCTACGGCAAGGGCTACCAATACGACCACGACGCCGAAGGCGGCATCGCCCTCGACCAGCAATGCCTCCCCGACGCACTTGAAGGCATGGTGTTCTACGAACCGGTGGAGCGGGGGCTGGAAATCAAGCTGCGCGAGAAGCTGGCGGCCTTGCGCGAGACGCGTGCGCAGGCGAGGAAGAAGTAGCTGGTTGGGAGGTGCCGAAAGCTTCCCGCAAGCCGTCATTCCGGGGCAGACTGGAGCCCAGTGTCGTTGTGGTTCGGTTTTCGCGACAACCCAAGACTGAAGCCACTGGATTCCGGCCTGCGCCGGAATGACGAAGTTGTGAAGGGCCGTATTCCAAAACGCCAACTGGCCCCCGGTCAGCAGGACAATCAGTTTGGTTATAGTGGCTAACAGTCGCCACCCTTCAGACACTTTATGAATCGACCCGATCCGCTGCCTGCCGCTGTACCCCGAGTCCGCTCCGCCGGACCGCAGGGTACCCAGCTGCTATCCGTGAAGGAACTGCGGGAGTATGCCGAGGCGGTGCCGTCGTTCGACGAGCGGGCCAGTACCCACCAGCCGGTGCTGGAGGGCGTCAGCCAGGGGATCGAAGGGCGACGTTTCGTGTTGCGCTCGGGGCGGCAGACGATCGGCCGGCGCAGCGACAGCAACATCATTCTCGACGACCTCAGCGTCTCGGCCTCGCATGCCTGGATCATCAACCAGCACGGGCACTATGTGGTCATGAACACGCTGTCGACCAACGGTACCTTCGTCAACGAACAGCGGATCCACGAAGCCGTGCTTAAACATGGCGACCGCCTGCGGCTGGGGCAGGTCGAATTCGTCTTCCTGACCCGTGAACCGGATGAAGGCTCGGCGGCGCGGCTCGCGCTGCGCATCGTGGCCGGTATCGTCATGGTCGCGGCGGTAGCCGCGGCGGCCTGGTGGCTGGTCCGATAAGCCTCCCGTGAGCGTCGCGTCCATTCCGCAAACCATCGGCCGATACCGTATCGAAGGCATCCTCGGCGAGGGTGCCATGGCGGTGGTGTATGCCGGTTTCGATCCGGATATCGAACGCCGCGTGGCGATCAAATGCCTGCATCGCGAAGTGGCCGACGACCCCGACTATCGCCGCCGCTTTCTGGTCGAGGCACGCGCCGCCGGCCACCTGACCCATCCGCACATCGTCACCGTCTTCGACGCGGGCGAAACCGATGACGGTCGCCCGTACATCGCGATGGAACGCCTCACGGGCGAAACCCTCGCCAGCCGCGTCGCCACGCATGGCCTGCCACCGCTGCCGACGATCATCGAGCTGACTACCCAGGTGGCGGCCGCGCTCGACTACGCGCATACCCAGGGCGTGATCCATCACGACATCAAGCCCGACAACATCGTGCTGGTCGACGGCTGGCATCACGCCAAGATCAGCGACTTCGGCATTGCCGAACGGCGCGGCAAGCAAGACGGGCATGCAAGCAAACGTATCGGCGGCACGCCAGCCTATATGGCGCCCGAGCGCCTGCGCGGCGAAAAGAGCGGTGCGCGCAGCGACCTGTTCTCGCTCGGCGTGGTGCTGCACTGGCTGGTGACCGGCAAGCTGCCGTGGCCCGATCACGAGGACATCAGGCAGACCATCGCCGAACGGCAGCAGCCATTGCCGCCGGTGGAACCACGCGACCCCGCCGCGCCATCGATGCTGGTCCATATCGTCGGTACTTTGCTGGCGCCGACGATCGAAGCGCGCTACCAGCGCGGCGCCGAAGTCGTCGACGACCTGCGTGTCGCGCAACGCGAATACGACCGCTTGCAAGAGCAACCGCTGGTCAATCATTTCGTGTCGCTGCGCCTGCGTTGGGCCGGCGTGCTCGGTGCGATCCTGACCATGGTGTTGATCCTTGGTTTGGCGCTGATCTACGGCAAGCAGAATCGTGCCGTCACCGGCCTGGCATTCGACTTCGGCGGTTCGATGGCGCACATGATCGCCAGCGAATCGGCCGAGAATCTACTGCTCGGCGATCGCGCGGCCACGCGTGCGCTGGTCGAGGACGTAGCGCGCAATCAGCAGATCCATTACCTCGCCATCGCCGACCATGACGGCAACGTCGTTGCCAGCACGCGCGCGAACGAAATCGGTCTTCCGTTGCCGCCGATCAACGGCAAGAAGTACGAATCGCAGGCCAGCGATATTCAGAGCTATCTGAGTCCCGACAAGGGAGCAGGGCAGGATGATGTACTGCTGTTCGACGTACCTGTGCTCTATCAGGTGAAAACCGTCGGTCAGCTACGCCTGGGCGTCAGCAATGCGCCGCTGCATGCAGCTCAAAAGACCACGCTCGGTGTGATTCTTACCGTGTTGTTGGTGACCTTGACGGTGGTCATGGGCGCGGCGTATTGGCTGTTCCGTCGGCCGTTGATTCTGCTTGGCCTGGTGAGCGATGCGCTGCTGCGCGTGGCGCGTGGCGATTTTGGTTATCGCATTCGTCTGGTTCGCGGTGACGAGCTGGGTCGGTTGTTCGTGTCGTTCAATCTGATGAATACGTCGCTGCAGAATCGCCGGCGGCTAGGCATCCGGCCTGCGCGGCGTGTGCCGGCGGAAAGTGCGACACAGCCGACGCGTATTTTGCCGGTCTCTGAAAAAGACGACGCTGGTTAGTATTCCGCGAGCACCCAGCCCCCTCACCCCAACCCTCTCCCCCGGCATAGCCAGGGGAGAGGGGGCCGAATGAGGCAAGCGTTCAAAGTTGCGAGCTTTTGCTCCCTCTCCCCTGGCTCTGCCGGGGGAGAGGGCTGGGGTGAGGGGGGCTCTAAGCCCTCACCCCCTCAAAGCTGCTTAAGCCGATGCTTCAACTCCAACGCCCGCGTCCGATAAACCGTAGCCGCCTCATACCCCGGATCGATCGCCAGTACGTGATCCCATAACGCAATCGCCTGATCCAGCTTCTGATCGCGATACAGCACAATGGCGCGCTGGTGGTAGTTGTTCAGCACTTGGGTACGCAACCCCGCCGCATCGTTGTTGGTCGGCTTCAACGTCGGGTCGAGCGACAACGCCTGGTCATAACGCGACACCGCATCGTCACGATGCCCCTGACCGAGCAACGCAAGACTCTCGTCCTGCAAACGTTTGGCCTGGACAGCCGGCGGCACATGGCTCACGGCTTTATCAGGCGCATTTTTGGCCGAAGCAGGCACGTGCAGCACTTGTCCCGCGCGCAGCATCGAAGGATTGGTGGAATTGTTGTAACGCGCGAGTATCAGAAACTGACTGCCGTCACCGAGAAAACGCGCCGCCAGCGTGCTGTACGAATCGCCCGATTGCACGGTGTAGTTGCGTGACGGCGCCCCCAGCGTCTGCTGTGGGTCGACCGTCAACTGGCGCATAAGATTCTGCGCCAGGCGATCGTCCGGGTGCTGTTTCAGATAATGCTTCAGCGATTTCTCGCCGTCCTCGTAGCGCCCCACTTGCAACTGGCTTTTGATGATCGCGTTGATCGGCATGTCCGGAGCGTCGTCCGTCTCGGCCGGCGGTGGTGCCGGCGGTGCGACAGTGGCTTCCTGGTGGGGTGGGGTGCTTACCACCTTGGGCTTGCTGTGCATCTGCGAGCAGCCGGACACGGCAAGCGTGGCCATCAGCCACCCCGTCGCCAGTACGCGCTTCGATAACCCCTGAGTTGATGCCATACGCAGTATCGGTTCCAAAATGAGTCTAAGCCGCCACATCGTCGCGACGCGCGGATACGGCACCCGTCAACGTCGATCCCATCCAAACCCTCAGTCGCCGTATCCATCCGGTATCGGCAACACGAGCTACAACTAGAGATGCATTGTCGGCATGTTCGCCGCCGCGGCTGACCACCAGGGCCAGTGCGTGCTGTAGTGCCGCCTGCTGATCGCGAGCGCAGCCCAGCTCCGCCAGCTCACGGGTCGAAAGATGCTCCCAGACCCCATCGCTGCACAGCACGAACGCCTGGCCTGGACGCAGCGTGGCCAGGCCATGGTCGACGACCGGTGCATCCACGCCGCCCAGGCCGCGCAACAGCTTGTGCTGATCGGGGTCGCTGGCGAGTTCGGCTTCGGAGATGTCGCCGCGCTGCCGTTTCAGCTGCGCCACGCTATGGTCCTGGGTCTGTTCCAGGCAACGCCGCCCCTGAAAGCGATAGAGCCGGCTGTCGCCGACATGCGCCCAGCAGGCACGGTTACCCTGGATCAACAACGCCACCGCGGTCGAATGCGGCTCGCCGCTGGCAAGCGTGTCGCGCAGGCGGCGCAATTGGGTGTGCGCTTCCTGGCACAGCGTCTCCAGAAACAACGAGCCCGGCTGTTCGCGCCAGCTGCCTTGTTCCCACATCTGCCGCGCCACGCCGACCACCGTCTGTGCCGCCAGCTCGCCGGCGCCATCGCCGCCCATGCCATCGGCCAGCACCAGCAGGCGCGCATCCACGTCAGGTGCATGCAGGCAAACCAGTTCGTCCTGTTGCGTCGCGCGCCCACCGCGCACCCGCCCGGCAACGACCAGCGGCGACACGCAAAGATCGACTTGCTCGTCCAGCATTCGGCAGCCCCCCCGATGCACCCGTCGCGAGTATAGCGACGGGCGAGGGCGCTTTAGTGCCCCAGTTCGCTTACCGCCTTACCCAAGGCTTCGAATAGCGCCGTGCGCTCGACTTCCGGTGCCCGGGACCCGGTCAGAAACCCCGCCACGATCACCACGTGGCCGTTCGGCCAGCGTGCGATGCCGATGTCGTTGAAGGCCGGCGTCATGCCGTCGAACGTATCGGAGGTGCCGCCCTTGTGCGCAAACGTCACGCCCTTAGGCAAACCCGTTTCAAGGCGTTGCGGCTGCGCATGCGTCATCAAAGACAACAGGTACTGCGTCGACGCTTTCGATAGCAACTGGTTGAGCCAAAGCTTATGCAGAAAATCCACCGCACCGGCAGGTGTGCTGGTATCACGTGGGTCTGTCATATAAACGGCGATACCGCGTTGCGCACGCAGATCTGCCGCTACATCGTTGTGGATATCGCCTTCGCCTCGATCGCTTCGAATGCCGGCGATACCGTGCGCACGCAGAAAAGCCGTCAGGCTGGCCGGGCCGCCGATCAGACGCAGCAGGGCATCTGCTGCGGTGTTATCACTTTCATTGACGGTGGCCGCCAGCAACTCGCGCAAGGTCATCGTCGTGCTGTCGCCCCGAAAGTGATCCGCGATCGGGCTGCGTCCATGACGCAGATCGGCACGGGTCAGCGTGATCTTTTGCGCCAGCGAAAGCTCGCCACGTTCGACCTTCGCCAACACCGCCGCACCGAGTGGTGCCTTGAACACACTCATCATCGGATAGCCGCGATCGGCATTGACCTGCCACGACTTGCCGCTTTGCACATCGAGCACGGCGATACCGAAAGTGGCGGGGCGCGCCCGTTGCGCGATCCCATCGAGCCGCGCCTGCATGGCATCGGTGGCGACAACGGGCCATGCAAGAACAGCCAGGGCCAAGGCGATAGTGCAGCGCGTCAAAGGTTTCATCATGTTCTCCGCAGCTAGAGCCGATGCACTGTCGCGGACAAAAAGGGCGCCGGGAAGGCAGCCTTGAGGCAATCGACCTTCTGTCCGGTTGCGTCGGAGGCATGTCGCTTCTAGATTGCAGCCACCATCGATGAGAACCGGGGAGGGCTGATCATGCGCGTACTTGTTGCAGGGATTATTGGCGGTATCGTGATTTTCATCTGGGGCGCGCTGGCGCACACGATACTGGGGCTGGGCATGGTCGGCATCCATCAGCCCGTCAACGAAGACGCCACGCTGAACGGCCTGCGCCCCGGCCTGGGCCAGCAAGCCGGCATCTACATGGTGCCGTCGCTCGCTCCGGACAAAATGTCCGACAAAGGCGCGTTGCAGCTCTACACGCAAAAAGTGCAGAACGCGCCCTATGCCTTCATCGTGTATATGCCCCAAGCCGACAACATGACCCAGATGGGTCCGCAGTTGGGGCGTCAATGGGCATCGGACACGCTGGCGGCCTTGGCGTTGGCCTTCGTGATGGGGCTGGCTGCTTTCAGCTTCGGCCGGCGCATAAGCATTGCCATCGCAGCGGCGATCTTCAGCTGGCTATGCACGATGGTGCCGTACTGGAACTGGTATCGATTCCCGCTCGACTTCACCTTGGCGGCCTTGGTCGAGCAATTGGTGGGATGGATATTGGCAGGCGCGGCAATGGCCTGGTGGCTAGGCCGCCGAGCACGCTAAAAAAGCTCCCTCTCCCCTGGCTTCGCCGGGGGAGAGGGTTGGGGTGAGGGGGCCGGGTGCTCGCGGGAAGCCCTCCAACGAGCCTTACTAAAAGCTACACAAAAGCAGGCGCCCCAAACCACATCGTCAGCGCCTCAACGAGCCCTTGCGCGAATCCCTCACCAACCCAAGCCACATACCCATCCGGCCGAATCAACACCGCAACAGGCGCCGTCACGACGCCAAGCACCGGCAGCTCCCACACCCCGTCATAACGCGCATCGACCAACCGAACCCGATCCGCCCACGGCGCAATATCAAAACCACCCGGCTCACCAAAATTAAGCAACACCGGCCGCGCAGCATGTAGCAGCGCAAAAACACGCATCGGCCCATCGGCATCAACGACATCGAGATCAGGCATACGCCGCCCAAGTAACGGATGCCCTTCGCCAAGGTCGTAGCGAATATCCAGCCCGGTCAGCACCCCAGCAAATCGCTTGCGCGGTTCGTCCATACCAAGCAGCTCAGCCATCATGTCGCGCACTGCAGTCGTACGTTCATCCGGACGACGAAGCCCAATCGCGGCCATCGTAAGTTGCAGCACACGCGCAGCCACTGGATGGCGCTCGGCGTAATAGGTATCGAGCAGGCTTTCCGGCGATATCCGCTTGACCACCTGCGCCAGCTTCCACCCCAGATTCACCGCATCCTGCACACCGGTCTGCAAACCCTGTCCACCATCCGGCGCATGTATATGCGCAGCATCGCCGGCCAACAGAACGCGCCCATTGCGATAAGCGGCAGCTTGCCGGGTCACATCGGTAAACCGTGATATCCAGGTAGGACTGTGCACCCCATAGTCGGTCCCGCAGGCAGCGATAAGCGCCTCGCTCAGATCGTCCAAAGTGGGTTCGGTAGTAGCACCAACCTGCGCCTCGGTCAGCATGACCCGCACCGGCCCTTCGTCTTTGAAGATCACCTCGCCATCGCGAATCTCGTACTCCACCCGACCGAAGGAGTGGACACCAAGCGCCGTGCGATGAATGCCCATAGGCGGCAGCTCGGTCATCTCGACATCGGCAATCAGGCTGCTGATGGTTGGATCCCATCCAGGGAATTCGATACCGGCCGCCTTGCGGATCAAGCTGCGCCCGCCATCGCACCCGACGAGATACTCCGCCCGCAGCGATTGGCCATCGGCCAGCGCGACATCGACGCCGGACGCATTCTGCGCGAAACCAGTCACTTCGCTACCGTAGTAAATCGGCACTCCCAACTCATGGACCCAGCCGGCCAGAATGCGCTCGATATGGTTCTGCCACAGCCCAAGGCTGTAGTTGTGCCGAGTGGGGAAGTCGCTGATATCCAGGGTGACCCGGGCAAACCCCACGATCTGCACCACCTGTCCCTCCGACAGAAACCGGTCCGCAATACCCCGTTGATCGAACACCTCGACCGTGCGCGCGTGAAAGCCACCCGCACGTGAGCCGGGCAGGGCTTGGCTATCGCGTCGCTCCACAATCGCGACATCGACCCCCGCCAAGGCCAGCTCCCCAGCCAACATCAGCCCCGCCGGCCCGCCACCCGCGATCACCACGGCATGCGCCCTCATATCCACGCCCCAGCCGCCAGTACCCACGCGGCGGATTCCTTGGAACCGAACACACACAACCAAGCCGCAAACACGACCATGGACTCAAGACTCCACCGCGGCCTATACACCGATAACAGCAAGCTCATATCGCCACTCCCATTACGAAGGGTCACCCCAAGGAGCCTCGAACAACCCATCCCCCCACGTCGTCCCGGCGAAGGCCGGGACCCAGCGCCTTCCGCGCGCCGCAGCCCAAGGCACTGGATCCCGGCCTTCGCCGGGATGACGAGTAAGGAGAGGTTTTCGAAGGTCCATCGAGGCCGGCGATTGAGCACCACCACAGGGGACTTGCCGCAAGCCCCCCCTGATTTAAGATATTGAAACGGGGAGCAGCAGTTTCCCGCGCCGCCCGGTTGCCCGGCGCCCCCTCTCACTTCTCACTCCTCTCCACTCACTCCTCTCCTCTCCACTCACTCCCCGCCATTTGCGGCATCCCCACCCCCCAGCGATAATTCCCCGTTCAAGCCATCACGGGACGAGATCATGCTGGACCCCGCTCTACTGCGTACGCGCCTGGCCGAAACCGCCGCGCGCCTCAAGGACACCCGCGGTTACGCCCTTGACGTCTCCGCCATCGAAGCGCTGGAGAGCGAGCGCAAGCACTTGTCCACCGAAACGCAGGAGCTGCAGAACCTGCGCAACACCCGTTCCAAGGCGATCGGCCAGGCCAAGGCCAAGGGCGAAGACGTCGCGCCGCTGATGGCCGAGGTCGCCGGCATCGGCGACAAGCTCAAGGCCAACGAAACCGCACTGGCCGACGTGCAGGCCAAGCTCGCCGCCATCACGCTGGGCGTGCCCAACATCCCGCACGAATCCGTTCCGGTCGGCAAAGACGAAAGCGACAACTTTGAAGTCACCCGCTGGGGCACGCCGCGCAACTTCGATTTCGACGTGAAAGACCACGTCGTGCTCGGCGAGCGCCACGGCTGGCTCGACGGCGAAGCCGGCGCCAAGCTTTCCGGCGCACGCTTCACCGTGCTGCGCGGCCAGCTCGCGCACCTGCATCGTGCACTCGCGCAGTTCATGATCGACCTGCACACCGGCGAGCACGGTTATCTCGAATGCAACGTGCCGGTGATCGTCAACGAGCACGCGCTGCACGGCACCGGCCAGCTGCCGAAGTTCGAAGAAGACCTGTTCTCCACCCAGGTCGGCGAATCGAAGCGCTACCTGATTCCCACCGCCGAAGTCTCGCTGACCAACCTGGTTGCCGACAGCATCGTCGACGCCGACACGCTGCCGCTGCGCATGACGGCGTATTCGTTGTGCTTCCGCGCCGAAGCCGGCAGCTACGGCCGCGACGTGCGCGGCATGATCCGCCAGCACCAGTTCGAGAAAGTCGAAATGGTGCAGATCGCCCGTGCAGGCGACTCCTACGCACAGCTCGAAGAAATGGTCGGCCACGCCGAAAAAGTGCTGCAGGCACTCGGCCTGCCGTACCGCAAGCAGCTGTTGAGCACCGGCGACATGGGTTTCTCCGCCGCCAAGACCTACGACCTGGAAGTATGGCTACCCAGCCAGAGCACCTACCGCGAAATCTCCAGTTGCTCCAACTGCGAAGACTTCCAGGCGCGGCGCATGCAGGCACGCGTCCGCAACCCGGAAACCAACAAGCCCGAACTCGTCCACACCTTGAACGGCTCCGGCCTCGCGGTGGGTCGTACGCTGATCGCCGTGATGGAGAACTACCAAAACGCCGACGGCTCCATCACCGTCCCCGAAGCGCTGCGCCCATACATGCGCAACCTCGACATCATCGCCTAAAGGCAAACGAATGAGCGGGCAGGGCAACTGGAACAAAGTCGAATGGACCGCCAGCTACTTTTTGCTGGCGGTGCTGTTTACCGTGCTTATCATCCGGCTGGGATTTGCCAGTGTCTGGATTCTGCCCACGCTTGATCTGGTGCTTAGCTGGATCGCCTTCGTAGCGGTAACGGCGGCGTTCTGGTTCGGCCGCAAAAGCCGGCCTGTGCGTCTATGGGTCATCGGCTACGGCGCCGCCACCCAGCTGATTCCCATGGTCATCCGCGAGCCCGTACTTCTGTTGCCGATCGTAGGCGCGGCCATCCCGGTAGGGATTATCGTGTGGGCACTGGTGGCGCTGTCGAAGAAAGGACAGGCAAGGCCATCCACCGGCCATTCCTGATCCCCAACGGCTGGCGAACCAGAAACCTCTAGAAACTCCTCCTACTCGTCATTCCGGCGAAGGCCGGAATCCATTCCTCAGCATGGACGCTTGCCACATACCGCCCTGACAGGCGAGCACTGAAAAAGCTCCTCCTGTCGGGAAAAGGGACAGGCAATGCTAACCACCGGCCAATCCTGATCAGGGAAACCCTGGAAGTCCACCGCTGACAATTCACACCCCCGGATAACCCACCCTCCATCACCACCTCACCGTCGCCCCGGCGAACGCCGGGGCCCAGCGCCTTTAAACGGCAAGGCGAGAGGAATGGATCCGCAGCGTCTGTTGAAACAACAACCAGCAGAGGGCTTTAATCCTCTCAGCGCCAAACACCCAAATCCAACCACATCTACCCCTCACCGTCGCCCCGGCGAAGGCCGGAGCCCAGCGCCTCTACATGGCAAAGCGCAAGGCACAGATGCACAGCGGCTATCGAAACGATGACCCGTAGAGGGTTTTAACCCCCTCAACACCCCCAACCATGCAAATCCAAACTCTGCTCCCACCGCCATGGCCACAACTAACCCCGCTCATCGAGGCGAGCACCGCAGAAGGATTCCGTTTCCTTGTGCGACTAAAGGAGGAATACCTCACCGCCCAAAAGTGCTTCAACGGCCCAGGCGAAACACTGCTAGGCGCCTACCACCAAGCCAACCTCCTAGGCATCTGCGGCCTGACCCAAGACCCCTACAGCAACGACCCTCAAATCGGCCGCATCCGACACCTCTATATCCACCCCAGTAACCGCGGCCATGGCATAGGCGTCCAGCTAGTCAGAGCCATCGAACAGCAGGCAGCCAGCACATTCACCTCACTGGTCCTACGCACCGACACCGAAGCCGCCTCCCGCTTCTACCTAGCCCTCGGCTACGACCCCACACCAGAATCAACAACAGCCACCCACCGCAAGCCCATAGCCCGCAACAAAGCTCCCCAAGGGTAGGGCAACCCAGCTATTCCTGTTAGAATCCCGCCCTCGCGCAAAGCGAACAATTCAATGGAGAGATGGCCGAGCGGTTTAAGGCAGCAGTCTTGAAAACTGCCGTAGGTGTAAGCCTACCGTGGGTTCGAATCCCACTCTCTCCGCCAAATACCTAAAGGTTCCCTATTGGGGGTCTTTTGCGTATGTGGCGAAGACTCTTACCCCGGGTGGTGAACGATTCAAAGACAGCGCGAGGCAGCTGTATGCCGGCTTGCCTGTAGCTCAGCAGCGCCTTGATGTCCGACTCGGGAGAAACCATTGGCACGTATCTTGCTCAAACCTTACTGGCTTAATTGGGCATTAGAGCTAGATACCATTGAGTTTATTTGAAAGGCAAGCTGTGAGGTCACGTAAATCGCTATTTATCAAGCTATTTTTCTGGGGCTTTTCGAATAGATGACGTGTGCAAGCTAAGTAGGGATTTCAAGTCACGAGCTATCTGATGGCCATAAGAAAGTGACGAAGCGTGGCACTTTCGAGCCTAGATGCTATTGCGATGCACAATAAATTTCAAAAAATTACAGAAGTTCAAAGCCTACAAAGAGGATCACCATGGAAAGGAGGTTTTTCTTTTAATGGTTGCAATGTGAGCATATCGAATGTGCGCTTCATGGTTGGGGGTCAAGTGCACGCCACTTAGGGGGAGAATAAATGAGCAAAAGCGTCGAAATGCCGGTCTGTGGTGTAGTAATGCCAATCTCGGCGATTGACGGGTGCGACGAGGGGCATTGGTCGGACGTCCTGGAAATCATTACCGAATCAGTTGAAGCGGCGGGTTTTGTCGCCAATCTCGTAAGTAACGCCGACGAGGTGGGAATAATCCACAAGAGGATCATCCAGAATCTTTACGACAACCCTGTCGTCGTATGCGATGTCAGCGGTAAGAACCCAAACGTGATGTTCGAGCTCGGCATGCGGTTGGCATTCGATAAGCCTACAATTATCATCAAAGACGATAAGACTCCGTACTCCTTCGATACGTCGGCTATCGAGCACTTAGAATATCCACGCGATCTTCGTTTCTCAAAGGTGGTGGATTTTAAACAGAAGCTAGCCGGAAAAATTGTCGCCACGCATGAACGGGCAAAGAATGACCAAGGATATACGACCTTTTTGAAGCATTTTGGCGAGTTTACGGTTGCCAAGCTCGAAAAAACTGAAGTCACAAGTCAGGAGTACATACTGGAAGAGTTGAAAAATATGCGTACGGCTATTCAGCGCTTCGAGCAGCGACCGGTGTATCCGATGAAACGCATGCGCAATCCAGTCAGTGCTGAGGATTCGACAATCGATATCTGTCTCGGTCACGCGGATAAGGTTGCCCTCAAGCGGGCGTATGAAACTGCGACGGATTGGCCGGGCGTTTCAAATGTTGAAATTGTTTTACGGGATTCTGATCACGCTCATCTCCGTGCAGCGGTGTCTTCCGGAGCAGCCGAGATTCGCGAAGAGCTCCGGAGAGTCATTGGGCGCACTTCACGTCCTGTCCGGCTGAACAAAGTTCTTGCACGACCACCAGAGCAAACGTAACAGCGTGCATCAAACGCAATACATAAAAGGGGTCGGAATCATTTCTTTCGACCTAAGAAATGATTCTGACCCCTTTGTTTGCCATAAGATGAGTCATGCGTTGCGTGGTCGCCTCCACTTCCATGTGCTTGTTCATCAGCCCAGCAACCAAACTTCAGAAGAGAGATTCAGTGCAGCGGCGACCGATGCGGCTGTTTGGTTGCGTGATGCCTCAGGCAGGTCGATGCCGGCCGCAGACCGCACTGACGTACGGAAGGTTTGGAGCGCAGAGGGGCTAGCAAGCTACCTGGCAAAAGACATAAGGACGCAGAACTGGCCAATGGGCGACAAAATTTTTTTCATCAGGCCGACCGGAATCGAAGGGCTAGTCCTCAAGCTCCAGAGCAGTGCGCAACTCGGCTCGATGCATTGATAGGTAAGGGGAGCGTCGTGACTGGCCTGTAGCCACCGCCGGTTTGCTGCTTCATTGAAAGGCGCGTAGTACCTCTAGCGCCAGTTGGTTGTAAGCTGGGAGGACTGGGGAGGGGATGCGGGGAGTCGAAGGAAATGATTTCTCAGGAGTTCACGGTTGCGGCACTCAACCGTATGAGAAGGCGTGGGGCGCAGTTCAAGTACAAAACTGATGACGGCTCGTTCCCCAAGACTCAAGCTGAGTGGACTGCGCTACTGACCTCAATTCAGGACCAAATCCTAGACGGGACGTTTAGGTTCAGGTCCTTCAATACGCGCTCCCTCTCAAAGGGAAAGAAGCTTTTTTCTACGCATAGCCTTGAGAACATCATGGTCATGCGGAAGATTAACGACAACATTCGTCGCGCATACAGGGTCAAGCAAGCCAATCGCTTCGATATCATCAAGCAGATTCAGCAGGCACTGAAAGAGACGACGCCTAAGCATGTGATTCGGCTTGATATCAGGTCGTTCTATGAGTCGGTGCCTCGTCGTCGGCTGGTGGAGAAGATTCGGGCGGACCGCCTAGTTTCGACGCGAACCTTGGAGCTTCTCAGCAGACTTCTTCGATTGACAAGCCATTCCGGCTCTCGTGGTCTGCCTCGCGGTCTTCAGGTGAGTGCGACTCTGGCGGAGATTCATGCTTCCCATCTAGAGCGGGACCTGCGCGCGATTGAGGGTGTCTACTATGTGGCGAGATATGTTGATGACATAGTCATCTTTTCCTATGTCGACATATCGAATCTTGAAGAGCGAATTCATGGCGCATTTGAGGCCAATGGCCTTCTCGTCAATGAGTCTAAGACAAAGGAAATTAGCGTCCAGTGTAGGTGCGCTATGGGATGCATTCATGCAAACGGAAACTGTGCGTGTTCTTCCTCGTGCAAGTGCAACGTGTTTCTCGCAGACGCTAGCACTCGGCAGCTAGATATCCTTGGCTACAAGCTAGCCTTTCCTGATGTGAACGAAAGGAAGAAGTTCAACCCTGTCGGAGCGTATATGGCCGACAAGAAAATGGCTAAGTACAAGTCGAGAATTCACGCCGCCACCCGTGACTATCTGGCAACGAACGATTTCTCGTTGCTTCGCGATAGGGTCCTGTTCCTCACCGGGAACTATAAGCTGGAGTCCTCGAAGGCTGGCGGGTCTCTGCGTGGTGGCATCTTCTACAACTTCGACTTGTACAGTCCGCTTCCCGAGCCTGCGTTGATGCGAGACAGTCGACTGGAGCATCTAGACAAATTTCTTTCCAGTAGTCTTCTGCGGGCCTTCAAGATTAAAGCGGCTCCAAGTAGAAATGAGCGGCGCGAGTTGCTATCACTCTCGTTCGTCAATGGGCACAAGCTGAGGCGTATGCGAAAGCTCTTGCCGAAGCGAATTTCAGAGATTGGAAGGTGCTGGCGTGAAGCGTAAGCCGATAGCAATCAAGAAGAAGGACGCGGCGAGAGTTCTATTGACGGAGCTTCTTCCGTACGAGCTTCCTGTCTTCTTCTCCAATCATCGGTTGTACGAGTTCGTATCCGAGCCGCCCAGCAACATTCCCAGTTTGCTGAAGGGGTTACTGGGGTGGAGTGGTTCGCCAAAGTTCACTATACCGTTCAACTTCAAGATTGAGCGTGGTGATGGGCGTAAGCGCACGCTCTCAATCATGCATCCAGCTAGCCAGCTGAAGTTCGTTGAGTTCTACGCGACTTGGGACCATTACATAATTAATCAGTGCTCGAAGAGCGACTATAGCCTTCGGCGTCCCGTGCAGGTCGGCTCAGTTTATTTCGAATCAAGCCTTGAGGAAGAAGAGCCGGCCTTGGGTGATGAGGCGGGTGACCTAGCGCCAAGTTCTTCTAAAGAGCAGCGGACACACGCTTCATCTTACTTTTACTACGCTTCGTACAACCAGATTTGGAAGTTCTACGATTCAACTGAGTTTAGGCGGCTTGAGCAGAACTATCGACGACTTCTTCGACTTGACGTGTCCAAGTGCTTTCAAAGCATCTACACCCATTCAATATCTTGGGCGGTGCGTGACAAGGCGTTTGCGAAGAAGAATAAGGACGCGGAATCGTTCGACAAGTCTTTCGACTCGCTGATGCAAGGGTCGAACTGGAATGAAACCAATGGGATTCTGGTTGGGCCTGAAGTCTCGCGTCTTTTCGCTGAAGTAATACTTCAGCAAGTGGACGACGACATTGCGACTCGCCTTGTAGAAGCGGGTGTCGACCAATCTCAGCTTCGCATACGACGGTACGTAGATGACTACCTCGTTTTCTTCAACTCGGAAGAAGTCTCTTCTGCTGCTCGGTCAGCAATTGAAATCTCGCTGGAGAAGTACAAGCTGTCTATCAACGATGCTAAGACGGAGACCCTTGAGTCGCCGCTGATTAGCGACTTGTCGATAGCAAGAGATGTGGTAAGAGATTTGTTGCGAGAGAGAATCTCTAGCCAGTTCAGCTGGGCCGAGCCGAAGCCGGGCGAGGTTCAGGCGCCCGTGCGGCCGCCGAATGAGCGTTCCGCGGACCATCTGATTCGCGCATTGAAGGCTGCCATCAAGACGAACAAGGCAAGCTACTCGACGATTTCGCCGTATGCGCTTGGGCTTATATCGAGGGTTCTCTATCGAGCGAACAAGGGTCTTACGAAAGATGCTGTCGCTACTCAGAACCCGCACCATCTTTACCAGAAGCTATCGTATGTTCTAGAGACGGCCTTCTTTCTCTACAGAATGGATGTTCGGGTAAACACTACCTACAGGATTGCCTCGATACTGCTGACCATCGCCGACATGGCGGATAAGTTTGGTAGTACAGGAAAAATACTTAGACAAGAAATTGTCGACCATGGCGTTTCTGTTCTGAAGCAAGCTCATCGGGCTTCTATCGGGGAATGCGAGATATCTTCTCTCCTTGCGTGCCTGTTCTACATTGGGGGTCCAACTTCAGTCGCGGAGTCTGATGTTATCGAGGCTCTGCGGCTGAGTGACGCATCCGAAGCTGGCTACTTTAAGGTCGTAACGGCTCTGTTCTGCGCGCAGGGAAAGCCGGACTATGATGCGCTTCGTAATGCGGCATGTGATGCGGCAGAGCGAATATTCGAGCATCGGAAGGTGGATATACATCTTGATGCTGAGGCTACGCTTCTGTTCTTCGATGTTGTGTCGTGCCCATTCGCAAGAGACAGCACTAAGGAAGTTGCGCTGAGCGTCTTCACGAAGAGCATTGGATACAAAGCTATGGCTGTTGGTGAAGTGAACTTCTTCAAGAAGTTCGCCGCCAATCATCTTAGCTTTTGCGACTGGAGGTCGACAGTAGAGTTGCCAGCACTTCTTAAGCGGAAGGAGTTGAAACCCGCTTATGATTGAAGTTACTCTGTGGTGGAGTCGTGGCTGGCTTTGCAGGGCGGTTCATTGCCTTGTACATGCGGAAGCGTGGCACGCATCGTTTCGTGCTTTCGCGGATGACTCGGGCGCATAGAGATGCATGTGCGTAGGCCTTGGTCGAATACCACACACACCACAGCCAGCCACGACTTTTTCCCATATCAATGGCATGAGGTGACTGGCTGCCAATGCATGCTCGCGGATGTGTGCGCAATTCGCCCGGTGTGCCTGACTAGTGCCGTGTCATTTGTGCGCTGGTTGGTGGTTAGAGTTTGCTAGTGCTCATTGAGTGCGGTCGAACTAAGGGTTCATCAATGGAAAGCTCTTCGTTTGAATCGGCGGGTTGGCGTGTCATCAGTGAAGAGTTCATCAGGCTCAAGGGTCCGGACGCTGAGGTGTATGACGTTTGGGTAGCCATATAGAAATAAAGGGGTCAGAATCCTTTCTAAGGTCTAGAAATAAAGCAAAAGAAAGGATTCTGGAGTTACCAGGATTTAGTGGACACCTGATCGTCGTCGCCGATGCGCGGCCTCGAACTCATTCGGACTGACGCCACCTAGGTAACTGTGGCGGCGAATCGGGTTGTAGAACTGATCAATGTACTCGGATACGTCAAGGATGGCGGTTTCGCGACTGGCATAGATACGCTTCTTGACGCGCTCTTTCTTGAGGCTGCCGAAGAAGGACTCTGCCACGGCATTGTCCCAACAGTTTCCTCGTCTACTCATGCTTGGTTCCAAATGGTTGGCTTTGCAGAATCGTCGCCAAGCATCGCTTCCGTACTGAGTTCCTTGATCCGAATGGATCAAGGCTCTTCGAGGTCGGCGGCATTGCACAGCCTTCTTCACCGCTTCCAGCACTAGCTCCTTGTGGATCGTCGGCTTAGCCGCCCAGCCAACGATTTTGCGCGAGAAAAGATCCATAACCACGGCCACGTAGAGCCAGCCTTGCCACGTGCGGATATAGGTGATGTCCGTCACCCAGGCCTTGTTTGGCCCCGACATCGTGAACTGACGTTGCAGCAGATTCGGAATCAACGCGGCTGGCTTGGCTACTGGGATGTGTCGAGTGCGATAGCCGTGTAATGAAAAGGCAAAGGGGTCAGAATCCTTTCTCACAACCTTTGCCTTGAGTGGATACAGCTCATCGAGGATCAAGTCAGCCCGTAATCAAAGGGTCGGGTTCCTTTCTCGGGACTAAAGAAATGATGCTGACCCCTTTGTTTGGAAATGGCCTCGGCAGCCTGTGGAGCCCTGGCGGTGGAGTGAATTGGACAGTTATAAACAATAGAGCCGCATGGTCGACTCAGGCTGATGCTACTTCTAGGTAAGCACGAGAGGGGACAGAAAAGTGAATTCGCGTCAGATCGACGTTATAAGATTGCTCTTGTGCTCGTCGCTACTAACTCTGTCTTGCGCAGCGTTTGTCAATGAAGCCGTTGCCTCAACGTTTGACATACCAAGTGTACTTTTTGGAGAAGGGAGGCCGTTCGCCAACGACGGTATTGAGGCAGCGTTATCTGGCTATGACAACCCCTCTGAGGTCCTAAAGAACGGCGCGATGGCCATTCCGAAGTTAAAAGATCACTTTCTTGTGAAAATGGTGGGCTACACCGATAATCATGAATGTGTTGCTGCCGAATGTGACCTTCTATCGCTCAAGCGTGCCCAGTTGGTTTACAAGTGGATGCTTGCGCATGGAGTTTCTGCACGCCAGCTTCTTCCCCCTGAAGGGCGGGGTGCTAATGATCCCGTGGGCGACAATGCGACTTCAGACGGTAGGCAGCTAAATAGGCGTGTAGAGTTCCAGTGGATTCCCGTTTCTACGACACATTGATTTGTGCTGCTTGCAACTGTACTCGAGCGCGCAGTTCGGCTAATGCGTCACCGAAAGCAAACTGCAAGCGAAGCTAGCAAATGCTCGCAATACCGTCAGAGGCTCGATTGCCTGCGCCTCTGGTGTCTGCGACAAGGAAGGCTTATGTCACGCTGGCTCTGGTTGTGCATGCTGCTGTTCGCTTCGAGCGTCTATGCACAAGGGCAACTGCAATTCAATGCGCCGTGGGGGCCGCATGCGGTCGGCTTCAATGTGGTGAATCTGGTCGATAGCAGCCGAAGCTGGTGCGATGCCGCGATCCGTTAATCGGTCTCTCCGTCGCTGCCATACACGAGCGCCCCTTGCAGGTGCTGGTGCGGTACTCCGCCAGTGCTGCCGGCAAGCCGATGGTTTACGGCGATTATCTCGCACTGCTCGCAAGAGAGGTTTGGATATCCACGAAATGGATGTCGTGCCGTTGAATGATGGGTGTCCCGTTCTAATGGAGATGTTGATGGAACAGGCAGTAGAACTCGCGGGCTTCTTCGCCGCACACGCGGTGTGGTCCGTATCGGGGGGTGAGATCCTTGTGCCGATGTTGGCGCAGGTGGATCAGAGCGGAGCCCGGTCGATGTCCCGCCTGGTTGCGGATCACATTGAGGATGGCGTCGAGGACGGGAAGCGGGGGCTTGCCGTCAACTCTGATGGCAGCGTGTGTGCCGTGTTGGTGTATGACGGCTACATCACCCTCCCATCTGGGAAGACCGACGCGCTGTTCCTGGACATCCGGGCATATCGCGATCCCGTGGAAGCGCTGACGATGGCATTGCCTTACCGCAACCAGCAGTCGCCACAGGGGTTCGCCGTTCACCGCCCCAAGTTTCTCCAGTATCAGGGCGGTGGCAGTCCGGATTATGCCCAATGGGGCGACGCCTTCTTCCGAGGCGTTGACGCGCACCAGCAGGGCGCTACGATTTGGAACAAGGCGTCGGATCCTTCTATTTGAAGGAGAGGCCTCGGACACCCGGAAACGATCGCTGCATTGAATGACGGATATCCCGTTCTGGCATGCTCGGGAATGTCGCCGCCATCAAGCGATAGCCTCCATTTACGTACACGCACTACAGGTCTACGGATGAACCCCGGGCGCGATGCACGACATCGCACCCGGAAGCTCAGCAGCATTAATGCAAAGGCTTCTTGAAGCGAAATACGAAGCGATCGGTCTTGCCGCGGATAGTGGGATCGAACACCTTCAAGGTGTGATCGTCGTTCGGATTGGCGAGAATCTTGATCTCCCCATCGAATACGAAACCGGCTTTCTCGACCTCGGCTTTTACAGCCGCGGGGTCGATGCGGTGCAGATCCTCGGTATTCTTCAGGCCCGATCCTGCGGCAGCGGCGTGGTCGGAGACCAGATAGTAGCCGCCGGGCTTCACAAGCTTGAAGACTATCGCGTTGAAAGCACCCACGTCTGCGCCGTTCATGAAGCTATCGTGGAGGTCGTGGTAGTTCTCGAAGGTCCAGAAGATATCGATCGTATTGTCGGTCGACGCTGGTGGTTGCTCGGTCAGGGGGCGGGAAGTCGCCTCCACATTGCTGTGACCCGGCTCGGTCGTGATGGCCTTGGCGATATCGAGCGGATGGCTTTTGAAGCCGACAACCTCCGCCGGAACATAGGCGTACACCTTGCCCTTCGGCCCTACGACTGTCGAAAAAATCCGCGTCCAGTAACCGTTCCCCGGCACCGCATCCACGATCTTGTCGCCTGGTTTCACTTTGGCGAACGTAATCAGCTCCGCGGGGTGGCGTGAAGCATCCTGCTCGGTATCTTTTTCCGGCCGGGTCTTATCGGCGACGGCGTTGGTGATAACAGATGACGGCGGCTGCGCCATCGCTATCGCAGAAAGTAGTGTGGCAGCGGCTGCCACAGCGAACAACGCTGATTTCATAGGGTCTGCTCTCCGGTTGATTTGGCTGGCATAAGCAAAAGCGAGTTTATGTCGGTCTTCTTGCACGCAAACGAGATCAGGGGCGCCCAGGAAATTATCATGGTTCATTGGGGGATGGCTGTCTCGCCTCACCCCGATCAAACGGTGGGTGTCCAGCTCTGCTCGTCGAACGCCACCGTCAGGGCGCCTTTTGAAACAACGTCTTTCTGGCGGCTTGCCACTCTGGCCAGCACTGTTCTGCGACGATGTCGGGATACCCCCGTTCCTGCTCGACTTTCGCTGCCGCGCTGGATGGCAACACGACGCAGTTGGCACTGTCTCGGATTGCCGGGACTTGAGCCTCTGTCAGCGGGGTGCCAAGCGTGGACTCGGCGTGATAAAGCAAGGTGACTAGCGCAGGAATAAAGACGAGGCACAACGGATCGTCGTCTGGACTGTTCATATCATTTCATTCCGGAGATAAAGACATCGGAGCGTGGATTTATTTGAAGCTAAGCTTCTGCGATGGACATGATCACTTGTGGAATAGGAGGGGGCGGGCTCTTTTTTCAAGTCTAAAGAAATGATACTGCCCCCTTTGTCCCTCCATCTTCATTGGGATTAATCGGGGTAAGAAAGCACCACGGACACTGCGCAGCGCGGAGTTGCCCCAAAAAATCACTCAGGTTGGGACAGCTACTCACATTTAGGGGGTAAATTGCGATATACCTTGCCTGTCCGATAATGGGCATGGATTCAATTGCGTATTTCTGAACCAAACAAGGGAGTTCAGTTCATGAGAAAGCACTTGAGCGTGGCGTTGGCGACCGTCCTTGCAGTTGCCGCAGCGCCACTATGGTCGGGTCCAGTTGCCGCTCAGGCGGCCACTATCTCGACCGGAGTTGTCCGAAGCTATCAAGTTAACGTTGGTACCGCCGAATATGAACAACTTCGAGGATGGCTGAGTGGCGCCATAGCGCGCTCGGGCCATAACGTCGGTGCCCAGGACAACGTTGATCCAGCCAACGTTGGCGGCACCATAACGATCCAGGTTACTCACCATAACGTGGCGCCCACTGGCGTAACGCCGATGGACCCTATTATGCCGGCGCCGCCGTGGACACCTGGCACGACGGGATACTCGAACGGTGACACTGCTGTTGTGGGGTCGTGCGGCGGCGGATGGAGCCAGACATGGAACCTCACCTTCACCGTTGGTGCCGATGGGCAAGGCACCTGGATCGTTAGCTCGTATTCCGCCATTCGTAAAACTAGCTGTTCATCATCAGGCGCGTAATCGCCTGCGACTACCTCGAGGCTCTCCGCCTCGCGGTAGCTTTAGAGCTTCAGAACAGATTGCCAGGCTGCGTGAAGGCTGGTGTAGAAGCCAGGTAGTCGTTTTTTTAAGTCATCCACATTTGGAAACTCACGGTCGTGCGCGCCCGCAGGCGCTCCCTGACCTCGGAAGGACCCAAGCTTTGATGAGATACCAGCCAAGGGTGGTGTGCACGGTCACCCTCTGCGTCACGTTGACGAAACGCGCATTAGGTCATGGGAACGCGGACCGAATTGGCGGTCACCAAGCGTAACCACCGTAAACGATATCGGGGACGTCCAGGAAATTATCATGGTTCATTGAGGGATGGCTGTCTCGCTTCACCCCGATCAAATGATGAGTGTCCAGCTCTGCTCGTCGAATGCCACCGTCAGGGCGTCTTTTGAAACAACGCCTCTGGCGGTTTGCCACTCTGGCCAGCACTGTTCTGCGACGATGTCCGGATACCCCCTTTCCTGCTCGACTTTCGCTGCCGCGCTGGATGGCAACACGACGCAGTTGGCATTGTCTCGGATTGCCACGACTTGAACCTCTGTCAGTGGGGTGCCAAGCGTCAATCAAAGGAGTCAAGTTCCTTTCTCAGGTCTAAAGAAATGAGGCTGAGCTCTTTGTTTGAATCTCTTTTTTTGATGTCTAACGCCGGAGTTAAGCGGCGGCGAAGCCGCCCGCCTTGAATGAATTGTTAGCTACGCGCAGCTGGTGCGACAAGAAACCAAACAAGAGAACCCACTAAAAGCATTGGTGGCGCGAGTAATGCCCCGATTGCATAGCCGCGAGCGATGCCTGTGACAGAGCTCCAGTTGCGATATTGGTCGATACGCAGCATGACGTACGAACTCATGATGGGGATGAGGGTGGCGATACGCAGGTAGTTGGGTAAGTTGTTGAAACGTTGAAGCGACCAATAGGCAAGTGCGCCACCCACCACAAAAAGCGCAGCGCCACTGCGAAAAACAATGTCTCTGGTTCGTTGGCTTATGGAAATCATTGATGACTAACTACCTAATAGACGGGTCCGTGGGTCCGGTTATTCATCCCTGAACACGCTCGGAAATCCTGACGCAGCGCTCTAATTCAACGAGAGTTTATCTGTGCAAGATCCAGATAGAAATCCATAGGAATAAGCTCGACGGCCCATTCGCCTTCTTCGCCCAACGTGGCGGCCGGGTGCATGGATGCGATGCTCAGCGCCTCTTCATGGCTTTCCGCCTCGATGATGAACAGGCCGCCGACTACCTCCTTCGACTCGGTGTAAGGCCCATCGCTGATATGGGTCTTGCCGCTGCGCGGGCGAAGCGTCCTCCAGTTTTCCAGGTCGCCAAGCGACGCGGAAACCAGAACCTTGCCGGTAGCGCGCATCTTCTCGTCCAGGGCCGGGCATTGGCTCACCAATGCCTTGACGTCCTCTGGCGCCATGGCGGCGAATTTTTCGGGGGTGAAGTAGGCCAGACCGAGGTATTTCATGGGAGTTCCTTTTGGTGGGATGCACTATCGACGAAGCAGGCGTTCGGAAATCGACAATGTGCTGGGAACGTTTTCTAGCGGGCTCCGCCAGTCTGCCGACTTCGGGTCGAAAGCTGATCTTCAGAAGATAGCCTGCCAGGTTGGCAGGCCCAGTAGAGATTCGGGACACCCACGAATTGAGAGTGAGCTTTGGTGGGCGTCCCGTTCCTTGCCCTCAAACAAAGTGCACGTTACCGCAAAGCAGCCCGGAGACTGGCCGCCAACTCAATGCGCTCCTCGGTGGTGTAGAGCGCTTTCTGCCCCGCATACAGCCTATCGTTTGAGTAGCGAGGAAATACATGAAGATGGTAGTGCCACACATCTTGATTGCCGGCTGGACCGTTGTGTTGGCGAGTGGAGATTCCTTCACACCCGAAGGCATTCCGCATAGCCTGTGCCAGGCGACGCGTGGCACGAAAGAAGTCGCTACCAAGGTTGTCCGGGATGTCCAGCACGTTCTCATAGTGGCCCCTAGGCACCACCAGGCAGTTGCCTTTTATTCCAGCGTAGTGGTGAGTCGGAATCAAAGCGAACACGTTGGCATCCACCAAGACAACGGCTGATTCTGGAGCAGGCGATGGAAGCGTCTCGGCAATACCGCAGAACGGACACTCGTATCCGGGTGGAGCATTCTTCATAAGGCCTAACTACTAACAGACCCCATAGTGGGCGTACTCCGGATTCTGTGGCGTGCTCCGGCTGCCCGTCAAGGAACTGAAGGTCAGGGTTCAGGTGGAGTGGCGCGTGATGCCCAATTTTTGATCGAGGCAAGATATGGTGCGCCCGGGAAATTACCATGATTCATTGGGTTGGCTTTCTCGCTTTATCCCGATCAAACGATGGGAGTTCCGCTCCTTCTCTTCCTCGCCGCTTCGTTTATGATAAATCCTGAGATTTCTGAGGACGTTGGACGTTACAAGCGCAAGCCTTTTAAGCCTGATCACCTAAGGGGACATCAGATGGAACTTGGTAAGCGAATGAACTCATATGCACCCGTCACCGTTCTATTCACCAACGGCATTTTTCTAACAGTCTTAGTAGTTATTACCGTTCTGGCTGGTCACGTCGCCTCCAGTGCGTCGGACACGGATGCGCTGTGGATCAACGTTTTGGTATCGCTAATAGGCGGTTTGTGCGGCTGGATCGTCGGCACGGGTTTGGCCCCTTACTCCCCACAAGAGCTGAAACGGTTTCGTGACATTTCGGTAACCGCGTCGGCCTTTCTGTCGGGCTACGTCGTAAGCAAGCTGGATCGGCTTCTTGACGCGACTCTATTACAGAATCCGACTGACCACGCTATCGCGTGGGAGCGCGCGGGCCTCTTCATTGCTGCGTTCTTGGCGACAGCGATAACCGTGTTCATCAATCGTTTTTACTCACCTCCAATCAAGATGGAAGACGAGATTGGCGGCGGGGAGGAGGATAAAAAGGGGCGGTAGGGGGCTGAAATACTTCAGCATCATTTATCGAGTCTAAAGAAAGGATGCCGCCCTTTTTTTCTCAGCGCCACTCGCTTGGCTGATAGCATAGCTTTGAGGCCCTTTAGCCAGCATCGTCGCTGCACTGCCCTGGCACTTCGGTTCCACTATGTCCCGCGGAGGAGAACCAAGTACTTATGAAAGAGTATGGCCGGCCGTGGAAAATCAGCGCACTAGTCATCGGGATTGCTCTTCTCATCGCTGGCTCGTACGTCTATCAAGCACCGGATTGGGACATTCCCATCAGTTTGATCATGGCGCTGCTCGCTTACTTCACCGCACCGTGGAGCCTTCGCGCCTTGCTTGAATGCCAATGGAGGCGTTGGCCAGCGGCGCTTTTCGCAACATGGTTCACCGTGGATGGCTGCTATGCGATCTATTGGCATTTCAAGAACCCTGTGGCACTGGAACAAATGCGAGATGCAAACTTTCCGGCATCGCTCGCGCTCTATGGCATGTGCGGTGTCATCTGGCTCTACCGGGGTAGCCTTTCCGATCTACGGTCCGAATTGCTGGCGCACTTATCAGCAATCAGAGTACGCAAGCGATGAATTCGGGGATGAAGTGAGGGGTGGTCTGGGGTATCCAAGAAATAGCCCCGCTAAAGGACCCGAAAAGGGGGTGGGGCATCTGACTGCGTATACGCTGCAGTGACGTGTGAGCTCTTCAGGATCAGCCGCGCCACTTAACAACCCCGTTCCTTATCGGGTCTCATCGCAACAGGCTGCTGATGGATGAGCACGCGGTTCAATGCGATCCAGAGTTATCACATCATGCTGCGCTAGCTACCCGTTGCGCGATTCGTACGATCGAATCGACAACCATCACGCACGCTTCCAACGGCAGCTCATGGCCCATCCCGTCGATCAGCATGAACTCTGCGCCTGGAATCGATCTGGCCGTATCCTCGCCACACGCCGGAAGTATCAGCGGATCCTCCGCGCCATGGATCACCAGTGCGGGTAACTTGATCGTCGCCAATTGCGCGCGCCGATCGCCGGCTACCGCCATGGCGGCGACGTGCCTCGTGAGTCCGCCAACCGCGTAGCCCCGACGGATTTCCTCCTGCACGATCATGCGATACGCCTGCTCGTCAAAAGGAAAGCCCGTGCCGGCAATGCGTCGCGCAAACGCGAGACTGTGCGTAATGAATCCGGCCTCGTCATCTGCCGGGTTGGGCGCAGGGCGCATCATTAGCGCCATGACCTCCGGCGATGCGGCGGGAAGTGCGGGGTTGCCTGTGCTGGACATGATGGAGGTGAGCGACAGCACTCGCCCGGAATGCTCGCTCGCCAGTATCTGCGCAATCATCCCGCCCATGGAGCGCCCGACGACGTGCGCGCGTTCGATGCTCAACGCATCGAGCAATCCCACGGCATCCGCTGCCATGTCGTGCAAGGTATAGGGCACCTGCGGCCGTTGTCCTGCCATGAGCGCGGCAGCCAATGCACCAAAGTTCGGTGCAGGGTGTTGGGTGAAATACGTCGAGCCGCCGGTGTCGCGATTATCAAAACAGATGACACGAAAACCCTGCGCCGCTAACGCCTCACAGAACGCCGGTGTCCATCGAATCCGCTGCGTGCCGAGCCCGGCGATGAGCAGCATTGTTTCATCGGTTTCCCGGCCGTAACTATCGTAGGCCAGGCGTATGCCGTCGGCCGTGAGTGCATGCATGGTTGTGCTTCCTTATGGGCTCAGACGGGCAGCGGTCTTGCGGTTAGCGGCAGCTGGCGGGCATCTTCGATGGCTGCCACGCGATGTCCTATGCCCGCGAGGTAGTCACCATGGTTGGCGAACGCGAGAAACGATTGCGCGCTGTGCTGCCTGACCACCATCGCCAGGTCCCATCGCTCGTGCTCGGGGCCGATAAGGAACGGACCGCCTTCGCCAACGAGCGTCAGCTCGCCGCCGCTGGCGCGCAGCAGAGGTAGCGTGTGCTGGATATAACGATCGAACGCGGTGGCACCACTGATCGGGGCAGGGGGCGCGAGTTCGGGGTGCGCTGAATAGTCGGCGATGTCGCGAAAGCGCAGCAAGTTCAGCATGAACACAGGGCCTTCGATGGCGCGTTCAACGAAGCGCTTCCCGGCACTTTGGGTCGGTTCGAGATAGTGGGCAGCAGCTTGATGAGTCACAGGCAGTCTTTCATCGGCACGGGCGGCATTTTTACCCAGGTAAAATTATCCTGTCAATATCACCCGGGTAAATTGTGTGCAAAGGCCGATAAGGACGGCGAGCTGCTCAGCTGGCTATGCGGCACGCGGATGCGTGAGTTTTCTAAGGAGATGTGAGGGGAAATATCGGAATGAAATCTGGGGCACCAGGGCATGGTCATTGCCTCGGCAAGGGGATTGGCCGATTTACCTCTCCATGCTGTGATCCATGCTACTCGGCTATTTTCGTAGTCAAACGTACGCAAAGGGTGGCGATGGTTAACCGGACATCGCCGCGCAGAAGCGAGGATTTTTCAGGAGCAGTTTCGTCATTTAGCTAGCCCCGTTCCTTTATTCTGGAACGGCTATAAATCAAGAGGGCAGAGCATGAGTGACGAACACGCAACCGATGCCGTGGAAATCGCGACATCAGGAGAAAATGGTAGGCAGATTCGGTTGAGAGATCTCGACCTGCGAATCGACGAGCACGGGCGTCTGGTCATCTCGTTTCCCGACCGGACGTCACTAGACATCCTCGTCGCGGGACGCTTTACCAAGGAGCATGTCCACATCAGTGTCGACACTGATGTTGGCGTTGTCCTCCGTGTGAGCAACCCCAGATAGTATGTGACGGAGATTGGGGCGCCCAGGAAATGATCGATCCGCAAGCAATGAATGATGGATATCCCGTTCCGTCTCCTCCTTATTGCTAACGGAATAGCGCGGCTCGGCGGTTACCTATAAAGACGAACATCGGATCAAGTGATACGCCTATAGTATCGATCCAGTGATCTTGGGGGCGTCTCAATGCATTCTGTCGAGATATTTGAACTCGTACTGGTTCTGCTCACCGTCGTTGTCGCCCTGCATTGGGCGGCGCGACGCGTGGGCCTGCCACCGGCCACGGCGCTGCTCGTCGGTGGTGGCGCTCTCGCATTCGTGCCTAAGCTCCCGCCGTTCGAGCTCGATCCTGCATTGATCCTGGTGCTCTTCCTCCCGCCACTGCTAATGGATGGGGCGTATTTCACGGCGTTGGGCCGCTTCCGGCGACACTTGCCGGGGATACTTTCGCTCGCCGTCGGCGCGGTTGTGTTTACTACGTTGGGGGTGGGGGTCGTGACCCATTGGCTTGTCCCCAGCCTGCCCTGGGCTGCCTGTTTTGCGCTCGGTGCGATTGTCTCGCCACCGGATGCCGTGGCGGCGCGCGCTGTGCTTCAGCGGGTGAAACTTCCTCGACGCCTATCAGCGCTGTTGGAAGGGGAGAGCCTGCTCAACGACGCAACCGGCCTGGTGCTTTTTCGCTTCGCTGTCGTGGCAACGCTAAGTGGCGCGTTCAATGCCGGTGCGGCCGTCTCCAGCTTTGTCTTCCTCGCCCTGGGTGGGATCGTTGCCGGCCTCGCCGTTTCGGCAACCTGGGTCTTCATCGTTCGTCGCCTGGGCGATCAGACGCTGATCGTCATGGTGAGCACGCTCATGTGCTGGGCCGCCTACATTGTCGGCGAAGCTGTCCATGTCTCTGGCGTGATAGCCACGGTCACAGCGGGGCTTGTGCTCGGCTGGTATCAGCATGTCATCCTGCCGGCGCGGGTTCGACTTCGCGGTAGCGCCTTCTGGGAGACCGTGGTGTTTGTTTTGGATGCCCTCGTCTTCATCCTTATCGGCTTCTCGCTGCGTGGCGTGCTGGACCGAGTCGGCGGGATCGAGGCTGTCACCACCACGATGGCCATTCCTGTGCTTGCTGTGGTGCTCACCGTCACAGTGACGCGCTTCGTCTGGATCTTTGGTGTCGACGGCCTGCTCGCAGCACTCCGCGGCATGGGGTTGAAGCGCGCCCGGCCGCTGGGAGTGCGGCAAGCGACTGTGTTGAGCTGGGCCGGGATGCGAGGCGTCGTCACGTTGGCGGTGGCGCTCACCTTGCCGGTATCCATGCCAGGCCGTGATCTGATGCTTGTCACCGCGTTTGCCGTGATCTTCGCCACCGTTGTCATGCAAGGGACAAGCTTGGGTTGGCTCATCAGGCGGGTTCGGCCGGTCGATCAGGATCCTCCGGCAAAAATGCATTTGCCCGCATCGGAGGCAGCCATCGCTCGCGCCATGGCCGCGGCTGTCGAACTGCATGCCTATGCGCCAGACGGAACGTTGATCCATCCCCGCCTGTTAGAGGAGTATCGCAAGCGCTCGGAAATCACAACGCGTTACGCCGAAGACGCGGACACGTTTATGGAAGGCGTGCGGACACACTTCGACGTCGTCCTGATTGCACTTGCCGCCGGGCGCACCGAGCTGATTCGTATTCACCGCGCTGGACTCATTGAAGACGAAGTCCTTCACGAGCTGGAGCGGGATCTGGATGTTGAGGAGCTGCGTATCATTCTGCAGCGTGGGGATTAGTCAGAATTTTGGGCTGGCGCCGTCCGGTTGCGTGTTCTTGCCGTTCTAGCACGCCTTGTTGAAAACGTGCTTGACCCCGCACTTGGTCGCATGCGCCGCATCGCGGAAGCCGTGGCCGACCGCGCGTGCACCATTTGCCGTGGCATGGCCGACTTCCCGTGCGCCATTGGCGGTGGCATGCCCGACGTCACGCGCGGCGTGTCCGGTCTTCGTGGCGGCGTCTTTGGTGCCTTGCTTGATGCCCTGTTTCGTATCGGACTGGTCGGCGTGAGCGAAGGGGCTGGCAAGCGCCAGTGTCAGCGTGGCAAACAGGAATAGACGGCTTTTCACGACGGCAATCCTTCCAAGCGGATTCATACAATAGATGGCATCAAGCGACGCAGCGGCAGGGTCGGGTAACAGCATGCGCTCGCTGTCATGAACGGTAAAGCTATACGACCAGTCGTGCCACCGCGGTTAGTAAAACGCCCCTGACACCGATGCCAGGGGCGTTTCAGCACGATCAAAGCCCACGGCGTCGCTCAGTGGTGATCTTTGTCGTCCTTCTTTTCCGGGTGCGGCGGGGCCTTTTGCGGATGATTCTGCTGAGGTGCGGGATGAGGCTGCGGGTTCTGGTGTTCCGGCGCCGGACGTGCCTCCGGTTGAGGGCGTGGCTCAGGTTGAGGGCGTGGCGCTGGTTGCTGGTGTTGCGGTTGGGGATGCGGCGCGGGTTGGGTGTGCTGCTCGGGTTGCTGATGCGGTGCCTGCATATGCTCAGCGGGGCGCGGCTGCTGCATGGCCGGATGCGGAGCCGGCACCGCATGGGGCATTTGAGTCGGCTGCGGTGGCTGTGCGTGCGTCATGTTCGCCGGCTGATGGAATGCTTCCTGCGGACGTGGTGCTGGCGCATGTCGTTCGTCGACTCGCGGCTGCGCTTCGTGGGGTTGCGGAACGGCCGCGTGGGGTGCCGCCGGGTGCGCGTTGTTTGCTGCCGCCGGTTGCCGCGCCTGCGAGAAATTAGGCATCGACATATGGTTGGGCTGCGCTGGCGCGGCCGTCGGGGCAGGGCCATTCGGTCCATTGCGATGGTCGAACTGCCGGTTATCGACATGGTTCGTCACTTCGCGATTCTGCGCAATCTGATTGTGACTATTGTTGTTGCTGTTGTTGACGCTGTTATTGATGTTGTTGGTCGTGTTGCGGTTGTTGACGATGTTGCCGTTATTGTTTGTAACGGTGCGATTGTTGCTGTTGATATTGGTGATGTTATTCGTCGTATAGCGGTTGACTACGGTCGTCGAGCGCGAGACATAGGTCTGGTTGTTGTAGACCACGGCAGGGCGGTGCCAACCGCTGCCGCCACCATCATTGCCGCCCCGGCCGCCGCCCCAGTTCATGCCCCACGAGTGCCAGCCGCCACCATCGTGATAGTGATCGTGCATCGCACCGACAAGAATGGCGACGCCAAACGTCACTGCGCCGACGGCCACCAGGTCGCTCCCGCTATAAGACGGGCGCTCATAGGTATAGCTCGGGTAATAACCGACATCGCCACCGTATACCGCTTGTGGATCGTAGCTGGGTACATACACGGTATCGGGTTGAGTCGGCTCGATCTCGATCACTTGTTCAGGAGCGGGGACCACAGAAGGGCCCGAATAAACCGGTTGGTTTCCACTGTCTTCGACGTACGTGGCACTATCGGGCGCAGCCGCTTCGACTACCCGGGTTTCTACACGCTGTTGTTGCGTGCTGCGCAGGTTGCCATGCGCCGACGCGCGCTGGCGCATCACCTGGATCGCGTTGAGTACGTCGGTGGGATCGTTGACGTAAGCTTCGCCCAGCGCGGTAGTCCACTGAATATTCTTTGCCATCTGATCCAGCGTCGACGGAAATGCCGTCAGTCCCTTCACGCTTGGATCCCAGGGCTGTGGATCGACCGCTGCTTGCAACAGCGTGCCCTTCAAGTTCGGGTTCTGCGCCACTAAATTGTCCGCGGCCGTTATCTGGTCGGGATAGGTCGAGCCGGCCAGTACCTGCGCGACCAGCTTGTCGGGGAAGAGCGCGATCGGCGCAACCAGCTGATACAACTGGTCTGCCGACGGTGGCGTATATGCCGAGGCCGGCGCTGCTGACGACGCTGGTGCCGGTGTGCTTGATGTTGCGGCAGGCACCGCTGCGGGCGCCTGCTGAGGCTGCTGATTGCAACCGCCCAGGAGCAGCGTGCCCACGCAAAAACTTGCTCCGATAGCCATACTCAAAATACGTTGGTTGCTCAAAGGTGATGACTCCCTATGTCATGGCATGGCAAGAAAAGCACCGTGATCAGCACGCTCGGCGAGCGGTTGTTTCATCGACATGCAATCACGGGTCTTTCTTGTAGATGGCGACCTGGAGTATGCCCACGCGGCGATCACGACATTCGTAATAACCCTTAAATTGTCAGCTGGCTTTCGATCTCGTAGGGGGAAGCAGTCAGGTTCAGTCGTTCAACGCGTCAATGCGAAGTGCATAACCGCGTCAACGTGGGGAAGTTCGGTGCAAAGGTTAGGAGGTGGTTAATAAGGTGTGGGCGACAGCATCGTGTAACCACGCCGTTCTCAGCCCGCTAAGCCGTGTCGCGCTGAAACCACCAACCGAGCCGGATAGCTTGAGCAGTAGCCCTGGATTCGGCGTATTGACCCGCATGCCGCATTGACACTAAATAAGGTGGTGGGCGTTCGACCCACAGGGGACACTGACGACATGATCAAGACGCAGACGCGAAGGCGTGTGATTTTCTTTCTTGTGGCCTTCGGGTCCATGCTCACCGCAGCAGCCCAACAACCGCCCGCGTCGGCTACCAGCCTACCCGAGCGCTACACCGAATCAGTCAAACTGTATGAGGCCAAGCAATACGCCCAGGCCGCCGCAACCCTTGAGCCGTTCTATGCGGCCGGCCCGGAGGGCATGGATTGGCACTGGAACACCGCCATGTATCAGCTCGCATGCTACGAGGCGCTCGCGGGGCGGAAGGAAAAAGCGATGGATGCTCTCATGGCCTCGGAAGCTCAGGGGGGCAGTGTGCCTGCGGAACACCTGGCAACGGACACGGATCTCGAATCGCTCCATGGCGACCCACGTTTCGCGCAGCTTGTAACGGCGGCGCGCGCCCGGGAACGCCTGTGGGTGCAGGAGCCTGGGCAGAGCTTGCCCCTCGCGCCGAATCTCAGCGACGACGCCAAGATCGCGGGGTTGTCTACGGTGTGGTCGGAGGCTCGCTTCAACTTTGCCTTCTTCGACCGGCAGCCCGATTTGGACTGGAACCAGACCTACGTGGACTTCTTGCCTAAAGTGCGGGCAACAACATCCACCGAAGAGTACTACCGCGTATTGATGCGGTTCGCGGCACTGCTAAAGGATGGCCATACAAACGTGTATCCCCCCGAACCCCTTCAGGATGCATTCTATGGTGCACCTGGGTTGGGCACGCGGCTTGTGGAGAATGCCGTTGTAGTGACGAGGGTCGCTGATCCTGCATTGCTCGCGCAGCACTGGCGCGTGGGCGATGTGCTTTTGAAAATCGATGGCGAAGATATACGGCGCTATGCGGAGCATGAGGTCGCGCCTTACCAGAGTTCTTCGACACCCCAGGATCTTCAGGTACGCACTTTCGATTATGCGTTGCTTAGTGGGCATGCCGGCAGCCAGTTCCACGTCACGGTGAGGAATGCCGAAGGTAAGGAAGAGGAGCGCGTTTTGACGCGGCTTACGCTGAAGGAGCAGTCGAAATTTGAAAGAGGTGGGGCTTCGTTCAAGATGAGGCCGGACGGGATTGCTGTCCTCACGATTAATGAGTTCGAAGACACGGAGGGAACAAAGGCGCTGCTTGCGAACTTGTCACTCGTTAACTCCTCCAAGGGGCTGATCATCGACGTTCGTGCCAACGGCGGCGGCAGCACGCCGGTGGATCTATTGCAGGTGCTGACTCGGAAACCGATTCGCGGTCCCATGATGCGGACGCGAACCTATATTGCTGCAGATCGAGCGCGTGGCGTGCTGCCTGGCTGGAAAGACATCGCTCCGTTCGAAGTCCCGGCCGATCCGACAAACCACGTAGATGTGGCGGTTGCGGTCTTGACCAGTGCGCGTACTTTTTCGGCGGCGGAAGATTTCGTTGCGGCATTCAATGCCATGCACCGGGGTATCACAGTAGGGGAGGCAACAGCGGGAAGCACCGGGCAGCCGATGCCTTTCCAATTGCCCGGCGGGGGTAGAGCACGTGTCTGCACGAGAAATGATCGTGCCTCCGATGGGACGGTATTTGAGGGCGTGGGCCTGCTCCCCACCATCGCTGTTTCGCCCACCATCAAGAGCATTCAGCGGAATACCGACCCAGGTTTGGAGCGCGCAGCAGGAGCACTGCTAGCCGCAAAGCCTACGCATGCGGGTTAGTTTATTAATGACCCCGTGTCCTTATAAGCGGGAAGGTATGGGAGAGCCACTCTATGACCGAGTTCAAATGTCGACGACGGACCACTGATGGTGGGTGACCGCGAGCTCGGATGGGACTCGGCCATGATTCGCAAGCGAGTCGTGCTCGCCGCCGATCTGGCGGGCACGGTAGTGTTTGCGATCGAGGGTGCCAATGCAGCTATCCGCGCCGGGTTGGATCTTCTCGGCGTGTTGGTGCTGTCATTCATGGTTGCGCTCGGCGGTGGCGTGATCCGTGATTTGTTGATCGGCGCGACGCCGCCGAGTGCCATACGCGACTGGCGCTATCCAGTGCTGGCGTTTGTCACCGGACTGGTCACGTTTCTGATTCATACGCAGATCGAGACGGTGCCCGCGCCGCTCTTGACGACCCTCGATGCAGCCGGTCTCGCTTTGTTCGCGGTGGCTGGTGCGGAGAAAGCACTCGACTTCAAGATCAACCCGTTTATCGCCATCCTGATGGGCGCGATTACCGGTTGCGGTGGCGGTGTCATGCGGGACATGCTGCTTGCGCGAGTGCCCATAGTGCTGGTCGCGGATATCTATGCAAGCGCGGCTTTACTCGGTGCGTTGGTGGTCGTCGTCGGTCGTCGGCTTGGTTGCCCGCCGGCCGTGGCGGCAGTGCTGGGTTTTGTCGTGTGCTTCGCGTTGCGGGTAGCGGCCGTTCGGTTCGGTTGGCAGTTGCCGAGGATAGGCTAGTGTTTGGACTCGCTATCTGGATTCCATAAGGCTTGGCACTAAGGTTAATGTTGGAACATGGCCTCAAATCTTCCAGGCTGCTGTGCTTCTTGCGGCACGAACATTCCGTTCAAGTCGATTCTTATAGCGCCGATTGTTTCTGGTAGGCGGTGGAGCGTCGACTGTCCACATTGCGGCAATCGCAACTACATGCATGCGCTGGCCAACTATGTCATTTGCTTCGCTATTTTACTGCTTGCGTTTTTTCTGGTCGGTAAAATAGCTGGTGGCACCGACACGCCAAATGAGAAGTCGACCGAGTTGTTAGGTTATGGCGCTGCGTTGCTCTTGTATGTTCCATTGCGCGGAGCGACGAACTATCTCTACCTTCGTGTCGGTAAATTTCGTAAGACCCGGATCTGAGGATGTGTTGCCTTAGGCCTCACGTATTGAAGGGAGCCGCCAGAAACCTTCGATTGCCTGATCATGAAGAAGCCAAGCCGGCTATCTTGTAGGAGCGACTTCAGGGAACCTCGAATAACCTCCGTTCTTCCTATCGTCATCCCGGCGAAGGCCGGGATCCAGTGGCTTCGGTTGCCGGTTTTCGCGAGCTTATTCACGGCTTTTCCGCGAGAACCCTATGATCACGCCACTGGATTCCGGCCTACGCCGGAATGACGAGTAGGAGGTTATTCGAGGTTCCCTTCAGTCGCGACCAGCATGCCTCACCGCAAGCCCTTGTCGCGACTGAAGTCGCTCCTACAAATTTAGGGGGTTATTCGTAGCTGACGCCCAGACTTAATCGAGCCCGGACCAACGATGGCGCTCGGTCATGGCCAACGCCAACTTGGAGCTTCGCCGGGCCACTCGTTCGCGCTTTGCGCGCTCGGTACGAATGGTCGGCCATGCCTCGAGGTAGCTGGCAAGGGTGCGCTCGTCGCACTCATAGCGGGCAAGCGCCTCAGGTGTGGCGGCGCGTAGCGCGACCGCACCGTTATAGCCGCCAAAGCCTTGAGTGACGCACAGTGCGCCGCCACTGCTATTGCCGGGCGAGGGGGCGGCTTGCAGATGGAAATGGGCGGCCATATCGGCCAGCTCGGGGTCCAGCCGACGAAGGGTGGGCACGCCTGGTGCCGTACGCCCCAAAACGAATTGCAGGGCCTGTGCCATGGCCTTGAGGCCTGTTTCGCCCATGGTGTGCCCATCGCCTACGGCCTTGGGCGTACCGACAAAGAGTTTTGGCAGCGCGCCATGGAACTGCTGACGCTGTGCCGCGCCTTGCAAGCCCGCCCATGCGGTACCGAGATCGGTCTTGGAATTGGTGCGCGTGCCGGTGGCGTGTGCTGCCAGATAGTGAAAGTCTTCGACGCCGTAGCCGTGCGCCTGATACGCCATATCGAGCGCCTGGACCAGCGCGTTTTCGCCGCCAAAGCCAACACCCGCAAAATGCGCCTTGCCGCCGGCTTCGGCGCTTTGCCCCCAGCCGACGATGATGGACGTGATATCCAGCTGGTTGCGCAGGGCAAACTCGAGCGTGGTGATCAACAGGCCCGAGCCGCCATGACCTACGACGGTGCCATCCGCGTCGATGTCGAAAGGAGCGAGCGAGTCATGGACGCTCCGAGTCGAGCCATCGGCATGCGCGGCATTCTTCGCGGCGAGCTTTTCGCCGGTCATGAGCGCGCCGCCGCCGAAGGCTTCAAGGATGCCGTAGCGGGGCTGCAGGGCGGCATCGGCGGCCGTAAGCAGCACCATCTGCGGTTTCTGAAAACCCGGGTAATCGAACAGAAGCTGCGGTGCGACGTCCGCCAGTGCAATGAGGCTGGACGCACAAGCGCCCACGGCCGTCATGGGCGTCTGCGGCACACGCATGAAACCCACATCGTCGGATCGAAGCGAATCGCGCAATGCAGGGTTCTTCAATACGCGACTGATGCTGTAGGACGGAGCCAGCATGGTCGACACCAGGGCCGGCCCATGCGAGCCCAGCGAATGGGCCAGGCGGACGGCAAAGGTGTCCTTGGGGATACCGTTTGCAGGCAGCGGCGCATCCGGTCGTAGCCACTGGCCCAGAGCATCCATGCCACCGAACGCCGTCGCCGAGGCAACGCGGAAGCCGAACGGGTTGGGCACGAGCTCGGCAAGCGGTCGTGGCAATGCGGCCAGCGCGCCAAGTCCGCCATAGGCAAAAAGTTGAGCCTGTAGCGAAGGGCTGAGCAACGGGTCGTCCTGAAACAGCCCGTGCATGTCCTTCAGGCTCGAACCGCGGATATCGTCGAACCGTAAACCCGCCAATCGACGCAAACCCACGGTCTCCAGATCGTGCGGGAGGGGGGCGGCAATATCGGTGACCACACGCGGCGCAAGTTCGCGCACGCCCGGCACGTGGCGGATGCCCGCATTGGCGCGCAGAGCGTCCCCGTGCAGGCGGACCAGCTCTTCCCGGGTGACCGGCTCGCCCGCATGCGCACCGCCGGCCCAACGCATACCCTGCGCGGCGTCATCCACTGTGGGATCCAGCTCGACCAACCCCGCATCGAACGCCGCCAGCGGGAAGAAGTCGTCGCTGCCTGCGACTAATGCTTGGTAGGTTTCGGTCGACCCTACGGCAGAAATGGTGCAGGCCGTGCCTACGGTGACGAGAACCTGGTTGCTTCGGAGCATGTCGGATGGATGGATGGACGAGGTGGTGGCCAGTATAGAAGTCAGCCGTCAATATCCATAATGCAAAATCCGGGTCAGAACTATCCCCGACCTCACGTCGGGGAGTTCTTCATAGACTGTCTCATGCTGGCCCGTCACCCGGCATGTCCCCTGGAGGGAACCTCGAATAACCTCAGTTTCCATCGCCGGGACGACGAATAGGAAAGGTTTTTCGAGGTTCCCTGAAGTCGCTCCCACAAGTTTTGACAGCAGCTTTTTTGAGGCCTACCAGGGCAGCGTCTTGCCCAGGTAAGTAAAGCTCCCGGTCGGGCCATCGGCGCCTATCAGGGCCATGCCAACGCTGCTCTTTGCTCCGGTAGGCACGTCGATTTCGCCGTGACCGCCGTTCATCTCGGTCTGCACATAACCAGGATGGATGGCATTGACCTTGATGGGGGTGTCGCGCAGCTCATACGCCAGATGCACCGTCCACGCGTTCACCGCGCTCTTGGATACGTTGTAGGCCGGTATCTTGAAGTTGTAGATCGATGACGTCGGATCGATATGCAGGCCGAAAGATCCCAACTGACTGGACACGTTTACGATGCGTGCCGCAGGGGCTTTCTTCAATAAGGGCAGAAAGGCGTTTGTCACTTCGACGACCGCGAACAAGTTGGTGTCGAAGGTTTCGCGCCAGGCCTGGAGGCTCTGCTGCGAAGGTGCCTTGCCCAGCTCATCGACCAGGATACCGGCGTTGTTGACCAGGATGTCGAGCTTGCCGAAGCGCGATTGCACCTGTGCGACGGCCTGGTTGATGCTTTCCGTGCTGGTGACATCCAGGGCAATCGGTTCGACGGGCAAGCCTTCGGCCTTGAGCGTTTCCGATGCGGCTCGGGTCCGGGCGGCGTCGCGACCCGCGAGCAAGGTCAATACGCCCGATTGCGCCAACTGACGTACCGTTTCCAGGCCGATGCCACGTGTGGCGCCGGTCACCAGGGCTACTTTTTGGTCTGCAGACATGCGTGGTCCTTTGGATGTGGTGATAACCGTGATGACATGGGGACGCACGGAAGGGTTCAAACCCCTGCGGCCCAAAGTCAATGCAAATGACCGGATCGAAAGTCACCACCAGAGCCCGTTACGCAAATAGGGTTAACAGGCCCTAGGGTGTCGGCAAGAATGGAATGACCTTTCGCTTGAGAACCTGGATCAACGCAGGCTCCATGAAGTCGTAGTCGTCCGGGATGTCCAGGCACACGACGCGTTTCCCCTTCAAGTCACGCCCGAACTTTTTGGACAGCTTGCTGCGATGGATTTTTTCCATCACGAAGATCGTGTCGGACCAGGCGAGTAGCTCCGAAGTGACCGGAACGTCGGCATCATTTCCAAGACCCGAGGATTGGGTTTCGATCCCGGGCCAGTCTGCAAAGATGTGTTCGGCCGTCGGGCTGCGAAGGCGGTTTTGAGAGCAGATAAAAAGAATGTTTCGTATCAAGGAAAAGCTCGATCGATTTGGCTTGACCGTGTATCGCGAAAATCCTCCAGCTGTAGCGAGATCGATGCCGGGTCACCGTTTTCCATAGCTCTGATTACGGCATTCTGTTCGGCTTGCTCAATCCAGTTGCGTAGAGCGCGCCCACTCCAGCCTTGGGCGCGCGCAGCAAGGTTCGCGACTTCCCGCTCCAGGTCGAAGGCCAGCGGCTTGCCCGCCAGCATGACCTCGAACAATCGGCGTATCGCATCGGCATCGGGCAGGGGAATCTCGATCTGCTTGGGCAGGCGCGAGAGCAGGGCGGGATCGATCTGGTCGATGCGATTGGTGGCCGCCAATACGAACACATGCTGCGGGCTGGCCTTGGCGCCATCCATCTCTTGCAGCAGCTGGCCGATGATTTCGGTCTGCATGCTGTCGTTGCCGCCCCGGGTGCCGGAGATGATGTCGATCTCGTCGATGAATAGCAGTGCCGGAGCCGACTCGCGCGCGCGTTCGAACAACTCGCGCACTTTCTGGCCGCTTTGTCCCAGCCAGCCTTGCTTGATGTCCGCCGTCGACGCAGCGATGAAGCGCAAACCTGTTTCGTTGGCCAGCGTGCGTGCGATCTGCGTTTTTCCGGTGCCGGGCGGTCCGTACAGCAGCAATCCGCGCGGTACCGAGATGCCCTTGCCCTGAAAAACGGCGGCATGGGCAAGCAAACCGGCTGTTGCCTTGAGGTCCTTTATGGTTGGGTCCGGTAGTACGAGGGTGTCCCAGCGAGCGCTGGCGATCGTCTCGGTACTGCCTTGCCGGCGCAGTGCGGATGCATGGCGTTCGAGCAGGGTGTGGTCCAACGCCGAACCACTGCCGATGTCCCGCGCCAGCCGCTTGGCGATGCCGGCCAGATCGCGCCCGGACAAGCCTTCGGTCAGTTCGCCGGTCGTTCCGGGCAGTTCCGAGGACAAGTTCAGCTCGGTCAGCGCCGTACGCAAGATCTCCTTGCGCTGTATCGCGTCCGGCAGGCCGATCTTTACCTGTTCATCGAATCGCGACAGCACGGCCGGATCGATCAGGTCCTGCCGGTTGGTGGCGCCCACGACCATGACCGTGGTCTGCTTGCTGAAACCGTCCCATTGGGCGATGAACGCATTGACCACGTCTTCGGTATTGCGGTCGGTGTTGATGCTTCCGCGCCGGGCGAACACGCCGTCGCACTCGTCCACGAAGATCAATGCCCGCGGTTCGGCCAAGGCCTTGTTCCACAGATCCCTGACGCGTTCGCCGCTTTCGCCGACGTAGGCGGCCTTCAAGTCCGGTAGCGTCAGCGGGAAGAAGGCGCAGCCGATGCTGTCGGCCAGTGCCTTGGCGACCAGGGTCTTGCCTGTTCCCGGCGGACCGAAGAGCAGCAGGCCGCTCGGTGCTGTCGGCTTGCCCGCGGCGAAATCCGCGGCCATCGCCATCAGCCGGTGTTTCGTTTCGGCAGGCAGGATGGTGCCCCGCCACGACTGTTCCGGATCGCGTACCGGCGGCGTGGCTCGCTTCGAGCGCAGCGCACGGCTGCGTTCGGCCTTCTGGCCGGCCTGCAGAAAGAGATCGCAGCATTCGTCGAATGCATGGGCGAGCGACTTGACCTCCTCCGACAGCGGCGGCAGCACATCCTCCTGATAGAGGTTGCGGAACCAGACGATGACCGGGAGCCGTCCTTCCGTCCGCAGCAGGATAAGCGCGACGCCGTTGTCCTTGGCATCGTTGACCGCAACCACGATATCGCCGGGCTCGACACCGCGGGCGCTTTTCCACTGGACCGAGCTGAAGCCGGAGCGGCTGTCGCGCACAGGCGCACGCAGGTACGTATCCGGGAAGGTTCCTTCGCTTTGCCGGTGCTCAAGCCGCATCAGGCCAAACCGATACTTGGCCAGCGACAGCTTGGGCAGCAAGAACAGTTCGAAGGTGAATGCCAGGGCGAGGGCGACGGCAATAGCGGTATCGGTCAAGAAAGGCCAGTGGCTGACGACGGGGGCATGGACACGAATCCGGGGAACCAGCAGCAACAGCGGCGCGCCTCCCATAAGGAGACTCCACATGGATGGCACCCAGAGCGCGACCGTCTGTGACTTCTCCGCCGCCGAACCCATGGGGCGCAGCATGCGGCGCAAACGGCGATGGGCGAACTGCGCACGGAGCTTGCCATCGATGCGCTTGGAAAAATCCTTCAGCTGCGCTTCGGCGGCCTGGTGGTCAGTCGGCTTGCCGGGAGGTATCGGCGCCGATAGAGAGGTAGCAGCCATGCTGGACTCCGTGTTGCCTGATCACGAATGCTGAAAATGCCCAGGTAAAACCCGGAAGGGAGTGCGCTTATCTGGAACCATGATTTTGAAAAAGTGTACAACGACGCAGGGTTTTCGTAGCAGTATCCGGGCGGAGGCCTGCGACTTGCTCATATTGGGGTGTTGCTGGCACTTTGATCGGGCCATCTCGACTCATGGCCGTTAATGGATTCAGGGGGAAGGGGAAATGCTCACGATGCGACTGTTTCTTTGCACTATCGGGATGCTATTTGCCGGCTCGATTCACGCGCAGGATTACTTCGGGCACCCCTTGTCGGGAACAATGTGCCACGCCGATGAGACGGTACTGTTTGCATGCGATACACGGCATGCCAAGAAGATTGCGGTATGCGCGCGGTCCGTCGGAGGCTCGGTCTTCGGAGACATACGGTATCGATTCGGGATAGACACTCGCACAGAGCTCGAATTTCCTTCTAAACCCCAGCCCCTCGATACATACGCCACGGGCGCATCCATGGGGGACGGCCGAAGAGGCATGTTGATATTCCTCAGCCTGAGGCAGAAAGATACGACATATTCGGTTTACAGCATGGTGGTCAGCCCAACCTATCAACGCGATGGCGCTTCGGAGAGCAACGGCGTACTGGTTGAGCAAGCAGGCAAGGTTGTCGCAAACATTCACTGCGATCCAAACGCCAATTCACATTCTGGAATGCTCACCGATAAAAGGCTCCTTGGTGTTGCCGTACCTTTGGCGAAGCAGCCGCTTTCGATCTTTCCCCAATTCCGGCAGCCGCCTTGATCTTGTGACCTCGGAATATCATGGACATTCGACCACTCCATACAGATGATCTTGAACTCGTTTGCCGGCACCGCGAAGAGATGTTTCGCGATGCGGGTAGAAACGATGATGTCTTGATGCCCATGACCGAGCATTTCCGTGAATGGGTCAAGCCACGGTTGCTGGATGGATCCTATTTTGGCTATGTGATATCCGACGGTGGCGCGCCGGTGGCCGGAATCGGCTTGATGCTTATCGACTGGCCACCGCACCCTTTGCATCCCACGCAGGACAAACGCGGATACGTGCTGAATGTCTTTGTTGAACCCGGCTACAGAAATCGTGGATTGGCTCGCGAACTGATGAATCTGGCGGATGCGGAGTTTGCCAAGCGTGGGGTTAGCTACGCCGTTCTACATGCAACGGAGAAAGGCAAGCCGCTATATCAGAGGCTAGGCTGGGACAGGACCGCCGAAATGGCGAAAGCGCTGAATGCCCCAACATAAATGTTTCACCGTGCGACCTGCTGTTTCATAAGATTCTCCAACCAGTCGGCGAACACCTGGACGCGGCGGGAGAGATGTCGGCGGTGGGGATACAGCAACGTCATCGCCATCGGCTCTGCTCTATAGCCAAGCATGACGTCGGTCAGTTCGCCGTTTTCCAAATGATTTTGCACGTCGTAGGCCGGTATCTGAATGAGCCCCAGTCCTGCGAGGCAACAAGCGATGTATGCCTCGGCGCTGTTGACGGTGACACGGCCAGGCAAGGCCAAGCCGTGGAGCGTACCGGCCTCGACCCATTCCCAGGGTTCGACGCGGCCCGTTGAGGGCGACGCATAGTTGACGACGACATGACCTGTATTTAAGTCGTTTGGTGTTTGCGGCGTGCCATGTCGGGCAAGGTAATCAGGGCTGGCGACATTGATCAGCTGCAGCTTGCCGATGGGTCGTGCAATCAGGCCGGAGTCGCTCAAAGGTCCTACGCGAAGCACGCAATCCACACTATCCTCGATCAGGTTGACCGTTCGATCGGTTACCCCCAGGTCGATATCGATGTCGGGATAGGCATCAAGGAACGCCGGAAGGGCCGGCGCAACGATCAGTCGACCGATTCGGCCCGGCACGTCGACTTTGAGCTTGCCCGATGGCTTGGCGCCTCTCTGCTGGAATAGGCCTTCCGCTTCTTCCACGTCGGCGATAACTCGAAGACAGCGCTCGTAGAAGGCAGCGCCGTCCTGGGTTGGCGAGACCTTACGTGTGGTGCGATAAAGCAGCCGGGCGCCGACACGTTCTTCCAGTTCGATGACGGCCGCCGAGACCGATGAGCGCGGCAGGCCCAGCATATCTGCGGCACGGGTGAAGCTCGAACATTCGACGACTCGTGCGAAAACGCGAAACAGGTCGATACGGTCCAAGAAAGGCCACTCCTGCATTGTTCGCCATATCTGACAAGATATGTCCGATATCCAGGCTTTATCTCGTAATCCTAGACGATAGTCTCAATTGCTGAAAGCGGCCGTGCGGTGCGGTTGCACAACTGCGAAACGAGGTTAAGGCCATGACCGATCACAGCATCAAGGGTAAGACCGTCATCATTGCCGGCGGCGCCAAGAATCTGGGGGGCTTGATCGCCCGGGATCTGGCGGCTCACGGAGCCAAGGCGATCGTCATTCACTACAACAGCGACGCGACCAGGTCGGACGCGGATGCTACCGTTGCCGCGGTTAAGGCCGCCGGTGCACAGGCGGTTGCCTTGCAGGGGAATCTCACCACTGCCGGCGCGATGGAGCAGCTGTTCGCCGACGCGATCGCCGCCGTCGGTCGTCCGGACATCGCGATCAACACCGTTGGGAAGGTGCTCAAGAAGCCGATGATCGATATTTCCGAGACGGAATATGACGAGATGAGCGCGGTCAATACCAAGACGGCCTTCTTCTTTCTCAAAGAGGCAGGCAAGCACCTCAACGACAACGGCAAAGTCGTGACATTGGTGACCTCGCTGCTCGGTGCCTATACGCCATTCTATTCGAGCTATGCCGGTACCAAGGCACCGGTGGAACATTTTACCCGCGCCGCTTCGAAAGAGTTCGGCGAGCGAGGCATCTCGGTGACGGCAATTGGCCCTGGCCCCATGGACACTCCCTTCTTTTATCCCGCTGAAGGCGCGGATGCAGTGGCTTATCACAAGACCGCGGCGGCGCTGTCGCCGTTTTCCAAGACCGGTCTCACGGATATCCATGACATCGTTCCTTGGGTACGCCTCCTCGTTTCCGAGGGTTGGTGGATGACGGGCCAGACCATCCTGGTGAACGGCGGTTACACCACGAAGTGATGCTGTTGGAGCAAAGGCTACGTTCGACCTATGCCGGCAAGGACATTGAAAAGAACCTCAGCGTGTTTTCGAACAAAGGAGCTTGATGCCATGCACACCATCATGATGATTGGCGGCGGAGCCATTCTTCTCGGGCTGTTCCTTCTGTTTGGACATCTCTGGGGTAGTGGTGCCCCCGCCTTGGTAACGGCTGCGAAGGCTTTCCTACCGGTCTGGCTTGCTCTTTCGTTGGTCAATCTGTGGATAGGCGTTGCGAAGGCCGGCTACTCGCTGCGTGACGAACTGCCGGTCCTTTTAGGTGTTTTTGCGGTGCCAGCGATCATCGCCGGCGTGATCATCTGGCGCTTGACGCGATAGGGCGGGGCAAACTGCCCGGCACACCATAGCTACCGATGCTGGCACCCATCTGGTGGCCCGTCGGCTCTTGGGAACCTTGAGTAACCTCAGTTTTCATCGTCGCCCCGGCGAGGTGCTTTACAACAGCGAAGCTGGTCACGCCGGGGCCCAGCGTCTTTAGCTCGGTGAGGTGTAAGACACTGGGTCCCGGCGTTCGCCGGGACGACGGATAGGAGGGGATTTAGCGGTGCCTTCTTGTCGCTTCGAAAGTACTGGCAAAAGAACATCACCCAGCCGGCTTTTTCGCCAGCGCAGCCTTTTCCTCATCCGTCAGTGCACGATGGCCATAGCTGACCACACGCGTCATCTGCCATTGGCCGCTCTTCGTATGCTCCCAGATCATCAGGAACTTGGCGCTGCCCTCGCATTTGCCGCTGGCAAGTTCGCAGAAGCGATGCTCGCCTTCTTCGATCGCACCAAAGTCCTTGATGGGATACACCTTGAGCGAGGCGGGGATAAGCTCGCGCCGTACCTTGTGGCAGATGTATTTCCTGGTATTGGCGACGACCGTCTCGCGGTCGAACGTTGCGCCACCCTTGTCGTGGTAGAACTCGACGGTGGGTGAGAAGTAGGTGGCGAAGGTATCCAGATCGCAGCGGTTATAGGCGTCGAATACCTTGGCATCCAGTGCCGCGATGGTCTGGGTCAATGAAACGTCATCGGCACTCTCGTCCGCCGATGCGGCTATCGGGCCGTACATTCCCAAGGTCAGAAATACCAAAGCTATCGACGTATGGTGAGAACGTAAGCTGGTCACGTGAGGACGTCCTTATGGGGCAAGCGCCCAGGCTTGTCCATTGTGCGACAAGCGCACATTGCGGGAACTGCCGTAAGTAACCCCTTATTCCCCCAGTGTCCTGAGAAAGAACATCCTCACATCATCGTTGTAGTAGCGCTGCGCCGGTCCGTCTGGACTATGGGCTTGTCCGGGCATGATCAGCAGTTCGAAGTGCTTATCGGCCTGGATGAGCGCATCGACCATGCGCATCGTGCTCGACAGGGAGGCGCTGATATCGGCGGTGCCGTGCATGATGCGTAGCGCGCCGCGCAGGTTGCTGGCCGCCAGGATATTGGAGCCGAGCCGATAGCCCGTGGGGTTGGTTTTGGGCGAGCCCAGGTAAGGTTCGTTGACGATCGAATCTTCTTCGAGCGCTCCCGGCGCGCCGGCATAGCCGGCCTTGAAGATATCCGGTGCGGTCAGCATGCCGCGTAGCGCGAAATAGCCGCCCCAGGAATGCCCGTAGATGCCGACACGCTGCATGTCCATGTAGGGGCGGCTCGCGGCGATTTGCTTTAATACGGCAACATGGTCCGGTATCTCGGTTTGTCCGATCCGTCCGTAGTTCACGTCTTGAAAGGCTTTGCCGCGGCCGGGCGAACCGCGCACGTCGATAACCAGCGTGACAAAGCCAAGTTGCGCAAGCGCATCGGCAATGCGGCCTTCAAAAGAAGCGCCGACATAGCTCCAGGGTACCGCCGTAGTGAACGGCCCTGCGTAGATGCAGTCGATGACCGGATAGTGCTTCTTGGGGTCGAAATCCCACGGCTTATACAGCACGCCGTACAAAGGAGTGACACCGTCGGCGGCCAGAGCGGTAATGGCTTCTGGCGGTGCGTAGTGGATGGCCGCCAACGCGCTGATGTCGGCTTTCGCGTAGCGTGATGTGCTGGTGCCGTCGATAGCGTTCACGTCCCACACGCGGGGCTGAGTGCGGCTGGAATGCCCGTCGATGTAATAGCGACCCGATGGCGACGGATAGGCGCGATGCGTGCCGGGATCTGGCGTCAGTCGCTGCCATGATGATCCGGCCAGATCGGTCCGATAGAGCAGGCGGTCGTAAGGTGCACCGGCCTCGGCGGAAGCCAGCACCAGCAACGTGCCGTCGGGCGTTGCCTTCAGTATCTGGTGGACGGGGAAGGCGCCCTTGGTGACCCGACCTTTCAGTTGGCCGTTATAGTCGTATCGATAGATATGTCTCCAGCCATCGCGTTCGGACATCCATAAAAACTGCTGGTTATCGTCCAGCGGAAGTACCTGCACATCCCAGCCCGTATCGTAGAAGTCGAGCCCGCCGACAAAGCTTTCGGGGCGCTCTTCATGGAGCACGTGCCGTACCTTTCCGGTGTGCGGATCGATGGCCGACAGATCCAATCGTTTGCCGTCGCGTGAGAGATGCATGACTAGCGCTTCGCTGCTGTCCGGACGCCATCCGACCAGCCAGTCGTAGCCTTCTCCCTGATCGAGGGCGGCGACCGGCGTCATCTGTCCCCTTGCGGGGTCGACGACAAAGAGTTCCTGACGCGGCAGCGGTGTTCCCACCTTGGCGTACGGGATCATGGCCACCTTTTCGATGGCGTCGGTGTAGTCGACGATCGGGATCTTGTGGACCGCGCGCGTGTCGTTACGCCAGACCATCAAGAAATGGCCATTGGGCGACCAGGCATGCTTGGGCACTTCCCAGGCGAGGTTGTCTTCGCCCCGGCGTTCCAGCAGCGTATGCGTACTGTTGTTTACTGCAAACCCGTCGCCGCGTTGTACTGCGACTTGCTGCCCATCCGGCGAAAGTGCGTTGTCTGGGGTCAGACCTAGTGCTAGCGGGTCCGTGGCCGCCATCTCTCGTACCTGATGCGTGGGCAGGTCCAGCGCGAAGGCGTGCTCCTGATAAGCAAAGAGCAGATGCTTTTGATCGGGCGCGATCGTGGCCGATAGATAGGCTGGCGTATCGAACTTCTTGTGCAGCAATCGGCTGAGTTGCGTCTGCAGATCGGCGGGCGAAAGCAATGGCGTGCCGGTGCCGCTACGGGCATCCATCAGCACCCAGGTGCCACGTTGGGAGCCGGTGGCTGCCCAGTACACAAAACGCTCCCCATCGCGAAACCACTGCGGGGGCGCCAGCGTGTCCTTGATCAGCTCGGGATAGCGCAGGTGCCGCTCCGCGAAATCGAGCCGCGACTTGAGCGCCGGATCCTTATTCGCGAGGTCCGTGTCGCCGAACGGGAACGACGTGGAGCGGGCATTCGCGAGGCCGGGCATAGGCAGGCCGAGTAAAGGCAATAGCAATGCGTAAACAGATAGAAGCGGTTTCATAAGAGCCCTGGCGGCGTGACCTGCCAGGGCATCCTAGACGGCAGGATCATGTCGTACCAATATATCTTTTGAAGGTTATTGATACTTGAGAGGTCTTGATTGTGGAGTTTCGCCAATTGCAGCTTTTCGTGGCAGTGGCCGAGGAGCTGCACTTCGGTCGAGCCGCCACCCGGGTGCGCATGGCGCAGCCGCCTTTCAGCCAGCAGATCCGCAAGCTGGAAACCGAACTTGGCGTCGAGCTGCTGATACGCACGAGTCGACGCGTGGCGCTGACGCCGGCGGGCGTGCAGTTGCTGGAGCAGGCGAGGGCGTTGTTTGCTAAACGCGCCGAAGCGATCGCTGCGGTAAGGCATGTTGCCAAAGGGGAGGCCGGGCTGCTGCGCGTCGGTTTCGGTGCCTCATCGGCGTTCGGAGTGCTTCCGGACATTATTCGACGGTTTCGTATCAAGCACCCGCAGGTGGTGTTGCGGCTGGATGATCGCGAATCGCTCGATATCGGCGCTGCATTAAGTCACGGGGATCTGGATATCGCCATCGTTCGTGCACCGTTTCAGTACGAGGGCATCGAAACGGAGCCGTTGTTCCAGGAGCGCTTTATTCTCGCGTTGTCGGAGGAACACCCGCTGGCGCGAAAAAAGCGTATCGCCATGGCGGCCTTGGCCAACGAACCCTTCATTCTGTTTCCCAGGCCAGTGGCGCCGGGCCTGCACGACACCATCACAAGCATCTGTATTCAGGCTGGCTTCTCGCCGCGCATCGTGCACGAAGCGAGTTCATGGCCTTCCGTGATCAGTCTGGTGAAAGCGGGCCTTGGCATTACCATCGCACCGAACTCCGCAAAATCTGTCTTGTCGGATGGCGTGGTGTTCAAGGCGTTGCCCGAGATGGCAGCACGCGCTGAGTTGGTGCTTGCGTATCCGCGCAGGGCGCTGTCGCCGGCAGCAATGCATTTTCGCGGGGTAGCTTCAGCCGCGACGTAATTCTGAGCCGCGACCGAAAGGAGCCTCTAGAAACCCCTCCTATTCGTCGTCCCGGCCTGCGCCGGGATGACGAATAGGCTGCTTAAAGGAAATCGAAGGTATCAGCATCCTTTTCCGCTGAGCGGCGAACTGATATCGAAACTCGATCAATGGCTCAAGATTCATCGGCCTGACTACCATGCAAGCCTGCAATCTGGCGTATCTGAGGCGGATCTGGCCGCCTTTGAATCGCAGTTTTCTCTCAAGCTCCCTATAACGTTTCGCCAGCTTTATCAGTGGAAGAGCGGTCAAGACCCGGGGGCGTTCGAAGCCTTGCAGTTCAACCGCATGTGGATGACGCTGGCCGATATCGCTGAGGTCAAGGACATGATGGACGGCATGATCGGCTACGACTTTGAGGACCCGCGATATTGGCGCCGTGGATGGGTCCCGTTTCTTGGCAACGGTGGCGGCAGCTATCTATGCCTGGACCTGGCAGCGGAGGATGGCGGTCAGCCGGGGCAGGTTCTGGAGTTTTGGAAAGCGGACGAGGATCGACCGGTTATATGGGCCGATATCCAGGCATGGTTGGCTGATCTTGTCCGCTCCATGGGGGATGGAGCGCTTGAGATTTATTAGAAGTGTCTGCTTTTACCTGGATTATCTCGGAAGAATAGTTCCTTGGTAATCGGCGATATACAGTTAATGTGCCTTGTTTCACTAAATACAAATGCAGGCCTTAAGTCTGTCCGGGAGCTGTCGATAACCACCGCAGTAATGACGAGCGGGGAGCTCCGATGGTTCGCTATACGATCAAGGTCCGCATGGGGTTGCGGCTTGGACTGGTATTGACGTTCCTGGTGGTAACGGGGCTGGTCGGCCTGTATGGCATCGATCGTGCCAATGCCAACACCGAGACGGTCTATCAGCACGCAGGCAAGGTGCTGAGCCAGCTGGAGGCGGAGCATGCCGGGGGCTCGTTTGCCGAGGCGAGGCAGTCGCTCGATGCGCTGGCGCAGGTGCAGGCGGCCCAAGGGCGTACTATCCGTAACGTGGAGCTTGGCACGGTATTGGCCGGCCTGCTGCTCTCGGTGATTTTCGACGGTATCTTCGTGCGCTCGGTGACCACGCGTCTACGCGATGCCTTGGCGCTGGCGCGCACCGTCGCCGATGGGCGCCTGGATAACCGCATTCCCGAGCTCTATTCCGATGAAATCGGCGAGCTTCGCGCGGCCTTCCGCGACATGGACGAACGCCTGGCCGGAGTGATTCGCAAAGTACGCGACGGTGCCGGTGCAGTGAATGTCGCCGCGGTACAGATGGTGTCCGACAACGAGAGCCTGTCCCGCCAATTGATCGAAGACGCCACCGGTTTGCGTGACACGGCTGCAGGCATGGAAGCGGTGTCGTCCCTGGTGGAGCAGAGCGCGGAGCATGCGCGCCATGCCGACCGCTTAGCGGGCGAGGCACGCAAATGTGCGGAGGATGGTGGCGAGGTGGTGTCGCAGATGCAGCAGGCAATGAGCGCCATCGGCGACTCCAGCGGACGCATTGCCGACATCGTCGGCCTGATCGATGCCATTGCCTTTCAGACCCGATTGCTGGCGCTCAATGCCGCCGTGGAGGCGGCCCGTGCCGGCGAGTTCGGGCGTGGTTTTGCGGTGGTGGCCGGCGAAGTCCGCGATCTGGCCCAGCGTTGCACCGTGGCTGCCGGCGAGATCAAGCAACTGATCAGCGACAGCCGCGAGAAGGTAGGTGACGGCACGCAACTGGCGGGCCGCTCCGGCGACACCCTGGCCAAGATCGTGCACAGCGTGCGTGAGTTGACCGATGTGGTCGGCCACATCGCCCGCACCAGTGCCCAGCAGTCGCATGGGGTCGGCAAGGCAAGCGTGGCACTCAACCAGATCGACCAAGCCATGCAGGCCCATGAATCGCTGCTGCGTCAGGCCAACGCGGCCAGCCGGCATATGTTGTCGCAGGCCGACGGCCTGGCCGACAACGTCGCTTACTTCACCTTTGCACGCGCTTGATCGCAGGCTGCAGCGGTCAACTCTTTCATTGCAAAAGGACAATCCATGGAACAGCACTACGACCTGGTCATGGTGGCCTACTCATTCGTCATTGCGACTCTCACCGGGTATTGCGGTATCGAAATGACGGCACGGGTGCGCGCTGCCGCGCCGAAGGAGAAAGCGCGCTGGATCATCGCCGGTGCCATCGCCTTCGGTACCGGCGTCTGGGCCATGCACTTCATGGGCATGGCGGCGCTGACCCTCGGCGTGCCGGTGAGCTTCGATCTACCGATTACCATCGCCTCGTGGCTGGTGGCGGTAGTAGTGAGCGCAATCGGCTTCTATGTGATCCGCGACGGCGTACGCCTGTTGAGCTGGCTGGTCGCCTCAGTGCTGATGGCCACCGGCGTATGCCTGATGCATTACGGCGGCATGTACGCCATGCGCATGCTGCCGGGCATCGAGTATCGGCCGTTATTGTTCTGGGCATCGGCGGCGATCGCGCTAGGTGCGAGCGGCGCGGCCTTGCTGATCATGACCTGGTTGCGTGCGAGCAATAACTGGACCCACGTGGCATTGCGCCTGGGTGCGGCGCTGGTCATGGCCGTAGCGGTGACCGGCATGCATTACACCGGCATGGCGGCTGCCGTGTTCGCGCCTGGGGCGTACTGCTCGCCGGGCAATCAGCTTAGCGATGCGTGGACTATTTTGGGGCTGGTGATGGTTGCTACGGCGGTAGTGAGTTTGTCGCAGTGGTGGGCGCTACTCAAATGATCTGGCGATCGACGGCCTTGCTCTTGGCAAAGTACGCGCTTTTTGTGCGTAAATTTCATGATGAGATGATCACAAGTTTGACAATCTCACTCCAGGGAACCCCGAAAAACCCCAGTTTTTACTATCGTCATCCCGGCGCAGGCCGGGATCCAGTGACTTCGGTTTTGGGTTTTCGCGAGAAACCAACCACCACGCCAATGGATGACACGCTTCGCTGTTGAAAAGCGCCTCCGGCCTGCGTCGGAATGACGAGGTAGGAGGCTTTTCGAGGCTTCCTTCAGACATTGGCCGTTTCGGGGGCAGGCAGATCAATGACAGTCGACGGATCGCCAGCTGCGACCGTATGCACGATGTCGTTGCAGTCGACACCATGTCTGGCAGACCACTGGAGCAGATTCTTGGGCCGATAGGAAGACACCTTGCGCCAGCGCTCAAAGACGGAAACATCGATGGTTTCGTTGATCGTGGTTGTGATCTGCCCATCCTTGTGAGCAGGTACTGCATCGATTGACCGGTAGAATGGACGAAAGAGCCGGAGCAATCGATAGATACCGAAGGCCATTTCGGCGAACGAATTATGGATGGGAGACTTGATGTCTTCGTCGTCGAAGAGCGCTTCGCTTCTGAACATCAGTCCGTGCTTTTGAGCCTTCTGCATAAGCCAGTTCAAGGGAATCTGCGCCAGCATGCCGTTCTCGTAGCCGCCACCGACGTCGGCATGCGCGCCAACAAACCAGCGTTGCTCCACCTGGTCGAGCGGTCGGGCCGCCGGCGTATCGCCGGGGCCGGCGTCCTTGTCGACGGTCTTTGTCCAAAGTGTCGGTGCGAAGGCTTTTCGATGCTCATCGATCGCAATGGCATGGAATGCGCGGGTATTGTTTATGCGCAGATCCGTTTCCAGAAAGCCGAAGTTGGAACGACTGATGCCGGGAATATTGCCAAATGGCACGCCGAGGGCGCCGACAGTATCCCAGACACCCTGGAACCAGATCGGGACGGCCATGGAATATTTTTTGACGAGCCGGTCCTCCTGACTGAGCTCCGTATCGGGCAGGTTGGCGAGCTTTCTTATGGTAGGTACGGCGTTGCCGCGCTTGTAGCGCGCGTACAGCTGCGGAATGGAAACTGGGGAGCCAGGCTTCAATAGCCCGCATTTGGATATCAGGCCGGACAGGCTGCGCGCCGTAAACGCGCCACGGCTGAAACCGAAGAGGAAGATCTGATCGCCTTCGTTGTAGTTTTCCATCAGCCACATATAGCCGCGGATCACTTCGGCATCGAGTCCCCAGCCGAACATGCCGCCGATCAGTCTTTGGCCGAGTTGTGTGCCGACGCCGGCGCTGTAGTAAGAGATCTGCCCAGCGTCGGTACAGCACAGCGATTTCATACGCCAGACATTGGTATTGCTTTTTACCGTATTCCAGGTGCCGTCCAAGAACAGCGCAATGCGCTTCTTTGACATATAGGATTCCCCATGAATATCTCGCCGGTTAGGCCTGCTAAAAAAGCAGTTAGTGGGCGAGGCGCGGGGTAAGGTCGCAATATGTTCTTCATCTGTCAATCAAATTCTATTGGCACCTTGGGTGCCTATATTAATTTTAATTATTTCAATGGCCTGCGCTTCCTGGTTAAGTGGTTTCGGTATGGTCGACTAACTTAGGATTTAGGCCGTTGGTTTTGGGGTCGCTGGTAAATTTTGTCTAATGCATTAGATAAAGCTGTGCACCTGCTGGCTATGATCCGAATTCGGACTGCGTCCGATGTCGACCCGGACGGACCTCTTCGGAAAAGGGAAAATCGCACAAACATGTGCCGATGGTTAAACAAACCAGGTTAGGGAGGTGTCTATGTTGCCGAGCTATGGGGTTGTAATCGGGACCTATCAGAATTACACGAAGAATCAGGGGCAATGGCTGCACGTCGATCTGAACATCAATGCGGCGGGTACCGTGTACGAGGCTGCGGTCGATGTTAACGAGCCGAATGGATTGTTCCAGTACCAGGTGTTCAACAAGCTCGATAGCTCGCTTTTTACAACCATATCGAGCCTCCCTGACGGCTATCATCAACTTGCCCCGAGTCCAACCTCAGGTGCGATCGACTATGCGCGAAGTCTGATTCTTCAAAGGCCGCTTGGCTGTCTGTCCGTGTTGTGGGGAGTCTTCAACGCGATTTTTCGGACCAATATCCAGACCTGGACGAACGTGACCGGCGACGAGGCTGGAAACGCGCTGGTGAGCATGGTGACCAATTCGACCAAGCTGTATGCCTTCGGTGCGCCGTATACAACCGGAAACGGCGTGCACGATGTGCACTGCAATCAAGGAGACCCACCGGGGCCTTTCCAGCACCTGGATGGAATTTGGCAGGACGGTGCGGTATTCGCCCTTCTCAACGATGGCACGCTCTCGGCGTACCTGGGGAAGTTCTCTACCCAGTCGCTGAAGACGGACAACAATGGTTTGCCCATTTGACCATTGATTGGCTGCATCGCTGTGCTCCGACGTTGTCTGGAAAAACCCGTTTCTCTCATGAAGAAGGGAGGCGGGGATCTGGTCAGCACCAGCAGATGGAGCAATCGAAGGGTTGCATAGACGGACTATTCGCGTGACCCTGGAACAATGACGATGCCAGACAACATGCGTGCCATTGTAGTCATGGGAGTCACCGGCTGCGGCAAGTCCACTGTGGCGGCGGCCATATGCGAGCGGACGGGCGCCATGCTAATCGAGGGTGACGCGTTTCATCCCGAGGGAAATATCCTCAAGATGCGTGCCGGCATTCCGCTGAACGACGACGATCGTCAGGGTTGGCTTGAGCGTTTGGGAGAAGAGCTGGCGCGGGCCGGTGCCCCCGCTGTGCTGACCTGTTCGGCGCTCAAGCGCCGCTATCGCAATGTATTGCGTGCAGCGGTGCCTGGCTTGGGCTTCGTCTTTCTCCAGTTATCGCCGGAGGTTGCCGCAGAGCGCGTGGCCCATCGCCCGGGCCACTTCATGCCTGCCAGTCTTGTTGATAGCCAGTTCCTGGACCTGGAATCGCCTGTCGGAGAGTCGGGAGTATTAGCGGTGAGTGCCGTCGATCCACTGGTCCTGATTGTCGAGAAAGCGGTTGCCTGGTGGCGAGCAGAAGGCACGTGATCATGGGGCAACACCGGGGTTTGGCACGAAGGTGATTCAAAAAAGGTCTGTACCCTTTTTCTGCCGCGGAAAGCTGATCTGACATGCTCGTTTTCTAACTCTAACCAAGGCCAGCTCATTCGAGCTGGCCTTGGTTTAGGATGAGACTCAGTCTGGCGCGTTCTTTGGTCAGGGCGCACCTGCCACAGCTTTCTCAGCACCTGCATTGGACTTGTTGAGGTCCGCCAAAATGTTGTCCGCCGCCTGAAACGCAAGCGCGGCGATGGTCAACGTGGGATTGCCCGTAGCAACCGTCGGGAACACCCCGCTGCCAACCATGTACAGATTGCTGTGGTCCCAGGACTGCTGCCTTGCGTTGAGTACGGAGTCCGTTTTTTTATCGCCCATGCGATACGTTCCCACGATATGGCCCGCACCATAGAAGGTGAAGTTGTTACCCTTGTATTGGAAGTTGGTGGCGGTCACTTTGCCCGCTGTCCCGTACAACACCGGAGCACGTGGCACGGTGGTGTACTCCGTGGCGCCGATGGCCTTGAAGATCTCCGTCGAGACGGCTTTGGCGGAGACAAAGGCATCGCGCTCGTAGTCGCTGCGTATGCGGTAGGTCACCTGGGGACGGGGCAGGCCCAGATGGTCCTTTTCCGTCGACGAGAGCTGTACCCGATTGTCGGGGTCGGGAAGCTGCTCGATGAGGTATCCCAGGCGAACCTGCCGGATATAAACGGCGTTGAGGGTGTTGACCAATTGCTCGCCGAAGAGTTGGCTGTTGGCGGGCAGGGCTGGATTGAAGCGAAGTGGCTGGCCTTGTTGATTGACCGAGTTGCCATTGAGTTGGCTACTGTTCTGGCCAAACACAAAGTCTGCGAGCGTGGTGTATGGGTCGTTCGCTGCCCATTGCCAGCCTTCGTTGCCTATTTCGATGCGGTAGGCGGATCGGTTCTTTCGAAACGCGCCATCGCGCAGCGATTCGAAACCCGACGTCGCTAAAGGTCCGCGATACGCATAGACAGGGTCCTTGACCAGGCCCCAGGCCAGATACATGACGTGGTCCATCAAGTTGCGGCCGACTTGACCGCTGGAGTTGGCGACACCCTGAGGGAAATGCTTGTTCTTGTTCGACATCAACAAGAGTCTGGGTGTTTCAATGGCGTGCGCCGCGAGCAGGTACTTCGTGCCCACCGCCGTTCCGGTTCCCGTTTGCGGGCCTAGATGGTCGTCGTAGGTGATGTAGTCGATGCCGATGATTTCGCCTGTCGTCTCATCCACGCGGATGTTGTTCGCAACGGTACGGTAGCGAATATCGACGTTGCCGGTCTGTAGCGCATTGTTGAGAGTAACGGTCGCGTCGTACTTGGCCTGAATCGGGCAGATGGGGATGCAATTGGTGTTGCCAGCGCATTGACGACGGTCTCCGGGCAACGAGTTGCGCCCTTGTGGCGTTGGCGTGGTGTAAACAGGATTGCCATCGACGGTCAGCGTGGTGATCTGGCCGAACACTGCGTCTACCTGGGACTCCAGGATAGGAGGCATGGGGTAGTTGTAGCTGGGGCCATAAGTGCCGGAGGGCTCTACGCCAAATTGCGTGTAAAGCTTATCCAGGGCGATTTTATCGCCTGCCACGCCGATTTCGTTGGTCGCTTTTTCGTAGTACGGAACCAGTGTTTGGTAGAACGTCTTGCCGCCAGGCCAATCCACGCCCTGGCCGTATCGTGTCTTGAGTTCAAAGTCACTGGGGAATAGGCGCAAGCTGGTGCCGAGCCAATGCCATGTCGTGCCACCGCCGATGCGCTCGTACGAACTGGCAAAGGCGAACAGTGCTTCCGGACTGTCTCCCTGGAGGCCCAGCGGCTGGGGCGGATAGATGAAGTAGCACTGGTCCGGCTTACGCCAGGCGCGTACCTGCAACACGGTGTAGCGCGGCACGTTCTCCAGTGCCGGGTTGGGCAGGCCCAATGGATTGTCCGGTGTGGACGCTTTGGGGTCTTGGGTGGTCGGTGGATACGGCGACTCCGGCGTCTTGGCATTGGCCTTGAAAAACGTGCTCATGTAGCCGCTGCGGTCGACCGGCACGGCCTGGCCGGCTTCCAGAATCAACACCTTCTTGCCTTGCTTGCCCAACTGATAAGCGACGATCGCGCCGGAGATGCCTGAGCCGACGATCACCAGGTCGTAGGATTGCGTAGTCATGTGTGATCTCCTCAATTACCCGTGTAGTCGCTAAGCGGAACAGGCGGCTTGGCCCAATATCCGTAGCGGTAATTGGAATCACCCATGGGATGGGACTGCATGACCTGCCAGACGAGACTCGAGGTATAGGCGTTCTCGGAAATCAGGTCGCTCACGGTGCTGGCAGGCTCCGTTGCCGTTGACGAAATAAGCGTGGGCCACGCGCCCGAGTACCACATGAAAATCAATTTGCGACAGGCCAGCACAAAAGGCTCACCGTTGGCCGGGTCCAGCATGGCTTCGCCAATTTGCTGTGACGTGAGTCCTTTGGCCTGAAGCGCCGAATACTTTTGAAAGATCTGGCCAACCAGCAGCGGGTTGCTGCTCTCCTGCGCGATCTTCTGCGTGAAGAAGGGCAGGTATTCCGATTTGATGTCGATCGGGTCCAGCTCGGGTGCAAGCACGCTTTGGTTGAAGCCTGTCAGCACAGCGCTAAGACCGATGAAATTATCCATATCGTTGTTCATGGCTTGTCCCCTTGATAGCTACTGCGCGCGTTGAAGCAGATAGGTGAAGTCCGAGAAGTTCCCCGTCGTTGTGGTGGCATTGTTGTGACATGCCATGCAGCTGCTGGAGGTCTGCTTGACGTGACCCTGGATATAGGTTTCCAGAGTGGTATTAGCCAGGAACGATGGAGCAGGAGCGCCGGTGGGATCCACTTTGCTTTGTGCGTTGGTTGGCCACTGCGTGCTGACCAGCTGGTAATTCAACCAGACCGAATCCGGAACAACAGCTGCCAGCGCCTGGTGATAAGACGCGTTAAGCTGCTGCGCCTCTGGAGTGATGGCAATCACGCGCTCCACTTGCGTGGGCTTTGTGTACGGAGTACCCGGATTCCAGGGGCGCGGTGGCGGCTCATTGACCTTGCAGCCTTTGCAATGCGCATCAAAGAAGTTGTACGCAGGCAAGGTAGGTTTCTGGCCCAAGGTTGGCACGTTGTCCACATGCTCGAATGTAGACCACACCCATTGGGGCTCGCCCGCCGTCTTGTGTGCGATATGAAAGCCGACCAGACCGACCTGCGTGAGCACACAAGATGGCTTGACCCCGGGCTCTTCCGCGGGATTGTCATAGACCAGTGCGTACGTGGTGTAGAACTTCGCGGGGTCGTACTTCCCGCCCATCTTGACCCACGCCGCCTTGATCATGATGGAGCCAAGTTGCTGGGCCGATGTGTTGCTGGCGGGGAAGTTGGCGTCCGCGTTGAACGCCTTTTGTCCTTCCTTGGAGTAGATCTTGTTGGTGAGGATATAGTTGAACATCGCCTCGTTGGTCATGATGGCGAAACGCGTGTACTGGCCGTTCTGGTCGATCAAAGGCCCGGTCTTGAACGGTTCGCCGCTTTCGTCGAGCACGTTGGCTGTCTTTCCCACCTGTGTCAGGTGCATCGTTCCCGGCGGGAGATGCTTGGCATCGATGTTCTTGCAGACATCGGGAAGAGGGCTGTCTTCGCCCCATGGCGCGGGTGTGGCGCCGCCAGGGAGGAAAATGGTGCGGCTCTCTCGATAACTCTCCCAGACCACCGGGTTATTAGTGGCTTGCCCGATCGTGAGGTTTGTATTGGGCGTGCCATCAGGATTGGCAGGCCAATTGAGCGCGATAAACGATTGCCAGGAAAAAACGTCGAAGTCCTGTTGCAAGGAAGCCAGCGTCGGCTTGGATCCGGTGACCGTAATTTCCAGCGGAACTTGTGGTGTCAAAACCGGCAAAGGCGGCGGTGCGGTCGTGCGCGTATCGGCGGCATTGAGTATTTGAATTAGCGAAAACAGCGAGATGCCGATAATTGCCGGAAAAACGCCATATTTGCGTCGGCCCGGAGAAAAGAGGTATTTGATTTTCATCGCTATCGTCCTTGCCCTTGAGTGGTTCAGCAAAATCGTGGGACGTCCCGGCACAACAAGGGACGCCACCACTCGTAGCGTTAGCCAATGTCAGGGCGAAGCGTGCGACCTACTTACGGGCCGAAGAAAGGCAACCGTGGCTACCGAACGCCACCATGTGGCGAAGCCATAGATATCACTGCACGTTTTCCCCCATTCCAACACGCAATGCTATTGCGCTGCGCGAGAGTAAAGGCTGCAGTCTGTCAATGGAGTGTGAAATAATCAAGTACGCGCGTGTCGCAACTTTCCTGGGGATGGCAGCGGTTGCGAGCAAGATCAATATTTCCAGCGATTTACCTTGGGCTATTGAGTAGGGTGATTAGGTGGGCAAAGATAATGCATATGAAGCATCTATTTCCTATTGCACCGACCGTAGTTTTAAGGGTGAAGGCTCGGGTATTTTTCCACGCCGCTTCCCGCCGCACTTGAATCAAGCCATGATTCGATGTCTAGTCATGTTTCGAGTCGGTAGTGTTCGCCCCTCTCGCCATCGCCACAAACGCCTTCAAGGCACTGGACACATACGCATCGTGGCGACGAATAAAGAGGGTCTCCACCCAGGCACGGTTTCGCGGCAGGGCATGCACGTTGATTCGGCCACCTTCGGCAGCCGATGCAACAACACTTCTCGGAAGCAGCGTCACACCGATGCCGGCCGACACGCAGTTGATGATGGTATCTAGCGAGCCGAATTCCAGCGGTTTGGCGGTGACGATACCCATTCCTGCGAGGATGGTTTCCAGTCGTTGCCGGTAGGAGCAGCCGAGCTGGAAAACGATGGTCCTTAAGTCGGGGACCTTGGCCAGGTCCTTGAGCGACTGAATGGCTTGGCTAGTCACCAGTACGAGTTCTTCCGTGAATACGCGCTCCTGCACGATCTCTGGATGATCGATCGGTCCTGCGACGAAAGCACCGTCGAGTTGGCTTTCGACCACCTGACGAATGAGTCCTTCCGTGGTGCCGCCGCGGATGACGAGGCGAACGTCGGGATAGTTCCTGGCAAACCGGCTCAATGCCGGCGACAGGCGTAACGCCATGGTGGTTTCGAGACTTCCAAGCGTCAACACGCCATGGGGAGTGCCGTCATCCTTCGCGGCGCTTTCCGCCTCGGCAAGCAGTTTTGAAATCCGCGCGACGAAGGGCAGGATGCGTTGTCCCGCGGGTGTCGCGTTGACTCCGCGCGCGTGGCGTTGGAAGAGGGCGACGCCGAGTTCCTGCTCGAGTGCCTGGATCCTGGCAGTGACGTTGGACTGCACGGTATGCAGCTCCTGGGCCGCCTTGTTCATGCTGCCATGCCGGACCACGGCTTCAAATGTTTTGAGGTCAGCCACGTCCATACTCGAACTCCCGTATTGGCTCATGTGCGCGCCTATCGGCGAATGAGATAGGTGCTATCGGATCAATTCAGTTCTCTGAAATATAGATTGATTCTACGCTTAGCCTATCAAGAAATTAGAGGCTTCGCAGATGAGCCGCATCCTTGAAACGCACGTCGCCAGCGTGCCTTCCGTCAACGCCTGGTGGGCTGTTCTCGCGGGCTTCTGTGCAAGCCTGGTTGGCATTGGCCTGGCGCGCTTCGCTTATAGCCCGCTGCTGCCGGCCATCATCGGTGCACATTGGTTCGGCGCATCCGTGGCGGCTTACCTTGGGGCCGCCAATCTTGCCGGCTATCTCGCCGGTGCGCTGCTCGGGCGCCCGCTTGCGGTAAAGATCGGTAGCGTCGCTAGCTTGCGAGCCATGATGGCGCTGGCAACGCTGGCGTTCTTCACTTGCGCCTTTCCTGTTTCATTTGCATGGTTCTTCAGCTGGCGCTTTCTTTCCGGTGTATCGGGTGGCGCGTTGATGGTGCTTGCCGCGCCCGCCGTGCTTCCGCATGTGTTGCCTTCGCGCCGTGGCCTTGCCGGTGGCGTCATCTTCATGGGCGTGGGCGTTGGGGTGGTCGTATCGGGAACTCTGGTGCCGCTGCTGTTGCAACGCGGTCTGCAAGACACGTGGATGGGCCTGGGGCTGATCTCCCTGGTGCTGACGATGATCGCGTGGGGTGGATGGCCAGGTCAGGCGGCGACGCAGGCTGCACCAGTTGTCCATCATCGCCATGCAGCGCCATCACGCACGCTACGTGCGCTGTATGTGGAGTATGCGTTGAACGCCGCCGGCTGGGTGCCGCACATGATCTTTCTGGTCGACTTTGTCGCCCGTGGTCTTGGACAGGGTCTGCAAGTAGGCGCCGAGTTTTGGGTCCTGTTTGGAGTGGGGGCGACGGCCGGTCCGCTTTTCGCGGGGGCGTTGGCGGACAAGGTGGGTTTCAGCCGTGCCCTGCGCCTGGCATTCGTACTGGAGATCGGTGGCGTGGCGATACCGGCGCTTGGGCTGGCTGGGTCGTGGCTCATCGTTTCCAGCGTGGTGGTTGGCGCGTTCGTCACGGGCACGGTGCCGTTGGTGCTGGGGCGCGTGCACGAGTTGCTTGCACACCATCCTGCACAGCAGGGTCCGGCGTGGAGAACAGCGACGGTTGCGTTTGCGGTGTGCCAGGCGGTGGCAGCCTATGGCCTTTCCTTTGTGTTCGCGCATGGTGGCGGAAATTACCGTGAGCTATTTGTCGTTGGAACCGCTGCGATGGTGCTGGCTTTGGCTATCGATATTGCAGTGGGGCGGACCGCAGCCAAAGCCGCACCGAATGATGAGCCTTTACGACAACCTTGAGGAAAACCGTTATGAGCTTCCAGTTACACGAGATCACCGGGCAGGAGGATGGTCCTGGAGATGGCACTGCGCTGGATGCGCTGGTCGGCTTTTACCGCGCCTTCAACGCCCAGGATCTGGCAGGGCTCTCCAACAACTGGCTCGACGGGATGCGGCCCAGCATGGACAACCCGATCGGTGGCATTCGTCGGGGTTGGGCGTCCATTCGCGAGGGTTACGAGAAGCTGTTCCATGGCCCTGCCGAAGTGAAGGTGGCGTTTCACGATTTCACTGGCGAGGGTGGCGCGGATTGGCATCTCTTCGTTGGGCGGGAGAGGGGAACTTGCACGGTAGGCGGTAACACGATCGATCTCAGGATTCGCACGACGCGCTGGTTCGTGAAGAGCGAGGGTGCATGGCGCCAGTTGCATCATCATGGTTCGATTGAAGAGCCTGCCATGTTGGCCAATTATCAGCGTGCGATCTTTGGGCATACGCTTGATGTACAGGGCGGTAAGGTTGGCGGTTGAACTGTTGGTCTTCATGAGCTTTTCCTGGAGCAGGGCACTTCTCATGCCCCCAGTTTCCATCGTCATCCCGGCCTGCGCCGGGATGACGACTAGGAAGGGGAGTTGGTTATTCGAGGTGCCGTCACATCCGCCTGAGCTGACTCGTCATGACTTATGAACCCACCCAAGGAGTCCCGTCATGACCAACAAAATCGATCTCTTCGCCGCCGCCCCCATCGCGATGCAGGAATGGCACCGGGCGTCGATCGTCATTTCCAACGCTGCCGCCCTGGAGCCGAGTCTTTCCGAACTGGTGAAGATTCGTGCCTCTCAAATCAACGGCTGCGCCAATTGCATCAATCTCCATGTGACCGAAGCGCGTGAGCATGGCGAAACAGATCAGCGTATCTACCTTCTCCCAGCCTGGCGCGAGGCACCGTGCTATACCGAGCGCGAACGCGCCGCGCTTGGCTGGACCGAAGCCTTGACGCGGCTGTCCGAGAGGCAAGAGCATGCAAGCGCATACGAAGCCCTGAAGGCTCATTTCACGGAAGAAGAACAGGTCAAGCTCACCTTGATGGTCAACATCATCAACGGATGGAATCGCATTGCGGTCGGTTTCGGCTTGTGGGCCGATCCCGCGGCGATCAAGGCCAGTGCGAAGGCGGTGGCCTGACGGCGAACGCACAGGGGCGCCTCCATCAAGCGCCCCTTTTTTATTTATGGCTTGAACCCTACCGATTGCCATAGTGGTGCCGGGTCATAGACCGTGCCGCCGCTGATCGTCTTGGCAATACGCCGGGTGTTGCGGATATCGGCTAACGGATCGCCGTCAAGCAGAAGCATATCGGCGCGCTTGCCGATCTCCAGCGTGCCCAGTTGCTTGTCCAGCTTGAGTACGCGTGCCGGGACAATGGTCGCCGCCTGTAACGCTTCCATCGGAGTGAAGCCGGCTTGTACGTAGATCTCCAGTTCCCTGTGAAGGGAATAACCAGGAACGTCCTGGTCGGTACCGGCCACGATGGTCAGGCCCCGCCGGTGCAGCTCGCGCAACGTCGCGAGCAGTGCCGCGTAGCGCTTGGCAAATTCGGATGCTTTGGCGGGAGGTACACCCGTCGCGTTCAACGCAGTGGCCAGTGTCGGGGCGACATGGGCGATGCCAGGCTCGAGCGTTTCCAGCGGCGTGTCGGTGGAGCGCGACAACGTTTCATATAGCGCGATGGTGTCGTCGAACACCGTATGATGCGACTTGAACAGCGCCAACTGTTTCTTGGCCTCCGGCGTCGTGAAGTCGATCGGTGGTGCGGGTTTACCTCGCTCCATATGCAGCAGGTCGCGAGCGACGAAGCTGATGTGGTTGATGCCGTCGTAGCCGGCGGCGACGGCCTGTGGAGTCGTCATGCCTTCGGGTACATGACCAGTCACCGTCAGGCCCAGTTTGTGCGCTTCGTCCGTGATGACCGGTACCAGCGAGGGCTTCATGCTGCTGTAGATCTTGATCTGCACCGCACCCGCTTTCTTGTAGCGCCGCACGACGTCGCGTGCTTGCTCGGGTGTATCGGCTGTGATGGCGCCTAGCGAAATGGGGCCGGTGCCGTCGACGATGCCGGCGATCAGCAGTCGCGGCCCGATCCCACGCCCGGACTGCAAGGCATCCCGAACAGTCGTGATGAAGTCGAACTCGTTGCCACAGTCGCGCACCGTGGTGACGCCGGCCGCCAGGTAGATGGGGCCCCATTCGACCTGCTCGTAGTGCGCGTGCATGTCCCACAGTCCGGGGATCAGATATTTCCCGGTGCCATCGATGACGTCCAGCTTGTCCGAGGCTTCAGGCACGGCACCTGAATTCACGATGTTTGTGATCCGGCCGTCGTCCACGTACACCGCAGCAGCGTGGTGAGGTGCGGCGCCCGTACCGTCGATGAGGGTGACGTTGGTGATGGCCAGATGTTTTCCGGTGGCGTGCTTTGCCGTGGCGGTCAACTGCGCCAGCGCCGCCAGATCATTGCTGACGGCCTGCTGGATAAACTGGGTGAGCGAGTCTTTATACGTTTCACGTACCGCTTCGAAGTGATCGAACTCGGAATCCGTTGTGACGACAGCAGCGAGTTTCTGATCGTCATCCAGCCATACGGTCTCGGCACCCCAGACCAGGCCGCTGATGACATAGCTGTGCAGCGTTGTAGATTGGCCGCTGGCGGTGATGGTGAGATCGCTACCGGGTTCGATATGTATGCTGGCATCGGGTGGGGCGGCGATCTGGGTGGGCTTGCCTCGGGCGATCCAGAAGCGCATCAGCATCTGCTGCATGGCGACGGGTGAGTAGCCATCTACCAGAAAGGTATCAGCGGTAATCGGATAGTCCGTTGTCTTGCCATCGCGCAAGAGCACGATACGTTGCTGCTTGGAGTCCACCGAGAACGCATCGTTCATCGGCGAGTTGCGCGACGATTGCCCTTCGGTCTTCAGTGAAACGGGATGAAGGATGTCTGTAGCCGTATAGACTGTCTTCAGGGGCACATCGGTGCCGCGGTCGTTGAATTTGAAGTCCGAGCGAAGCGTCAGGAGGCCTTTCTCGTCGGCGATCGTATAGGTTTCCTTGCCGATGGCCTTGGCGAATTTGTACAGGACAAATGTATCTTGTTCGTTTGCTGGCTTGCCTTGTGCGTGTATCGCAAACGATGGGAGCATCCATAAGGTTGCGAGTGCGAGCGAATAGGCAAGGACAGGCTTCATGGGCGGTTCCAGGGTGGGCCGGCAGCGACTGATGGGGCTTCGAATAACCTTCCAATTCGTCATTCCGGCGTAGGCCGGAACCCAGTGGCATTGTGATCGGTTGTTGCGAGAGCCTACAAAAGTCAGCTTCATCGCGAAAACTGAAATCCGACGCCACTGGGTCCCGGCCTGCGCCGGGATGACGATAGGAAAAATCAAGGTTGTTCAAGGTTCCCTGATATTGCCCGGCAACAAGTGAAAAGACACCCTGTCTTTCGACCTAATGCCGGGAATTCAGTAATTCACGTTCACGGTAACCGTATCGGAGTAACTATCGGGCGTGTAATTGGCGCTGGCCGCTGTCGCATAGACCGTCAATGTTTGGCTTAGCCCGCTTCCCGTACCCGATACGCCATTGCCTACCGTCGTCGAGGTGGCAGTGTTGCCCCACACAACGCCGGCAGGGCCCGGCGTAGAGCTGAGCTGGTAGGGCACTTTATCCGTATTGCTGCCGATGGCGCCTTTCATGACGCCGGCACCGGTGGCGCTTCCATTGGAAGGCGCGAGGCCGACGAAATAAGGTGTGCCGTTGGTGCAGGTGGCACCGAGGGTATTGCTTGCCGTGGTGTTGAGGGCAGTGAAGGGGACGGTGCCTAGATTGACGTTGTTTGCGGTAACCACGCAGGCTTTCTGGATCGTTGCCGATGCCGTAAATGCGGCGCTTCCCGCGTTGAGTACACGCTGGCCACTTGTGCAGGAACTTAGCGGAGTGTTGGTGTTGAGTGTGTAGGAGCCGCTGACCGTGACGGCCAGCGTGCTGTTGTAAGTGCCTACCGGAGCCGTTGTCTGTCCGCCAGGCAGCGTCGCGTAAAACGGTGTCTGGCCGGTCACCGTGGTCGACAAGATCAGGCCTGCTGGAATTGCGACCGCAATGCCCAGCGGTATCGGTGTTCCTGGTGTTGCCGTCGAGCCCCATATCTGCGTGGTGGCTGCATCGGCGTAAAGCTGATATTGCAAGGTGTTGCTGCCGCTACTGAGCAGGCGCGGGTTGGCCTGTGTGCCGCCGGTGCCGGTATTGAGGTTGAGGCACATGGCGATATTTGCCTGCGGTGAAAGCAGGATCCCCAGGATGCCCGTGCTGGTGCAGGACCACCCGATCGAGCCGGTGACATTGACAGTGCCGGTCGTCAGGTCGATCGTGCCGAACTGAACGTTATTGACCGTGGGATTGGCGCAGCTGACCGACTGAGCCTGGGCCACGCATGGCAGGCCCAGGCAGCCGATCGTCAGCAGCGCGATAAACAGCATCAGTTGTCGACAGCGGCGGCTCATGGCGCAGTGTCCTGGCGGCAAAGAAGAGGCCCGACGGCGGGAATGCCATGGCTGTCGCTCTGATAATCGAAGCTGGCCCGGCATCTACCGGTAGGCGTGCGCACGATAAGCGTGTTGTGTTCGCCCAGGGTGTCCAGATAGACCGTGCCGTCAAAGCCAACCATCGCGTCCGTTTCGGCTTGTCCGGCAAGAGCCACCCGACTGCCAACCGGTAGTGGCTGGCCGCTGGCATCGTGCAATGTCACCAAGGCTGCTTTTACTGACGTGATGGCAAAACGCACCAGTGTTCCGGCCCGATCGGTGGGTGTGGTGAGTGCCATGACATGATCGATCCGCACCTCGGCAGGAAGATCCATGGGATCGATGCTGAGGTGGTTGTCCTGATAGGCGTTCAATGGGCTGACCAGGAGCAGGCCGTTGCGGTTGGTCGTACCGATCGGATTGTTCTCCAGCTTCACCGGGACGTTGGCGACGCCTCCGGTAGAGATCACCGCAAAACCGCTGTTGATATAGCGTGCCGCGAACACGTCGCCACCCATCAGCACCAGCGCGCCGGTGGCATCCATATAGCCATAGCGGGTATCGCCAACGGCATTGACGCCGATGCCCACCTGGCCGTAGCGGCCCAGGTAATCCAGCTCGGCCTGGCCGCCATTCTGGTCACCGCCCTGCCGCGTGGCCGCCCGCCAGCCGAAGCCGCCCTGGCTGGGTGGCGACTGGCTGGCATCGAGCGCAAAACCGGTACGGTGGCCATCGCGCTGCACGCTGCCGCTTACCGTGATGTTGTGATCCAGTGCGAGGGTAGCGACCAGATAGACGCTTCGATCGGATGCTTTATTCAGGTTTTGATTGAAGTTGAGATTCAGCGACAGCGCCCGCCCGAGAGAGCGATACCAGTATGCGCTGCCATAGCGGGTAGCATCTTGTTGTGGATAGCGCAGGTGCAGGTAGCTCACGCCGAAGCTGCCCCAATACGCCGTACTGTAGCCGGCTATCGCCTGTGCGCTGATGCTCGGCGGTGGCGGTCCTTAGAGCGTGGCCGCATCGCTGTAGTCGCCACGAGTGCGAATGCCACTCACGCTGAAATTGAATCGATTGTCGCGCCAGCTATAGCCCAACGCGTACAGTGAGCCGCTTCTCCCTGCATGTTCGCTCCGCGCCAGCGACGCGGAAACAATGCCGCCCGCGGTGCCCAGCAGCCATGCGCCACCGCCACCGGCATTGCCCAGCCCGCTTGTGGCTTCGGCATGCGTCTCGACGGTGAAACTGTCGCTGACGCCGTAGCGCCATGTACCGCTGCCGACGGGATCGTGGCCGTAAGTGAACGAGCTCAAGCCATAGTTCTCGCGTACGAACCCCAGTTCCGCCGACCAGTCGGACAGGCCCTGCTTGAGCAACTGGTGTTCGTCGTACAGCGAAAAATTGAGCGTGGTGGCTCTACCCAGCGCATCCGTGAGCACAACTTGCGCGTTGCCGGCACCATTGATGTTGGGAATCGTATTGAGTTGAAACGGGCCCGCCGGCACTTTGCCGTTGTACTGCTCCACGCCGTCAACATACAGCTGCACGTTCGATGGCAGGGTCGCCGAACCGAGAAAGGCGGGCAGCGGCGCCGTGATCAGATAGGGCTGCAAGGCAAAGTTGGTACCCAGCTGTACGCCGGCGATGCGAGTGGATCTCGACCACGACAGCGCATCGGTCAGAGTGTCCCCGATGCGCAGGGTCAGCAGACTGTCGGGAAACGAGGTGCTCCAGTTGGTATCCAGGCGCACGGAGCGATCCTGCCATTCATTGTTGCTGCGGGTGAGCTGCGAGAGTGCGGTGGTACTGAACACGCCGCCGCTGTTGAATGCACGCAACTCGGTGAAGGCGCTCAGGCTGCTGGTGTCGTGTTGACCTTCCGTGCCATAGACATCGTAGTTCAGCACGATGCCGGGCGAGGCGGTAGGCCGGGGCCGGCTGTTGTCGGGCGCATTGAGCACGGTCGTCTCCAGTTGGAGCATGTGCAGAGGCGCACGGATGGTGGTGGCCTGATGACTGGCGTCGTAGTCGACCTGGACACCGGGCAAACTGTTCAATTGAATTGGGTCGGGCGTGCCGGCCGGCAGAACAAAGCCGAGCTCACGCAGCGTCGCCGTACTGGCCCAAAGCTGGCCGTTGAGATCGACGAAATGAGCGAGACCCTGGTGGGCACCATTGAGGGTTACCTCAAGATAGACGTCCATGCCGCCAAGATGGGTCATGCCATCGCTGCTGTCGGTGATCAGAGTGGGGTTGGCCTTTGTGTCGTTCACTGTGGTCATATCGGCGGCATGGTTGCCGGACACAAGCAAACCTTGCAGCACGATGACTTCAGCGAGAGCGATCGGCCAGCGACAGGTCTTGCGCGGCCTTCTCTCCATTGATCATCGCCTCAAGAATGCCGCCGGCGGAAAATACCGCGGCGGGTGGCTTCAGCATCCACTGCATAGTGGCACCCGGTAGAACGTAACCAAGCAGACCAGGATTGATGTCCGTGCGATGACCGCTGGTGTCGATGTAGCTGAGTGCCGCCAATTGAGCGTGGCTGCCGCCATGGTTGCTTACCCGCAACATGACTTGTTCGCCATGACGCAACAGGTTCCACTGCAATTGCGGCGGAGCAGTGGCTCCGACAGGTTCGATGAAGATCGGTACCGAATAATGCAGCACGAACTGCAGCCCTTGTTTGCCCTGCACGTCAATCGGAAGCTCATCGATCGCCAGCCGATAGGCATCTTCCACGGCATCGGCGCCGTTGGGCGGTGCCCCAGTCCGGATGACGCGTATCAACTGGCGGTCTCCGGCAGCGAGCTGCAGCATCGGTGGACTGATCACCAGGCCACGAGAGGCGACGAGCTGATCACCCTGGTCGTTCTGCGTCCAGCGATAGACGCGCACTTGCGCATGCACCACGTTGTCACCGGTATTGATAAGCCACAGTCCATCGGCGTTTTGCGAGGCCTTCAGACTGAGTGTCGTGGGTGCTACCTGCAGGCCACTCGCGCTTGCATCTACTGGCATCAGCAAGCCGGCGAACAGGGCACTGCCTAACGTATATCGCAGCCATGTGCGCTTCATATTGAAGATCAGAAGTTCACATTGACCGTGACGGTGTCGGCATAGCTATCGGGTGTGAAGTTGGCGCTGGCTGCGGTGGCGTAGACGGTAAGCGATTGCGCCGTGCCGCTGCCGGTGCCGGCTACGCCATTGCCGACCGTCGTCGAGGTGGCGGTGTTGCCCCAGACGGTGCCTGAGGGGCCTGGAGTCGAAGTCAGTTGATAGGGCACTTTGTCGGTATTGCCGGGGAGGGCATCGGCTGTACTCATGGCGCCGCTGCCTGTCGTCGTGCCGCCATTGGCTGCCGACGGCGCCAGGCCCACGTAATACGGTGTGCTCTTTGAACAGGTCACACTGATGGTATTGCTGCCGGTGGTGTTCAGCGCCGTGGACGCTACCGTGCCCAGATTGATATTGGAGGTGGCGCCAGCGGTTACGGTGCAGGCTTTCTGGATGACCATCAGGACCTGGAATGTCGCTGTCGCGGGACTGGCGGCTTCAGCGGTAAGGGTAAAGCCGCTACTGAAGAGCAGGGTAGTGACCAGCAGAGTTTTCTTGAGCGACATGATGAATCTCCCCTGTCATGGATTGGGCGGGAATTTCAAATACGGCTCAGGTGTGGCTGTGTTAATTCGAGAAGCAGGCGCGATCGAATAGGGCATAAAAACCCGTAGCCATACCGCAAAGTGCGTCATCAGGCTGGAAGGAAATGGAGATCGATTGTATTCAATCGCGTGAAAGTCGCGTGAGTTCCCTCCCATGGATGCTGCCTTGAACTGTCCGTACGTCACGCTATGGATAGCGTGTTGAATACCCTTCATAAGGGCTGCTCTGCGATATGTAATGTATAGAGATGTCTTGGGTATTGGAAGAGGTTTTCTGAAAATCCAGAAGATTAAAAAAATATCAGGGATTCGCCGTTAAAGATCGATCTAATATCGTAATTATGCATTAATAAATAATACCAATTAATGTATACACCTATTCGAGTGGTAGCCGGTATTGCAACCGGCTATACCGTCTGCATCTGTGATTCTCGTTGAGTCGGCCCGTAAAGGAGCTGCGGCGTTATGCTTTTTCTACCGCTCCCGCCGCCTGCGCGAGCTTTCGCTGGATCGCATCGCCTTTGCGCTCGCTGTATCGGCTGACCAGGTAATCACTGCGTCCGCGCACCATCAGCGTGAACTTCATCAGTTCTTCCATGACGTCCACGACCCGGTCGTAAAAAGCAGAGGGTTTCATGCGGCCATGCTCATCGAACTCTTGCCACGCCTTTGCCACGGACGATTGATTGGGGATGGCGACCATGCGCATCCAACGGCCGAGCACGCGCAACGTGTTGACCACATTGAACGATTGAGAGCCGCCGCTTACCTGCATCACCGCAAGTGTGCGGCCTTGCGTCGGTCGCACGCTGCCATCCTCCAGCGGAAGCCAATCGATCTGGTTCTTGAAGACCCCTGTGATCGTGCCGTGGCGTTCGGGACTCACCCAGACCTGACCCTCCGACCAGGTGGACCATTCCCGCAGGCGCTGCACTTCTGGATGGCTGGCCGGTACGCGGTCGAGCATGGGCAGCTGATGGGGATCGAATACTCGCGTCTCGGCACCCAGGAGTTTGAGGATGCGTTCGGCTTCCAGCGCCAGTTTTCGACTGAACGATTGCGGCCGCAGCGAACCGTAAAGGATCAGGATGCGCGGGGCGTGGCCATCGTCTACGGCATGGTGAAGTTGAGTGGCGTCTGGCAGGGGCAGGTGTTCGACATCGAGATGGGGCAGGTCGTGGCTCATGGGTTGTCCGACAGTATTGTTTCCACTATTCTAGATTTATGGAAACGATACAAGCAATCTCTGCCCTGACGGCGCTGGGGCATGCCAAGCGCTTAGCCATCTTCCGTTTGCTGGTAGTGGCCGGTCCTGCGGGCCGTATGGCCGGCGATATCGGGGAGGCGCTGGAGATGCCCGGAGCGACCTTGTCGTTTCATCTCAAAGAACTGGTAGGCGCCGGGTTGATCGTGGGCGAACAGCGGGGGCGTTTTATCTGCTACCGGGCTGCCTTCGATGCCATGAATGACCTGATCGCCTACCTGACCCATAACTGCTGTGCCGGCAGTGCCGGTGCGGAGTGTGCGCCAGGCGATGCCTGCTGCTGATTTCCTTCGGAAGAAACCGCCATGACCCATCGTGTCCTGTTTGTTTGCACGGGCAACTCCGCCCGCAGTGTGCTTGCCGAAGCGACGCTGCGTGCCTGGGGCGGCGACCGTTTTGAAGCGTTCAGTGCCGGTAGTCAGCCTACCGGCCGCATTAATCCTTATGCGCTCGATACCCTGGCCGCGGATGGCATCGCCACTGCTGGTTTGCGAAGCAAGTCATGGGACGAATTCTCCGGTGATGGCGCGCAACCCATCGATCTTGTCGTGACGGTTTGCGATAGCGCAGCCGCCGAGCCATGCCCGGTATTTTTCGGCGACTTCGTGCGCACGCATTGGGGCTTGCCGGATCCTGCGGCAGTCGAGGGCAGTGATGCAGACAAGCGTGCGGCATTTGCTCATGCGCATGCGGTGATCAAGGCCCGCTTGCTGGCTTTTCTGATGTTGCCCGCGGAGACATGGGCTGACCGCGCTGCTTTGAAGGCGACGCTGGATAGCCTAGGGTTCATTCAACCGGAGGATGCGGCTCGTGTCTGATGCCGCTCCTGTGTAAGCGGGCATTGGGTCTTTGAGCGTTACCTAACCTTGGGGCGTCAGTTGCATCATCGTAGCTGTTATAGAAGTAATGTTCGCCGGGTTCGCTGAAATGAAAAGGAGATCAGAGTGCTTTTTCCCCGTCTTGCGACAGGAATGCACTCCGATCCCGATTTTCGACAGTATTGCTGTGACGAATGAGCGGCCATTGAGCCAGGTGCTATTGTGGGGCGGCAGGCTGAGCTGATTCCATTATCATTATTCTATATAGATGAACTCCTTTTCCCAAACAATCGCCATCTTTTGGCTAGTGATGTACGAATACTCTTTCTGTACTACGTCATCCTGTATCGACACATCGGTGGTCTGCAGGGCGCACGTAAGATCGGTTAGCAGACACATTGTGGCGACGAAGCTAACGGGTGCAAATGTGCTCGCCGCGTCGGCGGTGCCGCTCCCTATGGTATTCGTTGCGCCGATGAACAACGTTCCGTTTAGCTTGTATGCGAGTCCGTCGAGCACGGCTGTAATGTTAGTGAGAGTGACTTGTGTGCCCGGCGCTACCTGCGTACCCGATGGAAACACCCGTTGCCCATTGATCTTGAGATTAGTAATTGTTGCTTGTGGGGTGCAAGTTACGGGGATTACGTTGTTATTCTGTGAGGCGGCAATGCAATCCGCGCTGGCCTGTACCTCGTCAAAGGTTATCGCGTCACCCAGGAAATTAACGGACTGAGCGTACTCCGTTGCTACAGACGAATCGTTGCCAGCGCTATCGGCGTCGGAAGCACCATTGTCACTTATAGCGATGGTGGCCACTTGAACACCATTTGTAGTCTGGACATTGACGTTGTTCGCGACATTGTCAGCGGTGCCGTTTGCTCCCACACTGACGGGATTTGCGGGGCTGATGTTCTGTGTGGTGCAGCCCAGCAAGACGGTGCATGTCCGCACCGTGCCTTCGACGGTCTCTGTAGTGGTGTGGAACTCGACACTCCCTGTTTGTTGAGCCTGGGCCGTCGCAGGTATCGCGAAAGTGGACGCGATGAATATCGAAAGCGCGGTGGAATGCATTGACAGTCTATTCATTGCCATGATCTTGATCCTCATCAGTGATGACACATGGAAAACAACGAAAGAGTTCCACACGATGGTGACGATTTTCACGCAGAGGTACATCACGGCAAATCGCCGTGTTCGGACACGCGATGAGTGAGGGTTGCGCTTATGTGGTGCGCGCGTCTCCCGCCGCTGCGCACGAAGGACATATACGCATCGGATAGTTAATGATGCGTCGATTTCACTTTAATACGGTGATATTTTTCTGACTGTGTGATCCGTTTCTCTTAATAAGGATGGATGTTCGAAGAGATAATCAAGTCTATTCGTAAATAATTAACCTGAGACGGGTCGGCTTTTATGTGGCATGCATCGACTTTACTAATCTAAAATTGTCATTTGTAAACTAATAATTGGTGGTTTTTGTTGAGTCTGGGGCATTTCATTTTTCGTAATAACTTGCGACTTGGTCAATTCTCCATTCAAAACCTACTCATCCCGTTTCACATCCCGAATCGGCACAAGCCGTAAAAAGGCCTCATGCTGATAGCGGCTCATGCGCAGCTTCTGCCCGGTATCCATGGTGACGACGTGGTGGCCGTTGAACCAGGGATGGATGGTTTGTACGCGGCGCATATTGATGATGGCGGAGCGATGTATGCGTGCGAAATGCTGGGGGTCGAGACGAGAGGCAAGCGTTGTCATGGTCTCGCGCAACTCGTGGACACCTTCGGCCAGGTGAAGCAGTACGGTGTTGCCGCTGGCCTTGATCCACACGATATCGTCGACGTCGACGAAGATAATGTGCTCGTCGGTGCGCACGGGAACGCGTTTGAGATAATTGTCGCGCTGGCGCATGGCATCCAGCGCCTGCAGTATGCGCGCGGAAGAGGCTTCTTCCTCACTTTCGCGGACGGCAAGCCGCCTTTTGACGCGGGATAGCGTATCGACGAAGCGTTCGCGACTGAACGGCTTTACCAGATAGTCCACGGCATTCGCCTCGAATGCACGGACGGCATATTGCTCATAGGCGGTGACAAAGACGGTTGCCGGCATGCGCGCCGCCCCGATGGCATTGACGACTTCTATCCCGTTCATCGCAGGCATCTGGACGTCGAGAAAGATCAGATCGGGCGACTGTTGGCGGATCGACCGGACGGCGGAAGCGCCGTCGCCGCATTCGCCCAACAGTTCGATATCCGGGTCCCCACGTAGCAGGCGTACGATCGCATGGCGCGCGATCGGTTCGTCATCCACGACGAGTGCGGTGATGCTCACGCCGTCACCACTTCCGGCACGTCGTCGGGTTCCTCGAGTTCGCGAAACGGCAGGCGCAGACGGCAGATCACGCCTTGTGGCCAGATCATTTCGAGGCGAACCTGTGCGGCATCCCCATAGAGTTCGCGCAGACGCAGTGCCGTGTTCGATAGGCCAATACCATGCCCGGACGTGGATGCGGGGCCGGCCTCCAGTCGACTGTTGCGATTGCGCACATCGATGCAGAGACTGTCGTTCTCGCGCCGGCTCTCGATTTCGATGCAGTCCGCGCCGACATGCTCGCCGATGCCGTGGCGAATGGCATTCTCCACGATCGGTTGCAGGATCAGGCTCGGCACCGAGCAGTGGAGCGTGTCCGGGGCAATATATATCTGCGTCGTGAGGCGGTCCTTGAAGCGTGTCCGCTGAATGCCGAGATAGAGATCGAGCAGTATCAGCTCCCGCTGCAGGGTGATCTCCTGGCCGTCATAGTCTTCCAGAAATGCGCGCAGCAGATCGCTCAGGCGCAGCAGCATGTCCCCCGCCGATAGCGTGTCCTCATCAAGGAGGGTTGAGATCGCGTGGAGCGTATTGAACAGAAAATGCGGCTGAAGCTGCGACTTGAGGGCCTGCAGTCGCGATTGAGCGAGCTCGGCTTCCAGTCGGCTTGCTTCCAGCTCGCGACGGGTTTTCTCCGCGTGGAATGCCATGGCCTGTTGAATGGCAAACAGGGCCCAATAGGTAAGCAGCCCCGTTGCGGCATGAAAGGCTAGAAAGAACCGGAGCTGTTCCATAAAGGAACTCGGCTCGAACACGGTGGATATGGCGGCATCGATCACCAGCGCCAGCAACGTCACGCCCAGGCTCACCAAGAATGGCTTGCCCAGCTGGCGCAGGCGCATAGGTGTCTGAACGGGATGCTTTGCTGCCAGCCGGAACACCCAGGGCGCCAACGCAGCCCACGTGTACCACTGGATCATCGACCAGCGCAGATAGTCGCTGACCGCCCACACTTTCGGACCGGCGGTAGCATCGTTCATGTATCGCTGCAGGGCAAAGATCAGGACCACGGCCGTCCACAGGGCGACATAGCGGGCCAGGCCGATGTCGGTATTGCCGAGGCGGACCTTCATTAGCGGTATATCCAGGTGGATCGCTGCCCCATCTTAAGTGTCGCGATGGGCGGTGAAAAGCAATGTGCCAGATCGCTACGATTCGCCATCGTCCCACGACGATTCGTCCCGAATGGCTTTCATGGCACGGCGAGGAAAGGGTTGGATGAGCTGCCTGTCGCCGGTGCAACGCATCGCACGCAAGACCGGCATCTCAACAACCTGCCTGGAGCGCCGCCGTGCATCTGACCCGTATCAGCGCCTTCGTTGTAACGTTTGCCGTGGCTGCCGTGATTCTTCCCGTCGGTAATGCGAAGGCCGACGATGAGCACAAGCCCGTGCATCATTTCCGTATCGTCAATGCCACCTTCGACAGTGTGACCGGCCTGGCTTTCGCGCTACCCCAGGATTCGGTCTTCCACGATATGAACCTCGCGGCGCCGTTGCAGGGTGGGCTGACGTCGATCACCGTGGATGTTCCCGGTGGCGGCTGCATGCGCGATGTCCGCGTGACATTCCGCAACGGCCGGACGTTGATTTATCCGAACCTTGACCTGTGTCGTTCCGATGGTCTGCGCCTGGCGGCGGGCGTCGGAGGGGCGCGCGGGTCTGTTCCTTTGGTGTTTCAGCCGCCGGCAGAGTGATGTTGAAATAACATCCGGGTAAAACGGCGGCCTTCGGGGCGGGGCTGGTTGCTACTTCCCATCGATGCACAGGCTCCATCCGCGTCCAGGATGAGAGGCACCCGCAAAGCGAGCAGCGTCAAACCGCCGATGATTTGCAGCGCGTCTTGAAACCTCGGTCTTCGGAAGTGATGACGTGTGCTTTGCGTTGTGCATGTGATCCAGGGCAAAAGCCCCCCTCACCCCAACCCTCTCCCCCGGCAGAGCCAGGGGAGAGGGAGCGAGACTGAGGCAACCTCATTGTTTCGCACTCGCGCAAGTTGGCTCCCTCTCCCCTGGCTCTGCCGGGGGAGAGGGTTGGGGTGAGGGGGCGCAAGAGGCGATGCGAAGCGAGCCTAAGGCATTCGGTCTCACACACCTTCGACCATCACGACGCGATAGGTGGCACCCTTGAAGCGGTGCTGCGCTACGTCCTGGTATGCCGGGCTGTCGTACCAGGTTTTCGCCTCAGCCATCGTCGGGAAGGAGATGATCACGACGCCTTCGACAGGCGCGCCCTCAAGGGTCTCGTGCTTGCCGTACAGCGCGAGAAAGCTCACCGGGTGGCCATCGAAGCTTGGCTTGACGGACGCCGAGTAGCGTTCGAGTTCAGCGGCATCCTGGGTGCTCTCACGGATGAAGACGATATAGGCGGTCATGCGGTGTCTCCTTGGCAACAGGGCGAGAAACCGTCCCATTTGTACTCGCATGGATGTGAGTGATGCATCAGTCAAAGTCTGCTGCCACCTCCTGTCAGCAGTACCCATGGCACGGTGGCCGGAACAGTGGGTTTCATCCGAGACAGCGGGCATCATAGGCACATCACTCCCCGCTGGTCGTATCCATGTCGTCACGCTCCGCCGTTGCTCCGATCGTACTTGCGGTCGGCGTGCTGTTGATCAGCATGGTCTCGTACCAATGTGGCGCCTCACTGGCCAAGCATCTGTTTCCGCAGGTGGGTGCGCAGGGTGCAACGGCCTATCGGTTGGGGCTTAGCGCGTTGATGCTGTTGCTGTGGCGACGGCCATGGCGTCGGTTGAGCCAGGGGCGCGACTGGCGCGCGCTATGGGGCTATGGCCTCTCGATGGGGGCGATGAATCTGGTGTTCTACATGTCGCTGCGCACGATCCCGTTGGGCATTGCGGTGGCGCTCGAATTTACCGGGCCGCTGGCGCTGGCGTTGTTCGGCTCGCGCCGGCTTGTCGACTTCGTCTGGATCGCGCTGGTGATCGCAGGGCTGGCCCTGTTGTTACCCTTGCGTGGGCAGATGCAGGCGCTCGATCCGATCGGCGTGATGTACGCATTGGCGGCCGGTGTGGGCTGGGCGCTGTACATCGTGCTGGGCAAGAAGGCCGGCGACGGCTATGGTGCGGACGCGGTGACGCTGGGTACCTCGATCGGCGCCTTGCTGGCGATCCCGTTCGGTGTCGCACATGCAGGAAGCGCGCTGCTGTCGCCGGCACTGTTGCCCTATGCATTGGGCGTGGCGGTGCTGAGCTCGGCACTGCCGTATTCGCTGGAAATGATGGCACTCACTCGCTTGCCGGCACGTACGTTCAGCACCTTGTTGAGCCTGGAGCCGGCCATCGCCGCCGTGGCCGGCGTGGCGTTGCTGGATGAGCGGCTCAGCTTGCTGCAATGGCTGGCCATCGTGGCGATCATCGTGGCGGCGGCCGGCACGGCATTGAGTGCGCGCCGACCGCCGCTGACCGAGCCGCTGGTGAACTGAAAGCTACAGCTCCGGCGTGCGCGGCTGTTTTTTTTGATCGACGTTCGGAAACTGCGCAATCGCCAATTGAGTGGCATGTTCAAACGAATGGGCCACGTGGTCGGCGGCGGAGTGGTCCAGCGTGAGGTCGGGCCCGGTAAGCAGTTGCGGGAGTAGAACGACGACGATCGGAGTATCGGGAAAGCGGCCACGCATATCGGCCGCGGAGGATACGCTGGCCTTGTTCGAATCGAGCGTGTCGATGCTGACCAGATACACCATCGATACGCCATCGAGGGTGGCGCCTTCGGGAGGATTCTTTTCAAACGCGTCGACTTCTTCCAGCGAGAAGTGTCGTGCATCGATGTCCAGATCGCGCAGGATGCGCGCGAGGATTTCCGTGCACAGATCGTCGCCCAGGCCACCCAGGCCGACGCACAGAACCACGGACCTCGGCGCGACTTTCAATGAACCTTGCCAGCGTCCGCTGGTGCTTTCCCGCTGTTGCCTGAGCACCATCCCCAGATTGCTGCCCTCCAGTACCGAGGCGGGGCGCCGACGCCAGCGCGACAGCGAGCGGTCCTTGCTTCCCAGCGATTCGATCGCGCGGACGATCGCGGTTCGAACGACGACCTGTTGCTGCTGATTGATCACGCCCTGATTGAGATCGCTGCGGGCAAGCTGCAGCGCGGGCAGCAGGACAACGTCGCAGTAGGCGGCGAAGGATTTCCTGCGCAGAAAGCCACGTGCATCGGCAATGATTTCATCCGAATCGCCGGAGAGCGCGCGTTGATAAAAGCGTTGCGGCATGGTGAGTGCGGGTAGGTCGCCAAGCAGTACATCGAGCAGCATCAGCGCCTTGACGTGTCGCCCGGCGACTACCAGACATAGCGACAGCGGCGTGGATACGATCAGCCCGACCGGGCCCCACAACCAGCTCCAGAAAATGGCTGCGACCACCACGGCCAGGGGAGACAAGCCGGTGGTATGGCCGTAAAGCTGCGGTTCGATGACCTGCCCAACGATCAATTCGACAACCAGGTAAAGGCCGACGGTCATCAGCATCATCGACCAACCCGGTTCGACCGCGGCTGCCAATATGCCGGCGAAGATCGCCGCCAGCCACACGCCGACGTACGGAACAAAGCGCAGGAGGGCCGTCATGATCCCCCATAGCGGCGCGCTGGGCACGCCGATAAGGGTGAGCCCGATCCAGATCACTACGCCAACGCCGAAGTTGACCGCAAACTGAGATGCAAAGAAGCGCGACAGCCGCTCGCTGGCATCGTTGATCGCTGCGGTGGTCGCGCGAAGATCGGTGCCGCCCACCAGGCGGATGAAGCGATCTCTCAGCGACTCGTATTCGAGAAGCACGAAGAACAAAACCACCAGCACGATGCCCGCGCTTTGCAGCGGCACCCATATCGACGAGAAGATATGCGTGATGGCCTGCATCGAGCCCGTTCCCGATAGATGCAGCGGTGTCGTATCGGCCGGTACCTCGGCAACGGCGGGGCGATGCGTGTCTTCGACGCGTGGCGAGGACGATGGCTTGTCGTCGAAGAGTTGCTGCATCAGCGTCTTGGTGGAACCCTGCATGGCTTCCAGGCGGCCAAGCGACGCTTCTCGCAACGTATGTACTTTTGCCTGGATGGTTGTTTCGTACTGCGGGAGGCTCCTGGCCAGATGGACGACCTGGGAGCCGACCACCGCGGCCAGGTAGCCCAGGAAGATAGCCAGTATGAACACCGCTACGAAGACGGACCCACCGTGCCCCAGCCCGATTTTGCGCAGGCGGCGAACCACCGGGGCCACCAGCAGGCTCAGCAGAATCGCCAGCGTGATCGGGATGAGTACCTCTCTACCCAGATACACCAGGCCCAGCACGGTCGCACTGGCCATGATCGCAATGGCGCGATACGGCGCGGGCGTTACCGGCGACGGGTCCGAGGCAGACGGCAACGGCATGAGCGACTTCCCCTGGCAGAAGGCTTCATTCTGCCACGGTGGTGCAGGTGGATTGTTGGATGGAAGGGGCCGGAAGACCACCTGAGTTTGTAGGAGCGGCTTTAGCCGCGACCCACGGTTACGTCACGGCTTGTCGCGGCTGAAGCCGCTCCTACAAAGAGTAGGGAGGCAGTCGGGGAATCGCTTGTCCTTGAGATCGGCAAGTACCATGTTACGCAGGCATGATTGCACCCGAGTATCGCCATGATCATCCATACACGCCTCCTTTCCCGCAGTCTCGTCGTTGCCCTCGGCGTAGCGCTGGCCGGATGTGCCAGCAGCGGCCACTTGCAGCCCAGCGGTCATCTGACCGATGCACAGAGCCTCAAGTCCGATCAGAGCCTGGCAGGCGTACAGCTCAGTCCGACGGCGTGGCCCAAGGAGGATTGGTGGATCGGCTTCGGCGACTCACAGTTGACGGCGCTTATCAATGAGGCCCTGCAGAACAATCCCAGCCTGGCCATCGCCAGCGCGCGCGCGAAACAGGCCCAGGCCGCGGCGCGGGCGATCGATGCTGGCCGCAAACCCCAGGTTGCGTTGGGTGCGGCGATGCTGGGCTCCCGGTTGTCCAGCAAGGATCCGATCTATCCCCCTTATGCGCTCGGTACGTTTGTCTGGGCCAAGCAAGCCGATCTCGAACTGTCCTGGGACCTCGATATCTGGGGCGGTCGCCGCGACGCGTGGGAAGCGGCACTCGGACGCAGTCGCGCGGCGGATATCGACGCCCATGCCGCGCGCATCCAGTTGTCGGTCAATGTCGCGCGCACTTATGTGCAACTGAGCTATGCCTTCGCGCTGCGTGATGTCGCCGAACAGGAACTCGCGCGCGCCAAGCAATCGGCGAGTTATACGCATCGGCTGGTCGCGGGCGGGCTGCAACGGCCGCAGCAGCAATATCTGGCCGACTCGCAGGTCGCCAGCGCGGAGCAACAGAAAACCCAGGCGGACCGTGCCATCGATGCGGCGCGCAGCAGCCTTTCGGTGTTGCTGGGGCAGGGGCCGGATCGTGGGCGCACGATCGATCGTCCGACCTTGGTCGATACCGGCGATGTCGTTCTTCCCGACCAGATTTCCATCGATTTGCTTGGGCGCCGCGCCGATCTGGTGGCGGCGCGTTGGCAGGTCGAAGCGGCCGGCAAGGAGATCAAGGCTGCCAAGACAGCGTTTCTTCCCAATATCAGCCTGAGTGCCATGGCGGGCTTTGTCGCAGTGGGCGGCAGTACGAACCTGTTTCAGCTGCCAGCGAGGACGTATAGCGTGTCGCCTGCGCTCACGTTGCCTATTTTCGACGGCGGCAAGTTGCGCGCGAATCTGGCGGCCAAGGATGCCAGCTACGACGAAGCGGTAGCGCGCTACAACACCTTGTTGGTCAGCGCAGTCAACGACGTGGTCGACCTGGTATCGGCCGCCGACTCGGTGCGCACGCAGATCACGCAGGAAAAGCGGGCGCGGGACGATGCGCAAAAAAGTTGGAACGATGCACAAGCTCTCTACAAGGGTGGTTTGACCGATGCGATTACGCCTCTGGTAACGCGCCAGCAGTTGCTGCTGACCGAGCAGCGGCTTGCCGTGTTGCAGAGCCAGCAGACGGATATTGCCGTTCGACTGATCGAGGCGTTGGGCGGTGGTTATGATGCGTCGGCGCAGACGGCTGAGGTGGCGGCGGAGAGTCGTTGAGTTTGTAAGAGCGACTTCCTGGGACTTCTAGAAAACCCTCCTATCGTCATCCCGGCGCAGGCCGGGATCCAGTGGCTTTGCGATCGGTTATCGCGAGGACATCAAGCGGCTGCTCTATCGCGAAAACCGGGAACCGAAGCCACTGGATCCCGGCCTGCGCCGGGATGACGAGTAGGGGAGGTTGTTGGAAGTTTCTATCAATCGTTCCTCCGGCTGACACACAAAAAAATGCCGAGGGGATCACTCCCCTCGGCCTCTCACCCAATGATTCCAACTATTAGCCGGTTTAGTTGGACTCGGTGAACTGGATCGACGGCGTCGAACCCGACGACGCGGTGCAGCTACCCAGGTTCAGGTTGTTGGTTTCGCCTGTGGTGCCCGCATTGGACGCGCAGGTCGGAGCCGAGGTGCTGCCGTTGCTTACGGCGGCCTTCACGGTGATCGAAGAGCCGGTGTTGAACTTGGCTTCCGATCCGCCGGCATTGCCGACCACGTTGAATTCCGATTCCTTCCACACGGTCGCCAGGTAAAGCACGCTGTCCTTGCCGCTGACGCTATAGGCGTGAGTACCGTTGGTGAAGGTCACGGTATCGTTGCCGCCCGACACCACCGTACCTGCCAGCTTCAGATTGGCGAGCTGGGTAGCCGGTACATCGGGAGCCGTTACGGCGGCGCTGTTCTTATAGCAATCGCCAGCGCCGTCGCTGCCGAATCCGCTCGGGCAGCTGGTGCCGCCGTAGCCGATCAGCCAGTACTGCATGAAGACCGCGGCCTGACCGTTGACGTTGTAGTCGGGCGAGTAAATGAACTGCTGCCACACGGTACAGCCGGAGTGGCTCTTACACGCGGCCGTGGTGGAGTTGAAGTTCGAATTGATCTGCAGCGTGTATTCGTTCGGCCCCAGGATGCCGCCGCCGCCAAACGCGGCTACACCCACACCGGTTTCGGACGTGACGCCGGTGACCGAAGGGAAGGTGCCCGTCGTGGTGCTGATCAGGGTCGAGGACGAAAGCGCGTAGTCGTTGCCGTTGCCGGTGGTCTGCGATGCACCGCCCTCGGCAAGGCTCAGGTTGCGGCGCGACGGTACCGGCGGTACGGAATGCACGCGTGCCGGCGCGACGTTGCAACCGACCTGCTTCCAGATGATGCTCGGATACTCAGCCTGATAGCAGCCTTCCGCTGGCGCAGAGGTATGCGAAATGGTTTCGCGCCAATCGGCGCGCGCTTGAGCTTCGAGCTGGCCGACCTGTGCGAGGCTCTCGTCACCTGCCTGCGTAGCGAAAGCGGACGGCAGCCAGGCGGCGCCCGCCAGGCTGGCCACGATCGCGATCTGAATCATGTAACGCGCCCCACGTTTCATGCTTGATTGCATAACAACCTCTCCCATTAGTAGTTTTTCGGCTCCGGACTATCCGAGAGCCGTGACTTCCCCTGAAACAAAAGCAAAAACATTCACCATGAATTCAAAAATTCATGCGTGCGGCGTTTATTTCGGCCGCAATAATGCAAAGACTGGCTAGTCTTTTCGCAAATAAATTCGATTTTGTGCCATTATGTAATTTCTTGCGAAGCGTCGAATAAAATATCGCGCATGCAAGGTATATTTCTTTAAAAACCAGCAAGTTGCAGTGTGTTTGGCACTAATGTAACAACGATTGTGCCCGTCTAAATGTGCTGGTTTTGTGACGTGTAACGGCTTTATGGAATTGAGTAACGTTAGAAAGATTCGCGTCAGAGTTTATTTATTTTTGTGATGGGGCGTAAACGTTTAATGGATAACCTGGTATTTAGCTGCGTCGGTTAATCGGGCCCGACCGCATGGGAATGATGAAACTGAGAAGTGGCTGAGCGTGCTGCTCAGCGTTCCGCGTGCCGACGCGAGAATCTCGTCGTCCACCAGCACGCCACCAGGCCAATGACAGTCACTGCCAGGCACGTTGCAGGAGGCCACCACACAGACGAGCTGCGCAATAGAAGCAGGCTTGCGATAAGGCTTGCCGGCAGCGCCACGAGCGCAACACGCCACAATCGACGAAAGCCCGGCAGACCGTAAAGAAGCAACGGTAGCGCAATCAACACCGCATTCAGCAGCAGCTGATTGAAGAAGTTCAGCGGCGTAATCAAGCGGCCGTCCTGTATGGACTCGAGTATGTTCGCCTGGTATTCGACACCGGGCATGAGCGGGTTGCCGCCCGAGGCCGATGTCTCCAGGCGATCGCCCAGGCCTTCGGCGGTTGCGCCGACCAGCACCCAGCGTCCCTTGAGCAAAGCGGCGGGGACATGTCCGTCCAGTACGTCGATATAAGAGACTTGATTGAAGCCGCCGATGGGGGCGGCGAAATGCAACATCACATAGTCGTCGCGTACCCATTGGTAAGGCGACCCATCGCCTTGTTCCGGATTCTGCAAACCCGGCGTCGGTATGGACGGCGACTTGTTGCCGAGGTCAAAGAGCGAAAGCGCTAACGCGGACCAGTGCGGCTGTCCCAGGCCTGCTTTCAGATACACGCCGCGTGTGACGCCGTCCGGATCCTTGGATGCATCGACGTGGCCGAATGCGGCCGCGTCGTGCGCGATGACCGGGGCCGGTAGCATTTCTTCCAGCACACCGCCCAGTTCGGTGGCTTCGGCAAAGACGGGCATGACGACGTGGCCGTTGCGTCCGATGGCTTGTGCAACGGCGAGATCGTCGTCGGGGTGATCCGCATCCGCTTCGGCCATGGTGATATCGATGCCGACGCCGCGCACACCAGCCGACGTCAGGCGATCGATAAGCTTCGCATGGACCGAACGAGGCCATGGCCAGTTGCCGATCTTTGCCAGGCTTTGCGGGTCGATCGCCACGATCACCACGTTGTCGCTGGCCGGATACGACCAGTAACGCATATGGAAATCGTACAGCGCGTCGTCTGCTCGTTCCGCGATGCCGCTGGCCATCAACAAGGTCACCGCGGAAATACCCGCGAACCAGGTCAAAAGGCGTCTGGCGAAAGTCAGCGGATCAAAGTGCATTCAACATCTCATGACTTTTAACACCAGCGCTTATAGCACCTCAGAGCACCAGCCAGAGCAGTACGACACCGCCTCCCGCTTCGACCCAGCGACATGCCGTGCATGGAATCCTGGTTCGCTGGATCGGACCCCAGGGACCGGCATAGCCATCAGTATCGATGGTTTGCACGCGTACGTACCATTTGCCGGACGGCAGTTTCTTCAGGCTGAGCTGCGGTTCGCTCACGGTGTCGTCCACCAGCAGCTTGGAGAAGTCGGTCTTTTGCGAGAGCTGAATATGGTAACGCTGCCCTGGTGTGCCTTCGGGCCAGCTCAGTACAAGATCGCCCCGCTCATGCTTGGGCGCGCCCGGTTCGGGGGCGGGGGGATCGGGAACCAGTTCGAACGGCATCGACTTGGTGTACGGGCCGACCTTGCCTTGAGCGTCACGGCTGGCCAAGCGCCAGAAGTAGTGGCCATAGGACAGCGACTGCGGCGCACGCTTATCGCCGCCGTGGACGGTCTGGTCGTCGGCAAGCAATTGGCCGAAGGCCGGGTCGCTCGACAGCTGCCACACATAAGAGGCCGCCTGCTGGCTTTCCGTCCAGCGGAATGTCGGGCGCACATCGCGAACCTTGTTGTTCGGTTGCGGCTCGAGCACCAGCGGCGGTTGCGGGTTGGCGGCGATCGCCAGCATGCAGGTGGCATCCAGTCCTTCGAGCTGGTTGTTGTCGATGCCGCGTACGCGGATCGCGTAGCCACCGTTGCCCAGGTCGGGCAGGTTGATCTTGTTTTCGTCGATGACCTGGTCGAGCAGCAAAGCTTCGAACTTGGCGCTCGGTGCAATCTGTACGCGGTAGTGCTGCGCGTTCGCCAATGCGGTCCACTGAAATTCAAACGGGACCTGGCTGACGGGCTCCTGCGGGCAATGCAGTTCGGGCGCCGACAGCAAGGCCTCGGGCTGGCCGGGCGCGGCGTTGCCGGAGGTGGCTACGCCCAGGCCCGTCTTGACCATCACGTGGCGTTTGTCGTTGCCGACATCGACGCGCCCGGAGACCACTTCGGTTCGCGCGGTGCCGTCGTCGGCATTGGCGACAACGCGGAAATGCGTGCCGCGTACGCTGGAGATCGTGTTGGGCGTGGATACGCTGAAGCGTGCCGCATTGCCGTTCAGCGGTATGACGTCGCTATTGATGCGCCCGCGCTTGAGCCGCATGCGCGTGTCGACCATGCCGGTGCCGCCGTATTCGCTGAGGCGGTCCAGCGACAGCTCGCTATCGCTCTGCATGAGCACATGCGAACCGTCGGCCAGTTCGAGCGTGAGGCTGGCGCCAGCGAGCGTGACCAGGTCGGTGCCAAAACCCACCGACATGTCTTTGACCACCGGGATCGCCTGGGCGGCATCGGTCGACTTGGCCGTGGCATTGCCGATAACGGCGATGATCTTGGCTGGCGCGGGTCGCAAGCGCAGCCATGCCACCGGCACATGCATGGTCATCCCGGGCGGCAGATGCAATGGATCGGCAACGTTGTTATAGCCCTGCAGCTTTTGCCAGGGCACGTCGGGCTTCAGAAAGCGCGCGGCCAGATCCCAGATATTATCGCCTGGGCGCACGCGATAGCTCCAATCGGCCGTCGGCGCTGCGAAAGCGGGTATGAGCGTGGCCGCGAGCGATGCGGCTACCAGCCACTTGCCAAGCTGACACCGTCCCCTAGTGCGGTATGACATGTAGATCCTCAACTGTTGCGCCCCCAGAAGCGCTGCCGCACGGTCCATCCTGGCCAAGGATCGTCCGGATCCCTAGGCAAAGTTGCGGCTTTCAGCAAGGGCTATTGTCTCGAACTGTGATCGAAATAGCTATTTAGGGGGTTGGGGCAGGTGGGTGGGTATTAAGTTTCACAAGAAACTTTTCGGTTTCCTGGGCGAATCCGGGGAGTTCGGACAGGGCCTGAGACCCGTGCTCTCCGTTCAGGGCCGGCAGCAATCGCCGCCCTTCCTCCATCAGCGCGCCGTCCTCGTTGAAAAGCTGCAAGGCGCCGAGCAGGCGATGCAAGGCCAACGATGCGGCCGCGCTATCGCCCTCGGCGACGCAGCGGGCGAGCTCGCGTAGGTCGTCCCGGCTGGCGTCGGTAAACATCTGCAGCATTTGCGAACGGAAGGCATCGTCGGCGCCCGCGACACCTGAATATCCATGCGTTTGGGCTGGCAGTTCGATGGCCTGATCCGGCAGCCATTGGCCGAGCTTCCGGCTGAGCGGCAGCAATTGCAAGGGCTTGCTGAGCACGTCGTCCATGCCCGCGTCCCGTGCCTTGATCGCCTCGCTACCCAAAGCGTTGGCCGTCATCGCGACAATCGGCAGCCGGCGTCGATCCGGTGTCGTCGCTTCATGGCGGCGCCATGCCGACGCGAGCTCGTAGCCGCTCATCGTCGGCATGTTGCAGTCGGTGAGGAGCAGGTCGTAGTTGCCGCCGCACAAGGCTTCAAAGGCGTCCTGTCCGTTGTCCACGACATCGCAGGTGAGCCCGAGCAGGGCCAGTTGGCGGCCGATCAGTTGCTGGCTGATGGGGTGATCTTCGGCGACCAGAACGTGACCGCGATGAAGCGGCAGATCCGCTTGTGCCGTGGCCAGCAGGTTCGAGCCGGGCAGCGGTGCCTGATCGACGACCGTTCCTGGCGATGCGGCCGGTGGCTCTACGGTTGCCTCCAGTTCGAGCGAGACCATGCAGGCACGTATCAACGATTGCCAGCGCAACGGATTCGCGCTCAACAGTACGCGGCCATTCGCCGTTTCGACGCCCATGCCGCGGAGCGGCTCGCCAGTGACAGTGACCACATGAGCGCTGACCTGGGTGGCGCTGGCCTGATCGAGCGGATCGATAAAAAGCAGGCTCGCTGCCATGCCTTCGCGCAACGGCTGCGAGGGTGCTGCGTTCTCGACACTGACGCCTAACGATTTGAGCGATTCGCAAAGCGCCGCGGCGGTGTCTTCCGAGCCGAGGCGCACGATCGCGTGGCGTCCACGCAAGTTCGCCGGCGCGGTTGCTCCGCGTTGCACGATCGACAGGCGCAGGTCGAGCATGACGGTGGTTCCCGCACCGGGCTCGCTGCTCAGTTCGATGCTGCCATCCATCAATTGCGCCAGATGACGGCAGATGGCCAGGCCCAGGCCGGTGCCGCCGTATCGGCGGCTTGTCCATGCTTCGGCCTGGGTGAAGGGGTTGAACAAGGTGGCCTGCCGGTCCTTGGCGATACCGATGCCGGTATCGGTGACGGACAAGCGCAGGCGCTGATGCGAGCCATCGTCGCCCAGCAGCACAAGGCGCACGGAAACGCTGCCGCGCTCGGTGAACTTGGTGGCGTTGTTCACCAGGTTAAGCAGGATCTGCTTGAGGCGAACGCTATCGCCGCGCAGTGCGCCGGCCACGCCGGCATCGACGGATGTGCGTACGCTCAAGCCCTTTTTCTGCGCGGACGAAGCCATCACGTTCATCACGCTGTCGATCAATGCGCGCGGCTCGAAAGCGGTTTCGTCCAGGCGCAGGTCGCCTGCTTCCAGCTTGGAGAAATCCAGGATGTCGTTGAGTATCTGCAGCAGCACGCTGGCGGAGTCTTCGACGGCGCGCAGGAGTTCGCGCTGCTCCGCATTGATCGGCGTATGGCCCAGCAATTCCAGCATGCCGATCACGCCGTTCATCGGCGTGCGAATCTCGTGGCTCATGGTGGCCAGGAAGTCCGCCTTGGCCTTGGAGGCGCGCTCGGCGACATCGCGCGCGATCCGCAGCGTTTCGTTGCGAAGATTGAGTTCGGTCGTGTCGATGAAGCAGCCCAGCAGCCGCAGATCGCCGTCGGGCATCCGCTGCGGGGCGAGCATGGCGTGGATCCAGCGCAATCCTTCCTGGCCGAAGGCGCGGAAATCGAGCGATCGCAGCTGCGTACCGCCGTTGGCGGACATGAAGGCATCGAAAGCCGGCAAGTCGTCCGGATGGACCCGGTCATGGAGCGCACGTTCGCGCAGCACGTCGCCCGAATCCACCAGATCGGCGACGCCCAGGCCGAACAGCGCATGCATGTCGCCAGCGGCAAAGGCCAGCCGATGTACGTTCTGAGCGTCGACGGAGCGTGTGAAAATCACCAGGGGGATGTGTTGCGCGATCTCGCGCAGGCGAAGTTCCGTGGAGCGCGCCGCCTGCTCGGCGGCATGGAACTCGGTCACCTCAAACAACGAGCTGGTAAAACCGTCCGGCTCGCCCTCAGGACTGAGCAGAAGCTTGTTCAGGACGACTGCAGCGCGCGTTTGTCCATTGTCGTCCGTGTAGCTTATCTCGTGACGATAGCCATCGACGCCCGCTTGCAGAGTTTGCGCGATGTGCCGGTCGTCCATGGCCGCCATCAGGGCATCGAAGGCTGGCCGATTGCGTTGGCAGGCCGTATTGGCACTCCGGCAGGTTCCATCGAGGTGGTGCACGGCGACCGGGAAGGGCAGTGCATTGAGGGTTTCTTCGGAAAAAAACCGTTGGCCGGCCAGTTCGGCCTGCAAGGCCTGTGTCTTGCGATCTCTGCGCTGCAGGAGCCAGGTGAGCATCAGCCCCACCAGGGCCGTCGCCATTAACAGACCGGCCAAAGCCAGCGTCGTAGGGGTGATGGGGACCGCCCGATTGTCCATCCAGGCTGCCACTGGCGCGTAATCCAGCACGGATGCGAACCGCAGCACGTGGTCCGGCATCCGTTCCTGGAGGGCAAGGTAATCATTCGCCGGCACTGTCGTGGTCGATCCCATGTAATAAGCTGCTGCGTGGAGAATACCGGGTGCTACGACTCCTGTTCGAGTCCGGACGGTTGAATCCAGGATGTCGAGGACGTTGCAGTTGCAGGGTAAGGAGGGTGTGTGAGGATCATTATTTCCGACGACCATCCGGTGGTTCTGGCCGGGCTCAAGGCATCGCTACAGGCTTATGGCGACCGCTTCACCGTTGTCGGCGAGGCCTACAGCGGGCCGGAGCTGGTTTCGTTGGTTTCGCGGGTCCCCTGCGATCTGCTGATCACCGATTTTTCCATGCCGGGCAGCCACCCCGCCAGTGATGGCCTGAGCATGCTGCGACAGTTGCGCGAGGCGAGCCCGCAACTACCCATCCTGGTGCTGACCATGCTCAGCAACCCCGGCCTTGTGCAGGGCATGCTCGCCGCCGGTGTTCGCGGTGTGGTGGACAAGATGGCGGGCACCAAGGAGTTGATGCTTGCGATCGATGCGATTCGTGCCGGGCGTACTTATCTGAGCGAGCGTACGCGTCGCCAGATCGAGGGCACCACGACGCCTACGGACGAGCACGGACCGATTTCTCCGCGAGAAGCGGAAATCGTGCGCTTTCTTGCCGAAGGGCTTACCGTCTCGGAGATCGCACGGCGTACCGGGCGCAGCGTGAAGACGATCAGCCAGCAGAAGCGCGATGCGATGCGCAAGCTTGGGTTGGAGAGCGACAAGCAGTTGTTTGAGTATGCTCGGTCGCTTGGGTCGTAGAGTTCTATTCTAAGAGCGCCCCCTCACCCCAACCCTCTCCCCCGGCAAGCGGGGGGAGAGGGAGCCTACTGAGGTGACTTCAGTATTTCGCACTTGCGCAACTTAGCTCCCTCTCCCTTGGCTTCGCCGGAGGAGAGGGTTGGGGTGAGGGGGGCTCTTGGTTCATTGCGATACACACCCCTTTTATCAGCGCCTAGGACTTTTCCGATTCCAAGTGCGCCCCCGCTAGCCCACATTACGCATCAAGACGATGCAGCGGCCGCTCGACCTGGCAGCTGCACCTGCCTTCCCGCATACCAGGGATGTGTATGTGTCGGTGAGCACGCCGACGACCAACCGACCTCCGCCCCCTTGGTTCGGTTTGTTGGGAGCTTTATTCGGTGAAGGGGTGAGCTTGGGGTACTGCCGCTCGATGCACCCGCCAGCCCATCGCCATCCTTTTCGTTTTCCCGACCACGGACGGTCGGGAAACGATTCCTGGTTTCTTATGACCGTGCCCTATCAACGACTTTCGCTTATCGACATCCTCAGGCATATCGCCAGCGGCGTTGCGCCCATGCCAGGCCACGCCGGTTCGCCGGCGCGGGAAGCGGGCGAAATTGCCATGAAGCGCGAACTGGCCGATCTGCTCAGGGCGATCGATCCGGACGATCGGGCATCGTTGGAAAACATCCGGTTGCCCATGCTGCGAAAAATCCTGCTGGCGGAATGGGGCGAGCTGGCGCTGTCCGATCCGTCTTTGCAGGTCATGCTGCGCGCAGCCGACCGCCTGGTCGCGGTCGATCCGAAAATGCAGGAGACGTTGCGTCGCGCGGTCATCGCGCTCAAGTCGCAGCAGCGCGTCACCGAGACGTGACGCGCACACGATAACGAAAGCATCGTTTTCGAACCTCATACACATCTTTTTTCATCGACGGAGCAGGGAACATGGCAGCACATGGCATCATCGTCTGGATCATCATCGGTGCCGTCGCCGGCTGGCTGGCGGGTCTGCTGGTAAAAGGCAGCGGATTTGGCCTGTTTGCCGATATCGCGGTCGGTATCGTCGGCGCCTTCGTGGGCGGCTGGCTCGCCGGATTGCTTGGGATCGGCACCAGTGCGGGCCTGATCGGTTCGATCATTGTCGCCACCATCGGCGCCGTCGTGCTGTTGCTGGCGCTGCGTGCCATCAAGGTCCTGGTCAAGTAACGCCGGCACCTTGCTTCGCATGAAGATATCCCACGGGCAAGATGCATTCTTGCCCAGAGATCCTGCGCAGGTGTTCAGGGTCATCGACGATTTTTCCTCGACGCATCAATGGTTGAACCGTTGCATTCGGCTTCAACGATCGGGCGAAGGGGAAAATCGGGTGGGTGATCCACTGAAGTTTTTCTACCAGGGTGTCGCCCGCGATGGCGTGATGCCCGGGGTGATCGTTTCCAGGCGGCCGCTGGAAAACCTCGCTTGCGAGTATGTGGCCCGCCGGTTCAAGGTACTGGTCGATTTCTCGATGCGGCCGCATGGAAACGGTACCTACCTGACCCACACCATCGACATAACGGCGCGCTCGCCTCTGGCGCGACTGGTGGCACCGCTGATCAGGCGCGCGGTCAGCAGGCAAGTACGCGAGGCGATGACGGGTCTGAGGGCGTATTTGTTGCGCTCTCACGCCATCGGATAGCCGTTACCTGGGCATATTCTTGTCCTAGGACTTTTCTGATTCAAAGTGCTGACCGACGCGAGCATATTTAGGCAATGTCGAGTGATTCGACGGGTTCGGCCTCACGCGATACGAGCCTGGCGGGCGTCGACACCATCCGTACGTAAAGGGTAGGTCACCCCTTCCTTGTTCGTGTAGTCGCTGGCACCAGGACTCCAAGATCGTACTTGAGTTCATGGCGACCCAGGGGGAAGCAATGAGAAAGATGTATCGACAAATGAACGACGCGCTGCCGATCCGCCTGGTGGCCTCGTCGACACCTACACTTGCTACCAAGAACGATAACGTCGTCAAGGGCGGTAAGGGTACGTCTCTGCATGTGGCCGCCGGCACAGAGCCGACCAAGCCGGGTGCGACGCTGCTGCCCGACCGCGCGGCGCGCGATGGGGGCGCTGGCGGGCAACGCGAAGGCTGGATCGAAGACAAGACGCTGTTGTTCGATGCTTCCTTGAAAGCGGTCTACGACACCTTTCCCATGCCGATCGGCCTGATCGGTCGCGATGGGCGTTACATCGTGGTCAACACTGCCTACGCGGCCATCCATGAGTTGGAGCCGGCCCAGCTGATCGGCAATCGCGTCGAAAACTTTGTGCCCGGTGCGCTTGCGCAGTTGCGCCAGGATCTGGCTGTGCTCGATGCAGGCCTCAGGGTGGCCGATCGCGAAATTGCCTGGAAGGAACGTGTCTTCCATGAGCTGATTCAGCCGGTGAAGAATGCGGGTGGCCAGGTACTGGCGCTTACCTCGACGCTGGTCGATATCACCTCGCGCAAGCAGGCCGAGCGCGTACTGGAAAAAAATCATCGTCGCTGGCAGTTCCACGCCAGTCACGATCATCTCACCGGGCTGCCCAATCGTCGTCATATCGACGAGGCGATCGATCAACAGCTTCGTCGTTCCGTCCAGGATGCGACGCCGCTGTCGGTCTTGATGATCGACGTGGACATGTTCAAGGATTACAACGATCACGTCGGGCATCTGCAGGGCGACCAGTGCCTGCGTGCCATCGCCAAGCAGTTGCGCCAGGTCATGCGGCGCAGCAGCGATGTGATGGGGCGCTACGGTGGCGAAGAGTTCATGGCGGTATTGCCGGGCACCGGTGCCGCGCATGGGCTGCGTATCGCGCTCAACGCATTGCAGGAGGTCCGCAACCTGCAGCTGAAGCATCCGACCAGTCCGTATGGATGCGTCACGTTGAGCATCGGTGTGGCGACGTTCGACGATTTCACGCGTAAGGCCAGCGTGGCGCAGCAGCGCAGCGAGCTGCTCGGCCAGGCCGATCGTGCGCTGTACACCGCCAAGGCGCAGGGCCGCAATACCGTCTGTGCCCATCCCACGACGCATCGTCCCTAGCCAGGGGCGCCGGGCCGATCCGGCCCGGCCTTGATGCCGCGCAGGCGCTGCGCACCGTCAGCACAGTAAAAACATCTGCGGCCATGCCGCAGAACCTTAGCCCTGGACGTCGTATTCGCATGACCGTTGTTGCACCACGTTCGAAACCGATCGTCTGTCGCCTGGGCCTGGCCGTATCCATCGCCATGGCATTCGGTAGCGGCGCATCCTGTCGGGCCGAAGATGCAGGCGTCGCGGTTGCGTCGACCTCGCGCGACGCGTTGCTTGCCCATGCTCGCGAACTGCAAACACAAGGGCGCCGGATCGAAGCACTGTCTGCATACCAGGCAGTGCTGCAGCGCTGGTCGGACGATCCGGCGGCGAAGCTGCTGCGTGTGCATCTGTTGTCGGAGCTGGGTGCCGCGACGCAGGCCCTGCAACTCGCTCGTTCGCTGGACCCTGCGCTTGCACCCGACGAGATGGCACGCCTCGAAGCAAACGCCGCGGCGCATCAGACCACATGGGCGGCCTGGGTCAACGAAAATCCCCGCCGCCCTTATGTCGAAGCCGATCGTGCCGTACAGAGTCTGCAACTGACGGCGGAACACTATGACTCGCGCGTTCCGGGACTGGACGAGCGACTGGCAGCCGATCGCCTGATGGCCTATGCACAGGCACAACGAAACACCGATGCCGCGCGCGAGTTCGATCGCATGCGCCAATCCGGTCAGGCGGTTCCCACGTATGCGCAGACAGCCGTGGCTAACGCGCTGCTGGAAGTACGCCGACCCGAAGCGGCCATACCGCTGTTCGAACAAGCCATACGCAACCATCCCGGCGTCTATGCGGAGTCGGAGTCCGATCCGAGGATCGGATTGATGCATGCTTATCTGGAGGCGGGGCGTCCCAAGGACGCGCTCGCCCTGATCGACACGATGTCGAACAGCCAACCCACCTGGCTACCTTCGCCGGGATCGTCCAAGCCGGTTCCCAATCCGCATCGTAGCGAGGCGGAGCTGAGTGCGGCCCAGGCACGGCTGTATCTGGAACTGCTGGCGGACGCATCGCAACGCGTGGAGGGGCTGCTATCGCGCGCTCCCGCCAATGCCACTTACTGGCGCGAATGGGCCAAGGTGCAGCGTGCGCGCGGTTGGCCGCGTAGATCGGAGGACACCGATACGATCGCCGCCGGTCTCGATCCGGAAGACATGGACGTACGCCTTGGAGCTATCGATGCCTGGCGCGATATCGGCGACTTTGCGCCAGTCGAACCTGCCTTGCGTGACGTCGAAGAAGTCATGCCGCGCGATCAGCAGGTGATCGAAACGCGCCGCGAGTGGGATCGTCAGCGCGGCTGGCAATTCGACCTGGAGCACGAGCGCGGGCAAGGCGGCGCGACCCGTTTCGGCAACGACGACCACGAGACACAGGCGACCCTGCAAAGTCCCTTGTTCGACGATCACTGGCGCGTGTATGCGCTTGCTCAGCTGGCCGACGCTTCGCTCGAAGAAGGGCATGCGCAACGCGATCGTGCCGGGCTCGGCGCACGTTTTTATATGCGCGACCTGGAGGCCTATATGCAGTTGCTGCCGGGCGTGGGCGGGCAGGCGCATGGGACGGCATGGGAAAGCGGTGTTCGCTGGAATGCCAATGACTACTGGTTGTTCGGTCTGGCCTGGAGCAACAAGGGCGATACGACGGTGCCGCTCCAGGCCGGCTATTACGGCATTACCGCAACAACCTGGAATGCGGATGTCCACTGGCGCGCCAGCGAGCTGACCTCGATCGGCATCGACGCGACACGCAGCCGCTTCACGGACCATAACCGTCGTACCGATTGGCAAGTCGACCTGCAACAGCGGCTGCATACGGCACCCTTCTTTACGCTAGATGGCGGGCTGGAGCTTGGGCAAACCCGTAACGACCTCAGCTCGGTGCCTTACTACAGTCCCTCGCGTGCGCGTTGGGCCACGCTGTCTGGCCGCCTTAAAAGCGCCTTGTACCAGCGCTACGAAACGCAATGGCGGCAACAGATCGATGTTGCCGTGGGTACCTATCAAGAGCGTTCTTATCAAAGCGGTTGGATGGCAAGCATCCAGTACGGGCAGGTGTTTACGCCGCGAGGCGGGCGTACCTATGGCTGGAGCGTCGGCTGGGCGAGCCAGCCGTATGCGGGCAGGCGCGAAACGCGTGTCACGCTCGATCTAAAAATGCATTGGGGAGAATGACGCGTGCGCCGGATTGCGATATTCGCTTTCGTAGCGATTCAATTAGGCTTCCTGGCGACGCTGGCCGACGCGGAGACTCCGGCCGCGGTCGTGCAAGTTCAGAACGCTGTATCTGACGTGATCGTTCTCAATTATCACGATGTACGTGACGACATTCGCGACGCCGGCCCCAAGGACAGCACCGCGATCAGTACGGATCATCTGATCGCGCATTTCGACTGGCTGCGCGCCAACGGCTTTCATATGGTCAGTCTGGACGATGTGGTCGCCGCCCGGCAGGGAAGGCGCGCGTTGCCCGCCAAGGCGGTGCTGCTGACCTTTGATGACGGACTGGTCAGCTTCTACACGCATGTGTATCCGCTATTGCAGGCCTATGGCTATCCGGCGCTTTTCGCGCTCGAAGGCTCCTGGATGGATCTGCCCGAGGACCAGCGCTTCGACTACAACGGCACGCTTTGCGGGCACGAGTGCTTTGTCAGTTGGGCGCAGGTGCGTGAGATGCAGTCCTCCGGCCTGGTGGAACTGGCATCGCATACCTACGATCTCCACCACGGTATCGATGCCAACCCGCAGGACAACCAGATGCCGGCCGTGGTCAGCCTTGGCTACGATCCTGCCCGGCAACGCTATGCGGATGTGGCGACGTATCGCGCGCGTATCCATGACGACCTTCAACGAAGCGCGGATGAAATAGAGCGCAAGACTGGGCGGCGGCCGCGCGCCATCGTGTGGCCGTACGGCGCCTATAGCCAGATTGCGGTGGCGCAAGCCAAAGCCGTCGGCATGGACGTGTCCCTGAGTCTGGCGACGGATCGACCGGTTGCCGACGGCACCATTGCGCGTTTGCTGGTTGCCGACAATATCGGTACGGATGGTTTGGCAGCGCTGATCTATCAGCGCAAGCAGCGCGAGGCCCAGCGCATCGTGCAAGTCGATCTCGACTATGTCTACGACAAGGATCCGCAGCAACAGGAGAAGAATCTCTCCGCGCTGTTGGAGCGCATCAAGCGCCTGCGACCCACCCAGGTCTGGTTGCAAGCCTATGTCGACCCCGATGGGGATGGCGTGGCCGATGCGGTGTATTTTCCCAATCGGCATTTGCCCATGCGTGCGGACCTGTTCTCGCGTGTGTCGTGGCAGCTGCATACGCGCGCCGAGGTTCAGGTGTATGCGTGGATGCCTGTGCTCGCCTTTCACTTTCCCGACGCAGCGGCGTTGCCAACGCTCGGTCACGGCAGCAAGGACAAGGACCACTATCGGCTGGCACCGTGGGACGCGCGCGTTCGCGAAACGATCGGCGATGTCTACGAGGATCTGGCGATGCAGGCGCCGCTGGACGGCGTTCTGTTTTCGGACGATGCCTATATTCGGGATACGGACGCGTTGGGCCCGTGGTCCGGCAGCACGCCTGGCCAGCGTACGCAGTATCTGATTGCCTTCACCAACGAGTTGACCCGTCGCGTTCGTCTGTGGCATCCGCAGGCACTCACGGCGCGGAACCTGTATGCACGGCCCGTACTCGATCCGCACTCTGAGGCGTGGTTCGCGCAGAGCCTGGCGGCATTCAACGCCGCCTATGACTACACCGGCCTGATGGCCATGCCTCAGCTGGACCAGGAGCGCGCGAGCAACGCATGGTTCGAACGGCTTGCCGCCGCCGTCGCAGCGCAACCCGGTGCGATGGAACGTACCGTCTTCGAGCTGGCCGCAGTCGACTGGCGCAGCGGAAAACCCGTACCCGAGAAAACCATGGGCGAGCGCATGCGTCTGCTGCTCGCCAGGGGCGCACGACATATCGCGTACTACCCCGATGACTTTGTGATCGATCGTCCCGCGCTGGAAGCGATCCGGCCGTATATCTCGGCGGCCACGTACCCCTATCCGGAACCATGAGGACGTTTTATGCGTGACATCGTCGCATGGCTGTTCGATTTCGCCTTTTACTACCCGCTGGTCATGTCATTCGCCTGGATCAGCGGGAGCCTGGTGTATTACTTCCGCTGGGAGCGCAAATCGCCGCAACGGGTCAAGCCGCCGGAGCTTGGTGAATACCCCTTCGTCACGCTGATCGTGCCCTGCCATAACGAAGGCGAGCAGGTGAGGGAGACCATTTCGCAGCTCGATGCGCAAAAGTATCCGCATTTTGAAATCATTGCGGTCAACGACGGCTCCAGCGATGACACCGGTGCTCAGCTGGATGGGCTGCTGAACGAATTTCCACGTCTGCGCGTCATCCACTTCGCAAGCAATCAGGGCAAGGCGATGGGGCTGCGCATGGCTGCGATGGCCGCCAAAGGCGAGTTTCTTGTTTGCATCGACGGCGATGCGCTGCTTGATGATTACGCCACGCATTGGCTGATGCGGCATATGATCAGCTCTCCGCGCGTGGGTTCGGTCACAGGCAATCCGCGTATTCGCAACCGGTCCACGCTGCTGGGTAAGCTGCAGGTGGGTGAGTTCTCGTCAATCATTGGCCTGATCAAGCGCGCGCAGCGGGTTTATGGACGTGTCTTTACGGTATCGGGCGTGATTGCCTGCTTCCGAAAGAGCGCGCTGCATGATGTGGGTTACTGGAGCACCGACATGGTGACCGAAGATATCGACATCAGTTGGCGCTTGCAGATGCGCTCATGGGACATCCGCTACGAGCCCAACGCGATCTGCTGGATTCTTATGCCCGAGACCTTGCGTGGGCTATGGAAGCAGCGTCTGCGCTGGGCACAGGGCGGAGTGGAGGTGATCTTGCGTTACGCCGGCGATCTGCTTAGCTGGCGCAAGCGAAGAAAGTGGTTTGTCGCCATGGAGTATCTGCTGAGTGTGCTATGGGCCTATTCGATGCTTGGCATCGTCATGCTGTGGTTGCTTGGTTTGATCATCCCCATGCCGCCCTACCTTTACGTCGCGACGCTCTTCCCGCAGTGGCATGGCGTGATGCTGGGTATCGTCTGCCTGATCCAGTTCGCCATCAGCAGCCTGATCGATCGTCGTTACGAGGCACGCGTCGGGCGCAACTACTACTGGATGATCTGGTACCCGCTGGCCTACTGGATCATTAGTGCGGCAACCACGGTGGTCGCGTTGCCCAAGGCGCTGCTCAAGCGCAAGGGTACGCGAGCTGTCTGGGTCAGCCCGGATAGAGGCGTGCGATGAGAGCCGAGGCGATTCTGATTCAACGCCAGAGCCGGCCACGTCCGGCACGCAGCGCGTTCTTTGCCTTGATCACGTTCATGGCCTGGCTTGTCTGGGGCGTGCTGTGGCTGCCGATGATTACGCTGGTTGCCTGGTCGGCCGGGTTGCATAACGGCTATATCGAACTGGTCGTGCGCGAGCACGGAAAAGGCTGGCACGACCTTGTCAATATTCTGCTGATAGCGGCGGTGTGCGTCGCCATTACGTTGCTATGGTCCGGTTATAACCGCTTGCGTTACGGCAGCCTGACCCGTCGCAGGACGCCGACTGCCGTGTCGCGCGAGGCGATGGCGAAATCGCTCAAGGTCCGAACAGCTACGGCAGGGGAGTTGCGTTCTCAAAGGCGCGTGGTGTTGCAGTTTCTGCAGGACGATAGCGTGATGCATCGAGTCGACTCGCATTGACGTATCAACCCGATATCGCGCCTTCGCTGTTTTCGATGCCGTTAGCCCTTTGCAAGATCGCAAGCGCCTCCTTATAGATGGCGGGGACCGGGCCGGGGACCTCTTTGCTTTCCTGCGACTGGATGGCGGCGAAATCGCCTTCGACGCCTGCGATCAACGTGTGGATCAACCCTGGATGCTGCCCATTCAGATGTTGCAGCAAGTTTCCCAGGATGTAGCTGCAGGCATAGGCTTTGGCATCTGCGCGGCTGAGTTCCGTGCTCATGGAGATTTCCGGTGGGTGTGAGGACGTGGGGCGTGGGGTAACCGGGTGTCGCGACTGAAGTCGCTCCTACAAACTAGCGGTGCTTGGCCAAGTTTGTAGGAGCGACTTCAGTCGCGACCGTACCCCCGCAATATAACCCGGGCCCCATCACCAGGAATTGACGATGTGCGTCCCTATAGTGCGCCGATGGCCGCACCGTAAAAGGACACTGCCACGCTAGCCAGTTTGGGCAGGCGTTAAGCAATGGTTCGGGTTAAGGCCCCTAACCCCAACTGCTCAGTCACCACCAGGGCAGGACTCAAGGTGACGAGATCGCATGCTCTTGCGTCAACCGCGCGAGTCGATGAGCCGTTAAATCCACTTTGGCAATTTTGCTGACGATGTTTCTTTCCCCAGGGAAGCATTGCTTTCACAAGTGGTCGTGCCGTCGTAGCGAGACACGGCCGTCAGGAGATGGTTTATGAGTGGCGTCCCCCAATCAGCTCGCCCCGTTCGCAAGAGGCGCGGGCTGTTCGTCGTTGTTGTGATTGTCGTTGTTGCCGTGATCGGCCTGATCGTGGTTCACCTTATGGGTGCCAAGAAGACCAGGGTTGGTACACCTCCGCAGGTGGTCAGTGCGGCCAAGGCAACACAGGGCGACATGCCTGAAATTCTCAATGCCCTGGGCACCGTGACGCCAACGGCTACGGTTAACGTACTGCCGCAGTTGAGCGGCTACCTGACGGCAGTGGGCTACCAGGAAGGCCAGGATGTGGAGAAGGGCCAGTTCCTGGCTCAGATCGATCCGCGGCAGTACGAAATCAGCAAACAACAAGCCCAGGCTCAACTGGCCAAGGACGAGGCGAGCCTGGCCCAGGCGCGTTCCGATCTGGCCCGCTTTACGCAGTTGAATCAGCAGAAGTCGATTGCCGAACAGACCTATGTGGACCAGAAGTTCACCGTCCAACAGGACGAGGCGGCGGTGAAATCCGATAAGGCCAATATCGCGCAGTTCGATCTGGACCTTGCCTATTGCCACATCACCGCGCCGGTAGCCGGGCGCGTCGGGCTGCGCCTGGTCGATCCAGGCAACTATGTGACGCAGTCCAGTTCACCCGGCATCGTGACCATTACCACCATCAAGCCGACGACGGTGCAGTTCACCGTGCCGCAGAACGCATTGAACAAGGTGCTGCAGCGCTTCGGCTCGGGCGCCAAGCTGGCGGTTACCGCTTTCAGCAGCGACAACAGCAAACAGATCGCCACCGGCACCTTGTATGCGCTCGGTAACCAGATGGCGACCGCCACCGGTACGGTGACCTTGCGCGCTACGTTTCCTAATGACGACGAAGCGCTATTCCCGAATGAATTCGTCAACGTGACCCTGCTGGTCGACACGCTGCAGAAAGCGGTGCTGGTGCCGACACCCGCCGTGCAGAGCGGTGCGCCTGGCGATTACGTCTATCTGGTCAATGACGATCAGACGGTCTCCGTGCACAAGGTGACGCTCGGTCCCAGCGACGGCAAGAACACGGTCATTGCATCCGGTCTTTCCGTCGGACAGACCGTCGTCACCGACGGTATGGATCGGTTGAGCGATGGCGCCAAGATCAGGCTTGCCGGCACGAGGCCGGCGGGTGCAGGCAGTGCTCCTGCGGCTGCTTCATCGGCACAAGGCCCAACGCAGATGCATGCGCATAAGCGCGGTAACGCCACCGCTACGTCAGCTTCGTAAGCGGCGGATACCACTCCGATGAACATCTCCCGCTTGTTCGTACTCAGGCCGGTGGCGACGGCGTTGCTGATGATCGCGCTGGTGCTGGTCGGCCTGGTCGCTGTGCGCTTCCTGCCGGTGTCGTCGTTGCCGGCGGTCGACTATCCGACCATCCAGGTGCAGACGTTCTATCCCGGCGCCAGCCCTTCGGTCATGGCCACCACTGTGACCGCGCCGCTGGAAGTGCAGCTGGGCGAAATACCCGGTCTGCAGCAGATGACCTCGAACAGCTCCGCCGGGGCATCGGTCATCACCTTGCAGTTCGATCTCTCGCTCAACCTCGACGTAGCCCAGCAGAACGTCCAGGAGGCGATCAACGCGGCCAATAGCCTGCTGCCCACCGGTCTGCCGGCACCGCCGACCTACGCCAAGATCAATCCCGCCGATCAACCGATCCTGACATTGGCGGTGACCTCCAAGTCGATGTCGCTGCCGCAACTGCAGGATGTCGCCAATAATCGACTCGGCTCGAAGATCGCTGAAGTGCCGGGCGTCGGCCTGGTCATTCCCGCCGGCGGCAACGTGCCGGCGATACGCGTCGAAGCCGATCCGCAGAAGCTGGCCGGTTATGGACTGAGCATCGACGACCTGCGTTCGCTGATCGCGAACGTCAACGTCAGCCAGCCCAAGGGCAATTTCGATGGGCCCAAGCTGGATTACACCATCAACGGCAACGACCAGATTCAGAATCCCCAGGATTACTTGAATACGGTCGTGTCCTATCAGAACGGCGCGCCGGTGTATCTGCGCGACGTGGCGCGGGTCACGCAATCCGCGCAGAACACCGAGCAAGGTGCCTGGTACAACGGTACGCAGGCGATCGTCCTCAACGTGCAGCGCCAGCCCGGCGCGAACGTGATCGCCACGGTCGATCAAATCAAGCAGAAACTGCCGCAACTGGAATCCACGCTGCCGGCCGGCATGAAGGTGGAGATCGTCTCCGATAGCACCGGTGTCATTCGCTCATCGGTAGCAGACGCGGCGTTCGAGCTTGGCCTGGCGATCGTGCTGGTCGTGCTGGTGATCTTTGTATTCCTGCGCAACCTGCCGGCAACGATCATTCCGAGTATTTCCGTGCCGGTATCGCTGATCGGCACCCTGGCGATGATGTATCAGCTGGGTTACTCGATCGACAACCTTTCGCTGATGGCGCTGATCATCGCCACGGGTTTCGTGGTCGACGATTCGATCGTAATGATCGAAAACATCGTGCGTTATCTGGAGGAAGGCAAGACACCGCTGGAAGCGGCGCTCGAAGGTGCGGGGCAGATCGGCTTCACCATCGTGTCGCTGACCGTGTCGCTGATCGCGGTACTGATCCCGCTGCTTTTCATGGGCGGCGTGATCGGTCGTCTGTTCAGCGAATTCGCCGTGACGCTCGCCGTTACCATCGTGCTCTCCGGCGTGGTGTCGCTGACCCTGGTGCCGATGCTTTGCGCACGCCTGCTGCGCGCGCAGGCCGATCGGCATCCGAGTCGTTTTGAACGCATCAGCGAGGGCCTGTTCGACAAGACCCTGGCAGCCTACGAGCGTGGATTGCGCTTCGTGATGGCGCGGCAGACGCTGACCTTGCTGGTCTTTCTCGGCACGGTAGCCCTGACCGTGATTCTTTACATCACGATTCCCAAGGGTCTGTTCCCGACCCAGGACGTGGGCGTGATCCAGGGCATCAGCGTGGCCGACAACTCGGTGTCGTACAAGGCGATGGTGGAACGTCAATCCGCCTTGGCCGAGGCCATTCTCAAGGATCCGAACGTTACCGGCTTGACTTCGTATGTGGGTATCGACGGGACCAATACGACGCTCAATAACGGTCGATTTCTGATCAACCTCAAGGAGCGCGACGATCGTTCGCTGACCGCAGCGGAGGTTGCCAGAAACCTGCAGAAGGAAGTGGCGGACGTTCCTGGCATCAAGTTATTTCTTCAGCCCGAACAGGATCTCACGCTCGATACGACCGTATCGCCGAACCAGTACCAGTTCGTCCTGAGAGGGCCATCGCAACAGGCTTTCATGCAATACGTGCCGGCCCTGATCGAGCGGATGAAAAAGATCTCCTCGATCACCGATGTCACCAGCGATTTGAACAATGACGGCCTGAGCGTGAACGTCGAGGTCAATCGCCAGCTGGCCGCACGCTATGGCATTACCGCAGCCACCATCGACAACGCGCTTTACGATGCCCTGGGACAGCGCATCGTGTCGACGATCTTCGAGCAGTCCAGCCAGTACCGCGTGATCCTGGTCGCCAAGCCCGAAAGCCTGCCTACGCTGGAATCGCTGGGCGATATCTATCTGCCCAGCCAGACCGGCAGCAGCGGCCAGGTGCCGTTGAAAGGCATCGCCAAGATATCGATTACCAAGTCGCCTTTGGTGATCAGCCATCTGGCGCAGTTCCCTGCGATCACGATCTCCTTCAACCTCGCCAAGGGCGCTTCGCTCAGCAAGGCCGTCGAGGAAGTAAACCAGGCCGAGCAGGCGATACATCTGCCTTCGTCGATTACCTCGTCGTTCCAGGGTGCGGCACAGGCCTTCCAGGACTCGTTGTCCAGCGAGGTGTACCTGCTGATCGCCGCGCTGATCGCGGTCTATATCGTGCTCGGCGTGCTGTACGAAAGCTTTATCCATCCCATCACCATTCTTTCGACCTTGCCCTCGGCCGGCATCGGCGCCTTGCTGGCGCTGATGGTGGCGGGTAGCGACCTGGATGTGATCGGCATCATCGGTATCGTGCTGCTGATCGGTATCGTCAAGAAGAACGCGATCATGATCGTGGACTTCGCGCTCGAAGCCGAACGAGAGCACGGCAAGCCGCCGGAGGAAGCGGTCTTCGAAGCCTCGTTGCTGCGCTTCCGCCCGATCCTGATGACCACGCTGGCGGCGATGCTTGGCGCCTTGCCGATGCTGCTGGGCACCGGTACCGGCTCGGAGCTGCGCCGGCCGCTGGGCCTGGCCATCATCGGCGGTCTGGCGCTTAGCCAGGTGCTGACGCTGTTCACCACACCGGTGATCTATCTGTTCTTCGATCGGCTCGCCCAGCGTTTTGGACGCAAGCGCGCCGATCCGGCCATCGAGCACGTGCCGTGAGTATCCCCGGGCTGTTTATCCGGCGACCGGTAGCGACCACCTTGCTGGCGATCGCGATCCTGTTGTCCGGCTTGCTGGCGTATTTCAAGTTGCCGGTGGCGCCGCTGCCGAACATCACCTTTCCGGTGATCGTGGTGCAGGCAAGCATGGCGGGCGCAAGCCCGGACATCATGGCGTCTACGGTAGCCGCACCCCTCGAACGGCGCCTGGGCGCGATTGCCGATGTGTCGGAGCTGACCTCCACCAGCTCCGTCGGTTCGGCGCAGATCGTTATCCAGTTCGGACTGAGTCGCGATATCAACGGTGCGGCGCGTGACGTGCAGGCGGCGATTCAGGCCGCGCGCGCGGATCTGCCGTCCACATTGCGCAACAACCCGACGTACCGCGAGTTCAACCCGGCTGACTCACCGATCATGGTACTGGCGCTTACGTCGCCGACATTGACGCGTGCACAGCTCTACGATTCGGCGAACTCGGTCATCCAGCAGCAGCTGTCGCAGGTCAGCGGGGTAGGGCAGATCACGCTCGGTGGTAGCGCCTTGCCGTCGGTGCGCGTGGAACTGCAGCCCGATCAGCTCAATAGCTATGGCATCGGTCTGGAAGACGTACGCGCGGCAATCAGTTCGGCTAATGCCAACAGTGCGAAGGGGCATATCGACCAGGGCAATCAGCGCTACGAGGTGACCTCCAACGACCAGATCAACAAGGCCGCGCCTTACCGCGACCTGGTCGTGGCCTATCGAAACAACGCACCGGTATTCCTGCGCGACGTCGCCGATGTGCAGGATTCGGCGGAGAACATCCGCAACGCCGGTTTGTACAACGGCAAGGATGCGGTGCTGGTCATCGTCTATCCGCTGCCGGGCGGCAATATCGTCAAGACCGTGGCGCAGATACGCAAAGTGCTGCCGTCAATCGAGGCGACCTTGCCCAGCAGCATCCACATTGGTGTGGCACTCGACCGCTCTCAGTCGGTCAACGCGGCGGTGAACGACACCGAACGCACATTGTTTATCGCCGTGCTGCTGGTGATCGGCGTGGTCTTCGTGTTCCTGCAATCGCCCCGGGCCATCCTGGTGCCGGCCGTGGCGTTGCCGCTGTCGATCGTCGGTACCTTCGGTCCGATGTATCTGCTCGGTTACAGCCTGGATAACCTCTCGCTGATGGCCTTGACCATCGGCACCGGCTTCGTCGTCGACGATGCAGTGGTGGTGCTTGAAAATATCGTGCGGCATGTCGAGAAAGGCATGGACGTACGTGAAGCGGCCCTTGTGGGTAGCGCCGAGGTCAGTTTCACCGTGATCTCGATGAGCCTGTCGCTGATCGCGGTGTTCCTGCCGATTCTGCTGATGCCGGGCGTCGTCGGTCTGTTGTTTCACGAGTTCGCGGTGACGCTGTCCATTGCGATCCTGTTCTCGCTGGTGATCTCGCTCACCGTCACGCCGACGATGGCGGCGTATGTGCTCAACCACAAGAACTCGCTTCATTCCGAGTCACGCTGGGCGCTCTGGTACGAGCGGCAGTTCGAGCGTTTCAAGAATGCGTACTCCCGCTCGCTCGATAGCGTGCTCGATCATGCGCTGTTGGTCGGGTTGCTCCTCGTGGGCCTGATCGTTGCCAATGTCCTGCTGATCAAGCTGGTGCCGTCGACCTTCTTCCCCGAGCAGGACAACGGCATCCTGCAAGGCCAGATCATCGCCGATCAGAGCATCTCGTTTCAGTCGATGGAACAGAAGCTCGCTCAGTTGCAGGCCATCGTGCAGAAGGATCCGGCGGTGGCCTCGGTGGCCGGCTTTACCGGTGGCCGCGCGCTCAATTCGGCCAATGTATTTATCGAACTGAAACCGCTGGCCGAACGCCATATCTCCGCGGCGCAGGTAGTCGACCGACTCAGGCCCAAGCTTGGTGGCGTGTCGGGAGCACGCTTGTTCCTGCAGGCGGCGCAGGATCTGCGTATCGGCGGCCGCTCGTCCGCGGCCGAGTACCAGTACACCTTGACCAGTGACGACCCCACGGCATTGTTTACCTGGGTGCCGAAACTGGTGGCTGCGCTTGGCAAGCAACGCGGTCAGATGCAGGACGTCAATTCGGATCTGCAACAGAACGGCCTGCAGATTTACGTCAACATCGACCGCGCCGCAGCTGCACGTTACGGCTTTGCACCCAACCAGATCGACAGCGTGCTTTACGATGCCTTTGGCCAGCGCACCGTGTCGACGGTCTACAACCAGCTCAACCAGTACTACGTGGTGATGGAGGTCGCGCCCAAGTATTGGCAGTATCCGCAAATGCTCGACCGTATGCGCTTCAGTACCGCGGCAGGCAATGCCAGCGGCACGCAGCAGACGCAGATGTCCAGCGCCCTGGTAAAGGGCGTGACCGCGCCCTCAGTGGTGAGCAGCACGCAAGGCGCGTCGACCTCGACCAATGCGCGTAACGCCGATGCCGAAGCGAACCAGCTGACCAATGCCATCTCCAATGCCAAAGGCGGCAGCTCCAGCGGCAGTGCGGACAGTACGGCGGCCGAGACGCTGGTGCCGTTCCCGGCGCTGGCGAGTTACGTCAGCAATCACACCGCCACTCAGGTCAGCCATCAGGACGGTCTGGTTGCCGCTACGATCTCGTTCAATCTGCCGCCGGGCGGTTCGTTGAGCCAGGCCTCCGCGACGATCGATCAGGTATCGCAGGATCTGGGTTTGCCCGCGTCGATCCATGGCAGCTTTGCCGGCGCCGCTCAGGTTTATGGGCAATCGATGTCGACCATGCCGTTGCTGATTCTTGCAGCGCTTGCAGCCGTCTATATCGTGCTGGGCATGCTCTACGAAAACACCATCCATCCGATCACGATTCTTTCCACGTTACCGTCGGCGGGTATCGGTGCGACTCTGGCACTGCTGATTTTCGGCACGCCGTTTTCGGTTATCGCGATGATCGGCATCATTCTGTTGATCGGCATCGTGAAGAAAAACGCGATCATGATGATCGACGTCGCCATTCATCTGCAGCGCGACGAGGGGCTGGAACCGCGGCAAGCGATTCATGACGCGGCGGTGGTACGCCTTCGCCCCATCATGATGACCACCGCGGCAGCCGTGCTCGGCGCGGTGCCGTTGGCGATCGGTATCGGACAAGGCGCATCGCTGCGCCAACCCTTGGGTATCACCGTCATGGGCGGCCTGATATTCAGTCAAGTCTTCACCCTGTACACGACGCCGGTGATCTATCTCTATCTGGACCGCTTGCGTGCCCGGATCGCAAGGTGGTCGGCCAGCTTGCCGTGGAACAGATTGGACGCAAACGCATGAACATGAAACATTCCCGCACCGCTTTAACCGTATCCCTGGCATTGCTGCTCGGTGGCTGCATGGTCGGGCCTGACTATCAACGTCCCCAGGTAAGTGTGCCGGCCGCGTACAAGGAGCTGCCCGGTTGGGAAGTGGCTTCCCCAGCGGCGGCCGATGCACCCAAGGGTAACTGGTGGGCCGGCTTTCACGATCCGTTGCTCGACCGCCTCGAACCGATGGTCTCGGTGTCCAATCAGACCGTGCGCCAGAGTTATGCCAATTACCAGGAGGCGTTGGCCGAGGTGCAGGTAGCGCGCAGTTCCCTGTTTCCCACAATCGGCATTTCCGGTTCGGCGACCCGGCAGCGCAGCGCAAGCAGCAACTTCGGCAATAGCACAACGGTTTCCCGGGGCGTGGTCAACGCCGGGTCGCTGGAGGGCAACGTCAGCTGGGCGCCCGATCTGTGGGGCAAGGTTCGTCGCACGATCGAAGAGAACAAGGCGACGGCCGAAGCGAGCCAGGCGACCTTGGCCAATGCGACGCTGTCGGAGCAAACCGCGTTGGCCACCGCGGTCATCGACCTGCGCGTGGCCGATGCCAATATCGATCTGCTGCAGAAGACGGTCGACGCGTACAAGGAGTTTCTGCGTGTTGTGGCCAACCAGGGCTCGGCGGGTGTCACGCCGCCGTCGGATGTGATCGCTGCGCGCACGCAGCTGGAGAACGCGCAGTCCAGTTTGATTGCGCTGGGCGTGTCGCGCGCGAAAGATGCCCATGCCATTGCCGTGCTGGTCGGCAAAAATCCGGAAGAGCTGGATCTGCCGCACGATGCGTCGATACCGGCCTTGCCATCGATTCCTGCGGGCGTACCGTCGACGCTGCTGCAGCGCCGTCCGGATATCGCCGTGGCCGAGCGCCAGATGGCCGCGCAGAATGCGGCGATCGGCGTGGCCATCGCCGCGTACTATCCCGACCTGTCGTTGACGGGCGCCGACGGTTTTTCGCAATCGCCGCTGGCTGGCCTGCTGCATGTCGCCAATCATGTGTGGTCACTGGGTGCCGATGTCAGCGAGACCGTGTTTGATGGTGGTGCTCGTCATGGCCAGGTGGCTGCCGCCAAGGCAGCTTACGAGGCGGCCGTTGCCAATTATCGCGGCACGGTGCTGTCGGCATTTCAGAATGTAGAAGACGACCTGTCAGGTTTGCGTATCCTTGCGCAGCAGGCCGAGGTGCTGGACGCGGCCGTCAGTGATGCGAAGCGCGGCTCGGAGATTGCTTTCAACGAATACCAAGCCGGTACCGTCGACTACACCACGGCGGCCACGGCTCAGACGACCTACCTCAATACCCAGCAGTCGGCACTGAGCGTGCAACAGCAGCGTCTCCTGGACGCCGTATCGTTGATCGGCGATCTTGGCGGTATGCCAGGTAATGACACTGCTGACGCGAAAACGGCGGCGGCTGATCATTGAAAGAGCCCCCCTCACCCCAGCCCTCTCCCCCGGCAAAGCCAGGGGAGAGGGAGCCAGGTTACGCAAGTGCGAAACAATGAGGTTGCCTCAATCTTGCTCCCTCTCCCCTGGCTATGCCGGGGGAGAGGGTTGGGGTGAGGGGGCGCAAGAAGCGATGCGAAGCGAGCCTTTTTGTAGTGTGGTGCCAAGGAAATCCCCCACTAGTTGACGATACGCATCACCCGCATAGCGATACAGATCGACATGCCGTGCACCGGGAACAATCCATAGCCGGCTTCCGGCACCCGCTGCGGCATACATGGCACGCGACTCGTTGAGCCGTGTATGCCTGTCCGCATCGCCGGCAATCAGCAATATGGGCGCAGCCATCTCCCCGATATGATCTATCGGGCGCAGCTGTTCCGGATCGATCCCCAGCATTGCATGCATGGTGACAAGCAATGGCTGGGTCAGCCATGGACCTGCCGATCCCAAATGCAAAGAAAGACGATCTCGCAAGGCGTCCTGGATCGTCGGATAGACCTGCTCAAGCACGATCGCATCCGCCTGCAAAGTAGGTTCGGCTAACAACACCGCCGCGCCGCCGATGGACGTCGCGATGACACCGATGCGTTCTCCCGGCGCTTGCAGCTTGAGCCAGTCAAGCCCCGCACCGGCATCCTGCGATTCGCGGTAGCCGAACGTGACGGCCTTTCCATCGCTTTCTCCGGCGGCTTGAAAATCGATAAGCAAGACCGAGTAACCCAGGTCATGCAGCCAACGTGCACGCGGCAACATCGCCAAACGGTTGGCGTGCACGCCGTGCAGGAGAAGGACGGCGCCATGGTGGGGCAGGCCGGGTATGAACCAGCCGCGTATCCGGTTGCCCGATGCGCTGGCGAAACTCACCGCCGTTGCGGATAGGTCGGCTGGAGGCGAGCCCATTTCTTTATGGGCGGGCAGGACGAGCAACTTGCCGACAAAGGCCATCGTGTCGGCGCCGACGCTAGCAAGTACAAGCAGTGCCGCGAAGATGGCGCGTAGGGTGCGATACGGAGTCACTGACAAAGCCCTTGACCGAGCCTGTCATCGTTGCCAGCAACCATGACCAGGATGGGGCAGGTCAGGGCGTTTGTCGGGGCGCTTTTAGTCCGCGAGATGCGCTTGCGTGCGCAACGCCCCAGGCGGCTGTCCAACGATGCGTTTGAACGCGCGACTGAAGGCGGCAAGCGAGCCATAGCCCAGCCGGAACGCCACGGTTTCGATCGACGCGCGGTCGTGACTGATCCATTGTGCGGCCAGACGCATGCGCAACTCGGTCAGATAGCGGACTGGGGTCATGCCGGTAACGGCGAGGAAACGTTCGGCAAACACCGAGCGGGAACTGCCCATTTCCGCGGCGAGTTCCGCGACCGTCCAGTTCTTGCCGGGATCGCGATGCAGTGCCAGGATCACCTTGCCCAGCTTTGGATCGCGCAGTGCTTCTACCCACCCGGTCGCGTCGCCGCATCCACATTCGACCCAGCCGCGCACGATGAATGCCGATACGACATCGGCAAGTCGAGCAAGAATGCCCGCGAAACCTGCGCGCTTGTTCTGCGACTCACGTTCCATCGCACCGAGCATCGTTCGAAGCTCGGGATAACGTTCCAGCAGCGTGCCGACCAACATCACTTCGGGCATGGAGTTGACCAGCAGTTGCATGCCACCCAGGTCGAACTCCATGCACCCGCTGAAGATCAGCGCGCCTGCGCATGCGGATGCATCGTTTGTATTCGGCCTGACGGCGCACACCGTGGCACACAGATCGGTGGTCTCGAAGTCGGCGATGTCCTGGCACGGGATGTCCGGCGTCGAGAGCAGCGCATGCGCACCGCCTTGCGGCAGCAATGCAGCGTCGCCTGTCTCCAGGCGATAAAGCGTTCCGCTGGTGCCACGCAAAAAGACCGGCCCTCTGCCGACGAAATGAAACTGCGCACGTCCTGGCGCCTTGCCGAACCCGAGGCCGAAGGGGGCCACGGCCTCGATGCGCTTGTACTGCACGCCGACCAGACGCATGCCCAGCAGCAGCTCGCTGGCCAGGTCGTGTGGATCGGATGGCTGGGGCAGGGGTAGGGACATGATCGGACGAATTATCAAGAAACACGGATTCTATATCATAGACCGTCCGGTCGTGCGCCCCTACGCTACGGTTTTGGAAGGGAAATGCCGCGAATGAATGCTTGTCTGCAAATCGACGTGACCCCTCCGGTAGAGCAGAAACCCGCGTGGGGTGCGGTTTTCTCGTTGTCGCTGGGTGTCTTTGGGCTGGTTACGGCGGAATTTCTGCCCGCGAGTCTGTTGACGCCGATGGCATCGACCCTGGGCGTGACCGAGGGTCTGGCAGGCCAGGCGGTGACGGCGACTGCCGCTGTTGCGATGGTGACCAGCCTGTTGATTGCGACGGTCACGCGAAATATCGACCGGCGTTGGGTCTTGCTGGCGTTCTCGGTGTTGCTGATTATCTCGAATGTGTTGGTGGCTTTCGCCCCGAACCTTCCGACCATCCTGATCGGGCGCGTATTGCTCGGTATAGCGATCGGTGGGTTCTGGACCATGTCCGCTGCAACGGCGATGCGTCTGGTGCCCGAAGCGATGGTGCCGCGCGCGTTGTCGATCATGTTCAGCGGCGTGTCCTTGGCAACCATCGCCGCCGCGCCGCTTGGCAGCTACCTGGGCGGCATTATCGGTTGGCGTCATGTGTTTCTGTGGGCGGTAGTGCTGGGCGCGCTGGCGCTGGTCTGGCAGCTTGTGACCCTTCCCAGAATGGCGCCTAGCGGCACCACGCGCCTGGGCACGTTGATCGAAGTGTTGAAGCGTCCAGGAATGGGCCGAGGCATGATCGCCTGTACCCTGGTATTTACCGGCCACTTCGCCTTCTTTACGTATCTGCGTCCGTTTCTGGAGGGCGTCACGGGTGTCGGTGTGAATGGTCTTTCGGCCATCCTGCTTGGATTCGGTGTGGCCAATTTCCTTGGTACCTCACTTGCCGGTCTGATGCTTGAGCGCAGCTTGCGTCTCACCTTGATGTTCATGCCATTGCTGATGGCGCTGATCGGCTTTTGCCTGGTCGTACTCGGACGGGTTCCTGTTCTGCACGCGGCGCTGGTGTCCCTCTGGGGCATGGCGTTCGGTGCGGTACCGGTGGCCTGGTCCACCTGGATTACGCGTACTGTGCCCGACGAAGCAGAAAGCGGCGGCGGCCTGATCGTTGCGGCGGTCCAACTGGCGATCACCATGGGTGCGGCTGCCGGTGGCGTGATCTTTGACGTGAGCGGCGCGAAGGGTGTGTTTAGTGCAAGTGCAGTGGTACTTTTCGCCGCGACACTGATCATCGCGTTGAATTTCCGGGTGCGGTCGGTGGTTGCTGCGCAGGCGTGAGAGTGGCTGGGCTTGAAAGCCCCCCTCTCCCCAACCCTCTCCCCCGGCAAAGCCAGGGGAGAGGGGGCCTACTGAGGCAAGTTTCTCAACCTCGCGTGCTTTTGCTCCCACTCCCCTGGCTTTGCCGGGGGAGAGGGTTGGGGTGAGGGGGCGCAAGAGGCGATGCGTAGCGAGCCTAATGCTTTTGAATGAAATCTGATTTTATATTCGATTAATTTCTGAATTATTTGCATTTAAGTCTCATAATCATTGCGTGATTATTAATTTCACGCTCGATCTACACAGCCTGAAACCCATTCTGGAAAGTATCCGCCCGGTGAACTGGTCCCGATACCTCGGTTCTGGACCGGTTCGCGATGGGGTGCGGGGACTTGAATTGCCTTGATTGTTGCGCCGACGCGTTGTCGACGCCGTCCGTTCGGATGGCGCACGCGTGGGTTGATCGATTCTTTCCTATACCTGGGACATGACGATGAAATCTCGACTGATATGGTGCTTCGTTTGTGCCACTGGCCTCACGGGCAACGCGTTGGCGGCTCCGCTGACGCCAGGAACCTTGTTGAGCGTGGATCAAACGGCGGGAGCCTCACACTTGGGGCAATTGTTTACGGTAAATCAGAGTACGGGCCAGCGTGTTGTCTTCAGCGATTTCAATAATCCGGCGCAAGGCGTGCTTGGCGTCGATCCTGATGCGGTTGGCTGGAAGCCACCGGGATTGCTGGGCCTGATTCCTGGCGAGGTGCTGGTCACCGACGGCAGCGGCGGAACCAACGAGCAGGGCGCGCTTTATACGATCGATCCATCGACCGGTCAGAGAACGCTGTTCAGCGATTTTGGAAATAGCGCTCAAGGTCCGCTGGGTCTCTATCCGCAAAGTGTGCTGGTCGTGCCAGGCTTGCTGGGTTTATGGAGCGGCGTTCTTGTATGCGATCCCTTTGCCGGCACCAATGGGCAGGGCGCCATTTTTTCGATCGATGGCAGCGGCAATCGATCGACCGTGATCGATTTCGGCGACACCAACGGCACGCAAGGCGTTTACCCGGACAGCATGGCGCTGTACGCCGGTCTGCTTGGGCTCGGCAATGCGGTACTGGTCAGCGATGGCAGTGCGGGCACTAACCAGCACGGCGCGTTGTTCAAGGTCGACCCGGTGGCAAAGACGCGCTTGGTATTGAGCGATTTTGGCGATACCACCCGGGGCTGGGTGGATCCCAATCCACTGAGCACGCCGGTCAGCGTGCTGGTTACACCCACCAATACCATTTACGTGCTGGTCGATGAAGCCGGCACAAATGGCAAGGGCGCTTTGGTCCGAGTGGATGCCTCCTCGGGTTTTCGGACCCTGGTCAGCGATTTTGGCAACGCCGCTCAAGGTGTGCTTGGCGCGGGTACCAGTGCACTGGTATGGCTGCCCAATATCAGCGGCATTGGAGTGTCCGATAGCTACGCCGGTACGAATGGCAATGGAGCCGTATTCCTGGTCAATCCTTCAACCGGTGCGCGAACGACATTGAGTGATTTTGGCAGTACGGCGCAAGGGCCGTTGGGTGCCGAACCGGCCGGACTGGCGCTGACTCAGTAGGCAGGCGCGTTGAAATCCCTTATTCACGAGGATTCATCAATGAAGACGACCCATAGACGCAGTACCCGCCTGTCGGCACTGATGCTGGCTTTTCTCGTCCTGGGGGGCGCGGTGTTCGCTCCAGCTGCCATGGCGATGCAGATTTTTGTAAAGACGCTTACAGGTAAGACCATCACGTTAGAAGTGGAAGCTACCGACACGATCGATAACGTCAAGGCCAAGCTTGAGGATATCGAGGGCATTCCGCCGGATCAGCAGCGCCTTATTTATGCAGGCAAGCAACTCGAGGATGGGCGAACCCTTTCTGACTACAACATCCAGAAGGAAGCGACATTACATCTAGTGCTTAGGCTTCGGGGTGGGTAATGCCGAAGGCCCGGCAGCGCCTCATCAGGCGCTGCCATTCCAAACTAGGTGATGGCTAGTTATGTGCAGCCGCTTCGGCATCGGCGGCTTTTTTCGCCGCTGCCCTGGCATCTTCGGCGGCTGCGTCGGCTTCGGCCTTGAGTTGCTTTACGTAACCCTTGGCTTCATCGGCCTGGCAGGTGATATGGATGCTCACTTCGTCGCTGACCTGAGGAACGAAAGCGCCAAGACCGAAATCGGAGCGCTTCAGCGTCGTCGTCGCCTCGAATCCGATGGAGGGGAGGTGGCTGCGAATATTGGTGCCGACCTTGTTGATGGTTACGTCCAGGGTCACCGGTTTGGTCACTCCGCGCACGGTAAGGTTGCCGGTAACCTTTAGTTTGTCCGGCGCACTCCCTCGCTCGACCTTGGTGCTACGAAAGGTGGCAGTCGGATACTTCGCGGTATCGAAGAAATCGACCGTGCGAAAGTTTTCGTCGAGATCGGGCACGCCGCTGCTCAAATGAGCGAGCTCGATCGTCACCGCCACGGTGGAACGGGTCGGGTCGGCCTGATCGAAATCCAGCGTGCCCTGCACCATGGTGAACTGCGCGGTGGGATTGGAGAAGCCCAGGTGGTTCCAGCGAACGACGCCCTGGCTGTGCTGCGACTCCAGGATGTAGGTGGTGGCATGCAGCGGGACGCTTGCAAAAGCCAGGACGGTGGCGAGGGCGATGGAACGAATCATGCGACAGACTCCTTGGGTTCCGCCGCCGGCACCTTGCCAGCGCGGTCGACGCCACTGTGCTCGGGTGTGGAGCGCGAAGTCCTGAAATGCGCCTGAAATCCCCTGAAGATCTCTGAATTCGCGTTGTCGCCCGGCGTGTTGCTTTCATGCGACCTGGATGCTTGCCGACGCAAGGGCTTGCTGCCACCATCGCTTGGCCGCCGGTTCACGGCTATAAACCATGGCTTGTATGTCGTCTGGTTCGGAACCCTTGTCCAAGGCCACGTTGCGTATCGGCGACTGGTCGGTTAGTCCCCTGGCGGGGCAGATGACGCGTGGCAGCGAAACCGTCCGGGTGGAAGCGCGAACGATGCGCTTGCTGTTGTGCCTGGCCGAAAACGCCGGAGAAGTCGTCAGCATCGATGATCTGCTCGATCAGGTATGGCAGGGTGTCGTTGTCACCCCCGATTCGGTCTACCAGGCGGTAACGGCATTGCGACGCCTGTTGGGGGACGACCCCAAGCAGCCGGCTTACATCGCTACCGTTCCGCGACGTGGCTACCGCATGGTTGCCACGGTCGCTGCCGGGGAAGATTCGGTGATGTTGCCGATTCCATCGCAGATTGCGGCCAATGATGCATTCGATATACGAGCGGATGCAGCGCCAAAGAAAGCCGGCCGTTCTCTTTATCTTTGGATAGGTTTGTTAGCCGGCGTGGTCGTGCTGGCCGGCCTGGCTTCATATCTGTGGCTTCGCCATGCCCCCGCACCCCAGGTTGCCGTGGTTGCGGCCGCTCCCAATCCCCGTTCCATTGCTGTGCTTCCGTTCCTTGATTTGACCGATACCATGAACGAGGAGCCGTTCGCCGACGGCATGACCGAAGAATTGATTGGCAGGTTGAGTCAACTGCACGACTTGCGTGTGGCTTCTCCCACGTCGTCGTTCTATTTCAAGGGCAAGCAGGTGACGGTAGGGCAGGTCGCCAAGTCGCTGGATGTCGCCTACGTGCTCGACGGCAGCGTACGGAAATCCGGAAATACGTTGCGCGTGGCGGCACGGTTGGTTCGCGCCAATGACGGATTCGTTGCCTGGTCGGAAACCTATGACCGATCCTGGGACGACAAACTGATGATCCAGGACGACATTGCCAACGAGGTGAGCAAGGCGTTGAAAGTATCGATCCGGTGATATTTCGCCAATGCGTTGTCGCGACTGAAGTCGCTCCTACAAGCTAGCTGGGCATGGCTAGTTTGTAGGAGCGACTTCAGTCGCGACCGTCCCACCCAACGGACGTCGCGCTCACAGAAACTCAGCTGCTTTTTCAAGCCGGATCACTTAAGCGTCTTGGCGCCGCCGCGTTGCGCAAACGGCGCCAGCGCCCCGGCGTTTTTGACGAAGACGTCGGTGAAACTGCGTGTTGCCGTATCGGCATTGCCTTTAACGTGATCCAGCGCCTTGTGCACCTGCTTGCCACCGCCGCCGCTGAGTTCGCGGCCGCGCTCGGCCAGCATCAGGCTTCCCATCTTGTACGCCCATTTCATGCCGCGCTGGGTCAAGCCTGCCTGACCGAAGGAGGCGTGCGCCTGGTCGGGTTTCCCGGCGATCAGGTGCTGGAGGCCTTCGGCGACATGCCCGCGTCGTTCGTCTTCCGGTTTTTTTGAATTCCAATAGACCTTCTTGCTGTCCTTGGCGTTCTTTGGGCTCGCCAGTCGCTTGTCCAGCGATTGGGCCAGGTCCGGATAGTCATAGACCTTGCTCTTGCTGTTGTTCCAGACCGCGGCGATGTCGTTACCCACATGCAGCGAATGCGCGCCCATCTGTTTGCCGGGATACTCGATCTTGCGGTTGACCTCGGCCACTTTCAGGCGCGCCTCGTCGATGGTGCCGCCGGCGTCGCGCTGTTTGCGTATCTCCTTGGAGGTCTTGAGGATCGCACCCAGCTCCTTGCCGAGTTTGTTGAACTTCAACGGTTGGAAGGCGAGTACATCGTTGAGCGTACGCCCACCGGGGATGCCGACACCGCCATGCATATTGATCGTCGGTTGCGCGTTGCCGAGATCGATCGTCGCGCGATAAGCCTCCTTGCTGATCGGCGGGCCGTTAATACGCCCCGAGCGGCGCGGCGGGTAAGGGGCCGCCGAGGCGGCTCTTTCCTTGCGTCGTTCTGCGGCGGCTGATTCTGCCTTCGGCATGACAGTTCCCCTGGAGTCCCCAGGTAGGGACGCTAAATCTCGGGAGGGGTCAGGTCAAGCCGGATCGTACTAATCAGGTCACATAATCAGGCGAAGGCTTTTATCTCATTATTTCGATAATGCCCTGGGGCCATGGGAGGTTAACCGGTACCCCGGCGAGTCGGGCGCAGGGTATCTCGCCCTTAGCCAGGCCAAGGGCGAGGTGGTTCACACTAAGTCGCCGTTTCTTATGGCCTTCTTTGCCCTGGTATCCGAGTGATGATTCTTGTGCATCGACGCGGCAGTCGCGTATGGTGGCTTTGAACGCAACCCGAGGGAGGGAGCGTGCCGGTTTTATTTTCGCTGCTCTATTTGATGTGCCATGCCTTGGCAATCATGATCTTTGCCCGCCAGGCAATGATCATCTCCTTTGCGTTTCTCGTTGCCGCTCCGGTGATCGCCGCAGGCGTGTGCTTTTGGCGAGCGCGCAAGGTCGGCTTTTCGCTGACCAAGGGCTGGTCCGCGCTGGGCCTGGGCGTACTGTTGTGGGCAGCCGGCATGGCGCTGAACATGCGCCAGGAAGTCTTTCTGCAGAATCTCAATTCGACACCTGGCGACAGCATGCTGTTGTACGTGCTCTATGGTGTCCCGTTGACGTTTGCCATTGCCAGCACCGACGAAAACATCTGGTACGTACGCTTGATCGACGGCGTGCTGGCCGCGGTACTCGGGTACCTGTATTTCGTGCACACGTTCTCGCTTGCCACGGCGCAAGGAGCCACCAGCGAGTACGGTTTGGTGCACCTGCGCATGATGTTCGATCTGGAGAACATCTTTATCGTGCTGTTTTCGCTGATCCGGTACGTAACCAGCACCGTACCGTATAAGCGACAGTTTTTTCGGGTGCTGGCGATTTTCTCGCTCGTCTATCTGCTGACGGCGTCTTACATCAATCATGTCCAACCGGAAGATACCGACTTCGGCGGTTTATCCGATCTGATCATCGACATTCCTTTTCTTGTCCTGATCATGGCCACTTCGATCGGTGCCGGCGCCACCTTTCGCGTCAAGGCATCGCGGCGCATTTCACTGGTGGTGCACGCCGGTAGCCCGCTGGTGATGCCGGTGACCTTGTTGCTGGTATCGGGCTTTGTCGTACGCTCGCATCTGGCGCTCGGGATAGCCGGTTTTGTCATCGCTACGCTCGGGTACGGCTTGCGCAGCGTGCTGATACAGGTGCGAGCCTATGAGGAGCGTGACCGGTTCAACGAACTTGCCCGAGTCGACGAGCTTACCGGCGTGTCCAATCGCCGGCAGTTCGACGAAACGCTGGCGGCGGAATGGCGGCGGCTCAGGCGTTCGGGCGAAAGCGTGGCGATATTCATGCTCGATATCGACCATTTCAAGTTGCTCAACGACATGCATGGTCACCAGATGGGTGACGAGCGGCTGCGTACGGTTGCGAGGACCGTTGCCGGATGTATATTGCGTTCGTCCGATCTGGTTGCCCGATATGGTGGTGAAGAATTTGCCGTGTTGCTGCCGGCCATATCGCTGCAGGAGGCGCTGGAGGTAGCCGAGACCATGCGCGTCGCGGTGGAGGCGCTGCGCATGGAAGCACCCGGACCGACCGGAATAGTGACCATCAGCGTGGGCGTAGGCTTTCTCGATCGCGTGACCGAAAGTGAACCGGCCTCACTGATGTCGACCGCCGACGAGGCGCTCTATCAAGCCAAGCACCGCGGTCGAAACCGGGTCGTATATCACGGTGCGCTTGATCTTTCGGATATTGCCGGCGGCCGCAACTTCACTCGTTAGAGTTTCTTCCACGCCGCTGTTTTGCGGAGACCCTCCTAAGTCCTTGTAGGAGCGGCTTCAGCCGCGACCCAGGGTTACGTCACGACTTGTCGCGGCTGAAGCCGCTCCTACAACAACCGGGGAGGGTGGTTTATATATGAAGGTAATCTTTGAAGTTTAACTTCATATATGTCACAATCCACCACATGGCCGAATCACTTGTTGACGCACGCATCCAACAAACCGCCGCTCTCGCCACGGAGTTGCGAGTCGTTGCCGGACAGCTCAAACGTCGTCTTCGCCAACAAGCGCATTTCAGCGACCTCACCTCGTCACAGCTGGCGACGCTGACCCGGCTGGAGCGGGACGGTGCATCGACGGTGACAGCGCTTGCGCGCGCGGAAAGCATGCGTCCGCAGTCGATGGGCGCCAATGTCGCCGCGCTTGAGGTCGCGGGCCTGGTCAGTGGCGCACCGGATCCCCATGACGGGCGACAGACGTTGTGGTCGATTACGCCGGCGTGCCGCAAACGGATCAAGGAAGGGCGCGCAGCCAGGGAAGACTGGTTGTTTCGCGCGATTCAACAAGAGTTTTCACACGCGGAGCTGGCGAAACTCGAGCTCGCCGTTGCCCTGCTCAAGCGCCTGGTCGAGCACGAACCATGAACCACGTCATCGAATGAAAGGTACGTTCCGCTCACTGCGCATTTTCAATTACCGGGTATGGGCGAGCGGGGCGATCGTGTCCAATATCGGCACGTGGATGCAGCGCACCGCACAGGACTGGATCGTGCTGACCCAGTTGACGCGACACAACGCTACGGCGGTAGGCGTGGTGATGGCGCTGCAGTTCGGCCCTCAGTTGCTGCTGCTGCCGCTGACCGGATTTGCCGCCGATCATATGGATCGACGCAAGCTGGTGTTCATCACGCAGGCGACCATGGGCGTGCTCGCGCTGGGATTGGGCCTGTTGACCGTGTCTGGCCTGGTCCGGCTTTGGCAAGTCGACGTGTTCGCTTTTGCGCTGGGTTGCGCGTCCGCCTTCGATGCGCCGGCGCGCCAGACGTTCGTATCCGAACTCGTCACAGAGGAAGATCTGGGGAACGCGGTAGCGCTGAACTCTACCTCGTTCAATGCCGCACGCATGATCGGGCCGGCGATAGCCGGTGTGCTGATTGCGGCGATCGGTTCGGGTTGGGTATTCCTGATCAATGCGGCGACGTTCGGCGCGGTTTTATATTCGCTGAGTTTGTTGCGCCTTGACGAGTTGCATCCGCACCAGCGGGCGACACGTACGCGAGGAAGCCTGGTCGAGGGGTTTCGTTATGTCTGGCGGCGACCGGATCTCAAGGCGATCCTGCTGATGTTGTTTCTGGTGGGTACGTTCGGACTCAATTTTCCGATTTTCATCTCGACCATGTCGGTCAGTATTTTTCATGGCGGTGCCGATCAATACGGCCTGCTGACCTCGACCATGGCCATCGGTTCGGTTGCCGGTGCGCTGCTTGCGGCGATGCGCGGAAGGCCGCACTTCATATTGTTGATGGGCGCGGCCGGCTTGTTTGGCGTTGGTCTGATCATGGCCGCCATCATGCCGAACGCGATAGGGTTTGGCATGGCGCTGATCGTTATCGGGATTGCGGCGCAGACATTCACCACCTCGACCAACAGCCTGATGCAGTTGACTACCGAGCCGATGATGCGCGGCCGTGTGGTGGCGATTTTTCTCGCCATTGCCATGGGAGGCACGCCGCTCGGTGCGCCGATCGTCGGCTGGGTGGCCGATACGTTCGGTCCGCGTTGGGCGTTGTCCGTAGGCGCTGCGGCCGGTATCGGGGCGGTCATGGTGGCGGTGCATTATCTGGCCAAATACCATCGCCTGCGTATGGTTCGGGACCATGGCCGGTTTCGCCTGAGCATGGACGATCCCGAAGCGGTCGTGGCGGCGCGTTCAAGACCGTAGGCCATATCTTGTGGTAATTAGCCGGGTATCGAATTGAATGCCGTGCGGTGACCCATGACTACCCGATCCTCGCTGCCTCTCGTTCTTAGCATCAACGCCGGCTTCGTCGACACCGCAGGCTTTCTGGCGTTGCATGGTCTGTTTACGGCGCACGTGACGGGAAACTTCGTCACCATCGGCGCATCGCTGGTAACGGGTACGTCCGGCATCATCACCAAGCTGCTGGCGTTACCTATGTTCTGTCTGGTGATCGTACTGGTTCGGCAGCTTCACTATTGGCTGGTCGAACAAAAATGGCCGATAGTACGCACGCTCCTGCTGATCAAGTTGGTGCTGCTCGTTTTTGCCGCGGCCTGCGCGGTTCACTTCGGCCCCTTCGAGCGCAGCGATACGCTCTATGGCGCTATTACAGGTCTCTCCCTGGTCGCCGCCATGTCGATCCAGAACGCCTTGCATCGGGTGCATATGGGAACGACGCCGCCGTCGACGATGATGACCGGGACCACGACGCAGATCATGCTGGACGTGGCCGACTGGTTGCGCAAACCGGCGCCTGGCGAAAGTCGCGTTGTTGGGCCCAAGCTTGTGCCGATGCTGCAGGCAGTCTTCGCCTTCGCGATTGGCTGCGCCGGTGGGGCATGCAGCTATGCCGCCTGGTCGATGTGGTGTTTCGCCATACCGCCAGTTATTGCGCTGGTCGCTTTCTTTCTTCGCGATCCGAGCCTGGATTTATCGCCCGCCAAGTAAGTCGATAACGAGGCTTTCGACAAATCGGCCAATCGAGAATAATGGGTCTTTGCCGACGTTTGCTCCACCCACTCCCCATGACATCCATCAGGTTCCGCCTCTTCGCCGTCTTTGCGGCCGGCTATTTCGTCTCGTTCCTGTTTCGCGGCGTCAATCTCGGTTTTGCACCTTTTCTGACCCGGGAGCTTGGCTTTTCCGCGAGCGATCTGGGCACGCTGACCAGCATGTACTTTCTCGGCTTTGCCGGGGCGCAAATTCCGGCGGGTGTACTGCTCGATCACTACGGTCCGCGTCGTGTCACATCGTGCGTCATGTTGCTGGCCGCCGCGGGCATCTTTTTGTTCGGCAGCGCCAGCAGCCTGGGCGTCATGATGATCGGCCGTTTGCTGATCGGTGTCGGCGTATCGGTCTGCTTAGGTGGTGCGTTCAAGGCCACGGCGCAATACTTTCCGGTGACCCAGCTGACCCTGATCAATGGCCTGGTGATGGCGGTTGGCGGCCTCGGCGGAGTAGCTGTCGGTGCACCACTGACCTGGCTGCTTACGGTTACCACCTGGCGGTCGGTCTGCATGGGCCTGGCTGGATTGACCGCGATCGTCGCCGCATTGATCTGGCTGTTTGCACCGGCGCCGCGCGATACGTATCAGCAACCGAATGTGCTGGAGCAATTCAAGGGGACGTGGCATATCCTCAGCAGCCGCGCATTCTGGAAGCTGGCGGCGTTTTCCGGCATCAATCAGGGCGTGTTCTACGCGATGCAGTCGCTATGGGTCGGCGCGTTTCTGCATGATGCATTGCCGGCTGCTCCCGACAGTGCTGCGCGAGTTGCCACGATGGTGTCGATACTCGGTGCCGCGTTCATTGTCGGTAACATCGCTTTCGGCGCGCTGGCACGCACGCTCGAAAAGCGCGGGGTGCCGGTTTATCTGTCGTCCGGCATCACGATGATGTTGTTTGTCGTGGTGCAAGCATTGATTGCGGCGCGCGTGCCATTGCCCGAGCCGGTGCTGTGGTCGGCCTATGGTGCTTTGGGCGGTACCGGGATATTGACCTATGCCGTGCTTGCGCATTATTTCCCGGTACATTTTATCGGCCGGGTCAATACCACATTCACTCTGGTGATTTTCCTGCTGATCTTTGCGTTTCAGATCGGCATAGGTCGTGTGCTGGCTCATTGGCCCGCCAATGAGGGCCAATACCCATTGGTGGCGCATCAAACCGTCTGGACTGGCCTGGTCGTGCTTCAGTTGTTGGCGGCTATCTGGTATTTCCTGCCGGGACAGCATCCCGGTTCGCATCAGCATGCTGTTCCCGACAGCCTCACAAATGCTAACGTAAGGGAATAGACACATTCAGTCATTGCGATATCGACAGCGGAGTGATCGTAACCATGACTCGGTACAAGGCAGTACAAGCGTGTGTGGGGATTATCTTTTTGTGTTTCGCATGGACTTGCCATGCGCAATCGCAAGATTGTGAGGGTGGGCAGGCGCCGGTTGGCGAAAATTCACCGCTCTATAAATCATCCGAATTCAAACGAATGACGCGCTATTGCGCTACCGAGGCTCCAGCCGGTCCGTTGAAGGACAGCCTGGCTCGTCTCGAAGGCGAAGCGAATGACGGTGACGATCTGGCCGCCGCCTCGCTGAGTGCGGGGCTCGGTGCATGCGCAGCCTGGAAGCAGCGGAACGATCCATTGTTCGAGCAGCGTTGCGCAGGGATTACCGACGAGGACATGGCCGGGCGCGGCAAATGGCTGACGATGGCCGCAGCCCGCGGCAATCGCGGTGCGCAATACAACTACGCGATGGCGGGAGCCAATACGATGGTTCCGGCTTCTGCCAAGGGGCCAGCCGATCCTGAGGACATCAAGAATTACCATCAGCTCGCGGCGGGTTATCTGCAGGACCTGGCCGAGCAATGCAATGTCGACGCCATCACCGCCATCGCCACTATGGGATTGGATGCCGACGGTCATTTCGGCAGTGCCCCCGAGTTGGCTTACAAATATGCTGCGGTAAAAGCGCAGCTCGATAAGAAGGCGGATTCAAATAAGAAGGCGAAGACGGAGCCTAATGATCCGCTGATGGCGAAGGCTCAGGCCAAGCTGCCTGCGGGGGTCAATCTGGCAACGCTGAAGAAGAGTGCCGCGGAGTTTGCGCAGGACCACTGCAAGTAAGTGCTGCGCATGACACGGCGCTCAGGAGCTTGTGCGTTACCATGCGCGCGATTTCGCCATAGCCTGATGTCGTGACAACCGATCTCACTGTTCATTTTTTCGAAGGCCGTGATGGTGCCCGGCTCGCGTATCGCGAGCTAGGCCACGGCCGACCGTTGCTATTGATCCACGGCTATTTCTCCACCGCCGTGGTGAACTGGGTGCGTTACGGCCACGCGGCGAAGCTCGTTTCGCAGGGCTACCGCGTGATCATGCCCGACCTGCGTGCGCACGGAGACAGCGCCAAGCCTCATGATGCGGCCTCCTATCCCCCGGATGTGCTGGCCGATGACGGCTTTGCATTGATCGAGCATCTCGCGCTGACCGACTACGACCTGGGCGGGTATTCGCTAGGTGCGCGCACGGCGGTGCGAATGTTGGCGCGCGATGCCAGGCCGGCACGGGCGATCTTGTCGGGCATGGGGTTGGAAGGGCTAGTGCATACGGCGGGGCGCAGCGAGCATTTTCGCCATATCCTCACGCATCTGGGGACGTTTCAGCGGGGCTCGGCGGAATTCATGGCCGAGGCATTTCTCAAGACCGTCGGTGGCGATTCGGAAGCCTTGTTGCGTGTGCTGGATACGTTTGTCGATACGCCGCTGGATGTGATCGAGCGCATTGAGATACCTGCGCTGGTGCTGAGCGGCGTTGACGATCGTGATAACGGCTCGGCACGGGAGCTTGCGCAGGCGATGCCGCATGCTCGCTATGTCGAGGTGCCTGGGACGCATATGAGTGCCGTGACCTTGCCGCAGCTTGGGGCGGCCATGGTTGAGTTTTTAGGTGTGGCGTAGGCTTGCTTCGCGTCGCCTCTTGTACCCCCTCACCCCAACCCTCTCCCCCGGCATAGCCAGGGGAGAGGGGGCTGACTGAGGAAACCTCAATGTTTCGCACTTGCGCAACTTGGCTCCCTCTCCCCTGGCTATGCCGGGGGAGAGGGTTGGGGTGAGGGGGGGCTCTTAAATTAAATCCCTCAAGGCAAAGGATGCGCCGCCACGCCCTCATTCGTAATCTTCACCGGCAAGATATGCCCGCGTGCATCGAACGCCATCCGGTCGATCGACACCACGCGATGGTTCGCCGCCGTGTCGCCGAGCGGTCGGCGGTGATAGACGATGTACCAGCTATCGTCTTTTTCCACATGAAATACCGAGTGATGGCCTGCGCCGGTGGCAATGGCCGGGTCCTGCTGCAGAATCTTGCCGATGCGCTGGAACGGCCCCAGCGGTGAATCGGCCATGGCGTAGGCCACGGAGTAATCCGGACCGGTCCAGCCGCCCTCGGACCACATCAGGTAATACTTGCCGTTGCGTTTGAACATGCAAGGGCCTTCGACGTAGTTCTGCGGCGTGATTTCCTTGAACTGACTGCCGTCCGGCAAGTTGGCGATGCCGCTGAAGTCGTCCTTCAGCCTGGCGATATTGGCGTGGCCCCAACCGCCGTAGATGATGTAGTACGTGCCGTCGCTGTCCTTGAAGACGAACTGGTCGATCGGCTGCGCGCCGTTATGAAAGGCGCCGATCAGCGGTTTGCCGAGCAGGTCGCGATACGGCCCCTGCGGCCGGTCGGCCACGGCCACGCCGATACCGCCCAGCTCCTTGTCGTTCTGGATGTCGTTGGCGCCGAAAAAGAAATAGAACTTGCCGTCTTTGGCCACCAGCGCCGGAGCCCACATCGCTTTCTTTGCCCAGGCCACATGCCCGGCGTCCAGCACGTGGGCATGTTTGGTCCAATGAACCAGATCGGGCGAAGAGAACGCATCGAAATACGTCTGTTCGGCGTAGCGTTCGGAGGTCGTGGGATAGATCCAGTACTGGTGCTCGAAGATCTGTGCCTCCGGGTCGGCGTACCAACCCGGGAAAACCGGGTTGCCGGCATGGGCCATGATCGATGCCATGGCCAAGGATACGAAGACGATCGCTTTACTTGTAAAACACATGCCTGACTTCCTCTCAACGCATCGCTGTATCTGACGGACGTGTTGCGCCCAGCCCCGGCGGCTTCCAGCCGCTGCGCTTGAGTTCTTCCTCGTGCGTGGCCAGCCTGCAGGCGGGGAGCTGTTCGTACCTGGCGACTTCGTCGCGGCTACCCTGATGGCAGGCGTCGATAATGTGCTGGCGCAAGCTGTCGTCATAGTAGAGATTCAAGGGGTCGTATCTCGCTGTTCGCAAGGCGTCCGCCTTGGAGGAGCAGCCAAGGATGCCCAGCGCGATGGCCACGGCGAACATGCTCAGCTCTACGGCTGAAGGCGCTCTCAGGCACCGCAGTCGCCCTGCATGGGGCATGGATGGAGTCTCCCGTGACCTGGACGCGATGACTAGGAAACGGCGCACATGCACACGCGAGCCGGCTCGATGACCGTAGGCAATATAAAGCGGCCGGAATGGAATTGCGATGACGGAAACACACTGCCATTGAATAGTCGTGACGCAAATCCCGTAGCAAGTCCGTTGCCGGACTCGCTACCTTGCCGTGGGCGTACCTGGGCCTATCAGCCGATGGGCGTGCGCTCGATTCCGTCGATCCGATCAGGATAAAAAGCCACGTGGTCCTTGATCTCGGCCACCGGGTCGTAGGGTGACTCATAGGTCCACACCGCATTGACTGCGCGCTCGCCGCCGGCGGGGATGCTGTAATACGAACAGTCGCCCTTATAAGGGCAATACGTCGAATGCGTCGTGCGCTCGAGCAGCGTCATGTCGACATCCTTGCGTGGGATATACAACACGGCGGGGTAATTGGCTTCCTGCAGGGAAAGCGCCTCGCGGCTATCGGCGATGACTTTGCCGCCGGCACGTACGACCACGTGTTCGCGGTTGGGCGTGATGGTAATCGGATGATCCGGGCCGGGTATCTTGATCGGACGGGCTGCCATGATGGGTTCTCCTGGAAACCGATGGGCAAGTGTGCTCGAAGCGATGTTCGAGGCACGTCAACCCATTCACCTTGGGGCGATCCCTGTGGTACCAAGGGGCGGCTGGGTTAATCGAAAACTCGCCTCAGCTTGTAGGAGCGGCTTCAGCCGCGACCCACGGTTGCGTCACGGCCTGTCGCGGCTGAAGCCGCTCCTACAAGGATCGCCCCGCGCCGCAATAGCGACTACAGCTTCGGAATACGGATCCGGCTGATCATGAGCGAGCCGGAGAGGACGAACATCAGCACCAGCGGATGCAGGCTCAGGCGTCCCAGGTGCACGACGCCAAGCCAGAGCTGGTCGCCGATGGCGCCGTTGGTGGCCGCGATAAACAACACTGCCACCAGGACCAGCGAGGTCGGAATCGGCGTGCCTTCGAAATATTTGACCTTGTCCCCACCCTCGGAGAGTGTTTCGGCGGTGACGTTGTAACGCGCCAGGCGCGACACGCCGCAGGCAACAAAGAACACCAGTGCCGCCTTGTCCAGCGTGCCCTGCATGCCGCAGCCGTAGGCGATGGCGGCGGGCAGAACGCCAAAGGAGATCACATCGGCCAGGGAATCCAGCTCGCGCCCCATGGCCGACGATTTCTGTCGCCAGCGAGCGATACGCCCATCGAGCACATCGAAGATCAACGCGATCACCGCCAGCGCGCAGGCCTGGTACATCCAGTAGACGTTGCCGTCGTCCAGATAGGACATCACCGAAAATATCGCGCTGACGCCGCATACGGCGTTGCCCAGCGTGAACCAGTCGGCGAGGTGGAACTCGCGGATCATCGAAAAGGGGGTATTGGTCGGCATGGCGGGAGATTAGCGCAAGCACGCAAGGGTTCCCACGGGTCTGGGGCCATGGGACGTCACTCGTGCCCTATGGCCCATGGCGTGACCTCGGTGGCTTCCATTACGGTGCCTGGCACCGCCAGCCCCGTGGGCGATGTGCGGACGGCATAATGCCGCGATCCGGCACGATCACATCTCGGAAGGGGATATCGATGAATTTGCGTTTGCTCTTGCCCGCTTTGGCCCTGGTCGCGACATGTTCGGGGGCACCATCGTTATATGCCGACGATGCGCCGATCGCTCATCGCATCGTCCGGGTCACTCTCGACGGCGCGGTCGATCACCCGACCTCGGGGCGGCTATTGGTGTTCGCCACACTGGCGTCCACGGCCAGGCAGGCGGCCAAGGACGGCAAGGTGACGGAAGTGGATATGAATCCCCTCATGCCTTCGGCGGTGTCCATTGCCGCGCGCGAGGTGACCTATATCGCGCCGGGTACGAGCGTGGATGTCGATGCCGACAGCATCGCTTTTCCCGCCGCATTTTCGACGTTGCCGCCGGGGGAGTATCTCTTCCAGGCGGTGCTCGACGTCGATCACAGCTACAACTACACCGGGCGACAGATGGGTGACCTCATCAGCCAGGTCGTGCCGGTGAAGCTTGTCCCCGGCGGTGCTATTCCCACCTTGAAGCTGAGCCAGGGCGTACCAGACAAGAGCGGGCCATGGGTCTTGCCGCCAACGGCGACACAAGAGGTACGTGACGCCTTGCCCGAAGCGCAGAAGCACGCGACGGACGAATCGATGGTCAGCCCGGCACTCAGTGCGTTCTGGGCGCGCCCTGTGTCGATACGCGCTCGTGTGCTCACCCCGCCGGGGTATGATCCCAAGGCCGCGACACGCTATCCGGTGGTGTACTACACGCACGGTTTTACCGGCGGCTACAACCGGTTCGGCTCGACCATGGCAAACGTCTGGAATGCCATGGCTCGGAAGCAGATGCCGCCGATGATCTGGGTTTTCGTCGACCAGTCCGGACCGACTGGCACGAACGAATTCGTCGACTCGGTAAACAATGGGCCGTGGGGCAGGGCGCTGACCGAAGAGTTGATTCCGGCACTGGAAAAGCGCTACCGCATGGATGGCAAGGCCAGTGGCCGTTTCCTCAACGGTCATTCGTCGGGTGGTTGGGCGACGCTGTGGTTGCAGACGCGCTATCCCAAGATCTTCGGCGGAACCTGGTCCACATCGCCTGATCCGAGTGACTTCCATGACTTCACCGGCGCCGATCTGTACGCCGCGAACGCAAACATGTACCACCATGCAGATGGCAGTGCCATTCCGCTTATCCGCGACAAAGGCAAGGTCATCGCCACGATCGAGACATTCGCGAAGCTGGAGCGCGTCATCGGCCCCTATGGCGGTCAGTTCGCTTCGTTCGAATGGGTATTCTCGCCGCGTGGCGCCGATGGCCGGCCCGAGCCGATGTTCGATCGCGATACCGGCAACGTCAATGCCGATGTTGTTGCGTACTGGCATGACAACTACGACATCGCCGCGCGCGTGCAGAAGAACTGGCCGTCGTTGAAGCAGGATCTGGACGGCAAGATCCACCTGATTGTCGGCACGGCCGATACGTTCTATCTCGATGGCTCGGCGCACAAATTCCAGGCCGTGCTCGATGGCCTGCACGCCAAGAGCGATTTCCGCTATCTGGAAGGGAAGACGCATTTCGATCTTTACGTCGAAGGCGACGATCGCAATGCGCTACTGAAGAAGATCTCGTGGGAGATGTACCAGGTGGCGCGTCCCAAGCAGTAACCGCCGATAGCTTCATCGCCTCATCATCCCGGCGCAGGCCGGGATGATGAGGAAGTGGTTCCAGGACGTTTCTGTTACGCCTTCCCGAGCTCCGCCTTGAGCTTCTCCAGCTCGGCGTCAACGTTGCTGTTGCTGCGCAGGTTCTGTAACTCTCGTTCCACGCTGCTGCGATGATCGAGCGGATCCTTCAGCACGCCTGCCTGCATCAGGTCGCTCATCGCATCGGCCTTGGCCTGCATGCCGCTGACCTTATCCTCGGCCCGGCGCATCGCATCGCCCACATGGCTCAGATGGTCGCCCACGCCGGTGATCGACTCGGTCACCTTGACCTGCGCCTGTGCCGCGGCGTAGCTGCTCTTCATCACTTCTTTTTGCGTGCGGAATTGCTCGATACGGTCTTCCAGCGTGCGCTGGTAGCCGATCAGCTTGTCCGCCTGCGCAGCGATATTGGCCCGTGCCTTGCCCAGGGTGTCGACTTTCTCAAGCGCCGCCTGACGCTGCGACAGCGCGGCGCGTGCGAGATCTTCACGGGAGGACTGCAATGCCAGGCGGGCGTTCTCCTGCGCCTGGTCGGCCTCTTGTTGCGCACTTTGAATCTGCCGTTCCAGCACCTTCTGTTCGGTGACCACTTCGGCCAGATGCTGCTTGGTTTCCTGCAGGCCGCTGATCATCTTTTCATAGGAGAGATCCAACGTTTCGTTGGGGTCTTCCAAGCGGTCCAGCAATTTCTGTGTCTTGGCCTGCAGCAGGTCCGCGACGCGTCCGAGAATGCTCATGATCGTTGCTCCAGCTTCAATTGTTGACGGATAGCACCAGTTGCGGATCGGGAATCCGCGATGCATCCGGTTCTGTCGAGATCGGCGTTACCGCCGTGCCCACCGCAAAGAACTCGATGATATGCGGCTGCCAGTTGTGCGAGCCCTCATGCAGATCGACGCCGACGACGCCTTCGGCCTGCGCCGCGATGGCTTCGTGCTGCATGCGTTCCATGGCGATTTCGCGCGCGTCGTAGAGCGCCTGCGAGAAATTGGTGAGCTCGGTATTTCGGCCGACATTGCCCAGCGATTTCAGCATGCCCTGGTGAGCGACGTGATAGACACATGAGCCCATGACCATTTCCAGCGGGCGATAGCCGGCTTGCAGCAAGGTCCAAAAATCCTGGCCGGACAGATCGGAAGTAAATGGCTTGCCCTTGGGACCCTTGTAGCCCGGATGGCCTTGCGCGTGTACCACGCCCGTGCCGATGGCGATGAACTCCAGGATGTCGTTGTCCCATTCCAGGCGCTTGACGGTCAATTGGACGCCGACGATGCCGTCGGCACCCATGCCGTTGGCCTCTTCGCGCATGCGCGACATGGCCAGTTCGCGGGCGTGGTACATCGCCTGCGAGAGCACGTTCATCTCCTGGCTCTGTCCCCACTTGGCGTACTGAATGCCCAGGTGGTAGATGCACGAGCCAACGCACAGCCCGACCGGTTCGAAGCCCGCCTTGCGAACCAGTAGAAATTCATTGACCGAAAAGTCGGAGGTGAAGATGCCGCCGGGATGCCCTTCACGCCGCAGACCCTTCAAGCGTTCCAGCGCGGGTTGAGGAATCGAACTGCCGTCGCTCATATCGAACCTTCTTCCTGATTGGTGTTGTAGATGTTGCGATGGGTGGATGTGGTGTCGAGCAACGGAGAGCGGCCATCGCACATGTCCACGACCGTGCGCACCGGGTGTGTCATCGAACGATGTCGCTCGGTCTCGATCACCGTACCGATCACGATATGGCGTCCCAGGTATTGCGTGCCGCCTTTGCTCTGCTCCTGCTCGACCTTGATGAGCTCGCCGAAATGCGTATGTGCCAGCACGCCATTGCCCTGGCGATGCGTGTCCTGGCGCAGTTCGATCAGTGCCTTGTGGCGCACGCGCTCCCAGAAGCCGCCGAGCTCTTTGAGTGGCTGGTTTACCCAGCCGCCTTGCGCGTCGAGGATGCGCCAACCGGAGGCAAGCCATTCGTAGTGCGCGCCGACGGCAATGCCTACCGGCACGATGTTCGCTTTAAGCAGGCGAGCGAATTCCAGCGCGGACACGGTCGATACGATCGGCTCCGGATTCGGCGGGATGCCTTCGATGCGCACCGCGGTGCCGATCAAGGTGAAATCCATGCTTGCACCGACATCCAGGTCGATCTTGCGCATGCGTACGTCGACGATGGCGTTGGCGCCGGCCGCCGCGGCTTCTCGCTGTATCCGGTGCAAGGCGCTGTGCCAGCCGCTGGCATGTCCCTGGGTCCATGAATAGCCATAGTGGTACCAGCATGTACCCGACACCGTGGCGATCGGACGGATGCCGTGGCTGCGCGTCAACGCCAGCTCCGCCGGTGTCATGGTGGCGATCCAGGGCAGTTTGCCCTGTGCCGTATCGGCCAGGCGTTGCGAGACGAAGGCGGGCGGGCGATGCAGCCGTAGCGCTTCTTCCCAGGCTTGCTGGCGTTGTTCGTTGCTGCCGGCAAAATCCTGTTGCTGATCGTCAGGATTGGGTGGTGCGCCGTTGTTGGAGGCGCCGCCTTTGAAACGGTCAAACCAGGACATCCAGGTCTCCAGGGCCAGCGTGGTGCATGTGATAACAGTGCGCGCACATCGGTTGAAATGCGATCGGTGAAAGTGCGGCGATTCAGGACATCAGAAAGTCGTGCAACACGTCTTGTGCGGAGCCGGCTTGCTCGGCAAGCGTCTGGATATCTTCACGTAGCGCGTCGAGCCATTGAGGCACTTCCATACGTTCGGTCATCAACGAAACGCCGTGCACGACTTTGCTGCGTTGTGCCGACAACCGGCCACCCTGCAGCGTCAGTTCGTAAACATGGTTTTGCGCTTCGATATGGATATTGGTGACGTGGCGCGTCTTGGAAAACAGGCTGTCTTTCTGGCGCTCAACGCGTACACGCGCAGGCACGGCTCCCTCGAGCCGTACCGCGAATGCTTCCATAAAAGCCTTGAGATCGCTTTGCGCCCTGCGAAACCACGCCGCACTCAAGTCAAAATCATTTGGCAGACCGCTCAAGCCAGTGTCCCTGTAACTGTCTGACTTACCC
>Ga0105240_10000130_pt1 | contig 154390 bp, 116 predicted proteins | sample KBSC54metaG_FD_80426 | JGI IMG/M metagenome (GOLD analysis project Ga0105240, IMG submission 80426) | Corn rhizosphere microbial communities from Kellogg Biological Station, Michigan, USA - KBS C5-4 metaG | ecosystem: Host-associated > Plants > Roots > Rhizosphere > Soil | place: Michigan...
AGGCATGTCGGGGTGTGGGCACCCGTAATCGCCTGCAAAAACAAAGTTGCCAACGATAATCTGGCACTTGCTGCTTAATTAAATAAGCAGCCGTCTCTCGCGGCTTCGCCTATGGGCTGCGAACCAGACGTCATTCAGTAGGCTGGTGGTTGCGGCTCGGTCCGTGTTGCAGCCACAAGATCATCGGACTAGCTTCAGGCGCATCTTGTCCGTTCTGAGCGTTTGAGGCGAAAACATGCGGAACCGGACTGAGCATGGATTCTCCCGGCTGACAGCGATTTCGGACGCGGGTTCGACTCCCGCCGCCTCCACCAACCTTCGCCACTCTTTGAGAGTGCAACGGCTCGACGTCCCGCGCCTTGCGATCAATTCGGTCGAGCTCTCGATTTTCGAGTAGCCGCATCTTTCATGGACAGCTCGGCTCAGCTATTCACGATCCCTTGCGACACAGCGAAACGCGTTAATTCCGCGATGCTGCGCAGGCCCAGTTCATCCATGAGGCTGTTACGGTGGAACTCAACCGTTTTGGGAGAAATGCCCAGCGAGGCCGAAATCTGCTTCGTTGATTTGCCCTCTGCTACAAGCTGAAGCACTTCACGCTGACGAGGCGTCAGCTTCGTCCCGAACATCTCTGCAGGGTTCTGCTTCGGATTGAGGTTGGCCAGTTGTGCCGCCTCGGCACCCGCGTGCGGTGAGACATAGTAACGGTCTTCCAGCGCCAGCCGGATTGCGGCGACCAGTTCGTAACTGGCTGACTGCTTGGAAACATAAGCCTTCGCGCCCGCTGCAAACGCCGCATGCAGGTACGCCGGCGCAAGCTGCTGGGTCACAAACACGATCTTTGCTGATGGAAGGGTCTTTGCCAGCCGATTTGCCGTTTCGATTCCGTTCAACTCCGGCATGCCCACGTCGAGAACAACTACATCAGGCTTGAGACGCTGCGCCTCTTCCAGAAGCACGCGCCCGTTCGGTGCCGTACCGACAACCTCGAAATCCGTGGCGAGCAAGCGCGTCAGGCCTTCAAGCATCAGGGTGTGGTCGTCCGCAATCAGAATAGTTTTTTTCATGCCCCGTTCGCGGGCACGTCAACTGTAACAGTCGTGCCCTCTCCCAGTTTCGAAATAACTGTCATGCTGCCGCCGGCGATCCGCGCCCGTTCCTTCATTGAAATCATTCCGAGTCCGGGCGACTCCGCTTCCTGTTCCTGGTCGAAGCCGATACCGAAGTCCATCACCTTCAAACAAAGCCGATCGTCTGTCCCCGAGAGAACGACCTTCACGTGAGTTTTACCGGCATGCTTGGCAACATTGCGCAGCGCTTCTTGCGTGATCCGGTAAAGCTCAGTCGCGACGTCCGGTGACCATTCTTCCGGCAGGTTTTGCGTCACGTAGCTCACCGGCATATTTTCGCGCTCTCCGAATTCTGTGACCAATGCCTTCAATGCAGCCGAGAGGCCAAGGTCGTTCAGAATTGCCGGGTGCAGTCGATGCGAAATCTGCCGCACATCGGTATTGATCAGCTGAATCTGTCTCTGCGCATTCTCGATCTTGGTGCGATTGTCCAGACTTGCGTCTTCAAGCCGCACGTCATGCAACAGCATCTCCAGCAGACTGAGGCGCTGGCTGATGTCGTCATGCAACTCCCGCGCCACGTGTTGTCTCTCGTCCTCCTGCACATTGAACAGGTGCGCATTCAGGCCTCGCAGTTCATCCTGCGTGCGCGTCAGGTTGCGCGCCGTAATGGCGATTTCGCTCTCAAGTGCCCGTTTCTGCTTCGAAACCAGCTGTTCCCCTTCGCGCCGCAGCGTAACGTCTTCAATCATCAGCAGCAGCACTCGGCTCCCGTCTGTGGCAAGCGTTCGCCCTGTGATCACCAGGTTTCGGGCCTCACCACTGTGAGATGAGTGTTCAAACTCGATCGTCGACCCCATCGGCGATTGCAGCAGCTCATCCAGCTTCGCCCCCAGGCCATCTAGATTCCAGAGCAGACTGGCCAGATCCGGAAGAGACCTCGCTTCAAGTTCCTTGGGTTGCAGATGAGTGAGCTGCCTAAACGCCTTGTTGTGCGTACGAATGCTGCAATCCCCGTTTAAAACTACAATCGGCACCGGGACGCTCTCTACCACCGAGCTAGCGAAATCTCTCGCGTCCACCAGGTGCTGCTGGCTTCGCCGCAACTGATCGATATCGAGCAGCAAAACGACAAGGCCCTCAATCTTGTTCTCCGAGGTGCGATAAGGCCGTACGCGCAACAGGTGCCAGCGTCCATCGCGATCCTGCACTTCCAGTTCCCGGGTTCCCAGCGTTTCGAGAACCTCGGTCAAAATCGGCTCGATATTCTCGAGGCTAAGCTGGAGGCGAATCTCGCTAATAGCGCGTCCCACATCCGACGAGCGCACATTCAATAGCTTCTGCATCGGCGGCGTGAACTGGCGGATATGCAGATCGCTGGTCAGCATCAGCAACGGAATATTGACGCTATTCAGAAGATTCGTTAAGTCATTTCCTGTCTGCGTAAGAACGTTATTTCGCTGTTGCAATTCGTCGTTGACGGTCTGCAGCTCTTCATTGGCGCTTTGCAGTTCTTCCTTGGTCGTCTCCAGTTCTTCGTTCGTGCTTTGCAGTTCTTCGTTGGCTGACTGAATTTCTTCGTTTGCCGAAACAAGCTCCTGGTTGCGAGCATCGCGTTCTTCCACAAGCGACTGCAGATGAAATCGGGTTGAGGTCAAATCCTGCCGCAGCTGCGCGATCATACGGTCCTTTTCATCCGCCGTAAGATGCCATTGCGGAGGCTGTTCCGCGTTCTTTGAGGCTTCGCCTTGGCTGAGAGTCTGAAAGAGGACCAAAAAGCATTGCGGCCGCGACGAAGCACTGGTAATGGGCAACACGTCGATCTGTATCTGCTGCTCACCTGATTCTTCGTCCACTACTTGTACCAATGCGGAGGTGGGCACACTCTCGCGAATCGACCGCTGTACTGTGTCGCGCACCTCGCTTGCGAGATTCTCCTTGAGGACACGCATCAGGTTCCACGTCACCGCTCCGGACGTAATCTCAATGAAAGGCGCCGTCTGGCCCCGTGACTGGATCACATTCATGTGATCGTCGATAATCAGCCCCGGCGGGCCGCACCGCGCCAGCACAATACGATCGGCGGCCCGCTGCAATTCGAGCTCCGGCCATATATGGCGTTCCATTTCCGGCGAAGCGGCCCTTGCCATGCCGAAGGGCTGGCTCATCGTATAGTTGCGCGGCGGGTTGAAGTCATGCGGGAGACTGCTCCCCGTCTTCATGTATATCTTGTGTTTGCGATCAACAGTGCTGAAGGCCTCTCCATAACCACGCAAGCCTTCCGACATGCCAAGCACCATGTATCCGCCCGGCTCCAGCGCGTAGTGGAACGTGAGCATCGCCTGCCGCTGCAGTGTCTGGGTGAAATAGATCATGACATTCCGGCAAATCAGAATGTCGATATGAGAAAACGGCGGATCGTTAGCAAGATTCTGCCGGGCGAAGATGCAGGCATCCCGCACGCGTTTCGAGACCTGGTAGCCCCGATCCATCTTCACGAAATACCGGCGCAGCCGGTCCGCTGATATTTCACCCGCAATCGTATCCGGGTAAACAGCAGCCCGTGCAGTATCAATCGATCGTTCACTCGCATCCGTACCGAAGATCTGCACCGGCGTATCCAAGCCGTTCTGCGACAGGAACTCAAGAACTGCAATCGCCAGCGAGTAAGCCTCTTCACCCGTCGAGCATCCCGCGCACCAGACGCGAATGGGACGACCCTGCGAGCGATCCTGAACTAAAACAGGAAGCACAATCGACCGCAACGAATCCCACAGACCCGGATCGCGAAAGAAGCGCGTCACATTGATCAGAACGTCTTCCTGCAATGTCCGCAACTCGTCTGCCCTTAGCTGCAGGAAACGCACGTACTCCGGAAGATGGTCTATCCGCAGCAACAGCATGCGCCGCGCGATGCGGCGTCGGATCGTTTCCGGCTTGTACTGCCGGAGATCAAGACCAGAGAGACTCCGCAGGAGCAGCAGGATCTTGTGGTAGGCCTGCTCGTCGTCGGGCCGGACCGCACCTTCTCGGAGTGTTCGCACCTCCGGCCTGCCAAACTGATGGGCCAGGCGCCCCAGTTCGGTGCCGATCTCTGCGGGAGGAACAACAAGGTCAACGTGATCTGAAGCGATCGAACTCAGGGGCATCTCGGTGTGCATTGCCGTGTCCGGACTCTGCACAACTGCAATGCCGCCTTCTCCCTTGATCGTCTTCAGGCCGAGCGCACCATCCCCATCCGCTCCCGAAAGCACGACTCCGATCGCGTGGTTCTTCTGGTCAGTGGCCAGCGAATGGAAAAATCGATCGATGATCTTCGGGAAACGCTCCCGCTCCGCGGGCGGCTCCAAGCTGAAAACACCGTCGCGCAGCGTTACTGATTGATTCGGAAGAACTACATAAAGGTGATTCGGCTCGGGACGGAGGCCTTTTTCTACCGCTGAAACCGGCATTTCTGTATAGCGCTCGACGATTTCCGATAGGAAGCTCTTCTGATTCGGCGCCAGGTGCGTCACCAGAACGAATGACATTCCTGTGTTCGGATCGAGGTTCGCCAGAACCTCCTTGAACGCAGGCAGACCTCCGGCTGAAGCCCCGAACGCAACCACCGGGTAGGGCAGCGAGGGGGACTGACTCTCTTCGGCAGCAGCCTCGATCGTCATTTCAGGAGTGATCGACAACTCTGGTTCGGCTGATTCCGGGAGGGTTGCCCTCCCATTGCCATCAATCCCTTCGATCTCTGATGACGTTTCCTGCGTGCCGCGCTCACCTGAGCCGTCCACCTCTTGCTCGAAATCGCCCGGGAGAAATGTCTCCTCAATCATGATGTTTTCCGATCAGTGTTTAAGCATAATACTTTCCGTAACGGCGCAGCGCTTTAGACCAGCCCTGCACCGTTGATGCGCATCCAAGGGGAAATTCGGAGGTTCGCACCTGTTCTCATGCTGCATCCTGACCATCGTGAACTGATTGAACGCGCAAATCGGGCAGGCGTGGACTTCTTGTTTACCGACATTGAGATGGCATTTACTTTCATCCGTGTTGGAGAGACGAGCACTTCAAGGGAATCTCGCGACCGCAGCTTCGGCAAAGCGCTTAAGGGCTATCACGCCGTGTCACACTTCATGTCGCGGGTCATGCTTTCGCCGAGCCAACGGACAGAATTGGAAGAAAAGCTCCACAAACTGAAGAGTCGGCTAGAGCAGGCGGGTTTCTCCTGCGAAAACTGATCAGTCTCCGTGCTCAAGATCGCGAAACCTCTCCGGCAATGTCGATGATTCAAGCCGGTCGGAGGCTGCCTGAAGGCGCGCTGTAAGCCGCATATCGTATCTGTCGTTCTGCAATTACTCCAAAAGCCCCGAACAGCGTATGCTGTTTGTAGAGGGATTCGATAGCTCCAAGAAATTCGTTCGTCCCTCCTCGGTTTTCTCAGCGCCAGTCAGCATCGAATGATTCCGTCCTTCGCTGACTCTCCGGCTTCGGTTGCAAACGCTCTATAACTGGGAAACGAGGGAATCATGCGTTCTGATCTGGTCTACTCTGCCGGATTGCAGGTACATAACCGCTTTCTTCTGGCTTCGGCCGTTATGCGGGCCGTCCGTAAGCTCCATATTGATTCAACTCGGACAGAAGACACCATCAACAAGGTGTTCACTGAGATGGCGAAGAGCCCTCAACTCATCGAAAAGCTGCCGGAAATCACACCACCGCCCCCGATCGACGCCCTGTTGATGGTTCCCTGATCAAGCCACCAACTCGTTGCATCTCCTTAAGAGTGTGCAAGCTGGGCCAGAGCAGCAATCGCCGTCTCACATCGTGTTACACTAAAAGAGATCGAAGAATCCGATCTGGTCTTCTTGCTTGTTCCGCTACCCCGCTACACGCAATAAATTCCATATTGTGTTCGGCGGTACACCAATCTCAAGGAACAAGTTCAAAATGGAACAGGGAACAGTTAAGTGGTTTAATGACGCCAAGGGTTTCGGCTTCCTCAGCCGCCCCAACGGTGATGATGTCTTCGTGCACTTCTCCGCAATTCAGTCGAATGGCTTCCGCAGCCTCCAGGAAGGCCAGCCGGTCACCTTCGATGTCGTGAAAGGCCCCAAGGGCTTCCAGGCAGAAAACGTTCGGCCTGCATAAGTTGCATCAAAGTCATTGGAGTGGGCGGTCAATCGCGACCGCCCTTTTCATCGTCATACGAAGGAGCCTTTATGAAGAAAGCCGTTGATTCGCGCGTGAAGAAAGCCGCCGCTCCGCGTGATAAATACTTCCTGAAATCTCTCCATCAAGAGATTGACCTTTACGACCGCAAGCTCGCTGATTTGAAGAACTTCGGTGTGTTCGCTACAGAAGCGGATCGGCAGGAGGCGGAAAGCAAAATGCTCACAAAGAGGGCGTCGCTCGAACGCACCGCGCGCGAACTCTCCGCTTCGGGCGTTGAATTCAACCAAGAAGACCTACCGCGTTCATTCCGCGCACAATCGGATGGCGAGCCCCTTCAGCGCGCTTCCTGAATTTCGTTGCCTATTGAGGGTTTGAGCCAGGCTGATCCGGCTCTTTCGTTGGTGGATTGAGCGGATGCTGGATGTCGAATGTCGAGAAACGGTGATTCTGTCCGGTAATCTCTGATCGCAACTCAAGCCAAAGCTCATTCGGAATCTTTAGATAGACTTCAACGACCGCCGGGTCGAACTGCGTACCCGAACAGCGGATAATCTCCTCGCGTGCCGCATCGAACGTACGCGCCACCCGATAGGGCCTGTCGCTTGTAATCGCGTCCAGAGTGTCCGCGACAGCGAAGATTCGCGCCCCGATAGGAATGGCAGAGTTCTTTAGCGCACTCGGATAACCGCTCCCATCGTAGTGTTCCTGGTGCGTGAAAACGATCTCCGCTGCCTCGGCGAGGAACGGAATCTTCCGCAGCATCTGGTATCCACGGGCGCAGTGTTCGCGCATGATCTCCTGCTCTTCGGGCGTCAGTTTGCCCGGCTTTCGCAGGATGTAATCGGGAATCGCCATCTTGCCGATGTCGTGCAAAAATGCACCACGCGCAATCACCTTGATCTCCGCCGGCGAGATGCCCATCGCCCGCGCCAGCGCGATGGTATAAGCGGTCACACGTTTCGAGTGGCCTTCTGTCTCAGAATCCTTGAGATCGAGCGCATCACCCAGCGCTTCCAGCGTCACGTCGTACGAGTGCTCCAGATCTTCCATGGCCTGGCGCAGCATTTCGGTACGCGCCCGGACCACCTGCTCCAGGTTCTGCTGATATGTCCGGCTCTCCTGCAGTGCCTGCCGGTGCTCCAGTGCCCTTTGAACGGTAGCCATCAGATGCTCGCGTTCAAACGGCTTCAGAACATAGTCGTACGCGCCGCGTCGCATTGAGTCGATTGCCACGCTGATATCGTGAATCGCCGTCACCATGATTACCGGCAGATTCGGGCTTTCTGCGTGAATGTGCTCCAGAAGGGCGAGCCCATTCCCGTCCTGCATCACGATGTCGGTCAATATGAGTTCGAAGGACTCCTGCCCCATGGCGTCCATCGCCTCGCGGCCGCCCGAGGCCAGCATGACCTCATAGCCCTGCCGCTCCAGCGTCGCCGCGATCATCGAGCGAACATGTGCCTCGTCATCCACCACAAGGATGCGAGATGCCGTGCGTGCCTTCCTCTTCGTCCGCGACTCCATGCCTGAAACGATCGCTGGCTGGAAGGCGTCTTGTTGCGCCTTTGACGTCAACCCTGTATCCTTCCCGGCTTCCCGCCAGTGCTCAGTCCAACGTCGGCGGGGCAATCTCATTATAGGCACGAGTAATCTCTCAAATTAGTGAAACCGACTCTCTCAGGCTCCAAAGAATTTCATCGTCATCGGGACGTTTCCGCGTGAGAAACTCTGGTTCTTCAACCCGCCTGCCTTAAACTGAGCAACATAGCGGAACCTCACTGTCCCACATCGGAACAGCTTCGTGACAGAACCGTAGAACGTATCAAGAAGTTACGCCCACCCCGGCGGTGGCGCAAGCCCTTCTTGGTAAAGTACCAAAGTACTAAAGTGGTATATCTTTTCAAACTGATTCTGTATTGGTTCAGGACACTCCGTCTGTGATCTTCAATCCTTCTTAGCTTCTCTTCGACTGCGCCGAGCCGCCGCCCAACCCTCTTTCGTGACCTGCCGCGACCGGCCCACCGCCAGCGCCCCCGAAGGCACATCCTGGGTGATGCACGACCCTGCGGCAATGTAAGCTCCGTCACCAATCACGATCGGGGCAACCAGCGTCGAATCGCTCCCTACGAACGCTCCTTGTCCGATCCGCGTCTGGTGCTTGTTTACCCCGTCGTAATTGCAGGTAATCACGCCGGCGCCGATGTTGGATCCGCCTCCTATCTCCGCGTCTCCGAGATAAGTAAGGTGGTTCGCCTTTGCCCCCTTGCCCAGTTTCGCCTTCTTCGTCTCGACAAAATTCCCGACATGCGCGTCCTGCCCAATCTCGCTTCCCGGGCGCAAATGAGCAAAGGGGCCGATTCTCGCGCCATCCGCAACCGTACTCTCTGCCAATACACATGCCTGCCGGATCAGCACGTCATTGCCCAACGTGCAATTCTCAATCACGCTGTAAGACCGGATCTGGCAGTCTGTCCCAATCCTGGTCTTCCCCAGCAGTTGGACAAAGGGCTCGATCGTCGTGTCAGCTTCAACTTCTACATCCGCATCGATTACGCACGTCTCGGGCCTGAAGATTGTCACCCCCGCAGCCATCAGCCTGTTAGCGGTGGCCAGACGCATCCTCGCGTCCATCGCCATTAGTTCGGCGATCGTGTTTCCGCCTCGTACTTCCTCAGCGTTTTCCGCCTGCAACGCGGCAACTTTCTCACCGGCCGCCTTCAGGTGCGCCGCCATATCCGTCAAATAAAACTCGCGATGTGGATTGTCACTTGAGAGCCGGTCGATATGCGCCAGCAGGGGCCGCGTTTTGAACGCGTAAATGCCGGAGTTGATCTCCCTGACTCCGTGCTGGTCCTTCCTTAGCGCCTTCTGCTCAACGATCGCGTCGACATCGGGCAGTTCGGACGACCGGCGAATCACGCGTCCGTACCCCGTGGGATTCTCGGGCACAGCAGTCAGGATGCTCATCGCGGCGCCCTGCGCGAGATGCATCGTCATCAGGTGTTGAAGTGTTATTGCGCTGATCGAAGGCACATCGCCTGAAAGCACCAGGATGTGCTCATACTTTGCCACCGCATCGCGCGCGCATTGAATCGCATGTCCGGTTCCGCGCTGCTCCTTCTGCTCGACAAACTGCACGCCTGTTCCGCCCACTGCCTGGCGAACTCGTTGCGCCTCATGCCCGATGACAACGAAGATATCTTCGCTATCCGCCAATTCAGATGCGGTCGCGATGACGTGGTTTAACAACGCCTTGCCGCCGACCTCATGCAGCACCTTGGGCCGGCGTGTTCTCAAACGCGTCCCCTTGCCCGCAGCCATGATAACTACACCCAGCTTTGTATCGGGCTGATTCTCAATTTTCTTGCTCACTCCTGCTTCTCCGCCTCTCCGCCGCCCGCTGCCGGTGCGCCCGGCTGCGGAATCGTGATGTCGATGCTGTGCACCGGACCCATCTTCAGTGCATCGAGCCCCGGGTTGATCTCGGATTTGTTCCCGACAACGAGCACAGCATACTTGTCCGGATGAATGTACTTCTTCGCCGCGGCATTCAGATCGGTAATCGTCACCTTCTCAAGCGCGGTCTTGTATGTTTCGAGATAATCCGGTGGATAACCATAGAACTCAAGCCGTACTCGCTCCGCCAGCACCTTTCCTTTCGTGTCATACCGGAAGAGGAACGAGTTGAGGATGTTGTCCTTGGCGCGCTTCAGTTCTTCCTCGGTGAATGGTTCATTTACGAGACTGTTAAGCACTTCGTATGTCCGCTGAATCGCCTCAACGGTCTTCTCACTGCGCGGCATCACCACCGCGGCAAACGTTCCCGGATGGTCCCACGCAAACGAGAGCCCGCCGCCTACGGCGTACGCAAGTCCGTGCTGCGTACGAACGACCTGGAACAGGCGGCTCGCAAACCCGCCGCCGAACACATCGTTCATCATCGCCACGCTCGGGATGTCGGGATTGTGCCGATCGAGACCGACGCCAACGATCTGCACACTCGACTGGTTCACATCTTCTTTATTGATGAAATAGACTTCCGGCTTCGGTCCCGCGATGTCGTCGTGGCGCACCGTATTCGGCTTTGCAACTGGAAGCTTGTCGAATGTTGCACGCAGTTTTGCTTCCATCACCGCAGGTTCGAAATCGCCGCTGATGGCAATGATCAGCTTTCCGACAATCGAGCGATCGTGCCACGCCTGAAGGTCCCCAAGCGTCACTTTGGAAATCGTCGATATCTCCGGCTGCCTTGCATAGGGACTGGTCGGTCCATAAACCAGCTTTACCGCCTCGCGCCCGGCGATCTGGTTCTCATCGTCGTTGCGTCGGACGATGCCCGTTGCTTCCTGCTGTTGCGCCAACCGCAGTTTCTGCTGATCGAACTTCGGATGGAACAAGAGATCCATAGCCAGGTCGTAAACCTGGTCCGTGTCTGCCTTCAGCGACTCCCACGAAACCGCGGTAGAATCCAGGTCACCGCCGGTCTCGATATGCGCTGCCTTCGCCTCGAGCAGGTCGTCCATGGCGTCGCCGTTCATCTTCTCCGTGCCGCTCGTCCGCCATGCCTGCCCGTAGATGTCGATCAAACCGCACTTCGCTGGATCCTCATCGCGAGAACCTCCCGGAATCAACACAGATCCGGAGACAAACGGCAGTTCATGATCCTCCTGCAGAAAAATGACGATGCCATTCTTCAGCGCAATTCGCTTCGGCTGCTGCGGCTTGAACTGGTGCAGCGGAGGAATAGGGATTTTCTCCCACGGCCTGCTCTGTTGCGCTGAGAGTGCAGGTGCCAGCAGAACCAGTAACAAGCCTCTAAGAGCAATTTGAGCGAAGCGCAAGGTCAACTGGCCCCTGACCCCTGATCCCTGATCACTGTTCCTCACTTTTCGCCTCCCTCGTTCTTTGCCGGTCCTGCCGGTCCAGTCGGAGCCGCTGTATCGATCTCTCCAACCGTCCGATTCGACTCCACAAACGTCTCATTCGCTACGCGTCGTATATCCGCTTTCGTCACTTTGTCTACCCGATCAAGCTGCTGGAACAGCTCGCGCCAGTCGCCAAAGCGTGCCTGGTACTCTGCCAGCGCGTTCGAAAGCCCCTGGTTGTCTGCCAGTCCGCGCAGCAGGTCCGCTCGCGTCCGCGTTTTGTACATCGCAAGTTCGCCATCGGTTACGTCAGTCGTCTTCAGCTTGGCGATCTCCTTGTGAATTGCCGTCGCCATCTCCGCCGAGGTGTGCCCGGGCAAGGGCGCGGCGAAGAAAAGAAACAGACTTGGATACTTGTTGCCGGGATAGGAGCTCTGTCCGGCTGCAACCGCCGCGATCTGCTGATCACGCACCAGGCTGCGATAGAGGCGCGAAACGCGTCCATCCGAAACGATATCGCTGATCGCGTCATAGACCACATCATCCGGGCTCTTGTAGTCCGGCCGGTGATACGCCTCGACGTAAATGGGCTGGCTGGGATCCTTGATGACCACGGTCTTCTCCGCAAACTGCTTGGGCTCGACTGTCGTCATCTCCAGTGGCTTGGCGCCGCCCGGAACCTTGCTGAAATATTTTTCCAGAATCGGCATCGCCTCCGACGCCTTTACATCCCCTACCACCGACACCACGATGTTCGATCCCACATAGTACTTCTTGTGAAATGCCATCGCCTCAGTGGCTGTGATCTGGCTGAGCTCGCTCGGCCAGCCTACTCCGCTGCGACCGTAATTGTGTGCGACGTATGCCGTCGCCATCAGCTGCTCAAAGAGCCGTCCTTCCGGATTCGAGTCCGTCCGCATATGGCGCTCTTCTTCCACCACCGAGCGCTCTTTGTAGAACTCGCGCGGTACCGTGTCCACCAGCCGGCTGCTTTCCAGCCATGCCCATAGCTCCAGACGATTCTCCGGCATCGACCAGAAGTACATCGTCTCATCCAGACCAGTCGATGCGTTGTAGTCGTGTGCTCCGTTGCGCTGCGCCACTTCGGTGAACTGGTTCGGAACTACGAACTTCTGAGCCGCCTTCTGTGCATCATCGAAGGCCTTCCTCAACTCGGCCACCTTCTGCGGATTCGCTCCCGCAGGATTGCGCAGCTCTGCCTCCAGCGCTTTGTTGGCCGCTTCCACATTGTCGAGGGCAACCTTCTCGCCGGCGTAGTCCTTCGTGCCGATCTCGCTCGTCCCCTTGAAAGCCAGGTGCTCGAACATGTGCGCCAGCCCGCTCTCGCCAGAAGGATCATTCACATCCCCTGCGTCGATAAACGTGGTGTAGCTGAACACCGGCGCCTCGGACCGCTCGCAAATCAGAATCGTCAGGCCATTGGGCAGAACCTTCGTCGTGATGCGTTGCTCAAAGCTCTTCAGGTCCTGCGACAACCCCACGCAGGAGAAAAACACGGCCGCAAAGATCGCCGCCCCAACGGACAGCCTCCCCGGCAAGTTTCTCTGCATCATTGCTCCTCCGGGCACGAGCAGACCCTGCTCGCCCTGTTCTCAAAGCTAGTTGCTGGCCGTGGGTGCGTCAAACCCGCAGTGACGGAACTACACAACTATGATTACGTATGAACTCTAAACAGGTGAAATGATATGCGTCGATGGATCTTCCGTCTTCTATCCCTTCTTGTGATCCTGATTGCCATTGCCTTCGCGGGGATTTGGATCATCCAGATCTATCCCCGCCATGGGTCCCACCCTCCTTTACAACTCGCGAAGGGCACTCTGGCAATCGAACACGCCCGCATCTACACCTCGCCCGCAGATCCCCCGATCGACGATGGAACAGTGCTCGTCCGCGATGGACTCATCGCCGCCGTTGGCAATCAGGTTCAGGTCCCCTCCGACGCCACCCTCATTCCGTGCGACCACTGCGTCATCACTGCCGGTTTCTGGAACGCGCATGTCCATTTCACCGAGCCCAAGTGGACCATGGCCAACTGGAAATCCGCCGCCACCCTCAACCCGCAGCTCGCCGACATGTTCCTCAGTCGCGGCTTCACTACCGTCATCGACCTCGGCTCCAACCCCGCCGACACCTTCTCCACGCGCCGCCGCATCGAGAAAGGCGAGCTGACCGGCCCCTACATCTACACAGCGGGAACTGGCCTCTATCCCCCGCACGGCATTCCCTTCTATCTGAAGGAGACACTCCCCCGCTGGATCCAGGCGCTCATGCCTCAGCCTGAGACGCCCGACGAAGCCACCACCATCGTCCGCCGCAACCTCGCCTCTGGCGCTGACGTCACCAAGCTCTTCACCGGCTCCTGGGTCGAGCGAGGACACGTCCTGCCCATGCCGGTCGAAATTGCTCGTGCGGCCGTCACCGAGTCGCACCTGAACGGCAAGCTCGTCTTCGCGCACCCCTCCAACCTCGCTGGGACAAAGGTCGCAATCGACAGCGGAGTCGACGTTCTCGCCCACGCGGCCGACGACACCCGCGGAGTTGACGCTCAGCTCCTCCAGTCCGCGATCCGCAAGAATATGGCGATGATCCCCACGCTCAAGATGTTCACTACCACCGTCACCAAAGATCCGCACTACATGGACCCCATGCGGGCCGAGGTTGGGCAGTTCCATCAGCTCGGAGGCACGCTGATCTTTGGAACCGACGTCGGCTACATGGCCGACTACTCCACCGAGACAGAGTTCGTCGAACTCGGCAAAAGCGGCCTCGATTTCAAGACCGTCCTCGCCATGGTCACCACCAACCCCGCATCCCGCATGAGCGTCTCCGACACAAAAGGAACTGTGAGCCCAGGCAAACTCGCGGACCTCACCATCCTCGACGCCGATCCCGCCACAGATCTGACAAACTTCTCGCGTGTCCACGCCGTCATTCGTTCAGGCAAGCTTATCTGGCAGCGATAGCAATCACTGGTTTGTGCACCATTCATCGCGATGAGTGGGACCCTGGGTAGTCAGGCTCGATGTCCTATACTTGACAGGTACGCTTTTCGAGGCTTCCGGCTCGCCGGAAGTCTTGTTTTCTGAGGGTTCCGTCTTGAGTACGAGCAAGAGGTCTGGGTCCGCCGAGCACCGCCGCATCCGCTCCACAACCGTAATCTGCGTGCGCCGCAACGGCGTTGTCGTCATGGCCGCCGATGGACAGGTCACGCTGCAGGATCACGTCCTCAAGCATTCCGCAAAGAAGATCCGCCGCCTCTATCAGGAAAAGATCCTCGCCGGCTTCGCAGGTTCAACCGCCGACGCCTTCAACCTGTTCACGCGCTTCGAAGCCAAGCTCGAGCAGTATGCCGGCAACCTCAATCGCGCGGCCGTCGAGCTCGCCAAAGACTGGCGCACCGACAAAATGCTGCGCAATCTCGAAGCACTGCTCGTCGTCGCCGACAAAGGCCAGACGTTCCTGCTCTCCGGCTCCGGCGATGTCATCGATCCCGACGAGTCTATCGCCGCCATCGGCTCTGGCGGCAGCTACGCCACAGCCGCCGCACGTGCATTGATGGAAAATACCGAGCTCAGCGCGCGGGAGATCGCCGAAAAAGCAATGAAGATCGCCGCCGACATCTGCATCTATACCAACGACAGAATCACGTATGAGGAACTGAAATCGTAGCCGAAATCGTTTTGGACTAACCGATGGCCATCTACCTTCCCGCATCCGCCGAAGAACAGGACCTCTCGCTCGACGAGTTGACTCCGCGCGAGATCGTCACCGAGCTCGACAAGCATGTTGTCGGCCAGCGCCCGGCCAAGCGCGCCGTAGCCATCGCTCTTCGCAATCGCCAGCGCCGCCAGAAGCTTCCGCCCGACATCGCCGACGACATCATGCCCAAGAACATCATCATGATCGGCCCCACGGGCGTAGGCAAAACCGAGATCGCGCGCAGGCTGGCCAAGCTCACCAACTCGCCGTTCCTCAAAGTCGAAGCATCCAAATTCACTGAAGTCGGCTACGTCGGCCGCGACGTCGAATCCATCATCCGCGACCTCGTCGAAATCTCCATCGACATGGTCCGCGAAGAGCGCCTCGAAGAAGTAGAAGACAAGGCCGAGATGAACGCCGAAGAGCGCCTCCTCGATCTGCTGCTTCCACCGCCTCCGCCGACACCCGGCGGACAGGAAGGCCAACTCGCCCTTCCGGGTTCCGACGGCTACCAGCGCTCGCGCGAAAAACTCCGCCAGCAGTTCCGCGAAGGCAAACTCGATGACCGCACCGTCGAGCTCGACGTTCGCGAACGCGGCACGCCTCAGTTCGGAATCATCTCCAATCAGAACCTCGAAGACATGGAGATGAACCTCAAAGACATGCTGCCCAACATCTTTGGCGGAGGCTCCAAAAAACGCAAGATGAAGGTCGGCGACGCTTTCGACTACCTGGTACAGGAAGAAGAAGGCCGCCTCATCGACATGGATTCCGTCAACCGCGCCGCCGTTGAGCGCGTCGAATCCAGCGGTATCGTTTTCCTCGACGAGATCGACAAAATCGCAGGACGCGAAGGCGGCCACGGCCCCGACGTCTCCCGCGAAGGCGTCCAGCGCGACATCCTTCCCATCGTCGAAGGCACCACGGTCAACACGCGCTACGGCATGGTCCGCACCGATCACATCCTCTTCATCGCAGCGGGCGCATTTCACGTCTCCAAGCCCAGCGACCTGATCCCCGAGCTTCAGGGCCGATTCCCGATCCGCGTTGAGCTCAAGTCGCTTACCGTCGAAGACTTCCTGCGCATTCTCACCGAGCCCAAGTCATCGCTCACCAAGCAGTACTCAGCCCTTCTCGAGACTGAAGGTGTCCGCCTGGAGTTTGAGAACGAAGCTCTCCGCGAAATGGCCGAGTTCGCCTTCCGCGTCAACGAGACCACAGAGAACATTGGTGCGCGTCGCCTCCACACCATCATGGAGCGCGTCCTCGAAGACGTCAGCTTCCTAGCGCCCGACATCGCCCGCCAGACTGGCGGTGCTGACAAGGTCGCCGAGCTGACGAAGGACGGCGCAAACGAGGCAATTGCCCCGTTGCCCTACGCAGAGAGAATGACCGCGTCAGGTCCGGAGAAGGTTTTCACCATCACGCCTGAGTACGTGAAGCAGATGGTCGCCTCCATCGTCCGCGACAACGACCTCAGCCGTTACATCCTTTAGCACCTGAATCTATTCTCTGCTGAGACCAAGGAGCGTGATGGCGATATCTCCATCCCGATGGGCGATGGCTTTGCTTCTTCTGTATGCGGCGCTCGCAAGTGCGCAAAATCCGAGTCCTTCAGAACCGGCAAAAGATCCCAAAGCTCCATCCGAAACCGTCGTAGTCCTCGGCTCTGCCACTCCCATCCCTCTCGCCGAGTCATCCCGCTCGGTCGATATCCTGCCTGTGCAGCCGAACCTGCTCTCAGTTCAAACGTCCCTCGATCTCCTCCGCAATGACAGCTCCGCGTTCATTGAGCAACGCGGAGCGGGCGGCGCCCAATCCGATATCGTTCTCCGCGGCGGCAGCTTCGCTCAGACACTCGTCCTGCTCAACGGGTTCCGCATCAACGACGCCCAGACAGCACACCACAACCTCGACCTGCCCATTCCCCTCGAGGCCATGGACACGATCCAGATCCTTGAAGGAGCCGGTTCCACCCTCCACGGTGCCGACGCGCTCAGCGGAGTCGTCGACTTCATCACCGCCGCGCCCTCGCACTCCTCTGTCCTTCTGCGCGCAGGGGAGGGAAGCTTCGGCTCCAACGAGGAATCCCTCTTAGCCGGCACCGCCCGAAAACGCTGGAGCGCTCGCGCGACAGGCACACGCAATTTTTCCACCGGCTTCATCCCTGACCGCGACTACCGCAATGAAAATGCATCCCTCGAGTCATGGATCGGCTCGCGACTCGGCGTCACCGACCTCGTCGTAGCCGCCAGCGATCGCTCCTTCGGAGCCGATCAGTTTTATGGCAATTTCCCTTCATGGGAACGGACAAAAAGCTGGTTCGCCTCCGCACGCCAGGAACTCGGCCCCTCCACCTCAGCCGCTTTCGGCTACCGCCGCCACAGCGATGACTTCGTGCTCATTCGCGCCAATCCTTCCATCTACGAGAACAACCATGTCGACAGCTCATGGCAAAGCTCCCTGCGCCACACCTTCAGCCTCGCAGCGAATTCACTTCTCCTTGCAGGCCTCGAAGCCGATGGTGACAGTATTTCGAGCAACAATCTCGGCGTACACGCACGCAATCGCGGCGCTGGATATATCGATCTCGATCTTCGCCCTGCAAAGTGCCACTGGAACATCTCACTGGGCGCGCGGGAAGAAATTTTCTCCGTCAACATCGATCCCGTTTTTGCTCCGCAACTCGCCGGCAGCATGCGCCTGCCGCATCAGCTCAAACTCCGCGCTAGCACCGGTTACGGCTTCCGCATTCCTACCTACACCGACCTCTATTACTCCGATCCGTCCACCACCGGTAATGCAAACCTTAAGCCCGAATCGGCTTGGTCTATCGACAGCGGTATCGACTGGAGCCCCTCATCAAAATTCCTCATCTCCGCTACTGGCTTCTACACGCGACAACACAACGCGATCGACTATGTCCGGCCATCTCCCGCCGAGCAGTGGCACGCAGCCAATCTCAGCGGTCTCCGCTTTGCAGGCCTGGAAACCTCGGCAACCTGGACCCCCGCGAAATCGCAGCGCATCCAGATCGCATGGACCAGCCTCAACGGCGCTCAGGGGGCTCTCGATGGTCTCCAGTCCGAATATGTCTTCAACTATCCCGTGAATAACATTCACGCCACCTGGGACGCCTCGATTCACGACAACTGGCTCATCCGCAATTCGCTTCAGATCGCGCAGCGATATCAGCAAACCGCCTATCCCGTCTGGAACGCAGCGTTCTCCCGCAAGTCCGGACATCTCCGTCCCTATCTCCGTTTTGACAATCTGAGCAACACTGGCTATCAGGAGATCAGCGGCATCGCCATGCCGGGCCGCAGCATCACGGGAGGTATGGCGATTCTTCTCGGCCGCGAATAACGGAGAGGAACTTGACCCGGGTCACCTGGAAATACTCAGCGCGAGCACCAGGTGGAATGTGAACGTTGATCCCGCGCGAAAGTTCGCCTTCTGACCGAATGGAATCGGCTCGGTGGTAATTCGGTACAGTCTTCCGTTCACGAAGACCGAGTTCAGTTGCAGTTCGCTGCTGCCCCGCGGTTCCTTGTTCACCAACCCACCCGCAGAGGAGTTCGCCGGAATCACCACAACTCCGTCAACTTGAACCGGATCCTTGACTAGAGCGGTGAAGCCGGTTCCATTGGCTGCTGTCTTGGCGCTCACCGCCTGGTCCAGCTTAACGGTGAGCGGAGTCATCACCGGCGCTGTGATTCTGGCACCATGGGGATTCGCCCCCTCAACCCGGATCGCGAATGAAAGGAGAGCAACCATGGCCAGCGCGGAACAGCTCTTCCGGAACAATCTCATGCGAATCGCCACTCCTCGGGGCATCGTTCAATCATTTACATCTCAGGCGTAGGTCCATGCCATCATGCCCTCGAAGTGCTTTGCAACCGCTTTCCAACTGTGATAGGTTTCCTTCGTACCTCGGCAGCCCGCGACCATTGGTAAATCAGCGGGCTCTACCTGCACTCTCCTGCTTCTGAGGGAATGTGGATGGAGGCGTATCGGAGCATCTGGGAATGGTGCGTTTGCGCCTCAGTTGTACGCCACCGTTCTCGTTACGAAACGCATCCCAACGCTTAGGCAACTTCAGGAGAGACACGCATGAGCGAACCCGCGCAGCATCACGCGATCAACTACATCGAATTCACTACAACCGACATCGCCAAAACCAAGTCGTTCTACGAACGCGCTTTCAGCTGGAATTTTCAGGACTACGGCCCCGACTATGTCGCTTTCGATCGCGATCACGCCGGCATCGACGGCGGCTTCCGTAAAGGCGAGCCAACTCAAACTCAAAGCGAAACCGCACCATTGATCGTTCTCTACTCGCAGGATCTCAAGGCCACGCAAGACGCAATCATCGCAGCTGGTGGCTCCATCGTCGTCCCCACATTTGAGTTCCCCGGCGGCCGCCGCTTCCACTTCTCCGACGGGCAGGGCAACGTTCTCGCCGTCTGGTCTGAATAGGTTTCGCGCGAGCCTCCACACTAACGATTCCATCAAAAGAGAATGCCCCGGCGGCCATCAAGCCCCGGGGCAAATGTAGTCTCTGTTCCCCTGTTCTCTCGGTCACTTGGTCCCTGTCCTAATTCAATTCCGGCGCCGGCAGTGCCTTCCGCCTTCTTAGCTCCTCGCGTACCAGCGAAAGCCCAAGCATGCATCGCTCAAATCCATCCGAAAGGCGTGCGAACAGCGGCGCCTCTTTCTCATACTCGAACATGTTGAACTGGCTCACGATGAAGTAGCTCTCTTTGCCTGCATGAATCAGTTCCGTCAAGCTGGGATGAAGTCCTTTACGCCGTGCACCCGGCAGGTTGGCCTCGGGATACATGCCACCGACAAACAGCGCGTAGTCGCCGATGTACTTCCGCATCGCGCGCTCCGCATCAAACGACGTTGCAAATCCGTTCACCGGATCTGCCGCGAGGATCATCGACCCCAGTTCCTCGATCGGGCGCCCCTGCGCATCGCGCACCTGGTACAGCTTGTCTGTTTGAGAGAACTCGCAGAGAAGGTGAGCGACATATCCCGTCACGTCAGGATCATTCAATCCCAACTTGCCTTCGTAGCTGTTGCGAACCACCTGGTTGAAAAACGGCTCAAGAGGATGAGTCTGGTTCGTATGATTCTGGCCTTGCATATAGACCTCCCAAAATGCACTCGCGCGCAATCGACTCCTGCGTTTGCAGTGGCGGGTTCGCGGACATTAGGTCAGCCGGGTAAGACCAGCCACCACACGATTTACATGTTGTTGACACAGAATGTAGCGAAAATGTTGCTCTTTCGGAAGATGCCAAACCAACTTAGTTGGCAGAGTAGAAGGGCAATTGCAAAGCCATAGGCCGTAAATCGTTAACCCCAGAGGCAACTTCATTGCCCCTGGGGTACCGAACCACCAGACCCGCTATGTACGACTGCCTATAACCGCTCGTGCTTTATCAATATGCCTAATGTACCGGTGCTGGTGGATTTATCGTTCGCCACAAATCTCTGCGGGCGATGGCGAGACCAAGAATGCAGTGCTCAAATACAGACGAGAGTTGCGCGTACAGCGAAGCTTCCTTCTCATACTCGAATACGTTGAACTGGCTGACAATGTAGTAGCTTTCCTTGCCAACTCGAATCAGTTCCGAAAGCGTCGGTCGGTCCGAATGCGCATTCGGATCAGGCTCAATTGCCTCAGGACACATCCCTGCGAGAAACAGCGTGTAGTCGCCGATGTACTTGCGAATCGTTCTCTCCGCAATGAACGACCGCGCCGTGCCGTGAATCGGATCCGAAGCCTTCACCATCTCATCCAGTCGGTTGATCAGGCGATTCTTCGCGTCGCGCAGGCGGAACAGGCTGTCAGGTTCTGAGAACTCGCACAGCATCCGCGATACATAACCGGTGATCTCCGGTCCCAGTCCCAACCGCCCTTCATAGCTGTTCCGAACTGCCTGCTGAAAGAACGGTTCAAGTGGATGGCTTTGCTGCACCTGCATAGAAATCCCCGGCAAAGCGAAGCTTGAGTTAGCGGGTCACTGGAGTGCAACGTGCGCAGTCCGGACCCGTGCCCGGCTATCGCTGGATTTGCTTGCTTGGAAAGAAACTTTAGACGAATTGTAGCACCGGAGATGTGAGTGAAATCACGTGACTCTCCGCGCCGCAATCATTGGTAACCAAGGCTTTAACTGCAGCAGAAAGGGCAGCCCGGAGGCTGCCCTGTGGGAATGTGGTTTGGAACTTTAGACCGCCGCGGGAGCGCGCGATTCCAATTCTGCCAGCCTTTTCGCCAGTAACTTCTCCAGATTCACCAGCGCGCCTGAGAATCCTTCAATTCCTTCCTTCAGCTTGTCGTTGGCCATGCGGTCTTCGGTGTGCATCTTCTTGAAGGTAGCCTTGTCCACCACGATCCGCTGTATATCCATTGATTTCGCCTTTTCCGGATCCAGTTTCCTCGGCAGATCGCCTTCGGTTTTTTCCAGCTCCGCCAGTAACTGCGGCGATATCGTCAGCAGATCGGATCCGGCCAATTCCTTGATCTCGCCGATGTTCCTGAAACTCGCTCCCATTACCTGCGTCTTGTAGCCGAACTTCTTGTAGTAGTTATAGATGTTTGTCACCGACTGCACGCCGGGATCATCGGCGCCCTGGTAGTCCTTGCCGGTGTCCTTCTTGTACCAGTCCAGAATGCGTCCCACGAAGGGCGACACCAGCGTCACGCCCGCTTCCGCCGCGGCCACTGCCTGGTGAATCCCGAACAGCAAGGTAAGGTTGCAGTGGATACCTTCCTTCTCCAGCACCTCCGCCGCCTTGATGCCTTCCCAGGTAGAGGCAATCTTGATCAGCACATGATCGCGGCCAACCCTCGCCTTATCGTATTGCGCAATGATGCTCCGCGCCATCGCAATGGTGCCTTCCGTGTCATACGACAGGCGCGCATCAACTTCCGTCGAAACACGGCCCGGCACAATGGCAAGAATTTTCTTGCCGAACGCGACCGCAAGATTCTGGAACGCGAGGTTCGCAACGTCTTTGTCGCTCGCGCTGTCGCCCAGCTCCTTTTTCGCCTCCATGATCACTCCGTCCACAATCGGCTGATACTGCGGCATCTGTGCCGCCGTCGTAATCAGAGAAGGATTGGTCGTAGCGTCGGTAGGACGGAATTTCTCCATCGAGTCGATGTCGCCGGTGTCGGCCACCACGGTGGTGTAATTACGCAGTTGTTCGAGCAGATTCTGTGGCATTTTTCCTCCTGGGGAAGCCCCAGCGCGGTCCGCGCCCGGCTCCAGTGTAACGCTCTTTAGGATGCTCCCGCACCCCCGCAAGTTTCGCTACGAACAGCCGACCCCAGCACCTGCAACTTCTTGATGAATCGAGACCATTTGCAACCATTCCTGCGAAATTGCCAGAGGTCGAACCGGAAAGGCTGTCGCTGGGATCTCGCTACGTGTCATTGAAGTATCTGAGCCCGACTCGAGTCGGAAGGTTTACCAGGTGGACCTGACGAACCATCCGTATCGCGTCGCCGTCTATCTGTGCGAGATTCGACTGCTGGTCTGCTCCGGCCTCATTGGCGCATTTGTCAGTAGATGTCGGCGAGGACGTACAAAAAGGAGACGACTTCGGCCAGGAGGCGACTTACAGAGGAAAGGATTCAAGCATCATAGCCGTCGATGACATGGGCTGAGGCCCCGCCAAACGTGCCGTTTCTGTTTAGGGTTTTCGCCTCTGTAGAGCTGGCTGTATCCACATGGTTCTTCAGCCCAAAGGATTCTGCACCCTCCGGTTCAGCCAGACTAGTTGAGAAACATGGTGCGGTAGAGGGTGTCGCGCTGGACGGGCCTGAAGCCGGCGTCACGGATGATGCGGCGGAGTTCTTCTTCTGTTGTGCAGTTGCTGGTGCCGGCGGCTTTGACGACGTTCTCTTCGAGCATGACGGAACCTACGTCGTTTCCGCCGAAGTGGAGGCCGAGTTCGAGGACCTTAAGTCCCTGTGTGACCCAGGAGGCTTGCACGTTTTCGATGTTGTCGAGGTAGAGGCGGGCGATGGCGAGTACCTTGAGGTATTCGACTGAGGTGGCCTCTTCGCAGCCGCGGCCGCCGAGAGCAGTGTTGCCCGGTTGAAAGCTCCAGGGAATGAATGCGGTGAATCCGCCCGTTTCTTCCTGCAGATTGCGCACGACTTCGAAGTGATTGACGCGCTGATCGAACGTTTCGCCGACGCCGAACATCATGGTGGCAGTGGTTCGCATGCCGAGCTGGTGGGCGGTGCGATGAACGGCGACCCAGTCTTCAGTGCGGCACTTGAGGCGGGCGATGCGCTTGCGGACGTCATCGTCGAGGATTTCGGCTCCGCCGCCGGGGATGGAGTCGAGGCCGGCATCGCGAAGGCGTGCGATAGTGGTTCGCAGGTCGAGTTCGCTGTACTCGGCGATGGCGAGAATTTCAGACGCTGACAGGCAGTGGAGCCAGATTTTTGGGAAGCGCTGCTTGATGCCGGTGAAGAGGCGTTCGAACCAGTTGATTTTGAGGTCGGGATGAAGGCCGCCCTGCATGAGGACGCCGGTGCCGCCCATCTCCTGGGTTTCAGCAATCTTCTCGTAGATTTTTTCGAGCGAGAGGATGTAGCCCTCGTCGGAGCGGGGGATCGTTTTTCCCTCTTTGGGGAGGGGGCGATAGAAGGCGCAGAAGGTGCAGTACTCGGTGCAGAAGTTGGTGTAGTTGATGTTGCGATCGATGATGTAAGTGACGACGCCCTCGGGATGGAGGCGGCGACGGACGGCGTCGGCCTCGAAACCCAGCCCGATGAGGTCGGGGGAGTTGAAGTAATCGAGGGCCTGTGGGCGGGACAGCGACATAGAGACAGTTTACAGGGGAGGGAGCAGGGAACGAGGGGACAAGGGGGACTAGGAAACAGGGGACGAGCGGAGCAAGAGAAAGCTCTTCCAGAAGATCACTGCTTTTCATTCCCTTGCATCGGATTGTGGATGGAGGGGTGCATGGCAACGAAGTCTACGAAGAAACAAGCACATACGAATTCGCATGTGCGGAGGAAGTGGTCAGGTGGTGTGACGACGGAATCCACATATCCCGAGCAGGGGTTGTTCAACAAAGATGCGGCGACGATTGCACGGCGCCTGGCCTCGAAGAAGGTATCGCCGAAGGGGCCGGGATCGGGAATGCGAATGTTGACGTTCTATATCAACCGGGCCGGGCATAACCTGAGCGGGAGTCGGCGCAGGGAGTTGGAGCGTGCGAAAGAACTGCTCCATGAGCGCGTGGCCTCCGCGAAGCGGCGGGCGGCAAAATCAGACTGATTATCTGGATGTCTTACTGCGGAAGAGGAACAGGCCGCGGCGGCGGACAAGGAACGGGGAACGAGGGAACTGCAGCTAGCTACTGGCTCTATCTGGCTACTGGCTTTCAGCTACTTTGAATTGGCGGCACGCTTGGTCGCTGATCTAAACAAAAACAGGCCGCGGCGGCTGACGGGATCGCGGCGGGTGCGGGAGAGGTTTGAGGCGGTGGAGATGCCGCTGAAGAGGACGAACCAGTCCCAGAAAGCTCGCCATGTTTTTTTGGGTTCGGCGCTCATCGATCTCCGTCTCGAACTATTGGATTCCTGGAAGGCGGCAAAGTTGCAGTTGGTTGGGGGAGAGTCAGCGGGTGACGTATTTCTCGGAGTCGCGCTTAAATCTCCCGCGATCGGTCCGATTGCGCAGATCGTATCGGATTTCAGTGACCAAACCCAGGATGCCGATAATCATTTCCCCAACGAATTCAAGTAAGTCCATCGAAAGCCCCGAATCTCACGGCCGTGGTTTAGGTGGCGAGTTGACCGGGGGCTTCCTTGATGAGCTCGAAATGCCGAAGCTCATGAGGAAGAAGCGAAAGCCCTTGCGAAGTGAGTTGAGGAGGGACATGGTTGATCTTCGATAAGAGTATCGCATCGCAGCGATCACAGGACGCAGGTGAAATGAAGGTGTGAAAATAGAGGCAGCAAGTCAGCGCCGCGTTTGCGGCGAAAGAGAGTTTAGCAAGTTAGTGAAAGAACGGGTTCCTTCATGCAGACACTGGAGGTGCGGCCTGAAGGCGACTGCCGCTTCTCGGATTTAGTCCTGGTGGGGTGGTTCGGAGGTGGGAGGATGGGCTGGGGCTTCAGCGGGTGGTGGGGGTGCGCGGTTCAGAATGTCGAGAGCGGGTTGGGGCATGGGCTTGTTGGCATTAGCGAGGAAGAGGCTGACCTGCCACAACTCGGGGTCGCTGAGTTGAGTTTTGAAAGAAGGCATCCCAGTTAGGCGGATTCCGTTGAGGACTTTCCAATAGGTTTCGCCGAGAGGGTCGTCGCTAACTCCGACAACTTCAGGATTATTGTGGTGAGGCTCTAGTAGCTGGGGAGCGTCGGGGTACATGTGAGCTCCGAGAGCCGATGGACGGCTGTGAAGGCCATGACACACAGCGCAGCGATCGACATAGATGCGCGCGCCGGCGGTGAGATTGGAGGCATCGGCCTCCATGTGGGTGCCGACCATTTCGCGCTGGATACGGCCATCGAGGGGCATGTGTACGAGTTGGCGCTCATGAGGAAAGGCTGGGTCATCGACCGCGACGGGGACCTTGCCATACATCAGGTACACGAGCACAGCAAAAGGGAGTAGAACGATTCCGATGACGAAGCCAAGGATGAAGCGCATCAGTCTCTTACTGCCTCCACAGGAATTCATCGTAGAGCATGGAGGAGGAGTTGGCGGCAAAAAGCTGCGGGGTGCGTCCAAAAGAAGTCAGTCTCTTAAAAGTTGCTTTGGGTTCGGTTTGCGATAATTGAGCCAGGCATACGCTCGGGGGGAACAGGCTCGGGCTCGTCAGCGTTCCACCCCACGGATGGGTATCCGAGGGCATCCGTGTTGGAGGTAAGGAAAGTTCGATGTTTTCGTTTCGCCGTGCTGTAGCAATTCTGGCGTTTTTCTGGCTTGTTTCTTCTGGCATTGCAGTATTCGGCCAGGATTCCAGCAGCAATCAACCAACACAGGAGCAATCTGCACCGCAGGCGCCGGCTGATACACAGACCCCGGCGCAAAAACAGGGGCAGGTCAGCGTGCAGGGGCGCATCCGTGCGCGTAGAGAGGCGCGGCGGCAACAGGCGATCCGGGACACCTATGCGCAGCGCTATGAACTTTTCATCGGCGCTGGATATCAACGGTTCATACCGGGCCCGATTTTGCAGCACACGACGATGTATGCATTCGACCTGGGACTGACCCGTTACTATACCGAGCGGCTTGGGTTTACGCTGGATGGCCGCGGAAACTTCGGGACGGCCTTTGTTGGCCTCAATTTCACTTCAATTACGCGGCCGGCAATCAGCACCTACGATGTGATGGCAGGCCCGGTTTACCGGTTCAAACTACGGCCGAAGTACTCGATTGCCGGCCGCGTGATGGGTGGAGCGGCCATGGGCAACTTCACCGGGGACACGAACCGCTTCGGGCAGATCTGCCCTCCGGGCGGACAATGCCTGTTGTATCCAGATGGAACGACGTATGCGTTTTCGGGCGCCATTATCGGCGAGGCGAATGTCTCGCCAAGCTTGTCATTGCGGCTGGCCCCGGAAGCGATGGGGACGGGATTCGGTTCGACGTTCCAGCATGATCTGGGAGCGACGTTCGGGTTGGTGTACCGGTTTGGAAAGCAGTAAAGACAGGGAATAAGGGACCAGAGGTAACGAGAGAGTCGGGGAACGGCGCACCGGGTGGTGCGCCGTCGTTGTTTGTAGGACCGCAGTCGATATGGGCAGCAGGTCAAAAACGAACAGGCACCCATTCGGGCGCCTGTTGTCTTACGTTTTTGAATCGTGTCTTGCACTCCATGGCCAGGTGTCTTACAGACATGGGTTTCAATCACCGCTGTCTTACCGCCAGTAGTAGTATCCGCCGACCGAGTAGTACGGCCGGTAATACACCGGACCGTAGTATGCCGCATACGGATAGGGCCTGTAAGGCCGGTAAGGATAGGCGTAAGCCCGCCGCTGATAGAGCCGCGGACCGCCAGGGTAGAGTCCCTGTGCCAACCGCATCGCTTCGTCCTGCGTGACCGGCTGCACGGACAGGGGCGATGCCAGATGGAAGGTTACCAGCGCCTCAGCCGGAATCCACACACCGGGCCCGGAAGTCGCTCCAGAAACCGCTGCACCGGTTCCGCCACCGGCAACCGCGCCGACCGCAGCGCCGGTTCCACCGCCCACGGCGCCACCGATGATGGCTCCCAGCAACGCTCCACCGACTACGTTTCCAGCCGAACGGCCACCTTTGCCTGGGCCCTTCACGCGGAACAGATCGGACTGCAGTGGATAGCTCTGACCCATCAGGTCCAGTGAGGTCAGCTCAAGAGCAAGTTCGTTGCTGCCGGTGAGCGCACCGGGATCGGGCCGCTTAACATCGGCAATCACACCATGAATTGTTGCTCCACGCGGAATCGCGAGAGCTCCACCGACGATGACGTCCTGAATGACCGTGAATTGAATCGGCTCCCCGCCGCGCGCGTGTTTGCTGTTGACTGCCTCGCTGGTCCGAAGTTGCACCAGCGTGCCCTGCGGGATCGTGACGGGGCCGCGGGGAATTTCATACCTTGGCGGAGGAGGCGCCTGCGAATATCCCGGGCGCTGGCCATAGCCTGGTTGCCCATATCCTGGCTGCCCGTATCCGGGAGGCGGCGGAGCCTGCCCATACCCCGGCGGTGGCGCTTGTCCATATCCCGGAGGTGGAGGTCCTTGCTGCCCATACGGCTGCTGCTGCGGATAGTTCTGCCCGTAAGCTGGACGCTGGGGATAATTTTGTGCCGGCGCCTGTCCCTGGTTCTGGCCCGAGCCGCCATCGCCCCAATCGGGCGGAGAGGCCTGGTTGGCGCTCGGCTGCTGATTCTGCCCATTGTCTCCATAGCTCGGATTCTGATCGTAAGGCGGATTCGGTGAACTCTGGGGAGGCGTCACCTGCGCGTCGGCCATGTCGTCATTAGCTGGATCATTTGCGGGTGCGCCCTGCGCATTCGCATCTTCGGCAGGGTTTCCCACCTTCAGGTTGTTATGCACATTTGTGACCCCGGCAACGCCCTTCACAATCGACTCTGCAAGTTGTTTTGAAGAATCGCTCGATACGGTGCCGGAGAGCGTGACTTCGCTCTGAATTGTCGCCGCCGTAATCAGATCGTTCTTGAGGGCCTGCGATGCGTCCAGCGCATGCACCACGTCCATCTCGATCTGCCCGTCACTCCGTTGAGCGTTCGAAGAAGCGGCATCCTGCGCGAGCGCAAGCGCGCCGCCCAAAGCAATCACGGCAACCCACGCCGTCGCGCGGGAAAAAGCTCTCATTATCAATGGCCTGTTCATTTCTGGTTTCTCCTGCAATGCGCCACAACTCGCGTTGCCTGCTGTTCTGCCGAAGTACCTATTCTGACGGCGAAATAGAGGCGCCGTCACCGTTACTAACCCGGCTCTTTGAAGAAAGTTCCGCCCGTTGGTAACGAAGGAAAGGCCCTGCCTGCGGCCGCGATCTGCAGATTTGATGAAACTTAGGCCTTGGCAGCAGCCTGCGCTTCGGCCGTGGCCTGCGCCTCCGCAGCAACTTCGCGGGTCAGTTCTTCGTCGTCAGGGAAGAAAAGCTGGAACACGGTACCCATACCCTCGCGGCTTCTGACGTGCACGATGCCATGGTGCTTGAGGATGATTTCATGACTCACCCAGAGGCCCAGGCCGGTGCCCGTCGCTCCCTTGGTGGTGAAGAACGCTTCGAAAAGCCGGTCTCGTACCTCGGCGTTCATTCCTGTTCCGGTATCGGCGATGGTGATCCGCACTCCCTCGCGCTGAGGATGCACCCAGTCTTTTGATTTTCGCGCGCACACGATAAGCCTGCCGCCCCCCGCAGTTGCATCCATCGCATTGCTCACGAGATTTGCAATCACCTGGCGCAGCTCTCCCGCGAAACAGTAGAGATCAAGGTCCGGCACATATTTGCGCTGCAGCACGATCCCCAGGGTGTTCAACCGCACGTTGTACATGTCGAGCACTGAATCGAGCAGATCTGCCATTGTTGTGCGTCCTGGCAGAGTCGACTGCCGGTAGAATCGCAGCGTCTGTTGCGTGATCTCCGACATCCTGCGGACCTCGCGTTCCGCGATGGTCACATAATTCAAAGCAGATTCATCGAGCTTGCAGAACCGGCGCAGCAGATAGAGGAGGTTGGTGATCGCCTCAAGCGGATTATTGATTTCGTGAGCGATCGAGGCGGCAAGTCTTCCTGTAGCGGCCAGCTTTTCCGTTCTCCGCAAAGCATCCTCGCTGCGTTTGCGCTCGCTCACATCCATTACGATCACGCCCACCCAGCGCAATTGATCCTGGACGGGCCGCACTGGATAGGCAGTCACCAGCCAAGTCCACGAGCCTCGAACTTCGTCCTGGCCCTCCAACTCAAGATCGTGAACCGTGATCTCTGTCTCAACCACGTGGCGAACGGCTTCTTCGATACGTTGTGCAATCGGCGCGGGCAGAAACTCCGGAAGCGTGCGGGTGAGTTGCCGGCCCACCGGAACATCCGTCATCTCTGCGAACACTTCGTTCACGCGCACAATCCGGCAACGTCGGTCAAAGAACACCAGCCCGACCGGCGCATTCGCCAGCATGGAATCCAACAACGAAAGGGTGTCGTTCAGCCCGGCCCTCTGCTCCTCGAGAGACGCAACCATCCGATTGAAGGCCTCGATCAGCTCGCCGAATTCGTTGTCCGTCGATACTGGCAAGGGGAACTTGGCCCGCGCCTCGGGACCTTCCATCAGCGCGCGCGTCCCTGCATGCAGCACATTCAACGGTCGGGAAATCGAACGCGACATCAGCAGTACGAGCAGTCCTGATGCGCCCATCCAGATGAGGCCAAAGGAATAGGAGCTGCGCAAAACAGTGTTTATCTGCTCGGTATCCCAGGAGCGGTCGGTCTCCACCCACGCATACCCGGTCAGGTTGTCGCCGTTGTAGATGGCCTTCACCCCTTCCCACCGGTGATCGCCGAAGGAAAACACCAGAGGCAAATGCGCGTGGACATTCGAAATTTGCGATTTTTCGGTGGGGTCCAACGGGAACTTGGCAGGATCGCCATCGCTCACGTACTGGATGTTTCCCGCGGTGTCGGTGATTTTGGCGTGTGCGACGCTGGGCGCCGCGCCCATCATGTGCACCGATGGCAGCACCAGATCTGGGCGTTGCGCGCGATTCGCTTCCTCAGCCTGTAGCGCAAGGGAAGTCGCCTGGTGTGCGAGTCTTTCCAGGGCGCGCTCCCGTATTTCGCGTCCCTGAATCTGAATCAGGACCGTCGCGAATAGTGCAACAGACAGCGCTTCCAGCAGCATCAGCCAGGTAATCAGTTGCCACCGGACCGTGCGCGGCCACCACCAGCGCATTAGTTAAACCTCAAGATCATGGGGGAGCCCGTGTTCCTTGAGTCTACCGGAAAAGCAACAAATTGTACTCAGCACAATGGTCTCAAGCGGTCTCGTAAATTGAGAACAACAAGGCTGAAGGTATTGACAATTTGCGTTCGCTCTACTTGGAATTGAGCAGACCACGCGCGATTTGACCGCCATGAAAACGGCCGTTTTCAATGAAGATCTCATTCGTGCGTGATCCCGCCACGATCACCCCCGCAAGGTAAACGCCAGGCACGTTGCTCTCCAGCGTATCTGGATTGCAGACCGGCAATTTATCCGGTCCCTCGAACCGCACGCCGAGACTCTCGAGGAAACTGAAGTCGGGATGATATCCCGTCATTGCAAATACGAAATCGTTCTTAATCGTCTTGAGCCCTTCCGGAGTTTCAATCACCACGGAATCCGGGGTGATCTCGACAGTATTTGCATGGAAGTACGCTTTGATCTCGCCGTTCTTGATCCGGTTCTCAAGGTCCGGCTTGATCCAGTACTTCACGTGCGGCTGCACCCCGGCGCCCCGGTAAACCACTGTGACGCGCGCTCCGCTCCGCCACAATTCCAGCGCCGCAATCGCCGCTGAATTCTTCCCGCCAATTACCACGACGTCGGCGTCGAAATAGGGATGTGGATCGTCGTAATAGTGGTGAACCTTGCTCAGTTCTTCACCCGGAATGCACATCATGTTCGGCAGATCGTAGTAGCCGGTCGACATAATCAGCTTGCGTGCTCTCAGCTGTCCTGCCCGGCCAAATCGATCCTCGGTGTGCACCGTGAACTTGCCATTCTGTCCTGTCACACGGGCTACGCGTTCATACTGCCGCACATCCAGCTTGTAGTGAGCCGCAACCAGCCTGTAGTACTGCAGTGCCTCGTTCCGCGTAGGCTTCGGATTCGGGCTCGGAAACGGAATGTTCCCGATCTCCAGCAACTCCGGCGTCGTGAAGAATGTCATGTGCGATGGATAGTGGAACAGCGAGTTGCAGATGCATCCCTTGTCCACTGCCACCACCTTGAACCCAGCCTTCTGCACTTCGATCGCGCATGCCAGCCCCGTCGGTCCCGCCCCAACCACCAGCACATCAAACAACTCATCCGGAAAATTCTCCCTCTTCCGCTCCAGTGTGGACGAGGGTTTCGCGTCTGGAATCGAATCCGCAGGAAATTCCGCCATATCTCCAGCTTAGGGCATCGCGCTCAGGCGTCTCACCGTCACTCGAATTCCGAACTCAGATCCTCTCCGCTCGTCTCCCGAATCATCAGCAATCCCACTATCGACATCACCGCCGAAGCGGTCAGGTAGTAGCCCACAAACGCGAGCCCATACCGCTCCGCAAGCCACGTTGCGATATACGGCGCAAGCGAAGCGCCCAGAATTCCCGCGAAGCTGAACGCCAGCGAAGATCCCGTATACCGCACCGCCGTCGGAAAAAGCTCCGAGACCACCGTGCCCAGCGGCCCATACGTTACTCCCATCAATGCCAGCCCAACGATCATCATCCACAGCGCTCCTGTTGGGCCTGCCGCAAACATCTTCGCCATGAACAACCCAAACACCGCGATCAGCACAGAAACGCCGAACATCACCGGCCGCCTTCCGCGCTCCGCCAGCCACGCCGACAGCGGAATCGTCACCCCGAAGAACACCACCGCGATCAGCTGCATCACCAGAAACTGCGCTCGCGGATAATGCAGCGCCGTAGTCCCCCACGAAAGCGCAAACACTGTCATCAGGTAGAACAGAACAAACGTTGCCAGGCAAACCAGGATTCCCGCAACTACATTCCGCGAGTGTTTACGGAACACCTCCGCAATTGGAACCTCCTTCGGCCGCGCCCGCTTCATCGCCGACTCGAACACCGGCGTCTCCGTGATCGACAGCCGGACATACAGCCCAAGCAGCACCAGCACCGCGCTCGCCAGAAACGGCAGCCTCCATCCGAAGGCGAAGAACTGCGCATCCGTCAGCCAGCGCGACAAAGCGAGGAAAATCCCGCCCGAAAGCAAGAACCCCACCGGCGCTCCCAGTTGCGGGAACATTCCGTACAGCGCGCGCTTCGATGGCGGAGCATTCTCCACCGCCAATAGCACCGCGCCACCCCACTCACCGCCCAGCCCAATCCCTTGCCCAAACCGGCACAGCGCCAGCAGCAACGGCGCTGCCAGTCCGATCTTCGCGTACGACGGCAGCGTACCAATCACAAACGTCGAAATTCCCATTGTCAGGAGCGCCAGCACCAGCGTCCGCTTCCGCCCGATCCTGTCTCCGAAGTGTCCAAACAGCGCCGACCCGATCGGCCTCGCCACAAACGCGATCGCAAACGTGGCAAGCGACGCCAGAATCGACGATGCCGGATCGCTCGCCGGAAAGAACAGCTTGGGAAACACCAGCACCGCAGCCGTCGCGTAGATATAAAAATCGAAAAACTCAACCGCCGTTCCCACCAGGCTCGCAAACAGAACCTGCCGGGGCGTATTGGTGGGTCTTGTGTCAATCGAGGGCGAAGTCATCAGGTCGTTTTCTACTCAATCACGACCGGGCAACTCCTGTCATTCTCTGAAGATTACGATTGATCTGTGCGACTCCCCAGTAGACAAGTCGCTAACTCCGCAGCCCTGCTATCGTGCGCGAAGCGCACACTCAATTACCCTAGAGAGTTGGACCATTCCCGGGGAGTTTGCATGATCGTCATCAAGCAGGAAGACTTCATCGCCAGCGTCTACGGCGCGCTGCAATATATCAGCTACTACCATCCGACCGACTACATCGAGAACCTGGCTCGCGCCCACGAGCGTGAACAGTCCCCGGCCGCAAAGGACGCGATCGCGCAGATCCTCATCAACAGCCGCATGTGCGCCGAGGGTCATCGCCCGATCTGCCAAGACACCGGGGTTGTCAACGCCTTCGTCAAAGTCGGCATGGACGTCCGCTTCGAAGGCCCTGACGGTGGCGCTCCGACTCTCGACATTCAGGGCATGGTCGACGAAGGCGTCCGCCGCGCGTACACCGATCCCGATAACACCCTTCGCGCCTCGATGCTCGCCGACCCTGCCGGCGCCCGCAAGAACACCCGCGACAACACCCCTGCCGTCGTCAATGTCGAACTGGTTCGCGGCAACACCGTCGAAATCACGGTCGCAGCCAAGGGCGGAGGCTCCGAAGCGAAAAGCAAGTTCGCAATGCTCAACCCATCCGACTCCATCGTCGAGTGGGTACTCAAAACCGTCCCAACCATGGGCGCAGGATGGTGCCCGCCCGGGATGCTCGGCATCGGCATCGGCGGCACTGCTGAGAAGGCCATGCTCCTCGCCAAGCAATCTCTCATGGACCCCATCGACATCCAGGACCTCATCGAGCGCGGTCCCCAAACCACCGCCGAGAAACTCCGCGTCGAACTCTACGAGAAGGTCAATCGCCTCGGCATCGGCGCCCAGGGACTCGGGGGCCTCACCACCGTCCTTGACGTCAAGGTGCTCGACGTTCCCTGCCACGCCGCCAACCTGCCGGTCGCGATGATTCCCAATTGCGCCGCCACGCGCCACGCGCACATCGTCCTCGACGGCTCGGGTCCCGCTTATCTCGATCCGCCATCGCTCGATGCGTGGCCAAAACTCACTTACGATGTTTCCAGTGCCCGCCGCGTCAACCTCGACACCGTCACCCGCGCAGAGGCCGCGACTTGGAAACCTGGCGAAGTCCTGCTACTCAACGGCAAGCTTCTCACCGGACGCGATGCTGCCCACAAGCGGATGTCGGACATGCTTAACCGCGGCGAAAAACTCCCCGTCGATTTCAAAGACCGCTTTATTTACTACGTCGGCCCCGTCGATCCAGTGCGAGAAGAAGTGATCGGACCCGCAGGCCCAACCACTGCCACGCGCATGGATAAGTTCACCCGGCAGATGCTCGCCGAAACAGGCCTTCTCGGCATGGTCGGCAAAGCGGAGCGCGGTCCCCTCGCTATTGAGGCCATCAAGGAATTCGGCGCCGTATACCTCATGGCTGTCGGCGGAGCAGCGTATCTCGTCTCCAAGGCAATCATCGGCTCGCGCCAACTGGCGTTCGACGACCTCGGGATGGAAGGTATCTACGAATTTGAAGTCCGCGACATGCCCGTCACCGTTGCGGTCGATTCAAAGGGCACCAGCGTCCACCAGACCGGCCCTGCCGAGTGGCAAAAACGCATCGCCAACATACCGATACTGCAGTAGGTGCACGCTAAATGCGACTTCGGCATCGAATAGTTTTCCTTCTAGCAGTGGCAAGTGCAACGGCCGGCTGCTCCACACACGTCCCGGTCGAGAAGGTGTTTGGGACATATGTTGCTTCCTACCCTTATGGCACGGAGACGATAACTTTTAGGCCAGACTATAGCTTCATTCAAACTGTAATCATTCAGCACGGCAAGCCAGTCACTGCTCAAGGTCATTGGGAGTTCGATCCGAAAGAGTCTCGCATTGCATACACGCGAGCCATGATTGTCGACGACGGGTTTGGAGGCCGGCGACCTGATTGGCAAAAGCTCTCTGACGGGTTGATATCATTCGACGTTGAAACGCACTGGTTTCACATCGAGATCGGTTCCGGTCTGCCATATCCGTACATGAAACAGTAGACCGGCAGAGTCTGACCGAACTGCGAATGGCCCGGAGGCCCCCATGTACGAAGTCATTCTCAAACGCTTCGACCACCCCGACGAAGTCAGAAGCTTCGACAAGGGCAGATTCGAACTGGTCCATCTCGGCGGCATGACCATCGGCAGAGCCACGTACGAGCCCGGCTGGAAATGGTCGGAGCACGTAGGCCGGGCGCTCGGCAAGAAGAGCTGCGACGTCTCCCACGTAGGCATGGTCGTCTCCGGTCGAGCCACGGCAGCCATGGACGACGGCCGCGTCATCGAGATGAAGCCTGGCGACATCTTCTACATCGAACCCGGCCACGACAGCTGGGTCGTTGGCGACGAGCCTTACGTCTCCATCCACATGATGGGCGCCGCCGACTACGCCTCCCACAAATAGCAACGGACAGTCGACAGTGGGCTGTGAACAGTGGAGAGTGGACACTGGATGGCTGGAGCCCATCGCCGACATCCCTATGACGCAGTAGTAGATAGGGAGGAAGCAGGGTACCCAGACCCTGAAACCCCATGGCGACAACGGAAAGGCAGGCTCGTCTATAATATGTGTGAATCGCCACGAGCGAAATTGCGCTTTTCAGAGAGCAGCCGGGCCTTTGAGTCTGCCACCGGGGCAGCAGGTATTCACGGTTCTCCTGTATGCGCGTAGAGAGTTGAAGGGTACTGCCCACCCATGATTCGTTTCCTGCAATCGAAAGACAATCGTCTTGTAAAAGCTCTGTTTATCGTCATCATCGCCGCTGCATCGGTGTCGATGGTCGTGTACCTGATCCCAGGTCTGGCAGCTGGAGGAACCATTTCTGCGAGTACCTATGCGGTGGTGTATCCGCACTGGTACAGCCGGATTTTTGCGAGCGGCCAGGAGATCAGCGAGCAGAAGGTGGAGCAGCAGACCCGGCAGCGTTTGCAGCAGCAGAATCCGCAGTATGCGTCGAACCCGATGATCGTGAACATGTTCAAGCAGCAAATTGGGCAGCAGCTTGTGCAGCAGGAGATTCTGCTGGCGGAGGCCGAGAAGCTGGACATTTCGGCAAACGACAATGATGTGAAGAACTTCCTGCACCAGGGGCAGGCGGGGCAGATTCTATATCCGAACGGCAAGTTCATCGGGGAGGATCAGTACACTTCATTGATCGCGAGCCGGTTCGACATGTCGGTGCCGGACTTCGAAGACAGCGTCCGTCACGACATCATCCTCCAGCGGCTTCGGGCCTTTGTGACCGCGGGTACGACGGTGGGTGAGAAGGAAGCGCGAGAGCAGTACGTGAAAGGGAACACCAAGATCAAGTTCCAGTACGCGGTGCTCTCGTCAGACGACATTCGGAAGTCGGTCAATCCGTCGGACGCGGAGTTGGAGGGATTCTTCAAGAAGAATGCCTCGCGGTACTCGAATGCAGTTCCCGAAGAGCGGACGATCGAGTACTTCGCGTTTACGCCGAACGATGTGCCGGGTGGAGTGCAACAACCGACGCAACAGGAAATTCAGGCGTACTATAACGCGCACAAGAATGAATATTCCGTTCCGGAACAGGCGAAGGCGCGGCACATCCTGATTCAACTGGCCCCGAATGCGGACGCCAAGGCGGATGCAGCGGCGAAGGCGAAGGCCGAGGACGTTCTGAAGCAGCTGCAGAACGGCGGAAGCTGGCCCGAGCTGGCGAAGAAGAACTCTGACGATCCGGGCAGCAAGGAAAATGGCGGCGAGCTTGGATTTGCAAGGCGCGGGATGATGGTTCCGCAGTTCGACAACGCAATCTTCACTCAGAAAATTGGCGATAACAAGATCATCAAGACGCAGTACGGCTATCACGTGGTGCAGGTGGAGGAGCGGACGCAGGCGCACACGCAGGATTTGAATGAGGTGCTGCCTACGATCCAGGCCACGCTGCTGCGGCAGAAGTCGACCGCGTCGCAGGATGCGTATGCCAAAGCGCTGACCTCCGAGGCAATCAAGAACGGATTGGAGAAGACAGCGGCTGCGCATCATCTGCAGCCGGTGACGACGCCTCCGGTGAATCAGCAAGGGGTGATTCAGGCATTGCCCGATGGCTCGCAGCTGATTTCGCGTGCATTCGGGTCGAAGCCAAGCGATCCGCCGCAGTCAGCGCCGACCGGCGAAGGATATGCGGTTTTCCAGGTGAAGAGCGTGACGCCTGCGCATGCGCCAGCGTTTGCCGATTGGAAGAGCCATGTTCTGGATGACTACAGGAATGACCAGGTTCCGGCATTGCTGAGCCAGAAAACCGCGGAGCTTGCTGCGAAGGCAAAGGTGGGGAATGATCTTGGGAAGGCTGCGAAGGAACTTGGGGCCACGGTGAAGACCAGTGACCTCGTCGATCAGCGGGGACAGGTTCCGGATTTTGGCGCGGTGGGCCAGGTGGCGCCGCAGCTATTCGATCTGGCGCCGGGCGCGGTCAGCGGACCGATCAACGCGGGGCGTACGGGTGTTGTGGCGAAACTGGAAGACAAGCAGCAGCCGAACGATGCAGACATAACCAAGAATCTGGACCAGACGAAGGACCAGATCCTTGAGGAGAAGCGTCAGGAAGCATTCCAGGTTTTCGCCAGCAATGTGATCAGCGAATACAAGAAAAAGAATCTCGTACGGGTCAATTCCAAGTCGCAACAGACCCCGAATACCGGTGAGTAGTCTTGAGTGATCCCCGGGGGGGATGAGGCCCGCTTCTGCACGTTAGGGAGCGGGCCTCTGTGCGTCAGGGACTGGCGGAGCTCTTGTGGTCTATCCCGCCCATCGCAATAGTCGCGATGAATCGGGCATCGATCGATGGTTAGAGCTCTTGCATCAGAGAGAATAGGTACATGATTTTTCAGCGGTCATCTGGCGTTCTTTTCCATATCAGTTCTTTGCCTTCGTACGGAGGGATTGGGGACCTCGGTCCTGCGGCGCATGAGTTTGTGGAGTTTCTGGCGGCCGCGAAGCAGCACGTGTGGCAGGTGCTGCCATTGTGTCCGACGGGTTATGGAAATTCGCCGTATGCGGGGTCATCGGCTTTCGCGGGAAATCCGTATTTGATCAGCCTGGAGTACCTGGCGGATTGGGGGTGGATTGGTGGAGAGCGGATCGCGGGACTAGCTGGCCGGGGCGGGAACGTCGTCTTCGAGGAGATCGAGGAGAAGAAGCTGCCACTGCTTTACGAGGCTGCGGGAAATTTTCTGGATCGCGGACCGCATGAGGAGAGTCTCGCGGGCCAGTGGCGGCGGTTTGAGGATTTCTGTACACGTGAAGCGAACTGGCTGACGGACTATGCGCTATATGCGGAACTGAGGCGCAGATTCAAGACGGGCGCCTGGGCGACGTGGCCCGAGGAGATCAGGCGGCGCGAGCCCAAAGCACTGGCGAAGGTTGCGGCAGAGTCGGGAAGGATGCTGGCCCAGGAGCAGGTGCTGCAGTTCGCGTTTGCAAACCAGTGGGCGAACTTGCGGGCCGCGGCGGCGCAGCACGGGATTCGAATTCTTGGGGATGTAGCGATCTTTGTCAGCATGGATTCAGCGGATGTTTGGGCACATCCGGAGATTTTCGAACTCAATGAGGAACTGAAGCCGATTCATATTTCCGGAGTGCCGCCGGACTATTTTTCGCCCACGGGGCAGCGATGGGGAAATCCGCTCTATCGGTGGGATGTGCTGAAGGAGCGTGGATTCGACTGGTGGGTGGATCGGATTCGCAGGTCGCGCGACCTCTATGACATCATCCGGCTCGATCATTTCCGCGGCTTTGAGGCGTACTGGTCGATTCCGGCAGATGAGGTGACGGCAATCAACGGCGAGTGGGTGAAGGCGCCGGGGTTGCAGTTGTTCCGTACGCTGGAGACTGTGCTTGGTCTGCTGCCACTGGTGGCGGAAGATCTGGGATTGATCACGCCAGAGGTGGATGCGCTGCGGATTGCGCTGGCGATGCCGGGAATGCGGGTGCTGCAGTTTGGGTTCAGTGATAAGGGTGCGCACATGCACCTGCCGCATCAGTTTGTACCGGGGATGGTGGCGTATACCGGGACGCATGATAATGACACAACCCCGGGCTGGTGGAGGGTAACGGGAAAAGTTGAGCATGCGGCGGTGGAAGCGCTGGTTGGTCCGGTGGAGGATCGGCCGACCTGGCCGCTGATTCGCGCCGCCGCGGCGAGCGTTGCGGAGGTTGCTATCTACCCCGTACAGGATCTGCTAGAGCTGGGGTCGGAGGCGCGGATGAACACGCCGGCCGTGCCGCATGGGAACTGGAGCTGGCGCGTTCCGGAGGGAAGCTGGACGAAGGAACTGGCGGCGCGACTGGCGAAAATCGTGGATGTGACGGATCGGGACAATGATCCGATAAACCAGGGAACGAGGGAACAAGAGAACGAGGTACCAAGCACTAGAGCTTAATCAGCACGCACTACGGGCGTGGTATGGCGGGTCACGTCCTCCTTGGTATTCTTGCGGCACATGGAAATTCCGGCGATTCAGACCCGTGGACTGACGCGGACCTTTGGCGCACTGACCGCGGTCCAGGATGTGACGTTGACGGTGGCCAGCGGGCAGTTTTTTGGTTTCCTGGGACCGAACGGGGCAGGGAAGTCAACGACGATCAAGATGCTGACTGCGCTGCTGGAGCCTACAGCCGGGTCGATTGAGATTCTTGGAAAACCGTTCAGCGCGAGCGCGCTCGATTTAAAGCGGCAGATTGGCGTGGTGCCGGAGGGCATGGCGCTAATGGGACGTCTGACCGCGCCGGAGTACTTGCGCTTTGTGGGACGCATGTACGGGCTGGAACGCGAGACGGTGAACCGGCGTACGGAAGAGCTGCTCGAGTTCATGCAGCTGGCAGACGAACGGCGGAAGCTGATCACAGATTTTTCACATGGAATGCAGAAAAAGCTGGCGCTGGCAGCGGCGGTGATCCATGGGCCGCGGGTGCTGTTTCTGGATGAGCCGTTTGAAGGCGTGGATGCGATCGCAGCTGGAATGTTGAAGACCATGCTGCAGGGAATGATCAATCGAGGCGCGACCATTTTTTTGACTTCACACGTGCTGGAGATTGTGGAACGTCTGTGCAGCCACGTGGCGATTATTCATCAGGGACGGCTGGTTGCGAACGGGTCGATTGAGGATCTCAGGTCGGGCGTGGCGAGCACGTTGCCGGGAACTGAGAGCGAGCAACGGCTGACGCTGGAAGAGATCTTCCTGTCGGTCGTCGGCGCCGGGGGCCAGGAAGCGCCGCAGGAGCTTTCATGGCTGACCTAATTCATAGTGGAGAGGCGATTTCGTCCAGTCCGCTTGGATCGCTGGCGCGACGGCAGTATCTGGCGATCATGTGGGTGCGGTTCCGAATGCTGACAAACAGCGTGCGTTCGGTTCAGGGCGCGTTTGAGTTCAGCGCAAAGGGCGTGGCCTTCCTCATCTATTCAATGATGGGGATGGGCTTGGGGATCGGGCTTGGGGGCGGAGCTTACCAGCTTGTCAAGAGCGAACACTTCCAGTATTTGCCTGCACTGTTCTGGACGGTGTTTCTTGTATGGCAGGTGTTGCCGGTTGCGCTGGCATCATTTCAGGAGCAGTTCGATCTGAGCAGCGTGCTTCGGTTCCCAGTGAGCTTCGGGTCGTTCTACCTGATGAGCATCGCGTTCGGGCTGGTGGATGTGCCGGCGATTCTGGGTGGGATTTGTTGTGTCGGCATCTGGACCGGGGTGACGCTGGCGAGACCGGCGCTCTGGAGCTGGACGGCGGGGATCCTGGCAGTCTACGCGGTATTCAATATTCTGCTGGGGCGTGCGGTGCTGGCGTGGGTGGATAAGTGGCTTGCGAAGCGCAGGACGCGAGAGATTGTGAGCGCACTGTTCCTGCTGCTGATGTTGAGTCTGCAATTGCTGAATCCCGCTCTGCATGAACAAAGGCAATATCGACGCGGAGGAGGACGGCACGGAGCGCAGTCTAGCGGGCAGGGCGTGATGGGTGAACTGCCGAGTTGGATGAAGCCGGTGCTGGCGTTAGAACCCTGGCTGCCGCCGGGCCTTGCGGCAGATGGTGTATTGCGGGTTGCGGAATCTGAAACGCGTCTTATGTTCGAGTCGCTTGCGGCGTTGGGTGTTTACATTGTTGCGGCTGCAGCGGTGCTGGGGATCAGGCTGCGCGCGGAGTACGCTGGTGAACGCCTGAGTGAGGCTCCAGCCGCTCGGAAGCGGACTGAAGAGGACAGCAAATGGCTGCTGGATGGTTCGGGGCCGATTGCGGCGGTGGTGGAGAAGGAGCTGCGAATCATTCCGCGATCAATGCCCCTGCTGTTTGCCATGGGTGCGCCCTTGCTCACTGTGCTGGTGATCAGTTCTGTATTGAAAAATACAAATGACACCGGGCATGCGTTCTCTTGGGCCTTCCCACTGTGCGTTTGCTACGCGCTGCTTGGATTCACGCAGATGATCTTTAACAACCTGGGTTCAGAGGGGACCGGGATCCAGACGCTGTTTCTTTCGCCGACACCGATAAGGACGGTTCTGCTGGCGAAAAATCTGCTGCACGGAGCGTTGTTCTGTATTGTGGCGTTTCTTGCGGGAGTGTTTGCGACGGTGCGACTGGGGTGGCCGGATGTGACGCTGGCTGCGACGACGGCGGCATGGGTGATCTTTGCAGTTCCGACGAATCTGGCGGTGGGCAACCTGCTTTCGATCACGATGCCCTATCGCGTGAATCTTGGCCGGCTTTCGAGACAGCGCGGGTCGCAGGCGAGCGCGCTGGTGAGCATGCTGATCCAACTGCTCGTGGTTGGGTGCGGGGTGGTTGTGATGGAGCTGTGCGCATTTTTCGGGAAGAAATGGATGGCCATTCCGAGCCTGCTGGTGCTGGCGGGGATAGCCGGGGTGGTGTGGTTCCAGGTGCTCGCCCATGCGGATTCTCTGGCTAACCGTAACCGGGAGAACCTGATCGCGACGCTGGCGAAGACGGAGTAAGGCAGCCTTTAGCTTCTAGCTACTAGCCTTTAGCAACTCCATTGGCTTTCGCACCTTATCGCCGGCGGTGGCTTGTCCCCGAGAGGCGAAGCTCGAGAACATCCAATTCTGAACCAATCAAGGTGTTTGGGCGTATCTGTTTGAAGCCGGGTTGCCGGGCTTTGGGGCAGGGGCATGCGCGGATTCGCAAAACACGGCACCGCAGCAAATCTTCTCAAAGCGCGTTAAGATTCGGCTGGTTCCTACGTCATCTCTATGAACGGTCAGAAAGGGCAACCCGTGGCGATCGCCATCCCAAACCTGCCGGCGGTGGAAACGCGTCAGCGTCTTTCCGACTTGTTCGCAACGCATCATCGTCGCGTCCTGATGGCTGCATATCGGATCACGGGCAGCATGGCGGACGCGGAGGATGTGGCGCAGAGCGTGTTTCTGCGGCTCACTGCAGGCGATGAGCTTGCCGTGAGCAATGCGGGCAGCTATCTGTACCGCGCTGCCATCAACGGGGCGCTCGATCTGTTGCGGCGAAGAACTACCGCGGCGAGCGAGCCTCTGGACTCGGCTTACGCCGTGGCCTCGCAGGGACGCGGATCGCGTCCAGAGGCCGAGGCGGCAGCGGGGCAACTGGTGGGATGGCTGCGAGCGGCGCTTGGAGAGCTGAGCCCGCGTGCTGCGGAGATGTTCACGCTGCGCTACGTGGAAGAGTTGGACAACCGCGAGATTGCCGCGTTGATGCATACGTCGCAGGCCGTAGTGGCTGTGACGCTGCACCAGGCGCGATCGAGGCTGAAGAAGCGGCTCAACGAGATGGAACGGGGGAACCGATGAAGAACCAAGACGAAATTCTGCTGGATCAGGCGACACAGGCGATGCGCAAGACGACGCCGGATGCGAGTGAGCTTTCTGCTTCTGCCGAGAAGGTAGCGGGAAGGCTGGGAATCGCGTTTGCGGAGAGTACGGATGCGATCGAGAGCTGCGAGGATATGAGGCCGCTGCTGGATGCCTACAAGTCGGGAACGCTGCCATTGACGCGGGCGTTGCTGGTGGAGGCGCATCTGCGCGAGTGTGCAGTTTGCTACAGGCGGTTGCACAGCGGCTCGGGAGCGGTGAACTGGTCTGCTCCGAAGGTGATGCCGGCTCGGCCGAAGGTGCGTCCGCTAGCGGTGGCTTGGGCAATGGCAGCTTCGCTGGCGGTGGCGGCGGGTGGATTGTTTGTGTACCAGGCGTACTGGCAGGTACCGCCGGGAGTGCGGGCGGAGGTGCAGTCGATTGATGGATCGGCGTCACTGATTACGGATTCAGGCGACCGGGTGCTTACTCAGGGAGCGCAGTTGCACGAAGGCGATGTTCTGCGGACTGGCGGCGGATCTCATGCGGTGGTTCGGCTGGCGGACGGGTCGACAGTGGAGATGAACGAGCGCAGCGCGCTGGGATTTCGCGCGCGCGGTCACAATTCGACGCTCGATCTCGATCGCGGCGCGTTGATTGTGAAGGCAGCGCATCGGAACTCGGGCCACTTGTATGTGGAGACGGAAGATTGCAGGGTTGCGGTGACGGGAACGGTGTTCTCAGTAAACTCAGGCATCAAGGGATCCCGTGTGGCTGTGCTGCAGGGCGCGGTCGAGGTTCGTCATGCTGGAGTGCGGTCGATGGTGCATGCCGGCAACATGTTTGCGACTACGGAGAATCTTTCTCCGGAAGCAATGAGCGAACAAGTGGCGTGGAGCCCGAATCGCGATGAGTACCTGGAACTGCTGGCGCAGTTCTCGATCCTGCAACACAAGATTGAGAAGATCCCGTTGCCGCAGCCGCGGTACGGAAGCGATCTGCTGAACCGGATGCCGGCCGACACACAGCTCTACGTGAGCATTCCGAATATTGGCGATTTTGTGACGCAGGCGAAGTCGATTTTCGACGATCAGCTGAAACAGAGCGCGGTGCTGCAACGCTGGTGGAGCAGCGGCAAGCAGGACAAGACTGCGGAACTGGATGAGCTGGTGAACAAGGTGCACGATCTTAGCCAGTACATCGGCGAGGAGATGGTGGTTATTGCTCTGAAGCAGCAGGCGGGGCCGGGGTTCGCGATTGTCGCGGATGTGCAGCGGCAAGGACTCGCTGACCTGCTGAAGCAGGAATTTGCGAAGGAAGGGCGCGAGGGCCTGACGGTTCTGGACGAGAAAGGGCTGAACGGTACTGCGACGGGCGGGCATGGCGGATATGCGCTAGTTCGGGAGAAGGAAGTTGTGTTCTCGAACAGCATCGAGACGCTGAGGACGATCGATTCGCAGCTGAATGCTGGAGCGAGCGGGTTTGCTGCTGGAGAGTTCGGGCAGCAAATCACGGCGGCGTACAACCGCGGCGCGGGAATCATCCTGGCGGCGAATCTGCAGCACATGCTCGAAGAGATGGCTGGGCACGGCGGACAGCACGCGACGAACTTCATGCAGGAATCTGGCATGACCGGAGTGCGCTACCTGATCGCCGAACATCGGCAGACGAACAACGGAATCGACAATCACCTGAACCTGCAGTTTGCGGGTAACCGGCAGCGCGTGGCTTCGTGGCTTGGTGCACCGGCGGCGGTGGGTTCGCTGGACTTTGTTTCGCCGAATGCGGCGTTAGCCGTTGCAGGTGTGACGAAGGATCCGGCATCGATTGTGGATGACATGATGGCGATGATGTCGGCCGATGGTCACAAGGGCGATGAGTTCAGTAAGGCGCAGGCGGAACTTGGGATCGATATTCGCAATGATCTTGCCGGGAATCTCGGCGGTGAGTTTGCCTTCGCGCTGGATGGACCGGTGCTGCCCACACCTTCGTGGAAGGCAGTGATCGAGGTGCGTGACTCTGCGCGGTTCCAGTCGACGCTGGAGCAGCTGGTGCAGGCAGCGAACAGTCACTTCCAGGGCAGAGATAAGCGCGGCATCGCCATCAATACGAGTCAGGCTGGCGGGCAGACCTTCTATGAAGCTCATGATCCTGCTTCAGGCGCGTTGCTTGCGGAGTATACCTACGCGAGCGGGTATATGATCATTGCGCCCACGCGGGCCCTGCTGATGGAAGCGCTGCAGACGCATACAAGCGGCAATACGCTGGCGCATTCATCGAGTTTCAAGGCGCTGCTGCCGGTGGATCAGAACGAGAACTACTCGGCGGTGGCGTATCAGAATCTTGGGCCTGTTGTAACCCCGCTGCTCTCGCAGTTGAGCGGCAGTTCGGCAGATGCAATTAGAAAGCTGGCGGCCGATTCTCATCCGACGGCGATCTGTGCGTGGGGTAAGGACTCGCGGATCGAAGCGGCGAGCAACAGCAATCTGTTCGGGTTCGATTTTCTGACCCTGGGGAGCATTCTCAAGGCAGAAAAACAGAACCAGGCAAACGGCACGGAACTAAGGCAGTAAGCATCGCGTAAGGATACGCATGGGCGTGATTGCACTGGATCGGCTGGAGGTGCGGCTTGGCGGCCGCACCGTCCTCAACGGGCTGACAGGAGAGTTGCGCGGTCACGCAGTAGGGCTGCTTGGCCCCAATGGCGCGGGCAAATCGACACTGATCAATACGCTGCTCGGGTTCCACGAACCTGCCGGCGGCAATGCGAAGGTGCTGGGGCTCGATGCGCGGACGGATCGGATGCGCATTCGGCAGAGCGTGGGATATATGCCGGAGAACGATTCGTTCATCGGCAACATGAGCGGAGTTCGTTTCGTGCGGTACATGGCGGAGCTATCCGGGCTTCCGCCTGCGGCCGCGCTGGAGCGCGCGCATGAGGCACTGTTCTATGTGGGCCTCGGCGAGGTGCGGTATCGCAAGATCAGCACCTATTCGCTGGGCATGAAGCAGCTGATCAAACTTGCACAAGCGCTGGCGCACGGACCGAAACTGCTGATCCTGGATGAGCCGACGAACGGGCTGGATCCGACGGCGCGGCAGCGGATGGTGCAACTCATTAAAGAGATTCGTAAAGAGGGCAGCATGCACATGCTGATCTCGTCGCATCTTCTGCGCGATATCGATGAAACATGCGACGAGGTGCTGATCCTGAACAAGGGGCGCATTGCGGCGATCTCGAATATCGAAGAAGAGAGACGGTCGCATCGCAACTTCATTGAGATGGAAATGACGGGGAACACCGAGGCTTTCGCGACGAAGATGCAGGCATCGGGCTGCGAGTGCGCGCGGTTTGCGGGAGGTCGGGTGAAGGTCGTGATGCCGGATGCCATGAGCCAGCGCGATCTTTACGTGACGGCGGCGGAAACGGGCGCCGAGATCAGGCGGATTCAGACACGGCGCGATTCACTTGAAGATATTTTCCTGCGGGCAATGGATCTTGAGGGCCAGGCCCGGGCTCAGCAGCCAGAGGCCGTGGCCGCCGGGGTGAAAGGGTAGCGCATGTCAGTCTTCGAACATGATTACCGGCCATATGAGGGACCGACGACTCCACTGTGGAAGCGTCCTCTGGTGCTGGCGCGCTATGGCCTGGCAGAGGCATGGGGATCGAAGATCACTGTAGGCCTGGCTGTGCTGGGACTGCTGCCCTGCGTCGTCGACCTGGTGCTGATGTATCTGGCAAACAACCCAGTTGCGAAGATGCTGGTCGTGGGCGGCAGCAAGGTGCTGGAGATCAACGAGCGATTTTTCCTTGGTGTGCTGGAAACCCAGTGCTGGTTTGCGCTCCTACTGGCAGCGTGGATCGCGCCGCGGCTAGTGTCCTTCGATCTTGGAGATAATGCACTGCCGATTCTGCTGAGTCATCCTGTCTCCCGGTTCGGATATGTGCTGGGCAAGTTCATAGCGCTGACGTTATCTCTCTCGTATGTCACATGGATTCCGCTGCTGGTGCTGTTTGTTTATCAGTGCTACGCGTCGCCGGTGCCGTGGGCGATGGGGCACCTCGGCATCGCATTCGGGCTCTTTGTGGGCGCGGCAGTGTGGGTCGTTTTGCTATCGCTGATCGGCCTGGCTGTGTCGTCGTGGGTGAAGTGGCGCGTAATCGCAACCGGAGCGATGTTTGCGGTAATTTTTGTACCCGCTGGAGTGGGCGGAATTGCGACCGCGATTCTTCGCACGAAGTGGGGATTGCTGCTGAATGTTCCGGTTGTAATGTCCGAGCTCTGGCAACGTCTGGTGGGCGCGCCTAACATCTTTCAGGGCCAAATGGACCTGCCCAATTCGGCAATTGTGGGCGTGCTGATTTCTGCGGGCCTGGTGTGTGTCGGGGTGCTGAATGCGCGAATCCGTGCGCGAGAGGTGGTGCGCGGATGAATGCGGCGGTGGACACAATCCGTTTCGAAAATGTCTCGAAGTTTTACGGCGAGGTGCTTGGGGTCAACCGCATCACGCTGTCGCTCTCGCCGGGGATTACGACGCTTGTGGGTCCCAATGGCTCGGGCAAGACGACACTGATGAACCTTATGACGGGGCTAGTGCAGCCTTCGCGCGGGAGTATTTCGGTGCTCGGGCTTGAGCCGTCGAATGCGACGGAATTTTTCTGCAACGTGGGATACTGCGCACAGTTTGATTCGTTCCCACGCGGGTTGACGGGATTCCAGTTTGTGCTCGACAGCCTGATGCTATTTGGCATGAGCGAAGAAGATGCACATGGGCTCGCAGCAGAGGCGCTGGAGCGCGTGCAATTGGATACTGCGGCGACGCACCGCAATATTGCGGGATACAGCAAAGGGATGCGTCAGAAGATCAGGCTGGCGCAGGCGATTGCGCATCATCCGAGGGTACTTGTGCTGGATGAGCCGCTGAACGGCCTGGACCCGATGGCGCGTGCTGAGTCAATGTCGCTGTTCCAGGAACTGGGCCGGCAGGGAATGCACGTGGTGATCTCGAGCCACATTCTGGATGAAGTCGATCGCGTGTCGGACCGGGTGGTGCTGATCACGGGCGGGTACCTGATTGCGCAGGGAAATATCCACGAAGTTCGTCAGGAAGTTCGCGACAAGCCGATGCAGCTGTTGATCCGATGCGACAAGCCAGACCTGCTGGCGTCGAAGATGTTTGCGGTGAACCACTGTGTAGAGGCAAGGCTTCATGCGGATGGTCGCGGGATATTCCTGCGGACCGGCGATGTGGACCAGTTCTACCGCCTGCTGAATGAGATTGCCATTGAGGGCGCGGTGAAGATCGAGGCGGTGGCGCCGTTCGATGACAATGCCAATGCGATTTACCAGTACCTGATTGGTTCAGACGGGAGCACGGTATGACGGATTTCAGAACGATGTTGATCGTGCTTCGGCAACAGCCGTGGTCGCTGTGGTGGGTTCAGTTCCGGCGGTTTGCGCGAATTGAGATCAGGCGAAATCTGATTACGAAGAGGGCGTGGTGGATTTACTTCCTGGCCTTTGTGCCGGCGGTGATTATTTCCATTCACCTGCTGGTCGACTCGCATCCGAACTCTTCGATGAATGAAGACACGAATATACTGGCCGGGATCGTTCAGTTGTATTATGTGCGGCTGGGCGTTTTCTTTGGGTGCCTGGGGATTTTCTCGCGGCTGATCCGTGGCGAAATGATCGAGCGAAGTCTGCACTATTACCTGCTGTCGCCGGTGAGGCGCGAGGTGATTCTGCTGGCGAAGTTTTTCGCAGGGTCAGTGAGCGCGGTGGTGCTGTTCGGACTGGCGATGACGATGGATTTCGTGCTGATGTACATCGGTTATGGCGGGGCTGGTCAGGACTACATGCTGCACGGGCCGGGCTTCGGACAGTTTCAGGCGTATCTGCTGGTGGTGGTGCTGGCGTGCCTCGGATACGGGTCAATTTTTCTGATGCTGAGCCTCATGTTTCGCAACCCCATGCCGGGAGCGCTGCTGCTGTGGGGGTGGGAAGCCATCAATCCCGTGATGCCCTCGCTGTTACAGAAGTTCAGCGTGGCATCGTACCTGCGTCACCTGATGCCGGTGAGCGTGCCAGCGGAGGGAATTTTCGCGCTGCTGACGGTGGAAACGGAGCCTGTGGCGGCGTGGATAGCGGTGATCGGCCTGCTGGCGCTGATTGCGGTGGTGCTGGTGTATTGCTGCTTCAGGATGCGGCGGCTGGAGATCCGGTACACGACGGAGTAGTTTGATGTGCATGGCAGGTGCAATTCCCGTTTTGTGGAAGCTCCGACCAAGTCCGACGTTGCAGCGAGCTTCTACTTACAAGTGACGATGGTCACGCGATCTGCTCAGATCGCGGTTTTCCGTATTGACCCTCAGCTTTCACTCCCGTAATTTCAAAACATCAATCCAGAGTTTGCGGGTCGAGTAGATCTGAACAGAGAGTGCCTGGCGCGCGGATGGGCGCACGCCTGCTTTCTCGAGCAAGGGGATCTTGCACGCCGTTTCTGCGCTCGGGGAAGTGGAAGTACTTTAAATGAAATATCTATTTGCGGTATCTGGTCTGGCGCTGATGGCGTGCGCAGCGCCCGCCTATTCTGCCGTAACGGTCACGTCGCCTATAAATGGGTCTCAGGTAGCTTCGCCGTTCCTATTGAAAGCAACGGCGTCGGAGTGTTCAGGGCAGTCTATCGCCTCGATGGGATATTCGATCGATAACAGCACGGACACAACGATTGTTTACAGCACATCGGTAAATGCGACGGTCTCTTCTTCTACTGGCGCACACGTGCTTCACGTAAAATCATGGGGAAACCAGGGCGCGTCGTGCGTGACGGACGTGACGATCTCGGTCGGTTCGGTTTCAGCAACGCCGGCCACGGCGTCCAACCTTCCTTCCACGGCGATAGCGGTGTCCGGCATCCAGAAGCAGAGCTACTACTGGAAGAGCACCAGCGATCAGGGGACAAGCGGAATCGCAAGCGGGGCGATGAGTATGACGTCGTCTCCCAGCCTGAGCGGTTCTACGCGGAAGTTCGTGACCAGTTATCGGAACGCCGCCGGCGAGCGGTTCTGGACGTCTTTTGGAGCAGATACGAAGGCTCACAATTTTCTGTACGATGTGTATCTCTATCTCGATTCGACGGCGACGGACATTGCGAATATCGAGATGGATATGAACCAGGTGGTCGGTAACGGCCAGACGATTATTTATGGATTCCAGTGCGACGGTTACACGAATTCGTGGGACTACACGACGAATGCAGGAAGCCCGGAGAACCCGGCCGATCAGTGGGTGCACTCTTCGATCCCGTGCAATCCGCGGAACTGGACGAGAAATACCTGGCACCACATTCAAGTGGCGTACTCGCGCGACGACAGCGGCAACGTGACTTACAAGTATGTGACGTTTGACGGCGTGCAGAAGAACATCAACGAGACGGTTCCCTCGGCGTTTGCGCTCGGGTGGGGATCGACGCTGCTGACGAATTTCCAGGTTGATGGGCTGGGTGGCTACGGAAAGGCGAATGTTTATATGGATAAGTTGACGGTTTATCGCTGGTAAGCACAAACTTCTGAGCGAAGGCCTCACACCGCGTACCTACTTGGCAATGGGACGCGAGGTGAGGCCGATTTTTTGTCAGGCCATGGATGATGCTAAGGCTTTCACTCCGCGCAAGTCGATCTTGCCGGTTCCTAGAATAGGCAGGGTATCGACGTGGAAGAACTGATTGGCGCGCGGTTTCCATAGCGTGGGCAGATCGCACTGCGCAAATTTCTCGATAACCGGGGCGAGCTTGTCGTCGGAGAGCGTGGAGATGACGACGATGCGTTCGCCTTTTTTATCGTCAGGCAGCGCTGTAACGGCGAAGACCTGCTCGGTGACCGCGGCGAGCTCCTGAAGCTTGTCTTCGATGCGGACGTGCGGGACCATTTCGCCACCGATTTTGCTGAAGCGCGAGAGGCGGTCGGTGATGGTCAGGAATCCGTCTTCTTCGAGAAGCGCAACGTCGCCCGTGGTGTACCAACCGTCGTGAAGAACTTCGGCTGTCTTCTCAGGACGGCCGAGATAGCCCTTCATTACATTCGGGCCTTTGACGAGGAGCATGCCGGGAGTGCCGGGGAAGACTGGCGCACCCGTGTCGAGATCGACGACTTTGACGGTGACTCCTGGAAGCGGATGACCGATCTTGCCGCGTCGTGCGCCGACTTGGCGGAAGCCGGGAGCGCGAAAGTCGCGGGTGTTTACGGTGACGACCGGGGAGCACTCGGTACAGCCGTATCCCTCGAGCGGGCGAATGCCGAAGATGTCTTCAAAGCCGAGCGCTATGCGATCGGGAAGTTTCTCTGCGCCTACGAGAACATATTGCAGGCTTCCGAAGCTTTCTGGGGAGCAGCGGCGCATATAGGCCTGGAGGAATGTTGGCGTGGCGATGAGGAAGGTGACGCGATATTGCGAAACGAGCTCGCCGATGACTTTGGAGTCGAGCGGATTGGGATGATAGACGACGCCGATGCCGTTGGCGGCCGGCATCCAGAGAGCGGCCATGAATCCAAATGAGTGGAAGAAGGGGAGGATGCCGAGAATGCGGTCCCCGCTGTCGAGCATGAAGACTTGCGAAACCTGCTGGATGTTGGAACCAATGTTGTAGTGGGTGAGCATGACGCCCTTGGGATCGCCGGTGCTGCCGCTGGAGAAGATGACGGTTGCGAGATCGTCGATGCCGGGGCGGGCCGATTCGGCGCCGATCAATTTTCGAAGAAGAGCCTGGGGCATGGCCAGTGCGAGAACGAACGCGAGAGACTTTTCGAAGATGCCTGGGGACTGCAGTATGTCTTCGAGGAAGATGGTGCGGCCAGGGATCTCAAGTTTTGGGAAGCGCTCGACAAAAGCTTTGGATGTGATGACGACATCGACTTCGCACTGCTTTGCGCAGGAAGCGATGACTTCGCTGGATGCTGTGTAGTTAAGATTCACCGGAACGCGGCCGAGCATGGTGAGCGCATAGTTCGTGAGAGCTCCGCCGACAGCGGGCGGCAGCAGCAGGCCGGTCATGGGCTGGTTGCCAATGGCTGAGCGAAGGCGACGCGCGATGAAGATTGTTTTTGTGAGCGCGGAGAAGAAGCGGACTTTGGGCGTTTTGCCGTCTGCCATCATGAAGCGCATCGGGAAGCGGCGAGCGGTTCGAACGAAGGCGCGGTCGAGCGTACGCATGCGGCTCTTGCGCTGATAGAAAGCTTCGGCCTGGAGGTTCTGCACGGCGCCGCGAACTTCGAGGGCAGTGGATGTGGGCGGCATTGGAGTGCCGAAGCTGACGGTGACTGGATACGGGATGCGGCGAGGCATCTTCCAGAGAAAGCGTCCGCGTTCGAAGCTGAAGATGCTGCCCCAAACGCCGTCGAGGTTGACGGGAATGATGGGGACTTCGATGCCTTTGATGATGCGCTCGAGTCCGCGGCGGAAGGGAAGCATCTGGCCGGTGCGCGTGATCTGGCCTTCCGCGAAGATGCATACGATTTCGTTATTGCGCAACGCATCGCTCGCTGTTCGAAGAGAACGGATCATCTCACGCGGGCGCTGCTCGCCGGAGATGGGGATGGCTTTCAGCATTCGTGCGAAAGGATAGACAACGCGGTTTTCGTAGATGCCCTTGTACACGAGAAAGCGAATGGGTCGGTCGGTCGAAGCGATCAACAGAGCGGCATCGACGAAGGACATGTGGTTGCAGACCAGAAGCGCGCCGGATTTTTCAGGGAAGTTGTCGCGGCCCAGAACCCTGACCCGGTAAATGGTATGCGTGAGAAAGAAAAGGATGAGACGGCCGAACCACTCAGGCAGGAGGAAAAGGACGTAGATGGTTCCGGTGGCGGTGATCACGGAGGCCGCGAGGATGACTCCGCGAGGATTGAGGTGAACGAATTTCGTGAAGAAGAAGTATGCGCCGGAGGAGATTGCGATTCCGACAAACGAGAGCAGGTTGGCGGCCGCGATGATACCGCCCTTGTTCTCTTCGGCGGGGCGATGCTGGATGAGCGCGTTTACGGGAACTGCGAAGAAGCCGGCCCAGAAGCCCAGAGTGGCAAGGAGTATTGCGGATCCAATGAGGCCGACGTGCATAGTGCCGAGGGCGATGGCGGTCAAGGTCATGCCGATGGAACCGAGCGGGATGAGGCCGTATTCAATCTTGTTGCTGCTGACGAGGCCGGCAATCATACTGCCGATGCCGATGCCAACAGCGAGCGCGGCATTCAAGTAACCAGTTTTGGTCTGGCCGATGTGCAGGACGTCGGGGCCATATACGACGACGGTAGAGAAAAGAAGGGAACCGAGGAACCAGAAGTAGGTGTTGCCGAGAACGGCGAGGAAGAGCGGCTGGTCCTGGCGCATGAGCTTGATCTGTTGCCAGAGATCGCCGATAAAGTTTGCGCGGAATTTTTTCTCAGGCGCGGCTGGTGGCACGCGGTCGATGCCGAAGCTGGTGCCGAGTCCCGCACAGGCGAGCGCGAGAAGAGCATAGCCAGCATAGATTTCGTGGCCGGCAAACTTTTCGGCCATGGAGGCGCCGGCAACGGTTCCGGCGATGATGGCGAGGAAGGTTCCAAGTTCGATGACCCCATTACCGAACGAGAGGCGCTTGGCAGGAAGGAGTTCGGGAAGCAGCCCATACTTCGACGGACCGAAGAGTGCAGCCTGGGTAGCGACAAGGCCCAGCGCAACGAGCGTAAGGTTGCGCATATGAAGGCCGAGTCCGGCGGCGGCGATGGTCATAGCGCCGATCTCCATGACCTTGGTCCAGATGGTGACCTGGCGTTTGCTGAAGTGGTCGGCGAGCCAGCCGCCGGTCATGCTGAAGAGGACGAAGGGCATGGAGAAAAGGAATGTGATTATGGAGACGAAGGAGTCGCGTTCGTCTTTGCCCAGGCCCATGCCGACGATCATTGCCAGCAGGAGGTTACGAAGGATGTTGTCGCTGAATGCGCCCTGAAATTGAGTGGCGATCAGGGCCCAGAAGCCGCGCTCGCTGCGCGGAGCGTGAGATGCGACGGGGATGGGAAGAGCTTCGGAATCTGCTAGTGACATGGTTGTGACCGGTTTACGGCAATCCCTGAGCCAGCATGTCCTTTCCGGCTCGTTCGAAGGTCGACGACTTCCTGCTGGTCGGATCGACTCGAATGCGAATCTTCGACAATACAGTAACTCAGGGATTGCGTTAGGTTCCGATGATTATAGTGACATCCTCTTTGGCTGCCGTAGGTCACGATCGTGACACTCATCGAAGTGCACCAAAAAATCACACATAAACAGCGAACCGCCCCCGAGAGGGCGGTTCAGTCGTCTAAGGTTCGCAGATTTTAGAAGGGTATGTCGTCGTCGGAAATTTCGGCGGACTGGGCATATTCGTCGTGGCCCGCAGGCTGGCGTTGATCGACATTGCTCGACGAGCCGGACTGACGATTGTAGGGGGTTGAGCCCGAACCGGCATCATCGCGGCCGGAAAGAAGCGAAAGATCGTTCGCAACGATTTCGGTGCGATAGACCTTACGTCCCGGATGTTCCTTATCGTCCCAGTTACGCGTAGTCAGGCGACCTTCGATATACAGCTTGGACCCCTTTTTCACGTAGTCTCGAATGATCTCCGCAAGACGCGCGTATGCGACCACATTGTGCCATTCGGTGCGCTCTTGAAAGTTTCCTTGCTGATCCTTATATCGCTCGCTGGTTGCGAGGCCGAAACTTGCAACCATGGTGCCGCCGCCGGTGGAGCGGATTTCCGGATCTTTTCCAACGTTTCCCAGAAGGATGACTTTATTTACTGACTTTGCCATAAGCCTTTGCTCTTGTTCCACGCTGGTAATTCTTGCTGTCACCGGTAATTTGAGCTGTCGCGACGGGGGACCCCCCTGGTAATTTCAGCTGTCAAGATCGCGTACCCCTGGTAATTTGTGGTGTCACAAAATGCAGTGTGAGGGGACTTCCTAGCCCGGCCCGAGAACTTGCGCGGACACTCCTTTCATCGAATTCGTTACTGTTAGGAAAGTATAAATGGTTGGCGTCATGCGCGCGGCTCCCCTTCAGGCCAGTGAAGATACAGGAATTGGCGAACTGCGGGGGCGAAGATGGGGTGCCCGGCAATTCCTGTACCAGTGGTAGTGCGACAAACTGGTATGGAAGGAGCCTTGAATGGCACGAGGAAAGCGGCATAGTCCTGAGCAGATCGTGAACGTTCTTCGTCAGATTGAAGTGGCGATCGCCAACGGGAAGATGACTCCGGCAGCGTGTAAAGAAGCCGGATTTACGGAACAGCCCTACTATCGCTGGCGCAAGGAATATGGCGGTCTGAAGGTAGACCAGGCGAAGCAGCTGAAAGAGCTGGAGCAGGAGAGCAGCAAACTTAAGCGCCTTGGTCGCGGAACTGAGCCTGGACACGCAGATTCTTCAGGACATTGCCCGGGGAAACTTCTAAGCCCGGAGCGTCGTCCTACCGCCGTGGCGCATGCCCAGAAGTGCGGAGCGAGTGAGCGTCATGCGTGCCATCTGATTCACCAGCCACGTGGCACGTAACGCTACCAGCCCACCCAGCAGAACGACGAAGACGCACTGACCCGGGCCATCATCCTGTTAGCCAGCCAGTATGGCCGATACGGCTACAGGCGCATCACGATCAAGCTGCGCGAAGCTCCATGGCTTGAGTCGTCCTACGGCTGGGCAGCGATAGCATTCCGAAGCAACTGCCGTGCTTTTTTCTCATCGCCTTCTGCGCGACGGTCCGGCAACATGCGTGCGTACCACTCAAGCGCCGCCGGATAGCGATGGCGGTAGGGTGCAGTGTCGGTCTGCCGAACCGCGCAGAGGTGATGCTCCTCGGCCGAGATCCAATCGCCTTCACAAGCGGCAGCTATGCCGGCAATCGTGCGGAACGGGGACAGGAGAGTATAGGTCCAGGCACCGGGGCGAAGCAGTTGCTCGGTTAAGGGTCGCAAACCTGAGACTTGGTCACGGCACCCCTTCGTGCCAGTCGATGACGGATCGCTCGAGCGAAGTCCATGCGCCGAGGGAATTGAGCTGCCCAAGGACGGGGAGAGTCCAGCGGCGGTCACTCCATGCGTCTGCAGCGCGGGAATCGCCCACTTCCGCCCAGGCCGAGAACAGGGAGGCTTCGGCCAAGCCCGACGGGTATGATTTGCCTTCGGGTGTCGAGCCGTGTTTGTACCAGGATTCGGCCTCGGCAAGGTTGCCAGACCACAGGGCGAAATGGCCGCGTTGCAAGCTGGTGGCGAAGTTCCATCCGACGTCATGAGAGGCGCCGAAATTCCAGGCATCGATTCTCTCCTCGTGGAATCGTATAAGGTCTCCGCGAGCAGCACTGGCGAAAGAGGAGGCGATCTTGAGCGCCCAGATAGCACCATAATGGCCGATTCTTTCCGCGCGAGACAGGCCTTCAGCGAGAGCAGCGGCGCCGGCTTCAGGTCTGCCGCAGTACATCTCCGCCCAGATGCCGTAGAACTCTACCGAACAGGCGTTCCAGGCATCTCCATTCTCGATGCAGGCCCGGGCCACGAGCGGGCTTGCGGACCGCACCTTCTCTAATTGAAAGGACTGGTAATCGTGAATTGCCTCGAGAATCGGCAGGGGCTCGATGGAGGCGCTCGACTCGGATGATGCGAGGCTGCGAGTGTCCTCAAACATACGTTCGGCGGTGGCCGGATCTCCGGCCGCACTTGTAATTGCGGCAAGCATCGAGAGCACATGGGGAAGAAATTGAGGAGGACGCGCCTTTACCGTGCGGTGGGCCTTTTCCATGGTGCGCGCTGCCGATTCCGCATCGAGCTGCCACGCCTGCAGGTAACTCAGGGCGATGCTTGCCTCAGCGAGTCTCTCGAACTGCCCGATGCTTTCGAATAGTTCAATCGATCGTATATACGCAGCCACAGCCTCATCGGCTCGTCCAAGACTGCGCAATGTCTTTGCTCGGATTAAGGGCGATCGAACAAAGGTCCCTGAGAGGGCATGTGGCCCGGGAGATGCACAGATCGACGGTATACGTCGTTCGTGACGGCGACATGGTCATCGCTGCATTTGCCCTTTCGAGGCAGAAGGCGTGGAGCCTTGATGCGCAATTCAAGCCAGCAACCAGGCCCCTATATCTTACGGATTTGGCGGTTCACCCCCATCGGCTTCATCGTGGCATAGAACATCTTTGCATTCGCGCAGCCATTCGCATGGCGAGGGACTGGCCAAGCGACGCTCTGCGCCTCGGCACGTGCGAGCCGGAGATTAGCCGGGACCTTTCTCTCAAGAAGTTCGGATTTCGAAGGGTCGGCACAGATTGCTTCGGGGATCTGCCGACGATTGTTTTCGAGTTACTGGATCTCTGGACGATTCATGAATGAATCGACTTCCGCCTCTCCGAGCGATTGAGCAACCCACAACGGGCAGTGACTGCACGACTACATGTGCTGTGACCAAAACCGAATAGGGGGGGCGTTCGCATTTGTGAATTGCAGTGTCTAGGCAATTTTCACGGCTGGCAATCGAATCGAAGTTATCGACCTCAGCCGACGAGTTCATGCTCCGCCCCAATCAGTCTTCCTCTCGTTGTCGTCGGCAACGCCAGTATCGCCTAAGCACAACAGTTCTTCGGCCATTACTCATTGTCAAGGCGTCCGCCTTCTGCTCGCATTGAAGATCGTGAGCAGCGACCTCCACGCCCAGATAAAACTCAGCTTGGCGAACAGCACCGGGAACGAGATTCTTCTGAAGTCTCGATTTTTCGGTCCTGATCCGGAACTAGGATCACACGGACACGTGTCGTGAATCACCGACACCACTTCTATTAACAGTGCATTCAAGATTAAACGCTTGTTTCTCGTGAGGACCTCTCCCTCCACGTGTCTCAATCCTCGGGGAACCAGTGCCAAACGTCGGATCCTTGATTTGCTTGGAGGCTTCTTATGCGGCTAGTACTCAGACTCAGTACAGCTATCTGCTTTGTTGTCATGTTCCTACAATTGGCCCCCGGTGCCTCCAGCATGGCATATGCGCAGGCCTCCACGGGAAATTCTGCCACTCGAGGCGGCTTGGGCGGCATCGTGTACGACTCCTCCGGAGCGGTGATGCCAAGCACGGTTGTTTCGATCACTGGACCCCAGGGAGCCTACGTTGTAAAGACGGATCAGTCCGGTCGCTATGAGCTGACCGGTCTGGTTCCGGGATCATATAAGGTCGTCGTCGAGACCGGCGGATTCAAGAAGTATGTTTCCGATCGGAATCAAGTTGTAGTCGATCACACCTCGAACCTCGACGTACATCTTGAAATTGGTGCGGTCACGGACACGGTTCAGGTGGATGCCGGCGCCGTGCAGATCGATATTGCGAATACTTCATTGAACGCGCCAATTTCGGATGAGTTGTACGAGTCAATTCCGGTGGCCCGCAACGTTGCTGCTATTTTCTCCCTGGCTCCGGGCGTTGTCAGCGGAGGTGGGACGGGCGATTCGAATCCATCAATCGGCGGCGCGACAGGACTCGAGAACCTATATCTGGTGGACGGCGTCACGATTACCGACCAGGCGTTTGGCGGACTCGGAACCTACAACCGATACTTCGGCTCGGTGGGTACAGGCGTGAACCTGGCGTTTATCAAGGAAGTTGACGTAAAGACTGGAGCTTTTGAGCCAAAGTATGGCCGCGCCGATGGCGGCATTGTGGAGATCGTGACAAAGACAGGGACGACCCAATATCACGGCGCGCTGGCCGCCTATCTTGGTCCCGGGTCATGGTACGCGAGCCGCATGCAGCTCTCGTCGTTCAACTGGGTGAACTACATTCAACCCGATTATCTTTCGACCCCGCAATACGATGCGGCAGCCGAAATCGGAGGTCCGGTACCCGGATTGAAGAACAAGATGTTCTTCTTCGGTGCATTCAACCCATCTTTGGTACAAGAAATCGCCGCAGCGCCAGCCGGTCAGCCGCTGGCGGCACACGGCCCCTATGCCTACAGCTCAACGACGCTGAATTGGGCGGCAAAACTAACCTGGCAGTTGTTCGATCCGATGCAATTAGAGCTCTCGAGTTTCGGCGATCCGACGCACCATAACATGGTTCCCGGACCAACATGGACAGCCGGACTCGCGGCCGGGAACGCCGAATCTGTTGGCATGCGTTATAACTACGGCACAAACAATTCTGTGGCTCGCCTCAGCGCAGCGTTGAGTCCGTCGTGGACTGCGATTGCCGTGTACACCTTCAACTTCAATCACTTCGATGAGACGCCGCTGCACGACAACTATACAATCTCCAATCGCACGTCAAGACCTTTCGTTGTCACTTACATCGGTGGGTACGAGCCGACGAAGAGCAACAGCTGGGGCATCAATCTCGAGACACAGAAGAGAGCGCATTTTCTTGGGGAACACACGGTAGGGTTGGGTTATAGCTACGATCACACTAACTTCCTGGATAAGCCATCTCGGACAGGCCCTCTGGCGCCGGTACCCGGACAGAATGCAGCTGGTGTCGATCTGTCGAGCTTGTACACCAGCTTTAAGACTTCAGCCGTCGGCCAAATGACAAATGCATCGTTCCGGTTGTTCAACGCGGACGACACCTGCACTTACTGCGCTCTTTACAACGGCAAGCGCGTTTACCTGCAACAGATTCGCGGTACCTATAAGGGGCTGGATGTGTTGGCTACCGCCCGGTATCACGTGGGATGGGTCAATGACAGCTTCCAACTGAACAAATATCTCACTCTCAATGCGGGTTTGCGTTGGGAAGAGCAGTGGTACAACGGAACGCTGATGCGGTATCTCTTCAATGACAACTGGTCACCACGCATGGGCTTCAGCATCGATCCCTTTGGAAATCAGAGGAGCAAGCTGTTTTTCAACTATGCGCGCTACCAGCTGGTTTTGCCGCTCGATGCGGCGATCAGACAGCTAGGCAACGAGCAGGATGATTCGTTTTTCTTCACGCCCGACAAGAACCCGGACGGCACAGCAAAGTTGGACAGCCTGGGAGCAGTGGTACCGGTCATAGATGCGGCTCACACGCTGAACGGTCTTCCTGGGAAATCGGCGACCGCCGGTTTCGGTGCCCCGACGTTTGCTTCATCGACGGGCGAAGGAATCATCCCCGGCACGAAGATGGAGTATGAGAATGAATTTGTACTCGGCATCCAACGTGAGATCACGCATGGCTCTGTGCTTTCCATCCGGTACAGCGATCGTCGTCTCGGCCGTGTCGTCGAAGACATAGGGTCCGAGTCGGTAGAGGGCTCACTGGTTGATCAGTTTTATAACGGCGGTATCGCGAACGTTACTGCTGGAACGGATATCTCGGTCAACGAGGACGAGGTCACCTATACTCCTGACCAGTGGTATGCGGCGAATCAGGTGGCACCTGGACTGATCGACGATTCAAACGCCGATCCGAAGTATCATTACCATGCTCCGGTGGCCGGCTGTACGCTGTCTGGAGATACATCGGTTGCCTATGGAGATTTCTGGCAGCATTATGACGGAACTCCGTACAACGGCGCCTGCGTTACGAATCTCGATACCGCGGCGGGAGGGGATCCAGACGGCAAGCCAGACGGATTCGCCAAACCCATACGTCTCTACAAGGAGTTTGTAGTTGAATTCAATCGGAACCTGAAAAGAAACTGGCAGATGCGCAGCAATTACCGCTGGGCCAAGCTTTGGGGTAACTACGAAGGCTTGTTCAGGAACGATAATGGGCAGTCGGATCCAGGAATCAGCTCGTTATTTGACTTCACAAGCGGGGCGATCGGCGTTCTGGGCGATCAGTTCAAGCCGGGCTTCTTGAATACCGACCGGCGTAACGTCTTCAACCTCAATGTGGCTTACACAGTTTCGAGAGACTCGTTCATGTCGAAGCTGAACAAGATGACGATGTCGACGAGCATTCGCGCCGCATCGGGCAATCCATTGAGCGCATTTGCGAGCCACCCGCATCCCTCTTACGCGAACACGGGAGAGGTTCCAATCGGAGGACGTGGTACCAAGGGAAATCTGCCTTCGATCGTCCAGTTCGACGGACATCTGGATTACCCCATGCAGTTGAAGGAGAGATACACTTTCAAGTTCGCGTTCGATGCATTCAACATCTTCAACACTCAAAAAGAAACCGGAAAGAATCAGAACCTCGATACGGCGCCAGGAAGTCCGAGCGTGGACTATGGAAAACCGACCGGTTTCCAGGATCCGTTCTATGCGCGTGGCTCCATTCGGTTTGAATTCTAGAGTCAATTGGGGATTAATCGGGGGAAGGTGTCATGCCTTCCCCCGCTATCTATATCGATCATTGCTGGGGTGATATCTTGTACCGGATTCGAATGTGGGCGTTCCTCCTCACTCTGTCCATGCTTCAGGTTGCGCTCGTTCCAGCTTTGGCCTCGAACGCTGTGCGGAATCTTGCCCCCAACTACCGCCATTGGATGGAAGTAGAAGTTCCGTACATTATTTCCAGCGAAGAACGGAAGCACTTCCTCGCGCTGACGACAGACCAGGAAAGAGAAAGCTTCATTAGCGCCTTTTGGCGAGCCCGCAATCCCGATCCGAATTCCGAGAGCAATAGCTACAAGGAGGAACACTATCGACGGCTCACCTATGCCGACGAGCATTTTGGCACTCTGAAATTTGAAAACGGCTGGCGAACGCCGATGGGGCGGATCTACATTGTGCTCGGCCCACCAAAGCAGAAGGCTGCTTACCACGAGCGGGCAAATATTCGCCCCGTGGAGATATGGTTCTACGGGTCAGAAACACCAGCACTACCTCCTTTCTTCTATGTGCTTTTCTACAAGCACAGCGCTGCCGAGGATTGGCGGATCTATTCGCCAAGGCTGGATGGACCGACGGCACTTGTTACAACGGGCAGAGGCCAGAGCGATAACGCGGCGGCGCTTAGTTTCATTCGAAAATCGGTGGGAGATGAGGTAGCCAGAACCACTGGCTCGCTGATTCCGACTGAGCCTGTGAGTTTTGATGACTTCTCGCCGAGCATGGACTCCGATGTAATGCTGGCGACAATTGACAATCTTCCCAACAATCCCTTTACCAAGGCTACATTGGATGCCAATCGCATGCGTGAGCGTGTGACCAGCAGCATTCTAACCGGGGATGACGGGATGACGATGCAAACTGTGGTGTTCAGAGATGAGGATGGCAGACAAACGTTGAGTTATTTACTCAGTTCCGCGCGCCCTGACCCGAGTATTGTCGGGAGTCGCGCGGATGGAAGTCTGTACTACGATCTCATACTGCGCACGTCGGTGCTTACGGCAGAAGGCACGCAGGTGTATGAGCAGGAAGATGAACTGACGGGGAAAATGACTGCGGCGCAAGCCGAGATGGCGAGGAAGAAAACCTTCGCCGCCGAGGGGCGAGTTCCCCTATCCGCGGGTACATATAACGTTGTTGCGACGTTGACAAATAACATTAATCACGTTGCTCGCAGACAACGGACTGCAGTAAACGTGCCGGCGTCCAATGGCCAGCGCATTGGAATCTCGGAATTGGTTGAGTATGGCACTCCGGCAGCCATGCCCGACCCTAAAAGCCAGTTGCCTTTCAGCGCGTCGAAGGTGCGCTTCACTCCACGCGCCGCACAAGTCGCTTACCTCCGTACGGGAGATCAACTGCCGCTGATGTTTCAGCTTTGGCTCGATCCGAAAACAGGAGAGTCCTCATCCACAGAGAAAGTCCACTTGCACTATGTATTTGGTGCGATCACAGCCTCGCATGGGGCGCCGGCCGTGGAGAATGAAGATATTGAAGCGGGCAATCGTGACAAGGCTGGAAATATTGTTACCGGCCACACACTCGACACATCGAGTCTGCCTGTCGGAACCTACCGCCTCGTAGTGACTGCCACCCGAGAAGGCTCTCCACAACCTGCGTACGCCGCGATGACGATACACGTGCAGCACGCCGAAGACTTCACAGACCGGTGGACCGCTTACGGGCCCGCAGAGCCCGGAGGAGGCGCGGTCGATGATTTGAAGCGTGGCCTCTCCGCGGAGATCCAAGGTTCGGATGATGATGCGAAAAGCTTCTATCTGCGGGCCCTTGTCGAAAGCCCTTCCGATACAAGGTCGTTTAACAAACTCGCAGCTCTCTATGAGCGGCATGGGCAGGTTAATGAATTGGCGAAGCTGAGTGTGCAGCCAATTGCGAGCCAAAATTCAGTGGATCCCGGCACTCTGCTTATGATCAGTCGGGCGCTTGCCGCTTTGGGGAATCACAAGGGTGTAGTTCGCATGCTCGAGGCACAAATCAAACTTCAGCCGCCGACCGCGACGCTGTATTATGCCTTAGCAAATGCCTGTGAAGCATCAGGAAGCTCAGCGCGAGCCCGGGATCTCCGAAGCCTCGCAATGGGAATCAAATAACGCTACCAGATAATTGCGCTCATTTCGTGATGACGTTGAGATTCGACAGCGGGAATCAGCGCCGTAAGGTCTGAGGTCGGTTGCGGGGGCAGCCCTTCAAGTTCGAACGATCTTGAGAAGGGAAGTCATGCGCTCACGCTGGATGGAACCGACACATCAAACTCCAGCATCGCAGCCTCCGCAACATTCACCCCTTACGGTCCAGTAGTCCACGATTCTTCCCCACACCTGGCATGTGACGTACCCAGATCCGCACGTGTCCGGCGTCCATCGAACCGGGAAAAGTTCGCCTCAAACCGCAGGGAATTTGGAAAGGGCTAGCTGCCTGTCGCAGTGAATTCGCTACTGCGGATGCGTCGTTTGGTGTCGGAGTACTTCCACCGAATAGGTCGGGCATTCGCCGAGTTAGGCGTTGCAACGGGTTGATGGTTGCGAAAACAACCAAAAATCTGCCGTTTCAGCAATCGTGGCAAAGCGCGAACCCACGTCCTTTCATCGACTTATAAATCTATGAAATTCAAAAATTTTCAAGCATACCCTTGCCGCTTTTCGAATTGGCGAACAAGTGCTTTCTTTTCGTAGCGCATCTACCAGCAAATCGGCATTATTCAAGCTACGTTCTCAACTCAGACTTGATGGTGATCAAGATGCTTTACTTGTGCGGGGGTAATTTCACCCCCACCACAGAGATCTCTGACTACGTGCCGACTTTCGGATATGTATCTTGCAGCTTGCCCAAAATGCACAAGTTCTTGCCGGATACCGATGACCACTTCAAGGATACGTGGCAGCCACAGCTGGCCCTGATCAGCATCGTAGGTCGGTTCGGAAATCACCGGCGCCCTGCCAATTAACGACTGTTGTACAGTGACCCCCGACTGAGACACGGAAGAGCAAATTCGGAGCTTCGTACTATTGCTTTGTACCGAGGCCCTCTGGTTTCACTTTTCCACCTTGAAAGCGATCTCCTCTGGAGACCTCTTGCGGCCGCTCGGCAAGGTATGCGGCGAAGTTGTCATCGACCTCGCTGCTGAACGGAGGAGCGGTAACCTTCGCGGCTTCCGCTGCGGTGGCATACAGAGTGATAACGAGTTCCCGCTCTCATCGCGTTTCGGGGCTGCCACAATCCAGGCTCACTTTCGCGCTTGCTGTGATCGTCTTCAGTGCCTGCTGATCGGGAACCCAAAGGGTGATCTTTACGACATCTTCAGTCGCCATCTTTTGCCTCCGTTTCGCCCCATCTGACGTGGGGAAGACGATTTCGGATCAAGATCTATTTGAGAGATCCGTCGTCGTTGGGGATGGACTTGCGGATTCGGCTTTGTGCGGAGAGACCGCAAAGAAGTTGACCTAGAGAGTAGTGAGGAGAGGCGAGAAATCGTTTCAGAATTCGGCGGCGATCTCGATCGGACTTTCAGTTTGCCGGAAATTTCACGGGCATACCATGGCAAGCAGCTGCGCTGAAAGTACATGCGCATGAACTCCCTTGAGAGTGCAGACTGGCGGCTTTCAATGAACGAAATGAAAGAAAAGATCGTGCGCGCTGTGCAGATCGCGGTAGTTGAACTTGGGAAGTTGGGAAAGAGGCGGATAAGTCAGAGATGGCGTCGCAGGCTTCGATTCCGGAGCCATTTGGCGATGCCGAGCGCGAGGAGCAATCCACCGAAGGGAAGACACATGAGCGCGATGATGAGGGCGAACCAGCCGGTGTTGGTGTGCGCGCCGGTGGGGCCGAAGCCGCCAAGAAGCGTTTGAAGGATGAGAGCGGCGAACAGGCCGGCGCCGACCATGGATGATCCCCACTGAAGAAGCTGGCGGGTACCGTCGCCCGGTGTTGCCGTGGCACGTTTTGCGGTTGACGGTGTCTGTGCGCTCACGGGCATACCGCTACCTTCCCTGCGCGAGGCGCAGCATCACGTAGGTGATGACGCCGGTGACGGAGACGTAGAGCCACAGCGGAAGAGTCCAGCGCGCGATTTTTCGATGCTGCGGGAAGCGGCCTGAGAGAGAGAAGAAGAACGTGATCAGCACGAGAGGAAGAGCCACAATGGCGAGGACGATGTGGCTGGCGAGGATGGGCAGGTAGATGGACCGGTCTGCGGCATGAAGCGGATAGCGGACGTCTCCATGCAGATAGTGATGGAGGATGTAGCTGATGAGAAAAAGGGTTGAGAAGACGAAGGCGGTGATCATCGACGCGCGATGTGCGGCGATGTTGCGCGCGCGAATGAAGTTGAATCCGACGATGAGGGCAGTGGCGCAGAGCCCGTTCAGAATTGCATTCAGGGCGGGAAGGAAGGGCAACTTCACGCTGGCGGCGTCGGCGGCTGGATGCTGATAGATGAGCCAGAAAAGAAACAGGGAAGCGGCCGCACTGATGGCGAGAATGGCGAAGATGGTCGGACGAGTGTTGGCTTTGGATTCGGATGTGGTCGCCGTTGTCCCCATGACGTTCCTCAGTGCTGGGCGATGGCGCAAACCATGAGCGTGGTCAGCAGAAGAGGCAAGTAGATGACGCTGACCTTCAGCAGATCGCGCGCGATGGAGCGGCTCTCGGTTTCGGAGGTGATGCGCAGGATGCGTGCGAAGCGGATGGTGTAAGCGAGATAAAAGAGACCGAGTACCGTCGCGGGGATGGCGTAGATGGGCCCTGCCATGCCGAGCTTCCACGGAGCGAGGCTTACGGGAATCATCACGACGGCATAGAACAGAGCTTCAACAACAGTCGAGAGTCCGTCAGGCTGAACGACGGGGAGCATGCGGATTCCGGCGCGCGCGTAGTCATCGCGATAGAGCCACGCGATGGCCATGAAGTGCGGAAATTGCCAGACGAAGAGAATCGCGAAGAGCGCGATGGCAGGCCACTCGATGCGGCCGCGGGCGGCTGTCCAGCCAAGCAGCGGACCCATGGCTCCGGGGAATGCGCCGATGAATGTGGCGAGAGTCGTGACGCGTTTGAGCGGGGTGTAAATCGCGACGTAGCAGAAGGCGGTGAGAAGAGCCAGCGAGACGGTAAGAAGGTTGGTGTGGAGCAGCAACCACAGCGATCCAAGTGCAAGGGCTCCGATGCCTGCGAGAATTCCTTGCGTGAGGGAGATTCGACCGGAGGCGATGGGCCGGTCGGCCGTGCGCTTCATTTTGGCGTCGATGGAGCGTTCAAGAGCCTGGTTGAGCGCGCCTGAGCCAGCGGAGACGAGGCCAATGCCGATGAGTGTGTCGAGGAGACCGCGCTGGACGCTGGAGATGCCGGACTGCATGGATCCGAGGTAGAAACCAGCCCACCCCGTTACGACGACCAGTCCTGTAACGCGAACTTTAAATAATTCGCGCATGTCGTTGATAAAAGTTGCAGTTACACCCGGACTTGGAGCGTGGATCTGGTGTGCCGCGTGGCCAATTTCCGCGGGAGAGGGGAAACTTGCCTCAGTCGGAGCGAAAGAACGGGTACCGGCAGCCTGGGAGGCAGGAGTCATAAGAGCAGAGAGGACCTCAAAGAAGGCACCGGTGAACAACGGGCCTGCCTCGATGATAACAAGCGGAATATGGCCACCGAGCCGATGGCAGGTGATTTGGTTTCATGTTGATCAAAGTTCGTTTTGCCTGAAGCCCGCAGCTTGAAGGACGGAAGCCGCGATCTCATCCGGGCTTGGGTGATCCGCAGAGACATTGACGTGCGCCGTGCGGTACAGCGGCAATCTGCGCTGATAGCGCGCGGCGAGATTGGACTGATCTGCAAGAACGGGACGAGTGCCCTCAGTTCCACTGCAGCGGGCGAGTGTGGTCTGGAGCTCGACTTCGAGATGGACGAGGAGTGTGCGGGGAGAGTTCAACAGGAGATTGCGCGTGTCCTCGCGTTCAATGGCGCCGCCGCCGAGAGCGAGGATAAGATTTTCAGCGGAGGCCAGGCGCGCAATGGTGGCGTGTTCGAGATCGCGGAAAGCATTCTCGCCCTGTTGCGCGAAGATCTGGGCAATGGACGTTGCGGCTTCGGCTTCGATGATGTCGTCGACGTCAATGAATCGCCAGCCGAGGCGCCCGGCAATGAGCGGGCCGACGGTGGACTTACCGGAGCCCATGAAGCCGGTGAGGACGATGCGAACGGGCGGAAGCGAGGTGGGAAGGGTCATGCGATAGCGCAGGCTCTTGAGCTGGAGTCCTTCACTCAGTATAAGGAGGCGGGTGCTGAATCTCAGCCGAAGACCATGATGATGGCGCCTGCGGTGATGAGGAGGCCTCCTGTGATTGAGGGCACGCTGAGCTTTTCGCCGAGAAGGAGCCAGGCGAAGACCATTACGAGAGGCACGCTGAGTTTGTCGAGCGGAGCGACACGCGATGCGGGACCGAGTTGCAGGGCGCGAAAGTAGCAGAGCCAGGAGAGTCCGGTCGCCATCCCGGAGAGGGTGAGGAAGAGAACGGTCCGGCGATCGAGGAGCCGCAGTTCACCGTGCTTGCCGAGGGCGAGCGCAATGGCCCAGGCGAAGATGAGAACCACGGTGGTGCGAATGGCGGTGGCGAGGTTGGAGTCCACGCGTGCCACCCCGACTTTGGCCAACAAGGCGGTGGCTGCGGCGAAGATCGCGGAAAGAATTGCCCATCCGATCCAGGTCATGAAGACAATGCTAGCCGGAAGAGCGCACGAGGATCGCCAGTAGAATGGATTGAGCATGATCCGGCGAATCGATTTGTTGCCCTTCGCGGTTGTCGCGCTTCTGAGCGGCTGCGGGTACCACACGGTAGGCGCCGCGACGCACCTGCCTCCCGACGCGCATACGATGGCGGTTCCGGTATTTGCTACGCATACTGAGGCGTACCACACCGAAGTGGCGCTGACGGACGCGGTGATCCGGGAGTTCGCAGCGCGATCGCGGATGCGAGTGTCGCCGGGTGAGGGTGAGCGTTCGGATGTCGTGGTGCATGGCACGATCCTGAACGAAGTGGTGGCTCCGCTCACCTACAACACCACGACCCAGCAGTCTTCCAGCTTCCAGATCACACTGGTCATCTCGGTGACAGTGAATGATCGGGACGGGAAGGTTCTCTACGAGAACAAAAATTACGTGTTCCGTGGCCAGTACCAGTCGACGACAGATTTGCCGACGTTTCTGGATGAGAGCCCGGCGGCGGTGGAGCGGATCTCGCGTGACTTTGCACGGGCGCTGGTGGCGGATGTGCTGGAGGGGCTGTAAGGACAGAGAACAAGGGGCCAAGGGAACGAGGCCGCAGGGCCCAGGGACGTTGTGACCATGGGGGTTTGCGGATGAGTTTCGGTACCTGCTTTCCTCAGGCACTGGTTGAGTGATGCGCTGTTATCCTCAAGACACATGAGCACTTCGAGTCGGAGCGGTTGCCGCAGGAGTTTGGCGAGATGAGCGCAGGACGCTGGGGTGCAGGGTTCAGCGCGGTGGGCCGGTTTGTTTCCGAGATCGAGGCCTCTGCGGCCGGGAAGGGATCGCTGAAACCCGGGTACGTGCTTGCCGGCGACGAGATCTTCCTGTTGGACCGGTGCCGCGAAGCCGTGCTGAAGGCTTTCGTTCCGAACGATCTTAGAGACTTTTGCCTTTCTGATCTGGACCTTTCTTCCACGCCGATATTCGATGTGCTCGATCGCGCTCAGACTCCTTCGCTGATGTCGCCGTTCCAGGTGATCTTCGTCAGAAATGTTCGGCAGCTTTATACGCGGGGTGCGAAGAAGGATGAGTTTGCGGCTCTGGATCGGTATTTCCGATCTCCGAATCCGCAGGCGCTTCTCATCTTTGTGGCAGACTTTCTGCGGATTCCGACCGACCCGCGGCGGATGGAGCTGGAGGACAAGGGGCGGTTCGAGCGTTTGCAGGAGACGTTGGGAGAGCACTGCGGGATGGTCGAGCTGGCGCGTGTCGCGGATGAGGATGCGATGCGATGGGCGGTGGCAACGGCGCAGGGAGCGGAGACGAAGCTCGATCCGGATGCGGCACGAGAGCTGGTGGATGCGCTGGGTGCGGACATGATGCTGATCGCTTCGGAGTTGGAGAAGCTGTTGCTCTACACATCAGGACGCGGGAGAATCACGTTGGGCGATGTAGAGACGATGGTGCTCGCCGCGAAGCAGCGGTCGCTCTACGAGCTAACGGATGCGATCAGTTCGCGGAACACGGCGAAGGCGCTCGCGCTGCTGAACGGGCTGCTAAACAGCTCGGATGCAGGCGAGGATGCGGCGATCGGGCACCTTTATATGCTGGCGAGGACGTTTCGGCAGATGCTGGTGATTCTTGAAAAGAACGTGCGGGATTCGCGTGCCATCTGGCAGGCGTTGTGGCAAGGGTTCCGTATGCCGCCGTTTGCCGCCGACGATCTGATCAGGCAGGCGCGCCGGTACAAGAGCCGCCGTGAACTGACGCGGGCGTTGCGGCTGATTGCGCGGGCTGATCTTGAGCTGCGGTCTTCGCCGCCAGACAAGCGGCTGGTGCTTGAGAGGCTGGTATACGATCTGGCGTCGGAGCCGAAGCCTACGTTGCCGGCGTGGGCCTCTACGCAGCTCTCTTTCGAGGGTTAGCTTCTATTTAAATCGAGATCAGTAAACCCCTTGCTCGTTGAGCCAGTGGCCGTACGGCTGATCGATTTGCACGACATGTTCCTGGTACCAGGCAGGGAGGAACTCGAGTACAGAGCTGAAGTGGATGGGCTCTTCGCGGTTTATGTGTTCCAAAGCTGAATAGAGGCGCGAGAGCAGCGCGTGATGGGAATTACGGTGCTCATCAGCGCCGGGGAACGAGTGTTTTTCGAGGAGTTGCTCTTCGCTTTGGAAGTGCATCTGGGTGAAGTCGATGAGGCGTTCGAGCTGAAGGCAGATCTCGCGGCGGTCAGTGCCGCGGACGATCATGCGGCGCAGTTCGTTGAGCGTGTCCATGAGAATGCCATGCTGATCATCCATGGCTTGCACTCCGATGATGCAGTCGTGGCTCCAGGTCAACAACGTCACATGAGTCTCCGTGAATTCAGAAGCAAGTGTAGCTTCGGTACGGAAACTCTCAATGGCGCGTAACGGGTAGACGCGATGAGCCTTTAGATTGATCTGGATGTGACTTCCGGCGCATTACCTGGGGTACTTTTGCACTGGTTTCTCACTCAAGTATCACGTCCGGTGGGCGATCGTGGCCTCGGGTGGTGAGGATGATGGCGGCGGTGAGGATGAGGGCTCCCCCGACCCACGCGTAGGGGCCGAGGTGCTCGCCGAGGAGACGAACACCGAGATACGACCCTAGGGCGGGTTCGATGTTGAGAAAGACTCCGGCGCGCGAGGCGGGCACGTGGTGGATGCTCCAGTTCCAAAGAAAGGTGGTCGTGGCGGTGCAGGCCAGTCCGCTGACGGCGAGGGCTATCCAGGCGGCGGTGCTGACGTGGGTGAAAGGCGGAGGAGGGACTTTTGTCTGACGCAACGGGTTCAGGATCATCGGCCCGAGTATCCAGAGCGCGAGCATGGTTGTGCCGGTGAGAATGGTGTAGGCGGTGACCACGACGGGGCTATGGGACTGCATGAGCTTCTTGCTGAGCAGGACCCAGGTGAGCGCGACACACAGCGATAGAACAACGAGCAGGTCGCCATAGAGGGTGGGTTCCCCCTGGGCAGCAGGACCCCGATGACCACCGAGCACGATGAGGGCAGCGCCGAAGGTAGAGCCGAAGAGGGCTATCCAGCCGACGGGGTCAAGGCGCTCGCCGGCAAAGAGAACAGCAGCGACACCGAGAAGGACGGGCATGGTACCCACCATGAGCGCGGCATGGCTCACGGTGGTGTGGGCAAGTCCGTGGAACTGAATGAGGAACTGGATGGGGATGCCGAAGGCGGCGGAGATAAGCAGGATGCGGATCTCGGCGGCGGTGAGGCGGACCCGGTTGAGCAGTGCAACCGGAAGCACGCCAATGGAAGCGAAGAGGAAGCGGTAGAGCACCATGTGCTCCACACTCATTTCGTTCAGGGCAAGACGGCCGAAGTAGAAGCCGGTGCCCCAGAGGCAGCCTGCAATCGCGCATGCGCCATACCCGAGAAAGGCAGTGCGCGAGCTGAGAGGGGCGTTCGAAGGCATCTCTCCTTTTAATGTCGCATATGGGAGGGCACCGGCCAGCTTCCTGGCGCGACTCCAACCTCGTTATCCAGGTCGCGGCGGCCGAGCAGCGGATACTCCTTTGGACATTGCAAATGAATTGTGATAGCTTCTATGGAATATCCAAAGGAGAGTCGATGGGCGATCAAAAATCCGAAGTTCTGCAGGGTACGCTCGATCTAATGGTTTTGAAAACGTTGCATGCGATGGGGCCGCTGCACGGGTTTGGAATTGCGCGCCGCATCGAGCAGGTGAGTGATGGTGTTCTCGATCTGAATGAGGGGACGGTATATACAGCGCTTCTTCGGTTGCAGCAGCAGGGATGGATCAAGTCAGAGTGGGGAACGAGCGAGAACAACCGGCGGGCACGGTTTTACTCGATCACTGTGAGAGGCACCAAGCAACTGGAGCGCGAAGAGGAGAACTGGGAGCGGGTTGCCGGAGTGATCGAGAAGGTGCTGCGGCTTGAGAGGCAGAGGTGACGCGATGAGAGGGCGGACGCTATGGGCCAGATTGAAAGGACAGGCTGCGCAGAGGCAGGAAGATGAAGCGCTCGACGAGGAGATCCGCGAGCATATTGCGCTGCTGGAGGAGCGCTACCGCTCGCAAGGAATGAGTGCGCGCGATGCTTCGCGAGCAGCACGGCGGCAGTTCGGAAACGTGACCGGACTGATGGAGCGGCAACGAGCGCTGCGCGGGATCCTTTCGCCGTCGGAGTGGTGGCAGGACGTGAGATTCGGGGCGCGGATGCTTGCCAAACGGTCGATATCGAGCGCGGCGGTGGTGTTGGCGCTGGCGTTGGGAATCGGAATGAATTCCGCCGTGTTCACATTTGTGAACGCATTGCTGTTGCGCCCACCCCAGGGTGTGAGCGAGACGAACAAGTTGATTGAAGTCTGGCTGCACAATCCGAAGAGCAGTGGAGTCATGGGAAATCTGCCTTTCAACTATCCCGATTACACGTATTACCGCGATCACGCGAAATCGCTTGAAGGGCTTATGGCGTGTGCGGAGGCCGGCAGGGAAGCAATCTGGAATCACGCCGGCACTGGAGAGATCCTGCATGGTCAGCTTGTTTCAGGGAACGGGTTTTCGTTGCTTGGAGTCAATGCGGTGGTAGGACGGACACTCTCCGTAGACGATGACAGTGTGGATCATCCACGGCAGGTGGTGGTGCTGAGTAATTCGTTCTGGAAGCAGAAGCTCGGCGGCGACGCGGGAGCGGTGGGGAAGACGCTGATGCTGAATGGTGCTGCGTTCACGGTAGTGGGCGTAGCGCCAGAGGAATTTTCAGGAATTGTGGTGGGGATGCAACCAGACTTCTGGACGCCGATGGCGGTTCAGGAACGGTTTACCCATGATAAAGCGATGCTGAGTGATCGTGACTCGTACTCGTTGATTGTGGCTGGAAGGATGCGCCAAGGAGTCGACCGGAAGAGCGTGCAGGCAGAGATGCACTTATTGGCGCAGCAGGTGGCCCTGGCGCACCCGAAAGAGCAGGATGTGCTGGATGCGATGGAGTACCCGCTGACGCTCGTGCCCGGTCCCTACCGCGGGTACGTGGGGGCCTTTACGGGCGGGTTGCTGGCAGTTTTTGCCCTTGTGCTGTTGATTGCGTGCACGAACGCGGCGGGCCTGCTCCTGGCGCGCGCCACCGGGCGAACGCGTGAGATGGCGACACGATCGGCGCTGGGAGCCGGGCGAGCGAGGCTGGTGCGGCAGATGCTGGTGGAGAGCCTGATGCTGGCCGGGATGGCCGGCGCAGCGGGAGTGGCGGTTGCATGGGCGACATCGCGGCTGCTGATTCAACTTAAGCCCGCGTCGATTCCGCTGACACTGGCAATTCCGATGGACTGGCGTGTGGTGTTGTTCACGGCGGCGGTATCGGTGGCGACAGGTATTGTGTTCGGGCTCGCTCCAGCGCTGCGGGCTAGCGCAGTGGAGGCAGCCCGAGTGCTGAAGGAAGAGTCGCAGACCGCGGGGCGGAAGAAAACGCGGATGCGGAATGTTCTGGTGGTAGCGCAGATGGCGATGTGCGTGGTGCTCCTGGCTGGGGCGGCATTGTGCGTGCGCAGCCTGATGAATGCGAACGCGATCGATACCGGATTCGACACGCACCATATTGCGGTGGCATCGCTCGACCCGGCTAGCCTGGGATACACGCCGGCGAGGATCAATGACTTTTACGTACGCCTGAAGGAGCGGGTGGAGCGCCTGCCCGGAGTGGCCTCCGCGAGTTACGTGCAGTTTCTTCCGCTGGGAACGGCGCGTTCGGAGACATCAGTCAGCAAACAACTGGGCAAAGAACCGAGCCCAACGATGGTGAGTGTTTATCGAATGGACTCAGGTTTCCTGCGGACCATGGGGATTTCGCTGTTGCGCGGGCGCGATTTAACTGTAAAGGAAGCGCAGAGCGAAAAGCCCGGGGGTGTAGTGATCAACGAGACGCTGGCGAGAATGATGTGGCCCGGTCAAGATCCTGTAGGCAAACGGCTGGCGATGGGTGACGACAAGACGATGAGCGAAGTCGTTGGAGTGGTGAGGGACGGCAAGTACCACACGCTGGGCGAAGCTCCCGTGCCGGTTGTGTTTTGTGGCAAACTGCCCACGGCGCGGATCTTGGTGGTGCGTGCTGCGGGGGACGATCGGTTGCTGCTGGACGAGCTTCGGCGGGAGGTGCCGATGGTGGATCCTCTGATGGCCGCGACGCAGGTGCAGACGATCGAGCAGCATATGGCGTTGCCGCTGTTCCCGGCGCGAACGGTCGGATGGCTGCTGGGAGCATCGGGGCTGATGGCCGTGGTGATGACCACGATCGGCCTGTTTGGCGTGATTGCCTACATGGTGTCGCAACGAACTCATGAGATTGGAGTCCGCATGGCACTGGGGGCACGGCGCAGCGACGTGCTGAGACTTGTCATCGGCCAGGGAGTTCGGTTGACAGTTGTGGGACTTGGAATTGGATTGTGCGCGGCTCTTGGGGCTGCGCGGCTCCTGGCGCCTCTGCTCTACGGGATCGGCGCGAATGATCCCACGACCATGTCGGCGGTAGCGGTCGGGCTGGCGGCGATTGCCATGCTTGCATGTTATCTGCCAGCGCGAAGAGCTATGCAGGTGGAGCCGTCTGTGGCATTGCGATACGAGTAGCTAGCGCGCGAAGAGCTTGCGGCGCTCGGGGAGCGGGCAGATATTGAGAGACTCTGCGGGCATTGCTGAGTTTCTCTCTGATTTGGTGACCGGCTCTACAGGTATCGGAGCCAACCGCGGTCTCGATGTCGAGCCCTGTATTCCATGAACCACCGGCAAGGGACATACAGAAGCGCAACCACCAGAATCCATGTTGCGTAAATGAACGGCAGGCCATGCCCGTAACCCAGCGGCCGTTGTGCGTGGTCTGCGATGACCGATTCGTGCCAGATTGGCTGGTGAAATATCACGCATACCGAGAGAGCGACGATATGCAGCAGATAGAGATGCAGGATGTAGTAGAGAAGTGGAACTCGACCGTATACGAGCAGAATCCGATTTATAGCACCTTCTTCTTTAGTGCCATCAATAAGTCCCAGAAAGAGCAAGGCAGGTCCCAGCGTCATCAACAGATAGTCGAGAGAGGGCGGGTATTTGAGCGTGTTGAAGAAGGACACGATGGTCAAACTAAACAGCGTCTGGACGCTCCACGGTCCGGCGGATCGAACATATCCGAATGGCAGACCGGAAATGCCGTTTCCGTAAAGATTCAGCCCTCTGAGCACGAAGAACAACAGGGTCGCTACGACACCGAGAGTCAGAATCCATTTGTTTCTGTCGGATCGAAGCAGAACCTTCCCGAAAGCATAACCCGCAGCCATAACGCCGACCCACGGAATCAGCACGTACCTCACCGAGAACGCAAAGTGAGCCGTGATGGGAATCGGGCCGGGCGAATGCAGCAACGTCCAGACCCAGAAGAGCTTTCCGAAGGAAGCGGGATTAATGCGATCCAGTAAGTTGTGGGTCGCGATCATTCCCAATCCGAGGGCGGCGATCCAGCGGATGGGAAGCCAAATGATCAAAGCCATGGCAACCATGCTCCAGCCGAGTCCCCAGAGCACTCCCCCATGGACCCACGGGACAAATCCCCACGCGAAATCCACTACGGTGAGTTCCAGCAGCACCAGCCACAGACCCCGCGTGAGGAAGAACATTGAAACCTGTCGCGTCGATCTTCCGCGTTGGGTTGAAAGGAATGCGCCCGTTCCTGCCAGGAAAGCGAACACGGGAGCACAGAAGTGGGTCAGGACACGCGTGAAGAAGAGGACTCCGCTCGTGTGCGCCAGATCTTCTGGAGCACTTCTTGTGAACGTGAGGAAATCCCGCGTATGATCAAGGGCCATGATGACCATCACCAGACCACGCAACACGTCGACCGAGATTAGCCGATCTGCTTTCGTCTGAAGAAGGGGAGCTTCTGTTTCGAGTATGGCCACAGCCGACGCGTTGGTGGCATTCAGCATTCGTACTTCCTCTATGGCACGTCGATGTGACAGCCTCATCCGGATCGTATCGGCATAGAGAAGATGCGCGAGTCACGGTAATGTCACGAGATTGTCTTTTCTACCTGGCTTGAGGACGGAGCAACGCGCACTCCAGGCCCGGCGGTAGGCACCGCAATCTCCAAGAATAAAAAATGGGGTGTAAGCGCTATTTGAAGACGCTGGATTCCATTGCGCCGAAGTTGGGTGCTCTGGGAACACAGGTGTCGACGAATTTGAGGACGAGGTGGTTGTCGTCGCCGAGGCCAGATCCCGCGAGGACGTAGGGTCGGTATTTTTCCGGCGGGTCATGATTGTCGAGCCAGCCCTTGATCCATTTGTCACAGCCGAAGCGGAGGCCTTTGGGATCTTCGGTCCACCAGGCGGCGCGAACCGTGAAAGGGCGACCGCTCATCGCGATGCCGGAGATGGTGGAGTAGGAGCCGTCCTTACTCGTGGAGATTGACTTGAATTCCTTGATCTTGAAGACGAGCGAGCGGGCCTTTGCGTTCTTGTCGATGAACTTGCAGGCTTCCGCATCGCAGGTGCGATGCACGCGGTAGATGTTGATTATGACCGGGTCGGAGGAGATGTTCTTGTATTCGATGGAGATTTTGCCGGCGGACGGGGTATAGATCGTGCTCGCTCCGATGTCTGTCGCAAGCTTGTTGTGGTTCGCCTGGGTTAGCTCAGTGGCCTGGACACAATGCATCGTGCATGCCTTCGCCTGCACGGCAGTCCAGCCAATCTCGACCGGTGTGGCGGAATCGATGGTGATGATGGAGGTTTGGCTGGGCTTGAGCGCGACGCCCGATTTGATGGGAGCGTGCGTGACGGCTGCGTAGGAGACTCCGGCGCAGAGCGCGAAGGCTGTGAGAATCGAAATGCGCATAGGGGCTTGGCGCGATTCTAACGCCCGGTAGTACCAGGAAGATGAAGGACTCTCGACCACGGACCTTATTGGGCAAGAGAGCCGATGGGCAAGTCGATGACGCGGAGGTCAGTATCGCGATCTCGGGCGGTAAGGAGGATCTTGCCGGAGCCGTCTGCGACAAAGCTTGATCCGCCGTAGGTCCAGCCAGTCCAGGGACCGTGCGTCATTTCGCCGACGAGGTCAACGCCGGCCATGGGGCAATGCACCTGTGACGCACGGCGGCTGACGAGATCTTCGAGTTCTTTGGAGTGATTGGGCCACTTGTCGTTGGCGGCGGCCCAGCCGTAGGGGACGAGCATAAGGTCCGGCTTGAGGGTCTTCATCCGATCGACGAAGGCGTCGCTGAAGGTGTCGGCGCAGATCAGGACGGCGATGCGGCCGTATTCGGTTTCGACGACACCGATGTCCTGGGAGCGGCCCTGCGAGTAGGGCGGGATCATCAGCTCGGGAAGGACGTTGATCTTGCGGTGCTTCCAGAGGAGTTTGCCGGATTTGTCGACGAGGATGGCGGAGTCGTAGAGGTGGTCGCCATCTTTTTCGTCGAGGCCGATTGCGATCATGAGGCCGTACTTGCGTGCGAGAGATGCGATCCGGTTGCTGTCGTTGCCGGGGATGGGTGTGGCCATCTTGTGCGCGTCGGGGTTCTCCCAGCCGAGAATGGAGGACTCGGGGAAGACAGCGATCTGTGCGTGCTGTATGGAGGCCTGCTCTAACGCATATTCGATGCGGCGGAAGTTGCCTTCGCGGTCGCTGTCGATACCGAGGATCTGGCAGATGGCGAGGCGGACGTGCTTCGGGGGAGTCTGCTGGGCGTTGATGAAGGCCGAGGTGAGAGAAGCGGCGAAGGCGAGGCTTAGGACGATAGCTGGCTTGAACACGGGAAGACTCCTTCAACGCGATTGAATGTTCGGTATGAATTGTAAGAAACCGCGGCGTATTTCGGCGGTTCACCACGGCAGTGAGTTTGTTGGTCACCGAGTTTGAGCCTGGTTGACTGGCGTACGGCTATGATTTTCGATCATGCGACGAGTGATTGAGATGGTGCTGCTGCTTTCGGTGTCTTTCCCGATTGCCGCGCAAGCCAAGGACAGGGCAGCAGAGGAACTGGTTCGGCAGTATGTGCAGGCGCGTTCGCAGACGATGCAGGAGCGTGCGAGTTCGCGAGATGTGGAGCGGGCGTTGTCGTTCTGCGCGGAGGGTTTTGTGTATGAACATCCTTCCGCGGGCGCGAGGATCGAGGGGAAGGATAAGGTCCGAGCGGGCATGAGCGGATATCTCGGCGAAACGAAGAACGCGGCGTACATGTTGCGAATTCTCGCGAGCAATTCTCATGTTGTGGTGGCGCAGATCGATCAAGGATTTTTGGGAAAGCAGGAAGATGGAAGTTGGAAGCCGGGGAAGCGGTCGAACATCACTGTTTTCGAGATCGCGGGCGGGAAGATCGCGCGGATTCTGGATTATTGAGAAGAAGTGCAATGCAGGCGCCAGCGCGCTGTTCAGAGAATTGAATTCACTCGAAGAATAGGGGTAGTTGACGCTTGGCGTCGAAGTGCGGCCGTTGGTGAGGAATTCGGAAGGGCCGCATGACTGGAGGACGCCCTCGGAGATGGCCTTGCCCGAGGAGAGGCATGCGCTCGGCGAGCCAAGGGGAACACATCAGCCGTGGAGGGGGAGATCGGCGGTTCCGGAGCGCTTCACTCCCCTATTTTCTCGCAAACGGCGATGCGGCGCGTCTAGCTGGCCTCGGTCAGGGCGAGGTTCTGTTCCGGTTCAGCTGCGTCGGTCTCCGCCTGAACCGGCTTTGCTGCTACGGGCGGCTTGGCCTTCTCCACGGGCATATGGACATCGATGGTGCCTTGGAGAACAGCTCCTTCTTCGACGCAAAGGCGCTTGGTGGCAAGATTTCCGAGGAGCGAGCCTTCGCTGCGGATCTCGACGCGCTCGTCGCTGTGGACTTTGCCGCAGACGTCGCCCATGATGACGACCTCGCGGGCATCGATGTCGGCCTTTACCGTGCCTTCTTTGCCGATGGTGACGCGGTGTGCCTGCGCGGTGATGGAGCCTTCAACGGATCCATAGATATAGATAGGATCGGATGCGGCGATTTCACCCTTGATTCGAATTGAGTTACCGATCATTGTGTATTGGTTCTGGGTTGAGGAGGAGGCGGGTGTGGCGTTCGGGATATCGCTGAAGCTGGACATATAGATGGATCCTTTCGTCTGGTCGGAGCGTCGGGCTGCATCAATTTAGGCTGGATCAATCGCAGTGCTGTTCTGTCGATATGCGGGCCGGTCGCGCCGGTCTTTGAGCCAGGCCGAGGATTCCAAACAAGTCCAAGGGATTCCCGATTGTAGCCACAGATTGTGCCTACCGGACGATTACGGGAGTGTCGAAGGTAATAGGACGTTCGCCGGTTCGCGAGCTTTTCCCCTTCGATCGGGCCCCAAACCAGGAAAACCGTTCGAGCTTAGCTCCCAGAGAACCTGGACAATCGTCAAGGCGTCCAAGTTGGTGGTACTATCGTTGGCACAGTGCGCCTTGCCAGGTGCTCGTGCTCCAAGGCGCGTATTCTTCAACAAGTTCGCCCAACAGATTAAGAGGGAGCGGACATGAAAAACGATCTTCTCTTCAAGGCAGTGACCTTCAAGGCAACGGCCCGCAAGGCATTGACCTTCGCAGCAGCGTTTCTGCTGGCCTCTGCGATCTACGCACAATCGGATGAATCGAATCCAGGCCCAGCGACTCCCGGCGCCTCCAAGGTGCGTATCGTCCGGCTCAGCCAGGTAAAAGGTGTGGTCCAGATCGACCGCAACATCGACCGGGGCTTTGAGAACGCGATTGCCAACCTGCCGGTGGTAGAGCACAGCAAGATTCGGACCGGTGTCGGCATCGCCGAGGTTGAATTTGAAGACAACAGCTCGATGCGGATTGCCCCCAACTCGCTGGTTGAGTTTCCCAGGCTGGAGCGGGCGGCCTCGGGTGCAACGGCTTCCACTGTGCATATCGTGCAGGGAACCGCCTATGTGAGTCTCGTAAAACAACAGGACAAGAAAGCGCCGGTGAACGCGTTTGAACTCATGTTCGGGTCGCGGACGCTGAATCTGGATCCAGCTACGCACGTGAGGCTTGAGGTGGTTGAATCGCAGGCCAAGCTTGCGGTGTTTGAAGGATCGATTCGCACGGATGGAGAGAATGGTGGCGTAAGCGTCCCGAAGAAGAAGATGGCGACATTCTCGATCTTCGATAAGGATGAGCCGACGGTTGCGAAGGACATTGCCCTGAACGTGTTCGACAACTGGGACCACCAGGAAGCGTCGTATCACGCGAACGTTGCTTCACTGAGCCGATTCAATTCGCCTTATGCGTATGGACTGAGCGACATGTCCTATTACGGCGCGTTCACGAACGTGTCGGGTTGCGGGTCGGTGTGGCGGCCCTACTTCGCAACAGCGTCGTGGAATCCATACGGGAACGGGACGTGGGCTTGGTACGGCGGAGCGGGCTACTCGTTTGTATCGCCGTATCCGTGGGCGTGGACTCCTTATCACTCGGGCTCGTGGATGAATTGTGGCGATGCCGGTTGGGGCTGGATGCCGGGCGGGAATTGGTACGGAGTGAATAACGCGGTGGCAACGTCGATGCCCGGTGGCGGTTCGGGCACGACTGGCCTACCGAGGGGGCCTGTCAGGGCTCCGCATGTGCCGGTTCACCCGCCAAGTCCGAAAGACCCGACGATGATTGCTGTGAGTTCGAAGCCGGTTCCGACATCGGGTATTTCTGCCGCGTCGAGATCGTTCGTATTTCAGAAGGACTCAGCAGGTATGGGTGTACCGCGCGACGGTCTGGGCAGACTGGACAAGTTTTCGCATGAAACCGTGACGCGGGGCATGGCGCAAACCCAGATCTATGCAACGGCACCGCAGGCGGGACATGCGAATGGTTTTGGCTCCGGATCTGGATCTGGATCTGGATCTAGTGCAGCGTTGTCAGGGTCGATTCACCGCGGATCGGCGCCGCCACCTTCTTACTCCTCCGGCTCCATGGGGTCATGGTCGGGCGGGGGCGTGAACTCGGGAGGCGGCGGTGGAGGAGCGAGCATGGGCTCGAGTGTCGGAAGGTCTGGCGGCGGAGCGCCCGTCAGCACGCCAGTGGCGTCGGCACCTGTTGCCGTTCACAGATAACCCAAGCTGTTCAGCAAAATCGCTATGCGCGTCCTAAGGGACGCGCATAGTTGTTTCTGAGCTCTGACATCCAGCCAAACAGCCGCATGCCCGGAAGAAATTGACCAGCGCACTGACCGGGGCGCTGCAATCGGCGAAAATATGTATCGATGGTGAAATGCGCATTGGGGTCGGTGTGGAAAGTTGTTCGACGGCGCCGATTTCAGGTCCTTGCTCTCGCTGCCCTGCTGGTATCTTCCGCGGCGGGAGCGCAATTGTTCAAGCACCACCCCAAAGATAAAAGTGGCAAGCCTGCCGAGGTGCGGAAGGTGCAGTTTCCTGCATCGCAGGCACCTGCGTTCAGCATTCCCGTCGAGCCGCTCGGCTTCTTTGCGCCAGGGGTCATTTACCAGGGACAGCGGGATAGCCTGGTTTCGCTCGATTTCGTTGATGAAGACCATCTGCTCTTCACGTTCCATGCGCCAGGCCTGATCCGGCGGCAGGGGAACCCTGTAGCGAGTAACGAGCGCCAGATTCGAGCCGTTGTGCTGGCCCTGCCCGGTGGAGCAGTTGCTTCTGAAGCACTCTGGTCGGTTCACGATCGCGATCGCTACTTATGGATGCTGAATGACGGGCATTTCCTCTTGCGTGATCTTGGCGATCTGAAGATTGGTGATGCTTCGCTGGAATTGTCGCCGCTGTTTCATTTCAAAGGTCCGTTGTTGTGGGTGGAAGTGAACCCGGCGCAGGATTTGCTCGTTACTGATTCGCGGGAACCTGCGGATGCGAAATCAAATCCGGGTGACGTGCCTAGCCCACCGACGGCCGCGGGCCAGATGACGGTCGATGGAGATTCGCCGAGCATGTCCGGTAAGGGCAGGGAGATTTCGGACGTGGTATTGCGCATTCTACGGCGGCAAACCGGACAGGTGATGCTGATGAGCCGCACGCGCAAGACAGTTCACTTGCCTATTAATTCGGATGGCTGGGTGGAAACTTTGCGAGGCAAGGGACACGAGTGGATTCTCAACCTGAATTATTTTCGAGGCGGCAGCCGGATCATCGGGAAGATCGATTCGATGTGCGCGCCGTCGGTGGAGTTCGTGTCGAATCCTGAGGTGCTGGTGACGACCTGCAATCCGGATGAGAGCCGATGGATGGCTGCGATGTCCACGGATGGGAAACGGCTGTGGAATGTTTCGAAGCCGGGGACGCAGATCTGGCCACGGCTGATCATGGCGCCCAATGGACTACGGTTTGCACGCGAGACGCTGCTGGCGACGCATACTGTGAATACCATGTCGCCGCTCAGCTTCGATGACGTGAAAACGCAGTGGGTGGAAGTGTATGACGCATCGTCGGGGAAGATGGAGCTGACTGCGCCAGCGAGCCCGATTCTGGATGGCGGCGGCAACGTGGCGATCTCACCATCGGCGCGACGGGTAGCCATTCTTGATGGGGGAGCCATTAGAGTATACGAACTTTCGGCGCCAGCAACGAGTCCCGTTTCCGCGCACTAAAGGGCGGGTATTCAGAGGTCAGCAGTGAAGTGTAAACTTGCCAGCGGAGGTTCTATTGGCCACGGCTGTTGTGCGATATACGGCTGCGGCGGTCACCGACCGCGGGCGTAAGCGTCCGTCAAATGAGGACGCCTTTGGGTTTTCCGTTGAGGCCGGTGTGTACGTGGTTTGCGACGGCATGGGTGGCGCGGCCGCTGGAGAGATTGCCAGCAGTCTGGCCGTGGACGAAGTCCTCCGGCTGTTGAAGACCCGCATGCAAGAAAAAGAAGCGGAGCTTCCAGCAGCGGCAGAGAGCGCAGTGACGGCCGCAAACGAGGCAATTTTCTCGCGCGCGCAGCGGAATCAGCGGCTCAATGGGATGGGCACCACGCTGGTGGTGATGACGACCCAGGAGCAGCATGTGTGGATTCTCAACATTGGCGATAGCCGCTGTTATCTCATGCGCAGGGGAAAACTGGAGCAGCTCACTCAGGATCATTCGCTGGTTGAAGAGCAGGTAAGGCTCGGACGGATGACGCCGCGTGAAGCGCTGCTTTCACCGCTCAAAAATGTCATCACCCGCGCACTTGGAACGCAGCCGCAGGTGAGGCCGGACGTTTTCAAACTCGAGGCGGAGCCAGGCGACATCTTTCTGCTTTGCTCCGACGGACTAACTCGTGAGTTGCCGGATGGCACGATCGAGGCTTTGCTGAATTGCGACCTGCCGCTCGATGCAATGGCGGCGCGACTGGTTGAGGCGGCAAAGAAGGCCGGTGGACACGACAACATCACCAGCATGTTGGTGCGCGCAGAGGCTTAGCAACCGAACCGAGCCGACGGTGTCAGGCTTGCGTCGCCCCTCCCGGATATTCAGGGACCAGAAAATCGTTTTTTGCTATCAATTTGGCCTTCTTCGCTCTGCTCGACGCGGCTGGAAGAAGCGTAAGGTACTTACTTTTGCAGCAGCAGTAATGGACTGCTATTACTGTTTCGCTGAAGTCCGCAGTTTCTTCGGTGGTAGAGATAAGCTACTCAAATTGCATAGTTTGCAGCATTGTTCGTGCCGCTTTCGAGGAATACCTTTCGTTCAGATGCGGTTCGTGATCACGGAGAGACGACAATGCAGATCCTAGAGCAAACGACCGAAATAATGGAAGCCAGAACGGGGTACAAACCGTCCCGGACTTCGACTGAAGCCAACTTAACTTTTCCCAGTGAAGCTAACTCAAATCTCGCGCCCGAAGAGCACTCGAACTTTCAAGCTCCACGACTGTTCGAATACAACGTGCGAACAACCCTGGCAGAGCGATTTCCCCTGTTGACCTGCTTTGCGATTTCCCTCGGTCTTCTCGCCTCTGCTTTGATCACCGAGGTCGAGTGCCTCAAGGGATCAGGATATTTCTGGCGGTGATACTGCTATCTGCTTGCGCATGGATTTCAAATCATGCGCAAGCAAAGTACCTCTGATTCGGAAAATCCAGAGTGCGGGTAGATTGAAGTAAAGACAGCGCATGAGGCGGCACTGTGCTGGTTGCGCATCAAAGGTTGCGAGATAACTGCAGGCATGTCCTGCCTCGCACTTTTCCTTTGTCTGAATGTTTTACAGACGCCGCGCGAAACGTGCGTGTCAGAAACCCGTAAAAACCCTTGTTACTGCTAATCGACTTCGCCGGGCAGTGCAACCTAAAAACACCTATGTACCTCTAAGAGACCGAGTCCGTAAGCCTTCTCGAACGAGGCAGATTGAAGTTGGAGTGATAGTTCACCGCCTCCAGCACGTCTCGCAAGCTCGCAAGTCAAAACCAAGCTCGACAAATTCAGGGGTACTGGAACCCAGATCATGATCGAAGCATTCGTGCTTTGGAACGAACCCAACAATTTATCGCATTGGAATTTTCATCTCGATCCGGATTGGAAGCGGTTCAGCGAGATGGTGAAGTTGGCCTCCACTGCGATTCGTAAAGTAAATCCGGATCTTCCGATTGTGCTCGGCGGGGTCTCGGCGTGCGATTGCGATTTTCTGCGATTGATGACGTCATACGGGGTCATGGATCACGTCGATGCAGTGGGCGTCCATGGATTTCCACTGGATTGGAATCACTGGCAGATCGATGAGTGGCCTGACCGCATTTGCGAAGCGGCGCTGGTTAGCGGAAGACCGGTGTGGGTTACGGAGGTCGGCGCGTCATCGTTCGGCGCTGAAGAAATACAAGTGTTCGGACTGGAGCGAACGCTGCAGCTGATTCGCGGCCTAGCGGACCGAATTCACTGGTACAGCCTCTATGATCTGCCTCCGACGTGGCCCGCGGAAACCAGACACAAAGAGGCGGAAGGCTCTTCGTACTACCGGCACTACTATCTGGGGTTGATCAAGGCTGACGGGAAACCGAAACTCGCAATGGATCATTTCCCGAACGATGGGACGGCAGGACTTTGCCAGTGGTTCCACTTCGAGGATCACCGGCTAGATGATTCCGTTGCATGGATGAGGGATCATGGCGTCCGCTATCTGCGCACCGGCCTGAGCTGGGCAGATTCGTATCGGCCGAAAGCTGTGGAGTGGTTCGATCGGCAAATGGAAGCCCTGGAGCCGTTCAACGTGGCCCTCACGCTTTGCTTCACCCCGGCGCACCTGGGAGTGGAGGAGCATCATACGAGCCCTCCCCGCGATCTGAACCAGTTCGCTGAGTTCGCCGCGTGGGCAGCGGAACGCTACACGAACAGGTCAAACGTTGAAGCTCAACCTGGCGCAAAGGAAGTGACGATTTCATGAGCAAGCAGATATTGATTACCGGGGGCGCGGGATTTGTTGGTTCTCACCTGGCCGATGGTCTGCTGAAGGCCGGTCATTCTGTGCGGGTGTTGGATTGCCTGACGCCCCAGGTACACGGGAATAGAGTTCCAGATTACCTCTCCCGCGATGTGGAACTGGTGATCGGGGATGTGCGCGACCGCGAAACGGTTCGCCGGGCACTTGCGAATGTCGATGTGATATATCACTTTGCGGCGGCAGTCGGGGTTGGCCAGTCGATGTACGAGATCGGCCGCTACATGAGTGTGAATACGCAGGGCACGGCGGAGTTGCTGCAGGCAATGCTTGATCTGCGGCACACACCGGACAAGCTCGTAGTTGCTTCGTCGATGTCGATCTACGGCGAAGGTAGCTACATCTGCGCGGAATGCGGAGCGAATGCCACTCCGGCAGTGCGCACAAACGCTCAGCTCCGCGCAGGCCAATGGGAGATGCACTGCGATCTCTGTGGTGGAACGTTGAAGCCGGTGCCCACCAATGAGGAAAAGCCGGGCGCACTGAAATCGGTTTACGCCCTATCGAAGCGCGACCAGGAAGAGCTGTGCCTGATTTACGGAAGGACGTATGGGATTCCGGTGACGGCGCTGCGTTTCTTTAATATCTACGGGGCGCGCCAGGCGCTCTCGAACCCGTACACGGGAGTGGCGGCGATCTTCGCTTCACGGCTAATCAACGGACAATCCCCAATGGTTTTCGAAGATGGGCAGCAGATGCGCGATTTTGTGAGTGTCTATGACATCGTGCGCGCAAACATACTTGCGATGGAAAGCGGGCCTTCAGACGGCGAGGTGATCAACATCGGACACGGGAAGCCGATCACGATTTTGCAGGTGGCGCAGATTCTGGCGAGGTCCCTTGGGGTGAAGATCTGCCCCGTGATATCGCAGAAGTACAGGGCAGGCGATGTGCGGCATTGTTACGCCGATCTGACAAAGGCACGCAATCTGCTCGGATACGAACCGTGCGTGACGCACGATGAGGGATTCAAAGAGCTGGCTGAGTGGCTGGTCGAACAAGATGCGGAAGATAGGGCTGAAACGATGATTCGTGAATTGACCGCGTATGGGCTGACAGCGTGAACGAGTGCGAGGTGCCGAGAAGCGCACTACAGATATCTTAAGGGGAGTTGGCTAATGAAAGGAACCAGAGCGCGTACGGTACTCATAACAGGAGGCGCAGGATTTATCGGATCGAATCTCGCGGAGCGGCTTCTTGGAGCACCCGGGACGCACGTGAGGATCTTCGATAATCTCTCTCGCGCCGGCGTAGCGCGCAACATCGCATGGTTGAAGAGCAAGGCGCATGGAAACCTCGAGGTTGTTGAAGGAGACGTGCGGAATGTGGAAGCAGTACGGAAGGCTGTTGAGGGTGCAACAGAGGTCTATCATTTCGCTGCGCAGGTTGCTGTGACCAGATCGGTAGACGATCCCGTGCTGGACTTCCAGATAAACGCGATGGGAACCTTCAATGTGCTGGAGGCCGCGCGAAAGTCGAGCCTCAGGCCGTTTTTGCTCTACACCTCGACGAATAAAGTTTATGGCGCACTGGAGTCTGTGCCTGTAGTTGCGAAGGGTACACGCTATCAACCCATGGATCCATTGTTTCGCGGAGTAACCGAGTACCAGTCCCTCGACTTCCATTCGCCCTATGGCTGCTCCAAGGGTACGGCCGACCAGTACGTGCGCGACTATGCGCGTATATATGACCTTCCTGCCGTGGTGTTTCGCATGTCCTGTATTGCCGGGCCGCGGCAGTTCGGAAATGAAGACCAGGGCTGGGTTGCGCACTTTCTTTATTCCGCACTCATGGGCCAGCGCATCACGATCTACGGAGATGGGCTCCAGGTGCGCGACGTTCTGCATGTGCACGATCTTATCGATGCCATGGTCAATGTTCGTGAGCAGAGCGCAAGCACTCGCGGCCATATATTCAATGTGGGCGGCGGCCCTCAGCGTTCATTTTCAGTGATGGAGATGCTGCACGCGATCGAGGAAGCGACGGGCGAGGCGGTTCGCCTGCAGCATCGCGAAGTGCGTCCGGGCGATCAGCCGCTCTACATTTCCGACACTTCGAAACTCGAACTGCTTGCCGGCTGGAAGCCGCGCCGAGAGCTCAAAACGATTCTGGCAGATATTCGTGAGTTCTGGAGAGAGGCTCACCAGAAAGATAAGCCGCGTCAGCTCGTGGGCGTGTGCAGTGCTGCGTTGGGAGAAGTGGCATGAAGTATGCACTGATCAATCCGAGATGGAGCTTTGAAGGATCGACCTACTTCGGATGCCCCGAGCCGCACTATCCACTGGAACTTCTGTACGCGCAGCAGACTTTGCGCAAGGCGGGACACGAAGTTGTACTGATCGATGCGTTCATGGAGTCGCTGAACCCGGACCAGGTTCGACAGAGGCTTGCCCGATTCGATGAAGACTTCCTTGTCGTGCCGACAGCGCCTTCTTATCTTTTCTGGAGGTGCCCGCAGCCGGAGCTTCGAGTGCCGCGGCAGTGGTTCGCAGCGCTCGAGCGGAGATCGACCAAGGTGGTGATCGGACCACATGGATCGGCAACACCGAAGGCCACGCTCGCGAAGACTGGTGCTGATGTAGTGCTGCGCGGCGAGCCGGATCAGACGCTGCCGATGCTGGCTCATGCGCCATGGGAGACGATTGACGGCTGCTGCTGGCGCGATGCGAGTGGAACCATCCACATGGGGCAAGGTCTCGGGGTGACCGAAATGCAGGCGATGGGGTCCCTGGACTACTCGGATTATCCGGTGGAACGGCACGGCCACAAGCATCACATCTTTCCGGGAAATGGGGCAGATCAACTGCGGTGCGGGGCGGAGATGGAATTTGCGCGTGGATGCCCGTACTCGTGCACGTTCTGCAACAAAACGCTCTTCCGGAACAAATTCCGCGAGCGCGAACTCGGCGCGGTGATCGAAGAGATGGACCAGCTCATCGCGCGCGGAGTGGATTACATCTACTTCATCGACGAGATCTTTGGGGTGGGTAGAAATGTGCGCACTCTGCTGGAAGAGATTGCGAAGCGGCCAGTTTCGATCGGGTTTCAGTCTCGCATCGATTTGTGGAACGAAGAGACACTCGATCTGCTGGGACGCGCGCATTGTGTTTCATTCGAGTGCGGTGTCGAGTCCGTAACCGAAGAGGGCCGCGACGAGCTGAACAAAAACTGCAAGCTGACCACGGATCGGATCGGGGACCTGCTGATCCATGCGCGCACGCGAATCCCGTGGGTGCAGGCGAACTTGATCAAAACCGAGAAGGATGATACGGAACTCGTGCGGCAGTGGCAGTCGAAGCTCAAGTCGCAGGGAGTGTGGGTGAGTGAGCCGGTGCCGATGTTCCCGTACCCAGGCAGTCCGCTCTACGTGGAGACATTTGGCGCGGCGCCGGACGAGTCGGCATGGGAGCGCGCGCACGCGTTCTATCTGCAACATTTCGCGGATAAAGGGTACAGCGACATCCAGGATCAGTCGCCTGTGTCCCTGGAGGAACTTGAGCACGAGGCAAGACCATGCGCGTCCTGATGACGACGGACACAGTGGGGGGTGTCTGGACGTTTACGAAAGAGCTTGCAAGCGGACTCCTCAAGAATGGGTGTGCAATAGGGCTCATCAGCCTCGGACGCAAGCCGTCAGCAACACAGCGAGCATGGGCGAATGCGCAGAATGCGCGCTGGGGAACTAAGTTCCGTTATGAGGGGCTGGATACGCCTCTCGAGTGGATGGCGGACAACGGCCGTGCATTGTCAGAGGCTACGCCGATCCTTGAGCGAATTGCCGAGGAGTTTGACGCGGTGCTGCTGCTGAGCAGCCAGTATTGCTTCGGGGCACTGGAGTGCGACATCCCTCGCGTAGTGGTGGCGCACAGTGATGTGCTGAGCTGGGCAGAGGCGTGCCGGCCGGCTGGGCTGGAGAAATCAGATTGGCTGGACAGGTATCGCGAACTCGTCCAGCAAGGGCTCGATCGCGCGGATGCCTTAGTGGCGCCGACAAGCTGGATGTTGGGTGCGCTCGGAAGAAACTTCAGGCTGCCTCACGATAAGAGGGTAATTGCGAATGGGCGCACGTTGAGAGCGGCGAATGGAGGCGCGGCAATGAAGATGCAGGCTGTGTCAGCAGGGCGCATGTGGGATGAGGCGAAGAATCTGAAGATGCTGGAGAAGGCGGACTCGCCGATCCCGCTGCTGATTGCGGGCGAGGCGGAGTTTGAGGCTGCAAGCCTGGCGATGGACGGCGCCGACATCCGGGTTCTTGGTGCACTTGATGAGAGCGAAGTGCTCAGGATATTTGGCGAGAGCGCGATCTACATCTGCGCGTCGCGCTACGAGCCGTTTGGGCTGGCTCCGCTGGAAGCGGCATTGTGTGGGTGTGCAGTGCTGGCCAACGACATACCGTCGCTGCGGGAGGTGTGGAAGGATGCGGCAATGTACTTCTCCGGTCCCGAGTCGTTGTCAAGCTGGCTTTGGCGGCTGAGCGACCATCCATGGCTGCTCGGCGAAGCGCGCGCGATTGCCGGAAGGCGCGCACGTGAGTACACGGCGGAGCGCATGACCGAGGGCTATCTGTGCTTGTTCAGGTCGATGCTGAAGGAACCTCTGGTCGCAGGCCATGTCGCGTAGATTCCGAATCACCTATTTCGCGCATGCCGTTCGTTCCGACTGGAACAATGGGAACGCGCATTTTCTGCGCGGATTGCTGAGAAGCCTCAAGCATTGCGGGCACGAGATGGAGATCTTCGAGCCGGAAGACGGCTGGTCCGTCGAGAACCTTCGCCACGAAGAGAAAGGCGAAACATCGTTTCAGCAATTTTCTGCGCTTTATCCCGATCTGCACGTGAATACGTACCGTGCGGAAGATTTAAGTGGATTGGGTGCGGCGGCACACTGGCGTGAAACTCTGCGCGGAGCGGAGATCGTGATCATGCACGAGTGGAATCCGCCGCAGCTGGCGCACTTATTGCTTGAACTTCGGAATGAAGCTGGATTCCGGCTGCTGTTCCACGACACACACCATCGTGCATCCTCATCGCCTGGGCAGATCCGATTGTTTGGGACGGACAAGTTCGATGGGGTGCTGGCGTTCGGTGAAGCGCTTCGGACGATATACCGCGAGCGGTTCAACATTCAGCATGTGTGGACGCTGCATGAGGCTGCGGATACAACGGTGTTCCGGCGGCTGTCGGATGGAGAGAAGAAGCAGGACGTTGTGTGGATCGGCAACTGGGGTGACGACGAGCGTTCGACGGAGATCTGCCAGTTCCTGCTGCGTCCAGCAGGCGAGCTTCGACAGCGCCGATTCGCGATTTACGGGGTACGATATCCCGTCACTGCGCTAAGTTCGCTCGAGACCGCCGGAGTTGAGTACCGAGGCTATCTACCTAATCTAGTTTGTCCAGCAACATACGCGGCTTCGCGGCTGACGATGCATATCCCTCGGCAGCAGTATTTGAACGCGATGGCGGGGATTCCGACGATTCGTGTTTTTGAGGCATTGGCGTGCGGGATTCCATTGATCTCGGCTCCCTGGCCGGATACGGAGATGCTATTCCGCGAAGGCGATTTCTGCTATGTGCGGAATACCAGGGAATCCATCGCAGCAATCGAACACCTGCTGAGTGATGAGAAAGCTGCGGCGGAGCAATCGATGCGAGGCCTGGAGACGGTGCTTGCGCGACACACGTGCATGCATCGCGCGCAGGAACTAACGGCAATTTGTGAGGAAGTGATTCGATGAAAATGTTTGTCTTCGGCTCGAGCATCGTTTCCTCGTACTGGAATGGCGCTGCGACGTACTATCGCGGGCTCTATAAGCACCTGGCAAAGCTGGGGCACGAGATTACGTTTGCGGCGCCGGATGCCTACGGGCGCCAGGAGCATCGTGATGCAGAGGATGTTTCCTATGTGCAGTCGCTGGTGTACCGGCCGGGAGCAGACGTGGATGCGATGCTCCAGAGGGCAGCCATTGCGGACGTCGTGATCAAGCACAGCGGGCTTGGGGCTGATGATGAACTACTGGAGCAACGCGTGCTGGAGTGCTCGTCGCACTCGATTGTCTGTTTCTGGGACGTGGATGCCCCGGCGACCATTGCCCGCATGCAAAACAATCCCGACGATCCGATGAGAAGCGCAGTCTCGCGGTATGACGCCATTCTCACGTACGGAGGAGGGCCGGGAATTCGCGACGTGTACATTGAGCTCGGCGCGCGTGCCTACTACAGCATCTACAACGGGCTTGATGCGGATACCCACCATCCTGTGCCCGCAGAACCGGAGCTGAAGTGCGATGTCGCGTTCATCGGCAATCGATTGCCGGACCGCGAACAGCGAGTTGAGAATTTATTTCTCAAAGCCGCGGAACTCGCTCCGGACAAAGTGTTCCTGCTGGGTGGCGAAGGCTGGGGCGACAAGCCGATGCCGGAGAACGTGCGATGGATTGGTCACGTCCCGACTCACCGGCACAACGCGGTGAATTGCTCGGCGGGCATGGTGATGAACATCAATCGTTCGTCGATGGCGGCGTATGGATACGCTCCGCCGACTCGCGTCTTCGAGGTTGCCGGCGCGGGTGCTTGCATGATGTGCGATGAATGGCCGGGAATTGAAGATTTCTTCGAGCCGGGTAAGGAGATCCTTGTGATCGACAGCGCGAAGGAGGTTGTTGCTGCGCTTGCGCTGCATGATGGGTCGAGCAGGAGGCAGATCGGGCTGGCGTTTCACGCGCGCGCCCTTCGCGATCACGCCTATGCGCAGCGCGCTAAGGATGCGGAGCAAGCGTTTCGCGAGTGCCTGCAACGGAAGAAGACGGCGATGGTACAGAGTGCAGCCGGTATCAAGGCGATGACTGGAGAAGTGGCATGAAGATCGTCATCTACGGGCTCGCGATCACGTCGTCGTGGGGAAACGGTCATGCGACTACGTACCGATCGCTCTGCAAGGCACTGGCACGTCGAGGGCATGAGGTCCACTTCGTAGAAAAGAACCTGGAGTGGTTTCGCGAAAATCGCGACATGCTGCAGCCGGAGTTTTGCAAGGTGCACCTATATGCGGATTGGGCAGAAAGCGGGCGGAGCCTGATCCGGCTGAGCAAGGATGCGGACGCAATCATAGTGGGATCGTACTTTCCCGATGCGATTGCTGCGACGGAGGCGCTTCTGCAAGCCGGTTTCGGCCCGATGATCTTTTACGACATCGACACTCCGATTACGATCGCGAAGCTGCGAATGGATGGGCGCGCAGAGTACCTCGATTCGGCCCAGATTCCACAGTTCGCCGCGTATCTGAGCTTCACTGGCGGGCCGCTGTTGCGGGAGATCGAAGAGAGATTCGGGGCGCTGAGTGCGGTGCCGTTTTACTGCTCGGTAGATGCGGAGTTGTACAGGCCCAGGGCAGTTGAGCGGGAGTTTGAATGTGCGCTGAGCTATCTCGGCACGTATGCCAAGGACCGCCAGCCGAAGCTGATGAAATTCTTGAACGGGACTGCGGAGTTGTTGCCGGAATCGCGATTCATTGTGGCAGGCGCGCAGTATCCCAAAGAGACGCCGTGGTCGAAGAACGTGGAGCGGATCGTTCATCTGTCTCCACCGGATCACCCGTCTTTCTATTGCTCGTCGAAGTTCACATTGAATCTAACGCGCGATGAGATGGTTGCGACGGGGTACTCTCCATCGGTGCGCCTGTTTGAAGCGTCGGCGTGCGGTGCTGCAATCATGTCGGATTACTGGAAAGGGCTTGAACATTTTCTTACTCCAAACGAAGAAGTGCTGGTGCCGAAGGATGCCTACGAGGTAGCGCAGATCATTCGCATGATTCCCTATACAGAGAGAACGCGTCTGGGCTTGAATGCGCGAGAACGAGTTCTGTCAGAACACACCGCGGCGCATCGTGCCATTCAGTTCGAGCAGATTGTGAGCTGCTGTAGCGGAGGGTCTGCCCGAACTACGGAAGCAACTCGGAAAGAGACGAGAGACACAGGTCCGGGTGTTCCGCAAAAAGCTGTTCGCGCGAGTGTATGCCCGTAGCCACGGCGATGACACTGATGCCGTGATGGCGGGCGGCACGAATGTCAGCGGGAGTGTCACCGATCGCGCAGATGACTGAATCCGGGCCGGCAATGTCGCGAGCCCTCTCGAGAGCGCGGCTGTAGACATCGGCGCGGTACTCCAGACCATCACTGAAGGCCTGAAAGTCGAAGAAATCCAAGAGACCGCAGGATTGGAGCTTGATAGTACCGATAGAAGCGAGATTTCCGGTGGCAACGCCGAGAACGGCTTTGCGGCTTCGTAGATGCTGCAGGACTTCTTTGGTGGCGGGCAGACTGTCCGTCTGAACCTGGTGCCGGTTCGTTTCGACATAGGAGCACATCGAAGCGCAAGCCTCGAGGATGCGGGGCCGCCAGTCAGCTTCGGGGATACCGGCGAGAAGGAGTGCATCGCGGAGGATGCCAATATCGGTATTGCCGTGAGCGGTGACGCCATCGAGGTTGAGTTCGCGACCAGAGAGCGTCCTCAGCGCGTTTCGAAACGCGAAGAAGTGGACTGCGTCCTTGCAGTTGAGCAAAGTGCCATCAACGTCGAAAAGGTAAGCGTCGAACCCGTCCCAGGCACGGGGCAGACTTCCGCGAGGAGCTAGGCGATCATCTGCGGGCGGCTGCAAAGTTGAGTCCATATGTGCAATTCCTGTCGAACATCTGTGACCAGGTTGGACCAGTCTCCGGGGTGGTGCTGTCGGAACAGACGCAACGATGGGTACCAGGGGCTGGTGGTGCCGCACGCCATCCATCGCCAGTCTGCCGCGTGCTGGAGCAGCACCCACGCGGGGATCCCCATGGCGCCAGCGAGATGGGCTGCAAGAGTGTCGACGGTGATGACGAGGTCAAGTTGCGAAATGATGCAGGCAAGGTTCAAGATGCCATCGCCGAGGTCGGCCGAATCGCGCAGAGGCGGAGAAGGCGGCAATTGGTTCCAGTCTGATTGGGCTGAGCCACCCTGGAGGCTCCAGAATTCGCAGGGAAGCTCGTTGAGTAGTTCGGAGAAGACCGGGAAGGGAATGGAACGAGTCTGATTCCATTCTCCGGCTGCCCACACAACGCCAACCCGCGGATGGTTTCGGCCCAGCTTGCGGTTGATGCAGTTGAGCCGGGCCTGAGGCGGATGCAAGTATTGCTGGGCGAGGGGAAGATCGCGCACCTCGGTTCGGAAAATGTAGGGTAGCTCCATGATCTCGATATGCGTATCCCAGTAAACCGGATTCACCGGGGCGAGACGCCCCCAGGTGACGACGTTGTCGACCCCTTCGATGTGGGGGGCGAGTTCATACAGCGAAGGGGGCACCTCGTATGTCACATCGGCTGCGAGGCTGCGCAGGCGCGGCGCATAGCGAAGGCACTGAATGGCATCGCCATAGCCATGCAGACAACGCACAATGATGTGGCGATCCTTCAGGCTCTCGCCCGTCCACATGCGATGTGGATCGGGACCGCCGCGAAGGCGGATTGCGTCAGACTCGCGCCACGCGGATGCGAAGTCGCCAGCGAACATGTTCGCCATCCAGCGGCCGGCTGCGCAGCGATCGGGGTCGGCTCCGCAGGCTTCAGCGAACTGGAAGATCTGCAATGAGCCGGGGTCACGGCGATTCAACAAATCTTCCGCTTGTTCAAGGTGCAGCCTGCTGCGTGTCGATGGGTTCATGGGTTGCTCCTGCCGGGCGCGGGATAGAGAGGCTGCTGATCTTTCGTTCAGCGTGAGGCGGTGTCGATTGCATTGGGTTGGATTTCTTCCTCGACGGAAGCCGGTTGCGAATGGCTGGATGACAACCCTCCTTCTTCGAGAAGACGAATCGCGGATCGATAGCCGTGCAATGTACCCACATCGACATAGCCTTGTCCTGCGCGCACAGCCCCGGCTCGACCGCCCGTGGCGAGCCACGCATTGATGAGGGTTCCGAAGTATTCGTCGCCTCGCTCGGGCGTGCGCCATAGGTCATGGAGGGCGTGAAAGACGTGACCCGGCATTTTGAACGCGCCCCAGATCCAATTGGTCCTGGCGTTGTTCTGTTTGACCTGGATTTCCAGAACGTTGTCGTCATTGTCTGTGAGCACCGCGTCGAAGAACTGCGGCGTTTCGACGGGGAAGAGCAGGAATGAGAGCGCGTCGTCGGGCAGTTGTTGCAAGGCATCTTCAGGGAACCAGACGGTGTCGGGCAGTCCGATGATGACGGACTCGTCGGCGGTCACGAAAGGACGTGCGCGAAATACCGCATCGCAGAGGCCGCCCGGTTGAGGTTGAACGGCGTACATGATGTCGGCACCCCACAGCCGCGAGCCATAGTAGTGGAGGATGTCTCCTTTCCCTGGCGAGATGATGAAGCAGAGCTTGTCGGCGCCGCCTCGGATCATGCGCTCGACAAGGTACTCGCTCACCGCGCGCGGGCGTTCACAGCCGTCGTCGATGCGGCTTCCTATTGGAAGCAGTTCCTTTGAAAAAGCCAGCGGCTGGATGCGATTGCCTGCGCCTGCCGCGGGAATAATTCCCCACATAGGTTCCTCGAAGATGATGCGAGTATGGGTCTACATCGATTCGCTTGCAGTTTGCATGCGATCGCTTACCTGATCGCAAATGCCTTCCAATTCCATGACGCGCCGATCGGCTGTATGGTTGGCTAACGTTCGCTCGCGAGCCGCTTTGGCGATGCGGCGAAGATCATTCTGTGGCAAAGACAGGGCTTCGATCACCTCTTCTGACGAGTCGACACGCAGAATCTCCTCTCCGGGAGAGAAAAACATATCGAGGCCATCCCATCCATCGCTCAGGATGGGAACGCCGCACGCGGCAGCCTCGAAGAGCCTTCCCGATGGGCAGTATCCGTATTGGGCCATGACGCCGCGCGTGATGTTGAGCGTGGCGCGGGAGGAGCAGAAGAGGGCCGGGTGGAGGTATGGCGCGAGATGCGGAACGAATGCGATGTTGGGCAGCGACGCAATGAAATCAGGATATTGAGCACCGGCAAGCTGGAACGTCTCACTGGGCATGCGGCGCGCCGGTTCAAGGAATAACGTTTCGAGTGCCTGCTGGCGGTCGGCGGCGAAGGTTCCGAGATGCGAGAGGACCCCGCGGAATTCATCGAGTGGCGGAACAGGGAAATGCGCCTCAGGGTCTACGGAGCCATACAGCGGAGCAACTGTGCGCGCGCCGAGATGCGCTTGCAGTTCCTGGAGGGCCCGACCTCCGGTGTAGCTCAGGACGATGTCGAAGTCCCTTAGGCCGCCTGGAGGCAGGTAGGGGACGGGCTCGCCGCTACGCAGGGAAGTGAGGGTGACCGGCGTATCGAGATCGTAGAAGCACTTGATGTTTGCGCTGGAACCGAGAATCAGTCCGGCCGCCTCGGGGCCGTCAGGGCAGTAGCTTGTAAACATGCCGAGATCGGCGGAATTGAGCTCGCGCGTGGCTTCGGCGCGAATCTCGTCGAAAGACGCATAGAGTCGAAGGCTAACACCGCTCGGCGGAGTCCAGTTGTCACGAGTGTCCGCGTAGTAGGAGACGTCTCGCTCGTAAAACGTAGCGCTGTGACCGCGCTTCGCCAGGGCTTTGAGCAGGGCGCGCCAGAGGGTCGCGTGTCCATTTCCCCACGATGAGGAAATGGTCAACCCAAAAATGACGATGTGCATTCACCGCTCCTGTTTCGGCAAGACCGTGATTTGCGTGATATATCGAGGTATAGATTAGGCCGCCGCTTATTGCTGATTTGGCGACGCTGACTGCGGAGTTCGCAAAACAAAGACATTGGTCTTGCCATGGCGCAACGGCGCACCACGATAGGGGGCGTAAGGTAAGTGAGACGCGCCAGAACCGGAGCGGGTTGTTTGCAGATTCCTACCGCGGCGCCTAGCGCCCGGGTGCGTTAGCGTTCTGAGCGTTTGAGCACGAGTCGAAGACCGGAACCAAATCCTCCCCACGAGCCGATGGACGGGTCAGATTCGTCGGGTGCGGGACCGATTGCCGGCGGGTTTGCTTGTTCTTTCGCCTGCGGCCTGTGCCAGGGGAGTTCGAGAGTACGTTGCAACGCGATCTGATCGCCGTTGACCTTGCCTGTAAAGGAATTGATGCCGGATTTGAAGGTTATGCGATCGCCCTGAACAGAGCCGTCTGAAATGGACACGGGGAGATCATCGCCTCCGAAAAAGCCACCTGTGCCCTCAACCGACCCGCTGAGCTTCCCGCCAGCCTGTGTAAAGGTGAAGGCGTGGAGCGAGCCGAGGAAGCTGGAGAGTTCGGAACCTGGCTCGGGAATGGGACGCCAGAGGCCGGTGATGCCAGAACCCTTGGGAATCGAGCGCTCCCAAACCGAGATTTGCGGACGGAGTTCGACCTGTTTGCAGGAGATTGTGGTTGACGCCGAGGCAAGGCCGGGGGAGGTAGCTTCAACCGTGATGCTGCCGGCCTGCTTTGCCGATTGCACGAGCGCCATGCAGTAACCCGAGAACGCCTTGCGCGAATCGGCCTTGTCCGCCGCCTGATCGGTGGGATCACCGTTGCCGACCCCGATGAGCCTGGCCGGGCCCTTGACTTGAAACGTGACGAGGTTATCGGTGATGGGAGATGTGCGGCCCCTCGCGTCCTGCAATTCGACTGCGAACATGGCGACGTCCTCGCCGTCGGCAGAGATGGAATCGCGGTCGGCGCGGAGAATGATTTTGGCTGGCGCCTCTGTGGTTTCGCGAGCGGTGGTCATCACCTGTTTGCCGTCTCTGAAACCGCGCGCTTCGATGGAGCCGGGCGCGTATTTTACGATCCACGCGACATGCGAATCTTTCTTGACATCTTTTGCGCCGAGGCTCTGGCCATTGTGGAAGAGCTCGACTTTGTCGAGATTCGAGTAGACCCAGACGGCGATCTCCTTACCTTCGTAGCCGGGCCAGTTCCAGTGCGGAAAGAGATGCAGGACGGGCTTGGTGGTCCACCACGACTGGTAGTAGAAAAAGGAGTCTTTCGGAAATCCGCACATGTCGATGATGCCGTATTGAGAGCTGATGTTCGGCCAGCCGTTGGGTGATGGCTCGCCGCGATAGTCGAATCCGGTCCAGATGAAGCCGCCAGAGAGCCATGGGCGCGCATTGCAGAAACTCCACCAGCCTTCTGCGGAGGCGCGACCGGTGGTGGTGTAGGGATCGTAGGAACTGACAAAGCCCTTCTTCGCGTCGGTAATGTAGATACCACGTGTGCAGACGGCGCTGACCGTTTCGGTTCCCATCACGGGCTTGTCAGGGTGTGCGTTGTGGAATGCTTCAGCCTGCGGGTCCATGTAGTTGTATCCGGCAACGTCTCCCAGCGCGAGGCCGCCTGTGCCGATGGATCCGGTGGGTGCGAGCGATACGGGTCGGGAGCCGTCGTGCTTGGTCGCGACCTCTTTGAGGGCGGTGAGAATGAGGACGCCGCGCTCTCCGTTGGCCTGGGCTTCCTCGTTCCCCATGGACCACATGAAGACGCTGGGATGATTGCGGTCGCGACGAACAAGATTTTCGAACTGCTGGAGACCTTCGGGGTTCGACGACATCATGCGGGTTTCGTCGAAGACGAGCATTCCCAGCTGATCGCAGGCGTCGAGAAGCTCGGGCGTGGGCGGGTTATGCGAAGTACGAAGCGAATTGCAGCCCATCTCTTGGAGTTTGCCGATGCGGTAGTACTGGATTGAGTCGGGCACTGCGGCGCCAACACCGGCGTGGTCCTGGTGATTACAGGTGCCCTTCAGCTTTACGGGCTTGTCGTTGAGGAGGAGCCCGCGCTGGGCGTCAAACTTCACGGTGCGGATTCCGAACGGCGTTTCGTAACGGTCAACTGTTTTCCCGTCGACCTGAACTTCGGTGAGAAGCTTGTAGAGGCTGCGTTCTTCGAGAGACCAGAGCCTTGCACGTGGAAGTTCGACCTTCTGGTTGTATTCGTGCTGCTTGCCAGATTCGATGCTGGACGCGGCAGCAATGTCTTTGCCGACAGCCTTGCCAGAAGGATCGACGATTGTTGAGAGGACGCGGGTATTTGTAGCAGAGGGCCCGTGGTTTTCTACCTCAGTGAGGACGGACAGCGATGCAGCAGTGCCACGAAGCTCGGAGCGGACGAAGGTTCCCCATTTCTTCACGTGAACCGGATTGGACTTGACGAGCCATACATGGCGATAGATGCCGGCGCCCTCGTAGAACCATCCATCGCTTTCTATGGCGTCCACGCGAACGAGCAGAACATTGCGCTTGCCGGGATTGGCGAAGGTAGTCACGTCGAAACTGAAGGGATCGTATCCGCCACTGTGACGGCCAATGTAGAAGCCATTGAAGACGAGCATCGTGTTGCGATACGCCCCATCGAATTCGATGGTGATGCGCTTGCCGGCATCTTCCGCGGGTAGATCAAAGATGCGGCGATACCAGCCGACACTCGTCTCAGGGTATTTGCGGCCGAGAGGGTGGAAGCCCTTGCTCTGCAATTCGGGGTCGTTCTGATACGGCAGTTCGACGGCCCAGTCGTGCGGCAGATCGATGTCGCGCCAGTCACCATCATCGAAAGAAGCGGAGGCAGCGGGCATGAAATTGCCAGTCTTCTGGAAGTTTCCAGCGCCTACTGTGCCATATTCGAAGTCTTTGGCAGGATCGCTGGCATGGCCGAAGTGAAAACGCCAACCGAAGTCGAGGAGGAGACGTTCGCGCCCGGCTCCGGGAGTGGGCGAGGCAAGGGTAGCCGGCGCCGAGAGAGGGCCTGAAACTTCGCTGCTCACCGCATTGACAGCGGCATTGATTGGAGCGGTGCCTTGAGCAGCGGCGACAGCAGCGGGAGCGAGCAGGCTGGATCTGAGAAGGTCGCGGCGTGAAATCGTTTTCATTTTGCCTCCGAAAGGGTTTCTTTTCACGAACCCCGAAACTGGTCTGGAAAGGCGCACCGACATTATGCATCGTGAGGCTTCGCTGAGTCGCGCGGAATCGAAGCTGGTTACAAGAATCGGATAGAAGCTAGGAAAGATTCCGCCTATGGAGAGAACACAGAGGCACTTCTAACCCGCCAACTCTTCAGGCAATACGCCCGATATCTTCGTGAGGCGGCGATACCAGTGAAGACCGCAACGAAGTTGAAGCGCTCTTAGGGCCAGTTCGCGAAGCCAGCCCGGTACCTGCCTACCCTCTCCCATCGCGCACAAGGGCATCAGGATCGTATCGGAGATTGCAAGATGACGGGATAGCAGATGACGCATCGACCGCTTCCAAGGCCTTTCCCGCCTGATTCTAGTCAAGAAGTCGTGAGGAGCCCATCCCGGGTGTTTCTTAAAAAACAGAAAATCGTACTCTGCGAAGTCCTGCGAATCCCGCACCAGTTGCTCCGCACTCTTGTCGCACCGCTGGTACGTAACCGCATCTGCGACAAATTTTTGATGCAAGCCCGCCTTCAGTAAGCGAGTGCCCAATTCACAGTCCTCGCGCATGCGGAAGCGCTCATCAAAGCCCCCCATTTGTTCCAATAAGCGACGAGAGATGGAAGTGTTTGCGAAGCTCCACACATTTGCTGGCCACGGCTTCTCCGGAAAGTCGCGCTGAAAGAGGAACTCAGCGCCCTGGCCTCGCGCGAACATCTCTGCGGCAAGACTCGGCGGGTGATCCTCGGGTATGTAAATCGCACCCAGACCGACTGTTTCGTCGCCTGATTGATGTGCCGCCACATGTGCGCGTAGCCACTCCCGAGTACAGATCATGTCGTCATCGAGAAAGATAAGTAACCCACCGATGGCAATCCGAAATCCAGAGTTGCGGGCCCCCGGCAGCCCGCGGTTTTCTTGTACAAGAACCCTGAGGCGGGAATCGGTATCGAACTTCCGCAGCGCGTCCTCGGTATCGTCTGTTCCGCCGTCAACGACGATGATGATCTCGTAGTCTGAAAGGGCATAGTTCTGCTCCAGCACCGACTGAACTGTTCGCAACAGTGTGTGGCGTCGATTGAATGTCGGTATGATTACTGAAGCCTTCATGTGGTCCTGCTTACGGAGTCATTGAACTCGGTGAGCGCTTTCCTTATTATTCGATGTCCGCTGCGCCAGAGTTCTAGTGTCTTCGGTGATTTCCTTCCTCAAGCAATTGCTTCCTGGTCCCCACCACCGCCTGACGACTTAAGAGCTGAGGAGCAACCAATTGATGTTGTCTTTGATCGCTTCCGGACGTCTTCCATTCCGGTACGTCAAAACCCTGCACTTGCGTAGTGGAGCAAGTCACCGCCCAGTGGACTTCATCTTTTTCGCGGAAACTCTCAAGGACAAGATGCGCACTAGCTTCAGCCAACGGCTGCGAAGTACCTCGGATGGGTTCTTCCCTAATTTTAGTCGGCACCATATTCCTAAGCGCGACTCTCCTGGCAAGAAGGCGATACGCGGAACGAGAGAAGGATCTGTCGCCAAGTGAAGCGATCCTGGCCACGAAGTGAACCCCAATTGAAAGTGCCTACCCACGCAATGCGAAGCAGCAGCGCTCAATCCACCGAAAGGATAGGCGAAACTGGCAGGCTTTCTCCCCATCAATCTTGTCAAATCTTCTTTGCATTGCAATATTTCAGTCTCGATGCGGTCCTGGCTGGCGGATTCGAGATCGAGATGACGACTCGTGTGACCCCCAAATTCCACGTTCCGTTCCGACCAATGAAGGATCTGCGCTTCGTTCATCAATCGGAATGATGGCCGTCCCGCTTCTTCGTCCCAGCGGTTCGTACTTCCGATGCAGCTCGTCACGAGCATGCATGCAGCAGCAAAACCGAGTCTTTCAAGGATTGGAAATCCGATTTGACTAGCCTCTTCGTATCCGTCGTCGAAGACGAGCATCACTGGCCGCTCAGGAAGCGAAGCTCCTTCGTCGCGCCAACGCAACCAATCTGATGGCAGGATTGCCTGGTATCCCAGCTTAGCCAGAAATCTGATGTGCATCTCGAAGTCTGCTGTTGGCGTCGTAAGACCGGGATATTCATTCACGCGGGGTGAACCAACGTTGTGATAAAGGAGTACTGGTGTTCGTCGTCCGAATCGACTTTCCAATTCCTTCCAAGAACCAGCCTCATCGATCGCACCTCGTACGTGTTGTGTCCCCAATCGCAAGCGTAATGTGCGATTCGCGATCGAAGAGAAAACAAAAAGTCCGCGAAGTCTTTCGGCGACGCGAAATATTCCTCGCAGAACAATCTCACTGATATTGGCGTGGACAGCCATTTCCTTGCGCAGCCAGCGTGTCAGTGGAGACCCTTCATTGATGCGCACGAGTCCAGCAAGGGGCTTAAACTCCGGATGCGTCTGAGACAGGATCACTTCGTATTTTCCTTGACCTTTTGAGTCTCTCAATACCCCCGCCACCGATTTGGTGAAGAGTTCGTAAGCAACGGCTTCAGCACAGAACACGGGCCTGTATCCTTTTTTCCACAAGCGCAGCCCTGCCTCTACGTCATGCATCCGCTTGTAGGACGGATCGAAGATACATTCGAGTGCGGCGCTACGCGCGATCGAACTATTAGCGCAAAGCATTAGATCGCCTTGACGAAATCCCACCGACGAAACTCGTGCCAAGTCTCCATCTCCGACAACCTTTTTCAACCTCGTGAGCGTATTGGCCGGCGAATCCGGGTGCAAAAGCACAGGCCCAATTGCTACGAAGCGCTCGCCGGTACGATGCGCTTCGTAGTGAGCCGCTACAAGATTTGCATCGCAAACACAATCGTCATCCAACAGAATGACAATGTCTCCTCTGGACATGCCGATGCCCGCGTTTTGAGCCGCCGCCGTACCTTGGTTTAGTTGGCTAACCCATCGAAACGGTTGTGGCGGTTTGTGAGACCTTAGTAACTCGTCGCTGCCGTCCGTGCAGCCATCCGCAATCACGACGAGCTCAAACTCGTCGCGGGAAAAAGACTGCACCGCAATGCTGGCGAGACAGCGCTCGAGAGATTCTCTTCGGTTATAGGTGGTGACGACAACGGATACCTTCATCGCGGATTAAATCTTCCTGTGAAACTCATTTCAGAGGCTTGACGGCCTTCAGGAGCACCGTTACTTGATAGTTCAGATCTCGCTGATCAAGCTCTTGGGTGGTCAACTCTTCTGCCGCTAGTCCATGCAGGAAAGCCATGGCCGAAAGAACATTTCCCCTTGATTCAACTGAGACGCAATCCGTGGGAAACACCTCGTGGAAGAGTCTGGCGAGTGACAGACTGGTAAATCGCCAATAGTCGCCGCAGTACGCCATTTCATCCTGGCTAATCTGAGAAATGCCAGACACAGATACTAAGGCAGTTCCGCCTGGCTTCAGGATTCTATGCAACGTATGGACAGCGCCACGAACGTCATAAATGAAATTCAAAGTCTGAGTCAGAATGACGCAGTCGTATGCGTTGGATTGAATGCCTATTCCGGTCGAAAGGTCGGCAATAATCGTGGCAGTTCTATGATTCGGACGAATGTCCAGTACTTCCGATTGTGTTACATCAACTCCACCAAAGTTTACCGTGTATTCGTTGTCTGCGAGTTCCATGACGCATCCCTTGATGCTGCCCGAATTCTCTCGGAGAAACCGTTCAATGTAATAGCGGTCGATGTAGGTGCCGCGACCCATTGAGAATCCAGAATGAATCGGCTTTGTCCGGCGAAAACTTCCGAAGTCTACACACCGAAACGGGGGAATCTCCGAGTAGCGGACGCGCATGAGCCTCATCCATCCACGCATTTGGGCTGGCAAGATTTTCTTCGCAATTGATTTCATTAGTCGTCGAAGCATCGTTCAGCCGGGTTTTCTGAATTTGAGCGCCGCAATACTTGCCTTCAAAGCATCAGTCTCCTGTTTCGACATTACGCGCAGTCTGCCAAGCAGTGCGATATAGGTCATCGATGCCAGCACGCCGGACAGCAGCAGGAACAGAATGTTAGCTTTCACAATCAAATCAGCATACAGAATCGGCACGACTGACAAGAGTGCCGCAAGGTAGATCTTCAGGGACATTTGTATCGGGAAGCTGGCCGGCAGGACTCTTTGCAACGAGAATGTAATGCTGATCGCGGCGGTAGCCTGCGAAACGCCGTTCGCCAAAGCCGCCCCCAGAGCACCATAGCGCGGAATGAGCAGCAGATCGAGAATGACGTTCAACGCAGCAACAAAGATCATGTAGTGCAAGATCGAGCGTTGACGCTCGAGAGCTAGGGCCACGCAAGAACTCACATTCAAGGTCACTGAGAACATCATAGCGGCTAGCAGAATCTGGATTACTGCGACGATGCCTGAATATTGCTTTCCGTAAGCGAATACGATGAGGCGCGGGAACAAAGAAATACCCCACAGACACAGTGGAACCATCACGACCTGCACGTAGCCGATTGAGCGCGAGTAACTGAGGTTTAGGGCCGCGTTACCTTTCTGCGCGAGTCGAGTCACGAACATCGGGAAGAGAACATATGAAATGCTGTCGGCCGCGGTTCCTAGTCGGGCCGTAAGCGCAAAGGCGATGCTGTAGTAGGCAAGTTGCTGCGGAGACTTCAGAATTCTCAAAAATAGCATCTCCGACTTATCGAAAACAATCAAGTTGAGCAACCACAATGCATAGACCGATAAAGAGAAATTTAGCAATCTCTTCAAATGCGGGTATGCGGCTTCTTCGTTACTTGAGGCAGATTCCATCATAAATCGGCTTGTGAAGTAAGCTATTCCGAGCAAGAACACAGAGGAAATCAGATTGGCGAAAAGAAAACCCTGAATTGAAGGCAAGAGGAGGGCAAAGATCGAAACGACTGCAATTTGAATTACGGTTCCGGCGAGCGCGGCAAGCACCTGCAAATCAAAACGCTGTTCACCTTCCATCATTGCGAACAACGTCTGTTGTAGGGCTGAGGGGAGGACAGTGGAGATTGCCAGCACGATCGAGCCAATCTGATGGTGTTCGAGGAGGCTCCAGACAATCGCGCCGATCAGAGTGGCAAAGACCGACACAATGATCTGTGCCGAGAGTATGTGTCTGGCCACTTGTGCCGCTAGAGTGTCTTCGCCCAACCCTCTGTGCTCTGCGACATACTTGCTGATAGCGTCGGGCAATCCCAACGACGAAAGGCTCGCTATTGTTCCTGCTACCCAAACGAAAAAACTGTAGGAGCCCATGTTTTGAGTGCCCAAGGATCGGGCGATGATCACCGAAATCAAAAAGCTCCCAAGGGCAGAAACGGCCATCCGAGCACCACTGAACCCGAAGTTGTAAAGCACGTTCAGCGGAGAACTCCTCTATTTCCAGCTTCTCGCCTAGATTATCAGTCTCTCGATGGTGAATTTATCTTCCCAAACGGTTCCGTCTGCTCGCATAGTACGATCTGAACTTTGGGAAGCCTTGACTCGAATCATTCCCAAGATTCCTGCAAGACGCCAATTTTAAAATCTGATGATGGTTCGGGGTATCACTCCGCGTCAGACGGCGACCACAAATCAGGCCAGCGTCTTTTTGCGCCGCTCGAATGCAAAAATAAATCCCGGGTCAGATTCTCCCCAGACGGCGGCCTGCACCAAGGGTAGTCCTGCCGACTCAAAAAGCGTCGTCAACTGAGTCTGGGTATAGTGGTTTATCCATCCCTGGTGGCTGCGCCGGATCCGGTGGCGCACCCAGGTGAGTAAGCCCGGCTGTCTGTCGGCGCATTCGTAGGATGCTATACAGAGATCGAAATTATTGCCGGTCCACTGTACCACCTCTTGGAGATCGCCAAGGTATTCCAATACGCCTCCGAAGACAGCTACTCGCGGTCGTTTCCCGGTGATCGAAGGTAACGGACGACGGTTCAGATCGAAAACCAGCATCCCGGGACGACGCTCGATCACGTCGGAAGAGATCAAGGTGCAGGTTGCCGGAAGATGCTCCGCCAGCTTCGATGCACCAGCCCCAAACTCGTAGACTGTGGAGTCTGAAGGTACGAAGGCAGCGATCTGGCGTGTACGCAGATCCCATTCAGAGGGGAAGGAATATTCTCTCCACTTTTTCGCGTCAGTGCGCCGCAAGAGGCGAAGCGCTATAGTCCGCGAGACCTTTGCATAGCCCGCGAGACGCGCCCAGATACCGTAAGCAGGCGAATTTCGCATCACAGTAGTGAGTTTTTCATTTCGTGAAGATGCGTATCAACCAATTCGCGAGCTTGCTCGAATGCGGTACGGCCATCGCGGAGGAACTTCTCAGTGGTCGACTGCAGTTGCAGGCGTATAGTTGGAGCCATTTCCCAGGCATCGGCCATTCGTGATCCGATACATGTGGACCAATCCTGATCTGCAAGGTCGAGAGGCATGACAGCCGGTCCAAACATGTGAGCGAGACCGAGAAACTTATCGCGATAATATGCAGAACGGTAGATTCCGATTACCGGAACGCCTTGCGCCAAAGCAAAAATGGCCGCGTGATAGCTCCCCACTACGGTGATTCGGCACTTGTGCAGTCCCGCAATCATTTCCTCGGGCGTCACTCGATCCGAACGTTCCGTTAGAGTGGTACCGCCGAGTACAAGCCGGATGAATTCGTCATCCGGTTCCTCAGGGTGAGCGGAACATGGCAAGGGTATGAACGGAATGGATCTTGGCGATGCGAAACGCCGGAGGGAGACACCGAGTTGCTGAACGTGCGCATCCGTAACTTCAGAGTACAGAGCGACTCTCACGTTTACGCCGATGCCCGTGCCGAGTTCGCGGGAGCGATGCTGGACTGCAAGCTCAAGAGCATCGTCTCCAGTGACGAAGGCTCGATTCGGATCGACACCGAGCCTGCGCAACAAAGGCACACTGGCTCTTGATTCTCTGAGGCCTATAAAATCGACCATCGGCATAATCTCGCGTGCTGCATTGAAAAGAACGCTTTTCTCCGCGACAGGTCCGAAACCCTGGCCAAACATCAGCACGAGACTCTTGCCGTTCTGCTTGACGAGCTTAACCGTGTCGAGCAGATTGAGTGCGAAGAGATCGAACGAATCTGTTACCCCGCCCATCCCGCAAATCACCAGGATATCGGCACTTCGAGCTGATTGAAGAAAGCGGTCAACTTCACGGGCCCAGCGAGAAGGCAACATTTTCAGCCAAAGATTCGACAGAAACTGTTGAATTCCCGGGTGAGTTTGCAGCAGGCTGGTCATGAGTAGTTGGAGTCGTTTAGGAATTCGGCGATTTCGCAACATCCCGGACAGCCATAGCTGGCGGCCAAAGGTTGATAGCGGCCTCACATTCGGAGCATAGTACGGGAACGCATCCGGAGAAAGTGTGAGAACTTCGATCTCTGCTTCGGGCCAAGTTTGCGCAAGTCGGGTAAGAATGACTTGCTGCATTGCAATGTCCCCGACATTGAGCAGGGGAGAAGAATAGCCGCTTGGCTCGACGAGAATACGCATGAATCGGCAGCGCTCAGTATAGACGATCTCTTTTGTACTCACTGCTGACTAGACAATGCAGTGACTCCCTGCAAGAACGATTCTTGTGCCCCTGTTTGTTGCAAGGTTGACTTAAAGCGCCCCTCAGGCTACGCGCCGAGCTGCGTTGCGCCGATGATGGCTGTACCGTGACCGCCGAATGCCACAAAGGCAAGTACGACCATTACGGTCGCAGCTTTGGCAAAGGGAAATGCAGCTTCCGTACATGAAAGAGGCGGATTTCTCCGGGGTGCTCGCGAAAGTAGCCTCCTACACTCATGTGCCGGTTGAAGTGGTAGGCGGGCTGCTGTAATTCTTGATTTTTGAAAGGGCAAGAATGCTGGATGGTCGGGGCGGAGGGATTCGAACCCCCGACCCTCTGCTCCCAAAGCAGATGCGCTACCAGACTGCGCTACGCCCCGACGTATCCTTCGATTGTATCGCGAACGGGATTGAGCCAAAAAGGCGTCTGAAGTCGACGGACCATCAAATCACAACGTGGTGATTCACCCACAGGAGAAGCCAGACAAACACCACGATGGGGATGGCAAAGACAATCGCGATTGCGCAAACAAGGGCAGCGAGAAAAGCCCAATCTTTCCAGGCGTGCCGGCGCGGCTGTCCAATGTGCCGCTGCATGAGCTGGTAGTTGCGGCGGTTCGGTTTCCAGGCGATATCGAAGGCATCGCCGAGAAGCGGGATGGAGCCGACCAGAACGCCTATGCCGATATTAATGGCCATGCGCACAAGGGTCACGTAAGGGACGCCCCTGGTCCAGGCTGCGGTTGGGATTACGAGAGAGAGGATGCCGGCGACGACGTCGCCAAGGCCGGGGACGAGACCGATGATGCCGTCGATACCGAAGCGAATGCGGGTGAAGGGAATTCGAAAGGCTTCATCCAGCAGAATCTCCAGGCTGCGAAGGGTCTCGTCGCGGAAGAGCCATGCGCCTCTGCTCCAGCGCCCTGAGGGAAGGATGGAGCCCTCCACGGCCGGGCTATGGGGAGCGTCGAGGTTCGTCGAACTGGCCTTCGGATTGGGCATAAATAGCTTGGATGCGCGGACTTCGAGCTAATCTGGTTCGATGCTACAATCACATAGGTACGGCGGCTATAGTTCAGCGGCAGAACGCCTGACTGTGGCTCAGGATGTCGTGGGTTCGATCCCCACTAGCCGCCCCAATTCACATTCAACTAATTGGATGCTTCTCATTCTCCCCAGCGGTCAATAGCGAGCGATGCTCCGCATAATTCCTCTTCATTTTCAGAGTTCATGGTGAGGGGCCGAAGCTCTCCTGTCGCCATCGCAAAGCATGCGAATCGAGCGTTCAGAAGGTTTCAGAACAGGCAAATTCGAAGGAGGCCGTGGCGGCTGGAAGAGTGTTCCGGCCCGATTTATACCTCGGGCACTTCCGGCAGAAAACGAGTCTTCCGTCAGGTACTTTTTCTTCGGCTTGATGGTTAGCACGCTAGAATCGATCAGGGGTCCGAGGTCTTTCGTGGATGTGCGGGCAATCGCGGGCGAGGGTCGCTTGCGATCATGGCGTTTCCTGCATTCATGGCGATTTGTTTAATGTGATTTACAGAAAACAAAACCGCTTAACACGTTCGATCCCGACACTCCGCCCCAATGTGCTCGCTGTCCACCGGGCACTGGAAATGCAGACCAAGTGAGCCCTGAGCCTCCCCAAAATGACAATCTTGATCACGCGGCGATTCTGCTGAAGGCGGGGCTGCGCCCTTTTGAGCCGCGGCGCTGGTTGCGCAACGCGCATCTACAAACCATAGTCGGCAACTATCTGAAGCGGCCAGCTTTTCGCGGAGAGACAGTGACCGAAGCTGTCGAGGTCGATCCCGCCGACGGCAGTCGGGTGATGTGCCACTGCAACTGGCAGCCTGAGCCGGAAAGGGCGCGGCGGCTGACCGTCATCCTTGTGCACGGGCTGGAAGGGTCGTCGGAGTCGCGATACATTCGCGGCATCGCGGCACGCGCCTGGGATGCCGGCTGCAATATCGTCCGCATGAACATGCGCAACTGCGGCGATTCTGACCATCTGACGCCGACGCTTTATCACTCGGGTCTGTCGAATGACGTTGGCGCTGTCATTCGCCACTACGCGACGCAATTCAATCTCGAGCGTGTTGCGCTGGTGGGCTACTCGATGGGTGGCAACCTGGTGCTGAAGCTTGCGGGCGAGTGGGGAAGCGAGCAGCCATTGTGCGCAGTGGCGACTGTGTGTCCGGCGATCGATCTCTCGGCCGGCGCGGACGCGCTGCACGAACCGGCAAACCGTGTTTATGAATGGCACTTTCTGCGCAGGTTGATGCGTCGCTACCGGCGGAAGGCTGCGCTGTATCCGCAGGTCTACAGCAAGGACAACGTTGAAACGATCCGGTCGCTGAGGCAATTCGACGATAAGATCGTGGCGCCTCATTGCGGATTTCGCGATGCCGACGACTACTACTATCGTGCGGCAAGCGCTCGCGTAGTGGATAAGATCGCGGTTCCCACTCTGATTCTGCGAGCCGTTGACGACCCGTTCGTGAGGATGACCCCCGAGACGCGCGCGAAGCTGCTGGCGAATCCGCAAGTGTTGCTGGTCGAAACGCCACATGGCGGACACTGCGCATATTTGTCACGCGATCGCGGCGAGGACATTCATTGGGCGGAGGCCAGCATCGTTCGTTACCTGATGCGGTTTGCAGGGCAGGGAGATGGGGCCGGCGGAACAAATGGAAGCTGACTGGGAACTCGAGATCGGCGGCGACGCCCCGGTAATCGAGGCCTGCTGGAGCGGGTTCGTCGATCTGCGCGCCGATCCTGACCGCATTTCGGAATTGGCTGAGTGCCGCGAATTTCCGTCGTTGGCCGATGCCGTGATCAGGCTGAACGCAGCGGATTCGCCGGTTTGGACGAGCAAGGTGGATGTATTCACTCCTGAGCGCATAGATCCGGACGAAGTGGATGCCACCCCCGAAGAAACTGCTCGAGGGATCGCTTGCTACATCGATCTGCTGCAGCGCAAAGATCAGATCTGGAATGATCGGTCGAAGGCGGATCATGAGTGCAGGAAGATTTGCGCTTGTCTGCGCGGTATCGAGTTGCGTCAGTGCCGGGTGGACATGGTCGTTCGAAGAGCGCTAGTGGCGGATACGTATCAGCTGGGCGCGACGGTTTACGTGACGGCGTGCGGGCGGACAATTGTTGAAGCCAAAGAACATCTGGGAGAGTGCCTCGATGCGTTGACTACGGCAATCGTTCCCGCGAGTGATGGCAGACCCGAGTCGCGTCCGGTATGAATGAGATCTACGTTGACATTTATGACAAACGCCTTCGACGCTACAATGGTTCAAGCGGGCGAGTAGCTCAATCGGATAGAGCACCGGCCTTCTAAGCCGGGGGTTGTGGGTTCGATTCCCGCCTCGCCCACCACTAAATCCGCACTTCCCCTATTTTCAAGTACTTACCTTCGTTGGAACCTCAATTTTGGCCTTCAACCCCAGCCGAAAAATGTTGAAAATGCCGAAAAGTGTGTACCACGGTTTGCATTCGACACAAAGAAATCTCATCGGATTCTGATGCCACATATCTCAGTTCGGGGCGGGAACTGTTTGGCATTCGATGCACGCCCGCCTCATCCCGGTTGAGCGTATTCGATCCGTGCTTGATGGCTATTCTCTCGCCTTATTGTTTCTGACGAATTGCTTCACGTCGAGTCTGGCTCAATTGCCTGGGCGGCTTCATCGCAAACCCAGGTTCCATGATGCCGAATGTAATTCGCGCATTCGCTGGCTGACGTGACCGCAAAACAGGCTGAAACTCCATCGAAGGATTGAGTTAGCTGCCCATCGACCGATGCAGGACAGAGCATCCACATGGCCAGTACTGTTCATTCGTGCAGCCGGCCAATCGGTCTCTTTCCCTGAAAGTGGGCGGACCCTTTCTTTGGGTGTTCCTCCCCAGAATTCTCTGATGCGCTGCGCATCGGTCGCTTCGGCGTTCCCCTGGCACACACGCCACCGCGGCGATCTGCTCCATCAACTTGTACCGCGAACATCTGCCTCGCTCTGTTTGTAGCTCAAAGAAAGTCTGGGAGACCTGAAACCACATGAACATCGTTCGCATTGCGCTGGCGTCTTCAATGCTCGCTTGCCTTAGCGTGTCAGCTCAGCAGATCACAGGAAACATTCGGGGAACAGTGATGGACCCCAGCGGAGCTGTCGTTCAGGGCGCCTCGGTCACGGCACGGCAGGAAGAAACGGGCCTGTCGCGCAGTACGGCCAGTGATCGAAACGGAAGTTATGTTCTTCTTGAACTTCCAGTCGGACATTACACCCTGAAGGTTGCGGCCAAAGGATTTCAGGAATACGTGCAGCAAGGCATCACGCTCAATGTGAATGAAACGGCCTCAGTCGCTCCACGCCTTGCGGTTGGATCGGAAAAGGAACAGATCCTGGTGAGCGCCGATGCCGAGCTGATAGAGCCCACTGTCACAAGCATGGGCAAGGTAGTGCAACAACGAGAGTTGGAAGATCTACCGCTGAACGGACGGGATTTCTCGCAACTCGGCTTGTTGCAGCCGGGCGTTGTTCCGTTGACGCCCGGAATCGCCGAAGCGGGCGGATCGCTTCGTAACGGGCAAGGTTATGCGGTGAACGGCCAGCGCCCTGAATCAAACAACTTCCTCATCGACGGCGCGAATAACTTCAACGGCGTCGATGGTGGATTTGTTCTCAAGCCCCCGGTGGACGCGATCAGCGAGTTCCGCATTATCACCCATAATGCAAATGCCGAGTTTGGAAACGCGCTGGGGTCCACAACGAACCTCATCACGCGATCCGGCACGAATCAGGTCCACGGAGCACTGTGGGAGTTCCTGCGCAACGATGCAGTAGATGCCAACAATTATTTTGCGCAGACGCAAGAGCCGCTGAAGCAAAACCAGTTTGGCGCCACCGTTGGTGCACCGATTAAGAAAGATCGAGCCTTCGTTTTCGGCTTCTATGAAGGCTTCCGCAATCGGCAGGGTGAGTCAGCGCTTACCACGGTGCCGTCGGTGAAGCAGAGGAGCGGTGACTTCTCTGAACTCTGCCCGGAGGGCTTCACCGCCGGCTTCTGCAACAACCCGGGGCATCAGCTTTTCAATGTCTTCGCGAATGCGCCGTACCCGAATAACCAGGTACCGCAGAATCAGTTCAACCCGGTTTCGCAGAACCTGCTGAGTTTCTTCCCTCTTCCGAACGCCGGTACGAACCTGCTCTCCACAACGCAAACGCTAAGGGATGATTCCGATCAATTCGGCATCAAGGCCGACCACTATCTCACGTCACGCGATACGTTGAATTTCCGCTATATGTTCAACCAGCTTTCGCAATTGGACCCGCTGTCTCCAGGCGGGGCCAGTGTGCCGGGCTTTCCAGTGGGCGAAGAACAGCGCGCGCAGAACTTTGTTGCGCAGGAGACGCACACCTTTTCACCGGCTCTGATCGGTGTTGCGCGATTGTCATACCTGCGCAACAAGTTCCTTTTCGGCGAACGCGAGGACCATCAGGCACCCTCAACGCTTGGATTTCAGTACACGCCGAGTCTGGACGTCGCCGCCGGACCGCCCTTCATTCAGGTGAACGGGTATGCCACGGTCGGCGATCCGATCACGGGTCCGCGCAACACCTACGAAGACGTTTTCGATTACTCTGCGGCCCTCAGCTGGGTACGGGGAAAACATGAGCTGAAATTCGGCGGAGGGTACCAGCATCAGCGTATTAATGTGCTGCAAGGGATTGCGACCAACGGCTTCTTTGTATTCGTGCCATTTCCGGTTACGGACGCCTTCGCCAGCTTCCTTACCGGGCAGCCGGTGGTCTTCCTTCAAGGCATTGGCGATTTCGCGCGCGGTATTCGCGGCAACAGTGCGAACTGGTACGTGCAGGATACCTACAAGGTCACGTCGCGGTTTACGCTCAACGCCGGGCTGCGCTACGAGCTGCCGGAGCCATACACCGAGATCCACAATCGAATGACATTGTTTGAGCCGGGCAAGCAGTCGCAGGTCTTGCCAAATGCGCCGGCTGGATTGCTATATCCGGGCGACCAGGGTGTGTCCGCAGGTTTGATCGCGACGGACAAAAAGGCATTTGCACCGCGCGTCGGCATTGCGTGGCAGCCAAGCAGCAATGGCAATGAGCTCATCACTGCAGCTTACGGCATCTTTTACGAGCCCTATTACACCGGACAGGGAGGGCCGTTGCAGTCACCAATCAGTGCGCCTCCTTATTTGGGAACTCCACAGGTGAGCCTGCCGGACTTTGCGGATCCCTTCAACGGCAATCCTCCGGCAGCAGGAACCTTCTCTACGCCACTCACTAATCTGACGCTGTCGCCGACTTTGACGCTTCCTTACACGCAGGACTGGGACTTGAACCTGCAGCACTCGTTCGGGGCCGATTGGCTCTTCGAGATCGGATACGTCGGCACCAAGGGCACGCATCTGCCGCGGTTTATTGAAGCGAACCCGGCGGTGTTTGTGCCTGGATTCGCGAATGGCCAGCCAATTTCGAATTCCAGCAACGCCGATCAACGTCGGCTCTATTCTGGTTGCACGCTCGCGGATTCGCCTGGCAGCTGCCAGTTTTCATCCACCGGCGAGATTGCCGGCATCGCGAACTCCTCGTACAACGCGATGGAAGCTTCGATGCGCAAGCGGTTCAGCCATGGACTGTCGTTTCTTTTGTCGTACACATGGTCGAAAACAATCGACGATGTTTCGTCGTTCAACATAACGGGATCGGCGGCCAAGCCGGTTGCCGGCGAAAACGACCTCGCGCAGAATCCGTTTGATCTTGCGGCGGAGCGTGGACTTTCCCTGTTCGATGCGCGCAATCGATTCGTTGCGAGCTACGAGTGGGCGCTTCCGTTCTGGAACCATTCTCGGAATTGGTACGAGCGTGCCTTCGGTGGGTGGCATCTGAATGGCATTGCCACCCTAATGAGCGGCACGCCGTTCACGGTTTTCGACTCGAACGACGTTGCAGCGGAAGGCAGCGCACCGGAGATCACTGGATTCTCTTCGCAGCGGCCCAATCTCGTCGGCAATCCAAATAACGGGTCGCGCAAGGTGAACGCGTGGCTCGATGCCAGCGCTTTCCAGCGGCTTGATCCGACGGCTAACGCGGGACAGTTTGGCACAGAAGGTCGCAACGTGAATATTGGCCCTGCCTATGCCGACTGGGACTTTGGCGCGCTCAAGAATTTCAGCGTGAGTGAATCAAAGCAGTTCCAGTTCCGCGCGGAACTGTTTAACGTCCTGAATCGCACCAACTTCCGGTTGCCCGACAGCGACATAAGTTCGCCGACCTTCAACCATATCCTTTCGGCACAGGCGCCTCGCCAGGTTCAATTTGCGTTGAAATTCATGTATTAGAGACGGATGCAGGCAGAGAACCCCGGCCGGATTTTTCGGGTCCAAGATGCCAAATCTTGGACCTGAGTGCCGCGTGCTCGGCCAGCATTGTGAGACACGCGTACTCGAATACCTCGATCTCCATCAGAACTCTCCACGATCGAAGAGCCGGGTTTGAACGGCGCGGTCGGAGTGTGGCAGCGCATCGCAGCTGCACCTCCAAAGTGAGGCCGGAAATTCCTAGGGCAAATAAAAGGCGAACACGCTAGAATGCCTCATGGGCTTCCCCGATGAGCTCTCCTGGGCTCACCCCATCACTCAGGAATGGTTTGTTTCCCGGTTCGGTACGCCCACCGAACCCCAGGTTCTCGGCTGGCCAATCATCCTCGCCGGTAAGCCGACCCTGATCTCGGCGCCAACAGGTTCAGGTAAGACTCTGGCTGCCTTTCTGGTTTGTATTGACCGGCTCTTTCGTCAGTCGCTTGAAGGTTCACTTCGACCGAGCACCCAAGTCGTTTACGTCTCACCACTCAAAGCGCTTTCGAACGACATTCAGAAGAACCTCGAGGAACCATTAAGAGAGATACAGCAACTTGCGCTTGAACGCGGCTTGCTGTCGATGGGGATTCGGACCGCGGTTCGAACGGGCGACACGTTGCAGAAGGAACGTGCCGCGATGCTGCGCAATCCACCTCACATCCTGGTGACAACGCCCGAGTCGCTCTACATTCTCCTCACGGCTAAACGGAGTCGCGAGCATCTGCGATGTGTTGAGACCGTAATCGTCGATGAAATCCACGCAGTGGCGGACGACAAGCGCGGCGCCCATCTTGCTCTATCCCTCGAACGTCTCGACGCTCTCGTCTGTGGTGAAAATCGGCTCTCTCCGGGTGCATTCATTACGGGGTTGATGAACCCGCCACAACGGATTGGACTTTCAGCAACCCAGAATCCGATCGAGCTGGTGGCAGAGTTCCTTACGGGTAATGCTTCGCAGCGACTCCCGGCAACCATCGTTCAGGTAGGGCAGAGGAGAAAGATTGACGTCGCGATAGAGGTGCCGAGCGATGAATTGACCTCCGTAACCTCTCAGGGAATGTGGGAGGAGATATTTGACAAACTTGCGGCCTGTACCGAGGCGCATCGATCGACTCTTGTTTTCGTAAATACACGAAAGCTTGTCGAGCGAGTGTCGTTTGCTCTGGCAGAACGTCTCGGTATTGAAAATGTGGGTGCGCATCATGGCTCCCTTTCACGGATGCTCCGTCTCGATGCGGAGAGGCGCTTGAAACGCGGTGAAATCAAGATCCTGGTCGCGACGGCATCGCTTGAACTCGGCATTGATATCGGGAATGTCGATCTCGTATGCCAGATTTCCAGCACCCGATCCATCGCTGTCGCACTCCAAAGGATCGGCCGGGCTGGCCACTGGCGGGGAGCCATTCCCAAAGGCCGCTTGTTTGCCACCACCCGCGATGATCTGCTGGAACAGGCAGCCATGGTTCGCGAATTGCGCAATGGCCAACTGGACAGACTTGAGATTCCTCCGCAGCCCATCGATGTTCTCATGCAGCAAATCGTGGCTGCATGCGGAGCCGAGCCCTGGCCAAAGGAGCTATTGTTCGAGGTTTTGCGGCGGGCTTACCCATATCGAAATCTCGCCTGGGAACAGTACCAAGAAATCATCGCGATTCTAGCGAACGGAATCGAATCCGGCCGCGGACGGTACGGAGCCTACTTGCTCCACGATGGAATACACGGCGAATTGCATCCCCGTCGCGGTGCACGCATGGTTGCCATCTCGAACGGGGGAGCAATTCCGGATACGGCACTCTTCAACGTGATTCTCCAGCCTGAGAACATCCAGATCGCAACTCTTGATGAACATTTCGCAGTCGATTCCAGTCCGGGAGATGTGATTCTGCTTGGCAACAATAGCTGGCGGGTGCAGAGGATCGAGGCCGCGGGGCAGGTCCATGTGGAGGATGCGCACGGAGCGCCACCGAGTGTGCCGTTCTGGACCGGAGAGGCGCCACAGCGCACCGATATGTTGTCCGATGGCGTCAGCGAATTACGGAATCAGATATCTCATCGAACCGAGAACGTTTCGCCGGAATACATTTCACCAGCGCAGTCCGATGTCGCAGCAGCCTCGGCGTGGCTGATGGAAGAGTGTGGGGTGTGTCAGTGGGGAGCGCATCAGCTGATCTCGTACGTGGTCACTGGGCGCGCTGTTCTGGGGGCTGTGCCTTCGAAAATCACCATCATCGCAGAAAGGTTTTTCGATGAAGGCGGGGGAATGCAGTTAATTCTTCATGCGCCCTTCGGAGGCCGGATCAACAAGGCCTGGGGGCTTGCTCTGCGGAAGCGGTTCTGCCGCGGATTCAACTTCGAACTGCAGGCGGCAGCGACCGACAACGGGATCAACATATCCCTTGCCGAACAACATAGCTTTCCACTCTCCGATGTTTTTCAGTTTCTTACTGAAGTGACCACCCGGTCCCTGCTGGAACAAGCCTCCCTGGCCGCACCGGTGTTTAAGACACGATGGCGCTGGGCGGCTGGGCGCAGCCTGCAGCTGCTGCGGAATTCGATGGGCAGGCGCATTCCCCCTCAGGTGCAGCGTACCCGTTCGGAAGATCTGCTGGCCAGTGTCTTCCCGCAAGCTGCCGCTTGTTTCGAGAACATTGAGGGCGACATCCATATACCCGACCATCCGCTGGTCAGGGAAGTCATGCAGGACGTATTGCAGGAGGCCATGGATCTCGATGGCCTTCTCGGAGTATTGCGGGGAATTCAGGATGGAACCATCCGATGCCTTGCCGTCGACACACCGGTACCGTCGCAATTCGCACACGAACTGATCAATGCGAATCCTTATGCATTTCTTGACGAAGCTGGGCTCGAAGAACGCAGAACACGCGCTGTGTCGATGAATCGGGATATCCCTTCGAGCGTTCTCGAGCGGCCCGGCAAACTCGATCCTGCTGCGATAGCGTCGGTCCGCTCGGGGTGCTGGCCTGATATTCGCGACCACCACGAACTTCACGATCTACTGATGAGTGTTGTCCTATTGCCGCTTTCAATGATCAATGAGCAGCGCTCGGTGCATTGGCCTGATCTGTTCGAACGCCTTGAATGCGGCGGCCGCGCTCAGAGGGTGCAGCACGGCGAGATGGAATGCTGGATCGCGACCGAGCACCGCCCACTCCTTGATGCTCTTGGGTACAACGTGAATGCATCTGCTGATTTCCAGGAGCAGGCCCTCCGCAGATGTATTCAGGGTTGGATTCAGATACTAGGACCCGTGAGCGCGAGCGGGTTCGCGCAATCCTTCTCGCTCGATGCAAGAGCTGTGCTTCAGATGTTTCTCACGCTCGAGACCCAGGGCCTGTTGATGCGTGGCAGTTTTGAATCGCCGCCTTCTACCGAGGAACTCCATACAGAGTGGTGTGAACGTCGAATTCTTCAGCGCATTCACAAGCTGACCATTGGAACACGCAGACGGCAAATCGAACCTGTTTCGTCGGTGGCCTTTATGCGATGGCTGCTGAACTGGCAACATGTTGCGCCACAATCCCAGCTTACCGGAGAAGAAGGATTACTCGAGGCAATTGCGAAGCTCGAAGGATTCGAAGCTCCGGCTGTCGAATGGGAAAAGTCGATTCTGCCGGCTCGCGTCGCGAACTATGATCCTCGATGGCTCGATCAGCTTTGTCTCTCCGGTGCAATCGGTTGGGGACGTGTCTCTCCACATCCAGCTTTTCACGGCGGAAATGGAACGAGCCCACAACGTGTCACTCCGACAAACGCCGCTCCAATCACTTTTTATCTGCGTGACTCAGCGGCGTGGATGGACTATGCACTCCGCCAGCAAGCAGTTGACGAGGCGAAGTTGATCCAGGCTCTTACATCGAACGCGTTGAGGATTTGGGAAGTTCAGAAGAAGCGGGGGGCATGCTTCGCCGAGGAGATTGAGCGCAGTCTTGGGTTGAGCTCGATCGAGGTCCGACACGCGTTGTGGGAGTTGGCTGCGGCTGGGCTTGCGTCCGCCGACGGCTTCGATCAGCTTCGATCGATGATCGATCCGGACCGCCGTCGCGCGACAAATTCTTCTTATCGCAAGGTTCGAAGCGCGGCGGGAAGATGGTCGTTGTTCCGGAGTGACGCTCCAGCGCCGGAGGACGCGGTCGAGCAGGCTCGTTTCAACGATATCGCGGTCGAGTCAGCTGCGCACATGCTGCTAAACCGCTACGGAGTTGTGTTCCGAGACTTGCTTGCGCTCGAGTCGAATACCCCTCGCTGGGGAATTCTCTTGCGCATGCTCCGCCGTCTTGAGGATCGAGGGGAGGTCCGCGGAGGCCGATTTGTAAGCGGCTTTGGTGGAGAGCAGTTTGCTCTTCCTGAAGTCCTCGATAGTTTGCGTGCGACCAGGAACCATGAACTCAGGGGCGAAATCATCATTGCGGGGGCGGATCCGATAAATCTGATCGGAATCCTGATTCCAGGTGAACGAACTCCCGCAGTAGCTGGACGAAGCTTCACCTTGTCGAACGAAACCTTCGCAGGTTCAGGTTCTCTGGAGTCAACACGCGTCCAAAGATGGAGCCCTCCCGCCAGGCCTCAGCAACGTCTCTCACCCAAAAAGGAAGTCGAAGGGACAAACCTGTTCGGGGTCCCTTTGAACGCCTGAGGTGAAGAGGTGTAACAAACTAAGGCAACCGCATTGATCCACCATTCGAAATCCAGATACCTGGGAACAATCTAAAGGTCGAGGCTTCTCCGAAGCATTAGAATTGATGCGTCAAAAGGGAGTGGTCAATTCTTGAATTGCTCGCTGCCCGAAAAGGAGATCCCTTGCGCCTTGGACGGAGTCTGATTGTTTTCTGCGGGCTGCTTGCAGCTCTTTCACTCACCCAGCTTACGCGGGCCTGTGCTCAGGCGTCGCCGGATATGCCTCCTGCCCCTAAGCCCAAACAGGTTCATATGAAGCATGTGCTCGTGATCGGGCAGACTAAGGGCTTCGAGCATGACTCGATTTCCGACGCCATGGCCGCTGTATACAACATGGGGAAGGAGAGCGGGCTGTGGGACACGGTGATGCGCACTGACACCGAACTGCTGACCAAGAAGGACCTGGGACGCAATACGAAGAACCTCAGCTACTTCGATGTTGTTGTATTTGCCAGCACCACGGGCGAGCTCGATCTCGATGCATCCCAGAAGCAGGATTTTCTCTCCTTTGTGCACGATGATGGCAAAGGCTTCGTCGGCATTCATGCGGCGCTCGACACGAATTATCAGTGGCCTGAGTACGGCGAGATGATCGGCGGATGGTTCGATCAGCATCCGTGGATGACGTTCAATGCGCCGATCCTCAATGAAGATCCCGACTTTCCAGCGGTCCGGCATTTACCGAAATCGTTTGTGAAGTACGACGAGATCTATCAACCGAAGGATTGGTCGCGCGACAAGGTGAATGTGCTTCTCAGCCTCGACCCTAATAAGCTGAGCTACGCCAATAATCCCCGCGTTCATCGCACCGATCACGACTTTGCGGTTGCATGGAGCAAGATGTACGGCAAGGGTCGCGTCTTCTACTCGACCCTGGGGCATACCGAGGAGTCGTATAACGATCCCGATGTTCGCAAGATGTATTTCGAAGCAATCAAATGGGCATTGTGGATGACCAATGGCAATACGGCGAGCCATCCGAAGCCTGCGGCAAACCAATAGCCGGCGCAAAGCATTTTTAAGTTCACTCGAACGCGAAGTGGGAGCTTCTTATCCTTCGGGACGCGTTTACATCACTGGCTTCGCCCGAAGAAGATAATTGAAGCCCCACTTCGCACGGCGGCCATGTATGTGTGTGGCTAGAAATACGTGAGTGCACAGCGCTGTGAAGAATGCCGTAGAGTTGTTAGTCGCCGCGGAGCAATAGCAGGCGCGCACGGTCGAGTTCAATCTTCCAGGGTTGCGGCTTAGAGCTGAGGACCCGCCATACATCCTTTGGCACGTCGGCTTGCAGGTGTGAGGCCTCTCCTGGATTCGGCGGAGCATGCAATCGGAGATAGAGGGTCATCTCGTGAGGTGCTTCGTTCGTGCTTATCAACCAGCAAGAGAAGACATTCTCTCCTCTTTCGTTGTCGACGAAACGGATCTGATGTGAGCGGTAGCCGATATGGGTCAGCGAGTCATCGACCCTGCGGGAAGTCGCGAGTTCACATTTCCAGGCAGGAACAGAGATGCGATCTGAGCCGAGTGCGATGACCGGGACGATGTTCTTGCAGCCAGTCAGTTGCGCCGCTGCCACCGTTTCCGGATCCTCAAACAGTTGATGCTTCGGTCCACTTGCTATGACGCTGCCGCGATCGAGCACGAGCAGGTCCGTACAGAACCGAAATGCCTCCTCCATGTCGTGCGTGACGAAGATGACGGGTCCACGGAAGTCGGCGAGGGCATGCCGAAGCTGCTCCTCCGTTTGCCTCCGAAGATGCGGATCGAGTGCCGCAAATGGCTCATCGAGGAGAAGAGCTTCGGGATTGGTCGCCATGCAACGTGCGATGGCCACGCGCTGGCGCTGTCCACCGGAAATTTCTCTTGGATACCGATTTGCCAATTCGCTGATTCGCATTGATGCGAGCTGTTTTTCGATGCGCGCTCGTCGTTCCTGCTCCGGAAGCTGGCGAAGACCGAAGCCGACGTTATCCGCGACCGTCAGATGTGGGAACAATGCGTAATCCTGGAATACGAAGCCGATTCTCCTCTGCGCCGAAGGCAGGTTCTGATTATTTTCTTTGTCGAACAGAACGCGCTCATTGAGAACAATGCGTCCGCGATCGGGTGTGGTGAGGCCCGCAATCATTCGGAGTGTCATTGATTTCCCCGCGCCCGACGGGCCCAGAAGACCGATCGCACCCTGGAATGTCTTCAGCGCAACTTTCAAGGTGAAGTTTTCAAGTCGCCGCTCGGCGCTGACCTCGATTCCGAATGTTCCCAAAGAATTGCCGGCCGGCTGCGACGGAGGTATAACGACGTTCTGCGCGGCGCTCGATCCAACCGAGTCGACTTGGTGCGCCGGCCTCATCTTCCGCTCGTAATGCAGCAGTCGAATGATCGCCAATGATAAGGCAACGATCAGTGCAACCCAGATCATTGCGCCACCCATGTCCCCGCCCTCCGCGGCCGAGAAAATCGCAATGGGCATCGTCTGCGTGCGTCCCGGGATATTACCTGCCAGCATCAGTGTTGCGCCAAATTCGCCCATCGCACGCGCGAAAGCCAGCACTGTCCCGGCAAGAACGCCCGGTCCGGCAAGAGGAAGCTGCACCCGGCGAAAGACGACCCATTCGGAGGCGCCGAGTGTCCTCGCGGCTTGCAACAGAGTTGGGTTGACCTGCTCAAGCGCTCCGAGCGACGTCCGATACATCAATGGAAATGCAACAACAGTTGCGGCGATGACGGTTGCGGGCCACGAGAAAACAATGGTGATGCCGATCTTCTCGAGGATCTGCCCTGTGAAACTTCTGCGACCGAATATCAGGAGGAGAAAGAATCCGACTACCGTTGGAGGCAATACCAGAGGCAAAGTCAGCACGCCATCGATCCACGCTTTCAGGGGTCCCCGCAACTCATACATCGCCCGCGCAGCGAACAATCCCAGAAAAAAAGTGGCGATTGTCGCCGTGCATGTAGTCGCAATGGAGGTGATCAGCGGAGATGGGTCGAACGCGAGCGGCACGGTTATGCCATTTTAAATCCGTGCCGTTCAAAGATGGCCCGCGCAGTCGGCGACCTCAGAAACGTGATAAAGTCGCCTGCCACCGCTTCACTCTGTGATCTCTTGATCTCGGCGGCGGGGTAGACAATCGGCTCGTGCGAATTTTCAGGCGCAACCGCCGCGACCTGGACCCGATGCGAAATCTGAGCGTCGGTCGCGTAGACGATGCCTGCATCCGCATTGCCGGTTTCGACGTAAGTGAGCACCTGGCGAACGTCCTTGCCCAGCACGAGCTTTGATTTCAGCTTGTCGTATAGATGGAGAGCTTCCAGCGTCTGCCTGCCGTACCGACCGGCAGGTACGCTTACCGGGTCACCGAGTGCAATCAGCCGAACCTGTCGTTCGGTCAGGCTTCCAAATTCCTTCAAGCTGGAGCCGAGCGGTGCGATAAGGACCAGTGAGTTTCGTACCAGGTTCATGCGTGAACCTGTCAGAAGCAGGCCTTCTGACTCGAGTTGATCCATAGGCTTGGCACCCGCGGAGATGAAGGCATCGACCGGCGCGCCCTGCTCGATTTCGCGCGCGAGCGTTCCTGAAGCTCCGAAGTTGTTGCGAAATTCAATCGAGTGGTCACGCTGGTAGGCCGCCTCAATCTCCATCATCGAGTCTTGAAGGCTGGCTGCTACTGAGAGCGTCAGCGTGGAGCGATGCGCGGAGTGGCAGGCGATAAACAATAGAGCGAAACATTGAAGGGCGACTGCGAAATACAGATTGAGAAACTTGAATCGCATCCGTTCTGACGCTCCCTTCGCCGCGTTGAACCTCTCGCTCCATAAGAAAGCGCCCTTCAGGAAAAGACAAGGGCGTGACGGAACGGGCCCGGGGCTAAATCTGAAGGTCGCTTTCTCGGGTGATTGCCCGGCGCTACTTTTCGTTACAACCTTGAACGCGCGATCGAATACCGTGCGGCTCACTAGGTACGTGCTTCCGCGCCGAAGGATGTTCCGGTTGGGGCACGTCTTCAGAGGCAACACAAGGAAAAAGCCTCTGGGCGGGTAACCCTAACGTAACTAACTTCACCCAGAAGTAGCGGTTACCGCCGCGTTCGGCTGTGCTAGCCTACCTTCACTTTCTGAGCTTTCTAGACCTGTTTTGCGCCCATTTTTGGCCGATAGAGTCAAAGGCGGGCGATTGATTTTCGGGGAGTTACGGATGCGGAGCCATGCAGCGCGCGCGGCACGATTGGGGAGCTATCGCTCACCTCGCGTCGCCCCTTGGGTCCCCGGAGTACTGGCGCTTGCCACGTTCGTGCTCGCTGCAGGTTCAGCTGTGGCGGCTTGTCAAACCCTGCATCAGTCGGAGCTGACAAATGTCAGCGCTATCCGGCATTTGAAACAACTCACTCCCGCCAGCATTCCCGTTCATATCAGAGGAGTTGCCACCTACTACGACACAGTGGCTCCGAATCTTTTTGTGCAGGATGCAACTGGCGGCATCTGGGTAGACCTTCGTGGTCTGAAGGAGGCGTCTCCTTCCCCTGGAGACGTTCTCGACCTGCGTGGCGTCGCAAGCTCAGGATTCAGTCCTTTTGTAGCTAAACCGCATTGGACAGTGGTCGGAAAATCGGCCCTCCCGAAACCAGTGCGCCTGACCTACGATGATGCGGCAACTGGCACGTGGGACAGCCAGTGGGTGCAGCTCGACGGCGTTGTCCGTTCCTTCGTTCAGCAGGCTGAAGGCAGTGTCCTCGTCATTGACGTCGCCACCCCGATTGGCGCCTTCAAAGTGCGGGTCCCTGACTACCACGCTACATTTCCTATGGAACTGGTGGATGCGAAAGTGCGGTTCAATGGTGTGTGCGGAGCTTCATTCAACTCCCGCAACCAGTTCGTCTCGTTTCACCTCATGATGCCGTCGCTCAAGAACCTGGAAGTACTTGAGCCGGCGCCCAAGGATCTGTTCGCAGTTCCAACGACAGCGATCGCCGACATTCGCAGGTTCTCGGCTGATCTGAACGATGCACGCGAAGTGAAGGTACTCGGCATCGCCACAGCGGTCTTCCCAACGCAGGGTGTTTACCTCACCGACGACTCGGGCGGCCTCTACGCCGAAAGCCAAGACGGCACACCGATCGTCGAAGGGGATCAGGTAGAGGTCATCGGATTTCCCACATCCGGCAGATTCAGCCCGGTGCTTAAGTCCGCGCGCATTCGTGCGACGCGAAGGCACTTCGTTCCCACGACGTCTCTGATCAACGGCAAAACTGCGTTGAAGGGGGCATACGACGCACAACTTGTCAAGATCGAAGGGACGCTCAAATACTTCCGTGAGCATCTGAACCGACGCGAGTTCGTTGTCGAATCGCGCGATCATGTGACCTTCGAGGCGACATTTGCACGGCAGCCCGCTCAGGCAATCAATATTCAACCAGGAAGCCGAGTCAGGTTGACCGGTATCTGCTCGGTGAGGGCGGATGAGAATGGGAATCCACTCGATTTTGAGGTTGTCCTTCGCACGCCTGGCGATATTCAACTCCTTGCCGCACCTCCCTGGTTGACCACGCAAAGAGCTGCTTATCTCGTTTCTGCATTGATTTTCGCGATCATCACCGGTACCGCCTGGGTCTTCATCCTGCGGCGACGCGTTCGCCGGCAAACTGAGGTCATCACCCGGAAACTGAAAAATGAGATGTCCCTCGAAGAGAAGTATCGGAACATCTTCGAACGCAATCTCACAGGCATTTATGTTGCATCGGCGGACGGGGCGGTCCTCGACTGCAACGATGCATGCGCCCAAATTCTGGGTTTCCAAAATCGGCAACAGCTCTTCGATAATCGCGAGCGCGCAGAAGAAATCATCCGCCGACTGCACGCGAACTCTTCTAAGACCGCCTTCACCGTGGCCACAGAAGAGAAGTTCGAAAGACAGGATGGAACTGTGGGCTGGGCTCTATGCAGCATCCGGCAGACGGGCCGGGACAAAGACGGCGGGCAGGTGTTCGAGGGATCGCTTGTAAACATCACCGAGCGGATACGCGCAGCGGAACAGATCCATACTCTTGCCTATTACGATTCGCTCACGGGACTGCCGAACCGGACGCTCGCGAAAGATAGGCTTGCGCAGACTCTGACCGCAGCCAGGCGCAATCGCGAAAGGGTGGCTCTGCTGTATCTGGACATCGACAGCTTCAAAATCGTCAACGATTGTCTCGGCCATTCGGTGGGCGACGAACTGCTCCAGCAAATTGCCCAGCGGCTTCGGTTGAGTGCACGTGAAGAAGATACAGTTGCCCGGCTAGGTGGAGATGAGTTTCTGATCGCGCTGGGACCCATTGATACATATTCCGATGTGGCGCTTGTCGCTGAACGTGTGGCGCGGGACCTAAACCCTCCGTTCCATCTACACGGCCACTCACTCACCGTGACCTCCAGTATCGGAATCAGCATCTTCCCTGACCACGGTGAAAATGCTGAGACGCTGATCAAGAACGCCGACGCAGCGATGTATGCGTCCAAAAACCGCGGAAGAAATACCTTCAGCTTCTTCTCGGAAGAGATGACGACGCAGGCTATCGAACGCCTGCAACTCGGCAATAGCATGCGACCGGCGCTCGAGCGCAACGAGTTCTTCCTCGTGTTTCAGCCCGAGTTCGACCTTCGCACCGGCAATGTTTCCTGTTGGGAGGCCCTGATCCGTTGGAAGCACCCGGACCTCGGCCTGATCTCACCGGATAAGTTCATACACGTCGCCGAATTGAATGGCATGATCGTACCCATTGGCGAATGGGTCCTGAGAACCGCGTGTTTGCATGCGCGTTCCTGGCATGACCGTGGCAACCACATTCCGGTGGCCGTGAATGTATCGGCTGTCCAGTTCCGGCAGGCAGGTTTCTGCGATCTGGTCAAGGACGTGCTCGATCAGTCTGGACTGGACCCTGAATTTCTGGAGCTCGAAATCACTGAAAGCCTGCTGCTTGCCACAGAGGACATGCGGTCTGAGGTGCTTGGACGGCTGAAGACTCTCGGCGTGAAGCTGGCAATCGATGACTTCGGCACGGGCTTCTCCAGCCTGAGCTATCTCAAACAGCTGCCGGTGAGCAAGCTCAAGATCGACCGCAGCTTCATCAGCGACCTCCAGCACAATCCCAACGATGAAGCGATCACCGCCGCCATCATTCAGATGGCGAAGTGTCTTCACCTGAAAGTCACTGCCGAGGGTGTGGAGAACGAGAATCAGTTGCGCATGCTTCGCGCGCACGGTTGCGACGACGTGCAGGGGTTCCTCTTCAGCAAGCCACTCCGCCCCGACCAAATGGACTTCTCGAACCGCAGGTCATCCGCGCTCTTTGAGATTCTCTCCACAGGCGCCGCAGATTAGACTCTCTCCTGTTCGCGAACTATCCGATCAAATCAGCCGAAGCGAACTGCGTCAGGGCATCGCATCCAATCCTGAGCAGCCCAGAAGACGTATCATTGGAAGCTGCACTTCTGATAACGGAGCTTGAGATGCGAGAGGTAGTAATCGTCTCGGCGGTTCGCACGCCTATTGGCAAATTTCAGGGTTCTCTGCAGTCCTATACCTCTCCGCAACTCGGAGCACTCGTTGTTCGGGAAGCCGTGAAAAGGGCTGGTGTGGAACCTGCCAAGGTGGATGAGTGCATCATGGGCTGCGTCCTGCAGGCGGGCCTAGGCCAAAGCCCTGCGCGGCAGGCCGTCATTCGCGGAGGCCTTCCGCCCGAAGTGGGCGCGCTTACGGTGAATCAGGTTTGCGGTTCCGGCCTTCGCGCCGTGTCACTCGCGGCCCAGGCAATCCAGACCGGCGACTCCGACATTGTTGTTGCGGGTGGCATGGAATCAATGACTAATGCGCCGTATCTGCTTCAGCAGGCCCGCTCCGGTTATCGCATGGGAAACGGCAACCTGATCGACGCGATGATCAATGACGGATTGTGGGACGTGTACAACCAGTTCCACATGGGCGCTGCGGCCGAAATGGTCGCGGAGAAGTACAAGATCAGCCGCGAAGAGCAGGACGCCTTTGCTGCGGAATCGCATCGGCGAGCCGCCGCCGCTACGGCAGAGGGTCGCTTTCGCGCACAGATCCTGCCCGTGGAAGTAGCGCCGTCGAAAAAGGGTGAAGCGCCGCGTGCATTCGATACCGATGAGGGCATCCGTCCTGACACAACGGTGCAGGTTCTGGCCAAACTGAAACCGGCATTCAAAGAAGGAGGTACCGTCACGGCCGGCAATGCTCCGGGCGTGAGCGATGGCGCCGCAGCATTGGTTGTGACGAGCACCGAACAGGCGAGGGAACTTGGGCTGCGTCCGATGGTAGTCGTTCGTGCGCAGGCCGGGGCGAGCCGCCAGCCGGAGTGGTTCTCGCTTGCGCCCATCGACGCCGTTCGCAAAGTGGTCGAAAAGGCGGGATGGGCGCTCGATTCGGTGGATCTGTTTGAGCTGAACGAGGCCTTCAGCGTGCAGGCGCTGGCTGTGATTCGCGAACTTGGTCTCGATCAGGCAAAGGTCAATATTTATGGCGGAGCCGTTGCGCTGGGACATCCCATCGGGGCCAGCGGCGCTGCGGTACTCGTGAAGCTTATCTACGCGATGATCAACCGCAATGCGAAACGAGGGATCGCTGCCCTTTGCCTTGGTGGCGGAAGCGCGGTGGCGCTGGCCGTGGAATTGCCGTAGTCCCGGTCCATTTCAAGTCGCGGGCGGACCGGCTCGAAACTGTCCGTTATCGGACAATAAGACCCGCGAGCGGTCACTTAAACTTCTAATCCATCAAGCTCTTACGGCAGATAAACCTTTTATTTCGAGCGTCTAGGGATTACCCTTCTTTGGCATGGGAAGTGCATCCTGATCCCGTGATGGATATCGCACGCCCAGATTTAAAAAAGCAAAAGCAGCGCCGCCTTATCATGTGGGCCGGCATTGGGGTGGTGGTTCTTACGGTCGCGGTGGTACTGGTTTCCCGGCTCAAGCCGGCGGCTCCGGTCGTCGATGCTTCAACCGTATGGCCGGACACTGTGAAACGTGGAGACATGATCCGCCAGGTGCGCGGATCGACGGGCCTACTGGTCCCGCGCGAGGATTCGATCGAACTGATTCCTGCCCTGACGGATGCCACTGTGGTTCGCATCCGCGTATTGCCCGGCACGATCGTGAAGCCCGACACAATTCTTATGGATATGGCGGCACCCGAGGTTGAGCAGAAGCTCCTCGATGCCCAGTTGCAGGTGAAGGCCGCCGAAGCCGATTACAAGGACAAGCAGGCAACGCTTAACGGCGCCCTGATGGAGAAAAAGATCGCGGCTGCTCAAGTCGCCACCGACGCCAGTACTGATGAGCGGCAGGCCAAGATCGACGAGCAGTTGAACAAGCTTGGTGTGATGGCAGGCCTTGCCTATGAGAAGTCGAGGAGTACGGCGGATCAGCTTGCGTCACAGCACAAACTGAGCCTGCAAAACCTCGAACTCAATGAGAAGAACATCGAAGTTCAGCTCTCATCCGCCCAAACCAAGATTGATCAGGCGAAGGCGCTGCTCGCTCTCTATCAGAAGCAGTCAGGCGCTCTGCAGGTCAAAGCTGGAATCTCCGGCGTCGTAGCACCGTTAGCGACGCCTGTTCAGGTCGGCCAGCACGTTCTTGCTGGTACCTCGGTCGCTGAAGTCATTCAGCTGGACAAACTCAAGGCTGCGCTGCAAATTGCTGAGACCCAGGCACGTGATATCTCCGTGGGTCTTCCGGCATCGGTTGATACTCATAATGGCGTCATTCCGGGCCATGTAACTCGAATTGATCCATCGGTTGTGAACGGAACGCGTACGGTTGACGTACAACTGGATGGAGCTCTTCCACCGGGAGCGGTACCGAACCTGAGTGTGGACGGCACGATCGACTTGGAGAAGCTGCACGATGTTCTCAAGGTGGGTCGTCCGGCGCTGGGCAACGAAAACTCAACTTTGAGCCTGTTTAAGGAGACGCCCGACCACAAGAACGCGGTACGAGTTCAGGTAAAGGTGGGGCGCGCTTCGGTGAACGAGATCCAGGTAATTGAAGGACTGAATGCAGGCGACACGGTCATTCTTTCTGACATGTCGCGCCAGGACAACGTCGATCGCATTCGCCTTGAATAGAAGGCGCTGCGACGCAAACAAAACTCAAGGAACGTGAGACAGCGATCTGATGCAAGGCTCTTTCTGGTCAATGCTCACTGTTCACTGATCACTTCAATCACGAGGGGGATTGGATGGCAAACGACAAGCTGATTGAAATTGAAGAACTCACAAAGGTCTTCTATACCGATGAAGTGGAGACCCACGCGCTCTCGGGTATTCACCTCACCATTTCGCGTGGAGAGTACGTGGCCATGTCGGGCCCGTCGGGCTGCGGCAAATCGACGCTGCTGTCCATTCTTGGCCTGCTTGATACGCCTACGGGCGGCAAATACCTGCTGAACAACAAGCCAGTCGAGAACCTGAGCTTCGGTGAGCGCTCGCGCATTCGCAATCAGGAGATTGGGTTCATCTTCCAGAGCTTCAACCTGATTGGCGACCTCACGGTGGAAGAGAATGTCGAACTTCCGCTTACGTATCGCGCCGGCATGCCTTCTGCCGAGCGCAAAAAGCGCGTGAAGGAAGCCTTGGAACGGGTGAACATGGCGCATCGCATGCGGCACTATCCCGCGCAGCTCTCTGGCGGTCAGCAGCAGCGTGTCGCCGTGGCCCGAGCGTTGGCCGGATCGCCCTCGATCCTGCTGGCCGATGAGCCTACCGGAAACCTCGACTCAAAGAACGGCGAGGCCGTGATGCATCTGCTCGCAGACCTGCACCGCGAAGGCTCGACGATTTGCATGGTGACGCACGATCCGCGTTTCGCCAAGCACGCCGAGCGCGAGGTGCACCTGTTCGACGGCAAGGTTGTCTCTGAGGACGAGCTAAAGAAGCTCACTGAAGAAGTGGAGGCCTAAGTGTTCGGCCAGGACTTGCGTTACGCGGTACGCCAGCTGCGCATGTCGCCTGGCTTTACGCTGACGGCGGTGCTCACGCTCGCACTGGGCATCGGCGCATTGACCACGGTTGCCACGTGGACCAATGCAGTCCTGTTCAATCCCTGGCCCCAGGTCAGGGATGCACGATCGCTCCGTTTCATCTCCGCTACTGTGCTTGGTAGTAATGGATATTCCGTTCATTACGACCAGCTTCAGTTCGTTCGGCAGCAGTCCCACTCGTTTAGTGATGCCGCTGCCTTCGAATTCACAACACTCAACCTGGCCCTCCCCAACACCCAGCCGCAGGCGATCCATGGCGGGACCGTTTCGGCAAACTACTTCCAGCTTCTCGGAGTCAAGCCGGTGATTGGAACGATTTTTGCGCCAAACGCGAACGATCGTGCGTATGGCTCGATGGACGCGATTGTCCTCTCTGACGGCTTGTGGCGCGACCGGTTCAACGCAGACCCCTCGGTTGCCGGTCGCGTCGTTTCCATCAACAAGCATGCATTCACCGTGGTCGGTGTAGCTCCTCGCGATTTCGCGGGGATCTACGGAGGCCTGGCGGAAGAGGCGTGGGTACCGCTCTCTGCGGGTCGTGATCTCTCGACCGTTGCTCTACCAGATCCGCTGGTGAATGAGGGACTGCAAGTTGTTGTACGCATGCGGCCCCATGTGAGCGACAAGAGCGCAGAAGCGGAACTGCACACGCTGGCTCGTTCTTTTGCTTCTGCCCAGCACAATGATCAATACAACAGCTGGGATCTCAATCTCGACGATTCATCTCACTTTCAGCGCGGATTCTTCGGGGTGATTGGAGAGCAGTTGCCGGTTTTGCTTGGCGCCTCCTGTCTGCTGATGCTTCTGGTCTGCATCAACATCGCCTCGCTGCTCGGTCAACACGCGGCTCGCCGTCGTCGCGAAGTCGCCATCCGCACTGCACTTGGAGCGAGGCCAAGCCGCATCGCACGGCAGGTCCTGGTTGAAACCAGCCTGCTTGCAATCACAGGCGCTCTCGCCGGTTGGGCCGCGAGCGTAGGAATCTCGCGCTCGGTCTACGCTCTTTTGCCGGATCTGGGATTCTCGCTGGCATTTAATCTCCATAGTGACTACCGCATCACGCTCTTCGTTGCGGCGATTGCCATCATGGTGACGCTGATCTGCGGGATGTACCCGATTCGCCAGTCGCTTCGGGTCTCTCAGCGGGAAGCCTTGCATGAAGGTGCTACATCCGTTGCCGGAGCGAGCCGAAAACGCTATGGCCAGCGCTTGCTGCTTGGATTCCAACTCGGTATCTGCTTCATCGTCCTGGCGTGCTGCGGACTGCTCACGCGCACGGCACTCAACATCTTCAATCGACCGGTAGGGTTCGATCGCGCCAATGCGATCACCGCCATTGTCGATCTCTCGCGCTCCGGCTACGATGACGACCGCGCTCGCATTTTCCTCACCACTCTGCTCGATCGGCTGCGCAGTTCGCCGGGAGTTGCTTCTGCGACTATCACCACTCATCTGCCTATGGGCGACTGGGGATCGGGCAACACGCGCGACTTCAGTGTGCCCGGCCACATTCCGGCAAAGGGCGAAGACAAGCAGGTCGTCACCGACTTCGAAGGCTCTGACTTCTTCCGTACCCTTGGAATATCGCTGCAACAAGGCCGCGATTTTTCGACGGCCGATAATGAGAATTCAGCCAAGGTGGCCATTGTCAATACCGTGATGGCGCAGCGCTACTGGCCGAAAGGCAACGCGATCGGCAGTACCATTGTTGTCGACAAGCTGCCGCGCCAGATCATCGGCATCGCACCTGAATTTGCCTACCACAGCCCCAACAACACCGACCATGATCCGCTCGTTTTCCTGCCCATGCTGCAAGGGAGGTCGGGATATGGTTATGCCATTCTCGCCGTCCGTTCGCGCATCGCAGCTGCCGGTCTCTCCGCGCAACTCCGTCGCTCCATCGCAGCGCTTGATCCGTTTCTGCCTGTCGAACAGGTGCGCACGCTTGAGGATGTGACTGACCAGCAGTACCAGATATCCAAGATTCCCGCAGAACTGCTTGGAGTCTATGCAATTTGCAGCGTGCTGGTCGCCATGATGGGACTCTATGCCGTGATGGCTTTCTCGGTGATTGAGCGCAATCGCGAATTCGCCGTGCGCATGGCTCTTGGCTCTTCGCGAGGCGGAATCTTCCGCCTGGTTCTACAAGGCTCGGCAAGCGTGATCCTCGTCGGCCTCCTCGTTGGAGGAGCAGGTTCGATCGCCGGCGTACGCCTGCTGCGCTCGATGCTGTTTAACGTTGCCCCCTTCGACCCCATCAGCTTTTCACTTGCGGCAGTTGCGCTGGTCATGACGGTTCTTCTGGCCGGCATCACGCCCGCACGACGCGCAGCCAGCATTGAACCGATGCAGGCCTTGCGAACCGAGTAGTACAGAGATCGATCAAGACCAAACAGCTTCGGAGCTGAGTCGCAATGAAACAGGCCCTGACCAATCTGCTGCAGGATCTTCGCTACGCGCTGCGCCAGTTGCGCAAGTCGCCGGGATTTACCCTGACGGCGGTGATTACGCTCGCACTCGGCATCGGCGCAAATACGGCGATCTTCACGCTGGTGCAGGGGATTCTGCTGCGGCAGCTTCCGGTCACGGATCCGAAACAGCTCTATCGTATAGGCGACACCGACAACTGCTGCGTCAATGGCGGATTCGTCAGCGATAAGGGCGACTTCGATATCTTCTCCTACGATCTCTTCCTGCAATTGAAGAAATCAGCGCCTGAATTCGAGCAGCTCTCAGGCGTTCAGGCCGGCAATGGGCAGTGGAGCGTCCGCCGCGGCAACACCCTCTCGAAAGAACTACACGGAGAATTCGTAACCGGCAATTTCTTTTCGATGTTCGGTGTCGGCCCCTACATGGGGCGCGTCTTCACCGAATCGGACGATACGCCATCATCTTCTCCGGTTGTGGTTCTCAGCTACCGAACCTGGCAATCAGAGTTCGCTGGTGATCCATGGATCGTGGGCTCCACGGTTTCCATTCAGACGAAGCCGTTCTCCGTTGTCGGCATTGCCCCTCCCGGTTTCTTTGGCGATCGCGTAACAGATGTGCCTGCAGATTTCTGGATGCCGATCAACATGGAACCATACGCGCGCGGCAGTAGTTCCATTCTCACTCATCAGGACTCGAACTGGCTTTATGCAATCGGCCGCGTACGGTCCGGAACGAACATCGGCGCTCTCCAGGCGAAACTCTCGCAAGCCCTTCGCGGCTGGCTCTCCACGCGTCCTCTCTACACCGATAACGGCGGATCCACAGTCATCCCCAGGCAGCACGTCGTGATCGTCCCTGCCGGAGGAGGCATTCAGAATCTTCAGCAGGAAGCGGGTCTCGGACTCAAGCTCCTGATGGTGCTCTCGTCATTCGTTCTGCTCATTGCCTGCGCAAACATTGCAAACCTCTTACTGGCACGAGGCACCGCTCGTCGCGCAGATATCGCCATTCGCATAGCGATGGGAGCAGGCCGCAGTCGCGTCATTCGTCAGATCATCACCGAAAGCGTGGTCCTGAGCTGCATTGGCGGAATCGTGGGGCTCGCCGTAGCATACGGCGCATCGCGTGTCATTCTCAGCGCCGCATTTCCTGAGGCCCGCAACATGCCGATTGACGCCAGTCCGTCATTGCTTGTGCTGGGATTCGCGTTTCTCGTTTCGTTGATCACCGGAGTGCTGTTTGGGCTTGCTCCTGCATGGCTTTCGTCGCATGCGCAACCGGCAGAGGTGCTTCGCGGTTCCAATCGCTCCGTTCGCGACCGCGCCTCATTCCCGCAGATGGCGCTCGTGATTGTACAAGCAGCAATGAGTCTTGTTCTGATCGCCGGAGCCCTCCTGCTTACGCGTTCGCTCGGCAATCTCGAGCATCAGGATTTCGGCATCGCCATCAACAATCGATATGTGCTCCACTTCGACCCCGCTGGCGCCGGCTACACTGCCGAGCGTGCACCCGGGCTATATCGACAGATCGAGGAGCGGTTCACCGCCGTTCCTGGCGTGACCAGCATCGGCATGGCTCTGTACAGCCCGCTCGAAGGAGACAACTGGGGCGAGTGCGTGATTCAGCAGGGACATCCAGCACCCGGTCCGAACGATCGCTGCGGGTCGACTTGGGATCGCGTCAGCCCCGGCTTTCTCGCATCCATGGGAGTGCCCATCGTGCGCGGTCGCGATCTCTCCATCAGCGACACGCCCAACTCTCCTTTTGTTGCCGTCGTCAACGAGACGTTTGTAAAGAGGTTTTTCCCCAAGAAGGATCCCGTAGGACAGCGCTTCGGTATCGATTTCCCGCAGTACTCCGGCAGCTTCGAAATCGTTGGCGTCTTCCGCGATTTCAAAATGAATAACCCTCGCGATCCTGTTCGCCCCGTGTTCCTGCGACCCCTCGCACAGGTGTACACGGGCTACAAAGAGGCACCCCTCGTCAGTACCGAAACGCAATCGATGCTGATCAACTCCATGGTGATCAATTTCAGAAATACTCAGCCGAATGCAGAAGAACTCATTCGCCACACCATGGCACAGGTCGACCCCAACCTGACCATCATGGATATGCGCTCGCTCAACGCGCAGGTCGCAGGCAACTTCAACCAGGATCGGCTCATTGCGCAACTCACCGGCCTGTTCGGAGTTCTGGCGCTGGTCATCGCTTCCGTCGGCCTTTATGGTGTCATGTCGTACTTCGTTGCGCGGCGCACAAGTGAGATCGGGATTCGCATGGCGCTCGGGGCAACGCGAAGCAGCGTTCTTTCCATGGTGTTTCGCAGCGCGCTCCTTCAGGTGGTGCTCGGGTTCGCATTGGGAATTCCCGCGGCTTTGTTTGCAGGACATTTGATGGCCAGCCAGCTCTACGGTGTCGGCGCGTACGACCCTGTCTCGTTAACTGAAGCAACGCTGGTCCTTGCGCTCTGTGCGGCCATTGCCGTGTTTGTCCCGGCCCGCCGCGCCGCCACCATTGAACCCATGCGCGCATTGCGAATCGAGTAGGAGAGGAAACTGATTGGCTATGCAGCGAAGAGAGAGGTCGAGATGAATTCGTTAATGCAGGATCTTCGTTACGCGCTGCGCCAGTTGCGCAAGTCGCCGGGATTCACGATCACCGTGATCCTCACCCTCGCGCTCGGCATCGGAGCCAATGCAGCCGTGTTTACGATGTTCGACCAGGTGCTGCTTCGTATGCTCCCCGTGCAGCAGCCCGAGAACCTCGTGCGCTTCGAATGGACCGGCGGCTTCTCGGGTTCAATGAGCAGCTTCGGCGGCGACTCCGACAATTATTTCTCCTACCCAGCGTTCAAGGAACTGCGCGATCGCAACCAGGTCTTCGATGGCGTTCTCGCCGCAGACAAGACGTCGGTCGGAATCTCATGGCGCAACCAGGCTGAAAATGACGAGGCTGAAGTCGTAAGTGGAAACTACTTTCAGGTTCTCGGGCTTCAACCCGCGCTCGGTCGCCTTTTCACCCAGCAGGATGACACGCAAAAGAACGCAAACCCCGTAACGGTTCTCAGCTATAACTTCTGGCGTACGCATCTTGGCTCGGCACGCGATGTTGTCGGACAGACGATCCTCATCAACGGGCACACCTTCACAATCCTCGGGGTCGCGCCGGCCAACTTCGACTCGGCCATCGGCGGTTACAAGCCCAATCTCTTCATTCCGGTGAGCATGGTTGCTGTTGCCATTCCGTGGCGCGAGCAGCTCGACGATCTCAACAATCACAAAGCCAGCTTCCTGACGCTGGTCGCGCGCCTCAAGCCGGGAATTACGCGCCAGGCAGCAGAAGCGAGCCTCGCGCCGGTGTGGCATTCTCTGCGCGCCTATGAACTCAGCCTGTACAAGAACTCCTCAGAGCGGTTCAAGCATAGCTTCCTCGACACCTCGCGGCTCAAGGTCATCGATGACTCGCGCGGATTTAATCCGGATCGCCTGAACCTCCAGAAGCCCCTCGCAATCCTGATGAGCATGGCCGGGCTGCTCGTCCTGCTCTGCGCAGTGAATGTTGCGACATTGCTTTTGCTCCGTGCTGCGAATCGCGCCCGCGAAATGTCGATGCGCTACGCACTCGGTGCGCGCCGCGGTCGCATCATTTCCCAGCTGATGATCGAGGGTAGCCTGCTCGGTCTCCTCGGGTCTATTGCAGGCCTCTTCCTCGCCCCGGTTGTCGCTCGACTCCTGGTTCGCATCATCACGAATTCCGATCCAGGCGCTGAGCCCTACTCCGCAACGGTGGACATGCGGGTACTTCTCTTTACGCTGGGGATCTCGCTGCTTGCCACGCTCTTCTTCAGTGTTGCTCCGGTGTTTCACTTCCTCCGCCCTGATCTCACTCAGTCGCTGCGGCAGAACACCGGCACCCTGTCAAAAGATTCACAGCGTTTCCGCAAGCTCGCCGTGGGCGCGCAAATTGCCCTCAGCGTTTTGCTCCTCGGCGGCGCGGGCCTCTTCGTTCGTACGCTCAACAATCTTCGTCATGAGCAGGTGGGCTTCCGCACCGACAATCTCATTCAGTTCGGGCTCAGCCCCAGCGACTCAGGCTACGGCGAAGATCGCTCCGTTGAAATCGTCAACAGCTCCATCTCTGCACTGAGTCAGCTGCCGGGCGTCACCTCGGTTGCCGGAAACAATGACCCCGAACTCGTCGGAGATACGGAAACCTCCAACTACTCGATTCAGGGATACAAGCCAGGTGAAGATGAGCGAATGAATTTCGAAGAACCCCGCATCACACCTGCCTACTTCACCACAATCGGACAGCCGATCCTTGCAGGCCGCGAATTCACCGCAGCGGATACCAAGGGCCAACCCAATGTTGCGGTAGTGAATCTCGCGTTGGCCAAGCGCTTCTTCGGCACTCCGCAGAATGCCATCGGCCGCCAGCTCGCCGAGGGCGCGGGCAGCAATGTTCCGTACGACATCACAATTGTTGGCGTGGTCGGTGACACCAAGCATACAGACCTTCGCACCAAGCTTGGCCCCGCGGTCTATAAGCCGTTTCTGCAGCAGAAGCATCCGACCGGGCTCATGATCTATCTGCGCACGGCGCGGCCTCCTGAAACCATCGAGCCCGCAATCCGCCAGACTATGCGCCAGCTCGATTCGACGCTGGTCGTCAACGATCTCCGTACGATGGAGGCGCAGATTGATCACAGCACGTCTGACGAGCGCGCGCTGGCCTTCCTTGCCATCGGCTTTGCCTCGCTCGCTCTGGTCCTGGCTGCGGTCGGACTTTACGGCGTCCTCGCATACTCCACCGAACAGCGCACGCGAGAAATCGGTGTTCGTCTCGCGCTGGGTTCGCCCCGGTCTGTTGTTGTTCTGCTCATTGTGCGTGAGATGGCTCTCATCGCCTGCATCGCCGCTGCCATCGCGCTCCCGGCAGTCGTCGGGCTCGCACGGCTATTTCAATCAGAGTTGTTCGGGGTCACAACATTCGATCCGCTCACGTTATTTGCGGCAGTCATTCTTACGGTTCTCATGCTTTCGGTCGCCGCGGCATTGCCGGCTCGCCGCGCTGCAGCGGTGGAACCAATGCAGGCCTTACGAACGGAGTAGGGAACAGAAGCACGCAGTAAGCACTAAAAGGCAGTAAGCACGTTAGGAAGAAGGGGGACGGATGATCAGGCAGAATATTCGCTACGCCCTGCGCATGCTGCGCAAAAATCCGGGACTTACTGCGACCGTAGTGTTCACTCTCGCTCTTGGCATCGGAGCCACGACGGCCATCTATACCATCGTGTATGCAACGCTGATCGCTCCCATGCCATACCCCAATCCCGACCAGCTGGTTGTCGTCTGGTCGAAGATTCAAGGATTCCGGAATGGCGTTTCCGCCGGCGACTTCCTCGACTGGCAGCAGCAAAGCAAGTCGTTTCAAGGCCTGAAAGCATTCACGGGAACCAGCTTCAACCTCGCCGGCAAGCAGGAGCCCGAGATGGTGCCCGCGCAGATGTCGACTGTCGGCTTGTACACCATGTTTGGCAATCGCTTTGCGATGGGCAGAGACTTCCTTCCCGAAGAAGGTGTCGACGGCAGAGATCATGTTGCCATCCTGATGAACAGGCTCTGGAAGAAACTGGGTGCGGATCCGAACATTGTCGGAAAGCAGATCATGCTCGATCAGAAGCCCTACACCGTGGTCGGCGTGCTGGCTCCTGGGCAGGCCGATCGGCTTCCCGCGCAGATGATTGTGCCGCTGGTCTTCAAACCCGAACAGAAGAACCATGACTTCCACTGGATCCTTGTCATTGGGCGGCTCAAGCCAGGCGTCACCCTTCAGCAGGCTCAGGCAGACATGGAAGGCGTCACCGCACACATTGCGCAGGACAATCCGCGTTCCAACAAGGGTTGGGGAGCGAAGGTAGAACCGCTCCAGAACGACTTCCTCGGTGACAGTGTGAAACTCACGCTGTGGCTGCTTCTCGGCGCAGTTGGATGCGTTCTGCTGATCGCTTGCGTGAACGTGGCGAATCTGCTTCTGGCCAAAGGAACATCGCGCCAGCGGGAGATCGCGGTTCGTTCGGCCCTTGGCGCCACACGCCGCGACGTCTTCATTCAGTTCGTGACGGAAAGCCTGGTGCTCGCGGGATTCGGCGGCATCGTCGGATTTGGGTTGGGCTTCGCCATGCTTCGCGGATTCGTTGCGGTTATGCCGCGCGGCACTCTGCCCAGCGAGGCTGAACTTTCACTCAATCTGCCCGTTCTTGCCGTAACGATTGCCGCCACTACGCTTGCTGGCTTGCTTTTCGGATGCGCTCCCGCGTGGTATGCCTCGCGTCTCGATCCGGCCGAGACCCTCAAAGAAGGTGGACGCTCGGGCTCGAGCAAAGTACGCCATCGCCTGCGCAAGCTCCTTGTTGTCGGTGAATTCACATTGGCGCTGGCTCTGCTGGCGGGTGCAGGTCTCGCGATTCATAGCTTCTGGAACCTGAACCACGTGGACCTTGGAGTGCGGACGGATCACATCCTTACCTTCGGTCTCCCCATGAATAAGGGCATGAATTATAAGCCTGACCAGATCGTCGCGTACTATCAGCAGATCGTCCGCAGCATCGGGTCATCGGCAGGCGTCGAGAGCGCCTCATTGGGAACTGCTTTACCTTTGCAGGGAGCTGGCTTTGGCATGCCGTTCACCATCGCTGGCCAGGCCGACTTCGCTGACCCGTCGCAGCGCCCATCTGCCGGCTTCGGCATGGTTACGCCGGACTACTTCAAGACGTTCGGTATTCACCCCGTCAAGGGTCGCTTCTTCACCGAAGATGACAATGCCGCCAGCCTTCGAGTTGCAGTGGTCAACGAACAACTTGTTCGCCACTTTTTCCCGAACAAGAACCCGATCGGTCAAATTCTGAACGTCGAGCAGATCGTCGCCGGTGAGCAAAAGCTTGGTCCGTATCAACCCTGGCAAATCGTCGGGGTCTATCACGATGTACGCGGCGGATCATTCCAGCGTCAGCGAGAAGAGATCCTCGTGCCGTTCTATCAGAGCCCGTGGGTTGATGTTACCGTTGGCGTCCGCACTGCGGGCGATCCGGCAGCCATGACAAAGACCATTGCTGCGGCGGTTCACTCGGTGGACTCCACGCTGGCGCTTTCAGACGTTCGCACACTTGAAGACATTCGTGATGAGGATCTTTCGGGCGATCGTTTCTCGTTGCTGTTGTACGCGAGTTTCGCAGCCATCGCGCTGACGCTCGCTGCAATCGGCATCTATGGCGTGATGGCCTTCGCTGTGGGCGAGCGCTCGCATGAGATTGGAATTCGTATGGCTCTCGGAGCGAGCAAGGAACGAGTCGTGCGCATGGTGTTGCGCGAGGGCTTACTTCTTGCTTTAGGCGGCCTTGCGCTCGGCCTCATTGGAGCATATTTCGTCGGCCGGGCCATGCGTAGCACGCTCTTTGGAGTCGGCTCAATTGATCCGTGGGCATTTTCAGGCGTCGCGGTCGTTCTACTAGTTTCCGCACTCGTGGCGTGTTACTTGCCGGCGCATCGTGCTGCGACCGTCGATCCAATGAGAGCGCTGCGTATTGAGTAATGGTGAACGAATGAGGAACACGATCTTGAGATCGGAGTACACAACATGATTGATCTAAAAAACGTTGAACGCAGTTACAAGACCGGCCATACCGAAACCTGGGTTCTGCGCCGCATCAATCTGACGATTCGCGAGGGCGAGTTTGTCACCATCATGGGTCCGTCGGGAGCGGGGAAGTCGTCGCTGCTGAACGTGCTCGCGCTTCTCGACGACAGCTGGACCGGCGAATACTGGTTTGCCTCCACGCCGGTACACTCGCTCAATCGCAAGCAACGCGCGGATCTAGCACGCCAGCGGATCGGCATGGTCTTCCAGAGCTATCACCTGCTCGACGATCTCACCGTGGCAGAGAACATCGACTTGCCCCTGTCGTACAAGAACATGCCGTCGAAAGATCGAGGCGGGATGGTAGCTGACATCCTCGACCGCTTCCAGATCGTCGCAAAGAAGGATCTCTTTCCCAACCAGCTTTCCGGTGGTCAGCAACAGCTCGTCGGCATAGCGCGCGCGGTGGTTCATGCGCCCTCGTTGCTTCTTGCAGACGAACCTACCGGCAACCTGCATTCCACCCAGGCGCGCGAAATTATGGATCTCTTTGTCGAGCTCAACAAAGCCGGCACCACCATCGTGCAGGTTACGCACTCTGAAGAGAATGCTCGTTATTCGAAACGGATCATTGAACTACGCGACGGCTGGATGACGCGCGATGAAGCCCCGCAGCCGCTCCCATCGGAGGTCGGCGCACAGTGAAGAACCCACAGGTGAAAGCATTGATCAAAAACCCGGTAACGCCCATTCGCACGCGACTTATCGCAGGAGCAGCCATTGTGCTGCTCAATTTCAACATGGCCATGGCGCAGGAGCCGGCCGCACCGGCACAGCAGCAGCCTGCCGCCGGGCAGCAGCCCGCTCAGGAACAGCAGGCGCCCGCCCCCGTGCCGCAGCCGGAGAAAAGTCCCAGTGCGCCGGATCAACAGGAAACGACTCCGCAGCAGCAGGCCGTACCGGCGCATGCCACCGGCACCCTGCAGACGGGGCCACAAGTTCCGTTCAGCGCCATGTTGCACAAATCGTGGAACCCGTTCGACGCGTATCGCGGCAAGGTCGTTCCACCCCCCAGCCTGGCCAACTCGCCACGGCTCAATTCGCAAATTCGCGATGGCAAGCTCTATCTGTCTCTTCGCAACGCGATAGATCTGGCACTGGAGAACAATCTCGACCTCGTTATCGCTCGCTACAACATGCCGATCGCGCAGATGGACATCCTCCGGACTGAAGCCGGCGGTTTCGTTCGCGGCGTCAACACAGGTGTTGTCTCGGGAACTCCGGGCGGTGCCGCAGCGGGGGCCGGTAGTGGTAGCGGCGCAGGTGGTACAAGTTCTGGCAGTGGCGGCGCGGGCGCCGGAGCCGGTGGCATTGTGACATCCACGTTCGGCACGGGAACCAATGTCTCCAGCTACGATCCGTTCATCCAGGCAAAGGTTTACAACGATCACACCTCCCAACTGCTCCCCAACCAGGTCTTGCTGGGGGTTCCGGTTTATCGGCTGAACGAGAACCTTGCGAACATAAGTTATCAGGAGTCATTTCCCACTGGCACCTACTTCGAAGCTGATTTCAACAACAATCGCCAGACGTCAAACAGTCCCAACAACACCCTGAATCCACAGCTCTACTCGAACACGGTGTTCTACGTGGGACAGCACTTGCTTGCTGGATTTGGTCTCGGGCCGAACCTCCGCTATCTGCGCATCGCCAAGACCGACCAGAAAATCTCGGACATTGCCTTCAAAGCGCAGATCATTTCCACAGTCAGCCAGATATGCAACATCTACTGGGACCTGGTGAATGCCTACGATACCGAACAGGTGGGCGAGCGCTCAGTCGCATTTGCAACCGAGACCCTCGAAACCTCCCGCAAACAACTTGAGCTACAGGCGATTCCAGAGATGGATGTTCTCAAGGCCGAAAGTGAATTGGCCACTCGCCAGCAGGATCTCACGGTGGCACGCACCAATCTCGAACTGCAGGAGCTCTACATGAAGAACGCCATCACGCGTTCCTTCGATGACCCAGTTCTCCAGGAGATGCCGGTCGTGCCAACAGACCATCTTGCCGCTCAGATTGAGTCTGATACTGAGCCGATTCAGCAGGCGATCTCAGACGCTTTGAAGAAGAGATGGGAACTCCAGCAGAATGCTCTCGACTTGAGCAACCGCGAACTGACCCGGAAGACTGCTCGCAATGCTTTGCTCCCGCAGCTCGATCTCTATGGGTTCTACTCCGGAACCGGTTACGGCGGCACTCCAACTCCGGGGTTCCCAGGAACCATTACCGCTCCACCAGGCTTTGGCGGAACAATCCAAAATACACTGAACAACTCTTCGCCCGAGTATCAGGTCGGATTCAATCTCCAGATGCCGTTACGCAACCGGCAGGCCAAGGCTGATCAGTACCGCACTGAGCTCGAGTACCGGCAGTCGCAGGTGTACGCTGAACAGTTAAAGAAGAACATTGTCATCGAGGTACGAAATGCCCGTTACGCAGTCGAGCAAGGCGCCAGCCGCGTTGCAGCTGCCAAGCAGGCGCGCGACCTCGCTCAGCGGACACTCGATATCATGCAGAAGGAGCAAAAACTCGGGGCCGGCTCGAACCAGCAGACACTTTCATCAGAACATGATCTGTCCGTAGCCGAGTCGGCGCTCGTTACAGCGCAGACGGCGTACGAGAAAGCCCGCATTCAATTGAAGCAGGCGACGGGCTCGGTGCTCGAGGCCTACGGAATCTCAGTTACAGAAGCAAAGTCCGGTGTTGTGGAGGCGGACAAACCCTAAATGCCAGAGCCTCGGAAGAAAGAAAGAATTCGGGTTTTAGTTGCCGACGACCAACCACACATTCTCGAAGCAGTGGAGCTTTTGCTCGAGCCGCAGGGCATTCACGTGGAGTGCGTTCGCTCGCCGCAGTTGCTGCTTGAGGCCTTGGGCCAGAGCGACTACGACGTCCTGTTAATCGACTTGAATTACACGCGCGACACCACCTCAGGGAAGGAGGGCCTCGACCTCCTTGCCCGTCTTCAGGAGATCGATCCCCGTCTGCCCGTGATCGTAATGACGGCTTGGGGCAACATCGATCTCGCTGTCGAAAGCATCAAACGCGGCGCTCGCGATTTCATCCAGAAACCATGGGAGAACGAGCGCCTCATCTCCCTCATTCGTGTGCACGCCGAGTTGCACCAGGCATTGCGGCGCGCACGGCAGCTCGAACTGGAAAACCGTCTCCTGCGCGCCGAGGGCATGCCCGACTTCGTTGCCGCTGCGCCCTCGATGCAGCCGGTTCTCGAACTCATCAGCCAGGTCGGTCCATCCGATGCCAACGTTCTTATCACCGGCGAACACGGCACCGGCAAGGAAATCGTCTCTAAGCTCCTCCACGCGGCATCACCACGAGCGCGCATGCCGCTGGTTGCCGTGAACGCCGGCGGGCTTCCGGAAGGCACCTTTGAAAGCGAGATCTTCGGTCACGTAAAGGGCGCCTTCACAGACGCTCGCGCTGATCGCGTCGGACGCTTCGAACTCGCCAACGGAGGAACGCTCTTCCTCGACGAAATCGCCAATGTGCCGCTGCGCCAGCAGGCAAAGCTGCTCCGCGTGCTCGAAACCGGCGAGTTGGAACGAGTGGGATCTTCGCAGACACGCCGTGTCGACGTACGTGTGCTTTCGGCGACCAACGCGAATCTTCCCGAAGAGGCGAAGTCCGGAAACTTCCGCGAGGACCTGCTCTTTCGCATCAACACAGTCGAGATTCACTTGCCTGCGTTGCGCGAGCGCCGCGAAGACATTCCGCTGCTCGCGATGCATTTTCTTAGTCGGAATCGTTCGCGCTATCGCAAACAAATGACAGGCTTTTCTCCGGCCGCGATGCAGCAGATGTTGCAATATCCCTGGCCCGGCAACGTTCGCGAGCTTGAGCATACGGTGGAACGCGCTGTGCTTCTGTGCCGCGGGGAAGAGATCGAGCCAGCCAACCTGGCGATTGCCAACGCGAAGTCTTCCGCGCCCAACTTCGAAAATATGAGCATCGACGAGGTCGAGGCTTTGCTCATACGCAAAGTTCTCCGCCGATGCGATGGCAATATATCGCAGGCGGCTGAAGCACTTGGCTTGAGCCGCGCCGCACTGTATCGTCGTATCGAAAAATATGGCTTATGACAAGCGGGCGCGGAAACGCAATCCCTCGGCGGTTCGCCGGGCGTGGCTCTTTTGCTTTCTGCTTTCGCTTCCTACATTTCTGTTTGCCGGTATTTTGCTGTGGCAGCAGCAGGTCACCACAGCTCCGGCGCTGCTGCTGCTTTTCTGCCTTGTCATTTACTTGTTGCTGATTGCGGCGTCTCTTGTTGAAGGCGTCATGCGGCCACTCCAGACTCTCTCAAACGTGGTCTCCTCACTGCGTGAGGGCGATTACTCATTCCGAGCCCGCGGTGCAGGCACGCCCGATGCGTATGGAGAACTCGCTGGCGAAATCAACGCATTGGCTGACTTGCTCCAGAAACAGCGTGTCCGCTCGCTTGAGGCGACTGCGTTGCTTGCTCGCATCCTCGAGGTGATGCACGCCCCCATTTTTGCGTTCGATCGCGACAACTTGCTGCAGCTTGTAAACAACGCTGGAGCGCAGCTTCTGGGGCGTCCGCTTGCGCGATGTTTTGGCCACAGTGCCCGCGAACTCGGCCTGGATGCTCTGCTCGGGTCCGCCGACCAATCCATTCATTCCCTCGGCGCCAAGCCTTCGCGCTGGCTCCTCCGCAAGGCTCTGTTCCGGCAGGAGGGTGTCCCTCACACGCTGCTCTTGCTCGCCGATGTCAGCCAGCCCTTGCAGGAAGAAGAGCAGATCGCCTGGAAGCGCCTGATTCGTGTGCTGGGCCACGAGTTGTCGAATTCACTTGCCCCGATCAAGTCCATCGCCGGCAGCCTGCTGGCGCGTGCTGAAACCATCTCCACTGACGAAGCCACCGTACGCGATTTCCGAAGGGGCTTGGGTGTTGTCGAAAGCCGGGCCGATGCACTGCACCGTTTCGTACAGTCCTACCGCTTGCTCGCGCAACTGCCGCCTCCGCATCTCAAGCAGATCCAGGCTGGCCCTCTTCTGGAGAGAGTCGCATTGCTGGAGCAACGAGTGCCGGTTCAGGTTGATGCGGGACCGCCTGTGATGCTCAATGCCGATCCCGATCAGCTAGAGCAGATGTTCATCAACCTGCTCACCAATGCGGTCGATGCCTCGCTTGCCAATGGCGCTAAACCTGTACGCATCGGCTGGCGTCTTGCAGAGGCTGACCTTGTTGTGGGAATCGAAGACAGCGGGATGGGAATCGCGAATACCGAGAACCTGTTCGTGCCTTTCTACACTACCAAGCCAAAGGGAAGCGGTGTTGGCCTGGCGCTCGCGCAGCAGATCGCGCGTGCACACGGCGGCGAGATCCGGCTTGTGAACCGCGAAGATGCGCCGGGGGCAAGGGCGATCATCCACCTGCCACTACCTTGAGTGACTATCCCGCGGCCTGCGAGATCGAAACTACGTTGGGCTTGATCTCGGCTGCTACGACGCAGTTGCGCCCATTATTCTTGGCGCGATACAGTGCGGCATCGGCAATCTGAATCATCTCTTCGTAGTTCGTCGGGAATCCAGCGGCGACTCCGAAGCTGGCCGTGACAGAAAATTTCCGTTCACCTTCGCCAAGCATTGCATTCGCAAGAATCATGCGCAGATGCTCCGCGCGATCGCGTGCGGCTTCGAGATTCGAACCGGGCAGAATCAGAAGGAACTCTTCACCGCCATACCGACCCACCCAGTCGTAACTGCGCACGGCCCGCTGGAAGATTGCACCTGTCTCCCGCAGTGTCATGTCGCCGGAGACGTGGCCCATCGCGTCGTTGATGTGTTTGAAGTGGTCGAGATCGGCCAGGATGAGTGCCATCGGACTGCCGTCGCGCATCGATCGATCGACCTCGCCGCGCAGACGCTCCACGATGATGCGGTGATTCCACAATCCCGTCAGGCCATCGTGTTCCGCAAAATGCCGCATCTGTTCGCGCGTACGAACCAGTTCGGTTTTCTCCTTCTCCAGATCCTTTGTGCGATCCTTGACAGCTTCTTCGAGTTGCCGCTTCTGGCGCACCAGCTGGCCAACGCGGCGCCGCCACGCCCAAACCAGCAGCACCAGACAAAGCGCTCCCAGGCCGCGCTTGAGATAGACGTTCTGCCACCACAGAGGAACGATGGTAAACGAGAACGAAGCAACCGGCGATACCGTGCTGCCGGCCGCATTCACGGCTTCCACCTCGAAGCGATAGCTTCCGGGCAGCAGGTGCCGATAGTGCACAGTCAGTTCACGAGAATCTTCCCAGCCTGAATCCTGCTCACCGATCAGCCGATATCGGATGGCGATATCCTGTGTGTCCTTGAACGACAACAGCGCCATCGAAACTGTGAGCGCATTTGAATTCCACTTCACCGAACCGCCGTCAGTCACGTCCACCGATCCGAGCGAAACCTGCGAGATAGCCGGGGGAGGTGGTGATCCCGCGAACGCGTTTTGCGGCGCCATCAGATGACTCAGGCCACCTGAAGTGCCGATCCACATGCTTCCATCGCGATCTTCGGAAATGGCAAAACTATCCGTGTCGTTCCAGATGAGTCCGTCATCTTGCGTGAAACTGCGCCACATCTGTCCGTCGTACACCGTCACACCAGCGTCTTCGCCGACCCACAGCCACCCGCGATGATCCACCAGCAACGAGACAATCTCTTCCGACATGAGCGGCGGACGGCCGATGTGCTCCGCGCTGGCTATCTTGAACCCGTTGACCCGTAACTTCATCAGGTCCTGCGATGGACCCGCTGCCCACAAATTTCCATGCAGATCGATTGCAATCAGATCCGGCTTTATGCCGAACCCCGCGGCATCAATGGCATGCCAGCCATTGGAATCGAACTTGAAGATCCCTTGATCCGAAGCGGCCCACAAATCTCCCTTCGCATCCTTGCACATGTTCGTGAATCGGAGAGCGCTCTTCGGAAAGGCCGTTGATATCACTGGTTCCGGCTCCGCCTTCGGGTCAGATGGATTCACCGTGTACAACCCGCTCACAGTGGCGATCCACATCCGTTTTGGGCCGTCCACGAGCAGCCCATATACTGCCGGCATTTTCTCTTGTCTGCCGGCGAGTGTTTTGGGATCGATCCGGGTGAGGCTCCCCGCCATACTCCCCATCCAGATACCACCATCGGCGCTAATTTCCAACGAGCCGGCGCGCGAAACTTGAAATTCCGGCGAGTGCCAGATCTTAGGCGCATTGCCGCCAGCGGGAATCCAATTCAACCCGGTTTCCGTACCCACCCACATGCGTCCCTGGCGATCGCGAATCGAAGCCCACACCAGGTTGTCCTGCAGGCCATCCGCCTGCGTGTAAGCCTCCCAGCGATCTTCACCGACCCAGCGTTTCAAACCGTGCCCAACAACCCCCATCCAGATCGATCCTTCGCGGTCGACAAACAAACCCTGTACCTCGAAAGGCGAAATGCCATTGCGTTCCGTCACGAAACGCCAGTGATCGTTCTCCCACAGCACAATCGATGAGCCCTGCGCAGTCAGGATTCGCCCTTGTGAATCTTCAGCCAGCAATGGATACGGCTCCGCATTGGATTTGCCAGGCAAATCCCGCAAGTCAGCGCGGCTTCCATCCGGCGCGAGTTCCGCAATATGTTGATTGCTGCGAAGCCAGATGTTGCCATCGCGCGCGACCATCATGGTAAGCCACTGCTCTTCAGGGAGACCGAGAACCGTGCGCATCTGCGTAGTGCGGCCTTTTTGCATCCGGCACAGGTCCTTGTCGCAGCCGTACCAGAGCGATCCATCTGGGCCATAGAGAACGCTCCAGATGAACGTGCCTTGCAGGTTAAATGGCTCCGCAGCCCACTCGTCATGGCCGCGCCTGCGCAGCACAACTCCGCGGCTGCTCGAAACCGTCACGACCTCATCAGGTTTGTTCGAGGCAAATGTAGTTCCGGTTGGATGAGTGAACTCGTTCAGTGCGTATGGGAGTTTGAGATGCGCAAACTGTCCGTCTTTGCGCGCGAAGTAAACACCCGCCGTGGTGCCCACCCACAGCGTTCCATCCTGACTGACATACAGGTTGTCGATGATGCGATCCGGAATTCCCTGATTCGCCCCATAGCGCTGGAACTGGCTGCCGTCATATCGATACAGCCCATTCTGCGTGCCAACCCACAGATAGCCTGTGCGGTCCTGCTGAATAGCGGTGATGTTCAGATTTCCAAGACCCTGGGTATATTCGCGGAAGCTGTACCGTTGCGCCACGACTGACGCGCAGAAGGTGCATAGCAACGCCACTCGCGCGGCTAGACCCGCAAGAATCCTGACCGAGTTGGGTCTGCGATTCCGCAATGTGTGGTCTTCCTCACTGGACAGGGTGAGGGTCCTGCTCGCATAGGGGGTATCCTGAGCTTTCGACCGCCGGAATTCCCGACCCCATTCCATGCGCCGGACCTCGCCATCTTCAGTAACCCAACTATAGCGAGGAGCGTCCTCTCGGGACATGCCACTTTGGTCTAAGTTGTTGTCAGACAAAGGTGCACGGGTAATCCGGGGTACGTTACCACCGGCCAAGAAGGAGCAGAATCTTTATCTCTATGATTTCACCGGTGATGTCACTGAACTAGTCGCACACCAGCTCTGTTTCAGGAAACATGCCAGGAGCAGCTTCCCCGTCCTGTGCCGCAGGCGGCTCGGCGAAAAAGGCATTCACCCGGTCCAGCACTTCGGTCCCCGTCTTTGCCGAATAGATCGCCTTCCGCAGTTTGGCGCCCCCCGAAACTCCGTGCGTGAACCAGGTCGCAAACTGTTTCATCTTCCCGGCGGTCTCGCCCATCCGTGCATCACGTGGCAGTTCCCGTGTTGCTTCGGCTTCAGCGAGCAGCATCTCGAAATAGGCCCGGATCATGTGGTGCCGGTCAGAGAAGGTTGGCTGGTCGTAGTGCCTCGTGGCAGTGTATTGAGCAATCTGTCTGAAAATCCATGGGTTAGATGCTGCTGCTCGGCCGATCATAACGCCATTGCATCCCGTCTTCGCCACCATGGCTGCCGCATCCTCAGGTGTACGTATGTCTCCATTGCCGATCACCGGAATCCGAACCGCATCCTTGATCGCCGCGATCCACTCCCACCGTGCCTGCCCACTGTAGCCCTGCTCGCGCGTTCGGGCATGGAGGGCGACGGCATTCAGGCCCTCAGCTTCTGCCATCCGTGCCAGCTCCACGCACACGATCTGTGCATCATTCCAGCCCAGCCGGAACTTCACAGTGAAGGGAATGGTCACCGCTTTTCGGACGGCACTAAAGATCTCTCCAATCTTTGGCAGGTCACGCAGCAGGCCCGAACCGCCATTGCAGCCCACAACACGCTTTGCTGGGCAACCGAGGTTCAGGTCGACCGTGTCGAAACCTGTATCTTGCACAATTCGCGCTGCTTCCGCCAGTGTCTCGGCCTTTGACCCGAACAGTTGCGCGCCAATGGGGTGCTCATCGTCGTAGAACGTCAGGTAGCGACGTCGCTTCGATTCGCGCATACGCGAGAGCCCATCCGCCGACGTAAACTCCGTCATGAGCAGCCCACACCCCGACAGCCGATTCGTTACATCAGCTTCAACAGCCGCAATCTCGCCATCCTGATCCCTGTTCTCTGATCCCTGATCCCTGCTGAACAGGCTGGCATGTCGGATGAACCGTCTGAATACGGTATCCGTGACCCCAGCCATCGGAGCAAGCACCGTCGCGGGAGCCACGACAACCGGCCCGATTCGCATCTCGGCAGGCACACGAACTCCTTCGGGCATCGCGTGCTCGATGGGATTGTCCCAGTCCTTCTTTACCGTGAATCCCTTGCCAGCCACTTCATACCTCAATTCCAGATCACCCTGGCAATTCCGCAACCTGATAAACGAACGGCTTCCCTCTGGAACTCGGATTCCAACCTGCCTCGATTGCGAGTCGAATGTGTCCTTCTATCCTCTTCGGTTGAATATGTTGTTGCAAAGGCTCAATTCGGATCCATCCCGGTTTCTGCGTCTTAGCTGCCGGGTACTCAAGAAAAAGCTCCCGGAATGTTCCTTCCCCGGCCTTAACGTGAATTGAGATGCCCTTCCAACCTTCAGTTCCATACCACTGCTGCTCTCGATGCAAACGCCACTTCAGAGTGATTCCGTCAATTATCACGGCAGCTTCAATCGAGCGCTTCGCACGCGGCATGATCCTGTACTCCTGCTTCCAGCGAACGTCTCGATACTGGCGTCCCGGCCCGGAACACAACAAGGCCTCCGCACTCGGCGGAGGCCCACTATCTCAGAACTCCAGCAGCCTACTTCGCCGGAGCCGGCTTCTCAGCTTTGGCGTACTTACGGCGGAACCGCTCGACGCGTCCTGCCGTATCCACCAGGCGCTGCTTACCGGTAAAGAACGGGTGGCAGTTCGAGCAGATTTCCACGTGGATGTCGCCCTTGTGGGTCGACCGGGTCTCAAAATTGTTTCCGCAGGCGCACATAACCCGCACTGCATTGTAGTTGGGGTGGATTTTTTCCTTGGGCATCTAAAGACAGACCTTTCCTGCAATCTTCCTTACCTATTGTATTGAGATTCACGGGGCAGCGCAACGATTCAGGCTGCAACCGACGGGCTATCCCCTGTCTGCTCAACCGCAAGCCCATCCCCCGCCGGCTTCAACAGTGGCCAGCCCTTGCGCAGCACAAAGTCCAACCATGCCCCGGCCATCTGCGAGGTCACCACCGCCGCCACCACCAGCGTTGTATAGAACTGTGAACTGATGATCCCCGCATCGTAGGCCACGCTGGCCAGCACGATCCCCGGCCCGCCTCGCGCATTCGTCGTAATCGCCAGATTTAAAAGGTCCAATCCGCGGAAGCCCGCGATCCGTCCCGCCAGCGAAACGGAGGTAATTTTCACCGCGCAGGTCCCAAGGATAAATACCGCCAGCATCCCCCAGGACACACCTCGCGCAAGGTCAAGCTTCAGCCCGACAATCGCGAAGTACACAGGAACAAATACCGCAAACGCCACCTTCCCGATCGAGTCCAGTGCGTCGGCAAAAAGCCGCCGTTTCTTGTGCACCACCGCAAACCCTGCCAGAAACGCCGCAAACACAATGCTCACGTCCAGCGCTCCAGCCAGTGCGCAGTAGGCCAGCAACACGCCAATCGCATACCCCACCGGGCTCGTCTTTGCGATGACGTTGAACTCGGACTTATTGATCCTCTTCACGATCCGCGGCACCAACGTGAGTCCGAGCGCGAAGAAAGCGACTGTCAACCCAAGATGCATCGTCATCTTGCGCGGATCAAGCGCCTGCTTGCCCGCCGCAGCCGTTGCCATCGCCAGCGCCAGCCACAAAACGATATCTTCGAGAACCGCGACACCCAGCACCAGCCGCGCAAAGCGCGTGTGCAGGATTTTCAGGTCGCTGAAGATTTTTGAGACCACCGGAACCGATGTGACCGCTACGCCAACGGCAAGGATGATGATCATCGAGAGCCGGTTCCCATTGGGCCCTTCCAGCGACGGCCGGATCAGCATCGGCGCCAAAAGCAGCCCGAGTGCAAAAGGCAGCCCTGTCCCAACCATCGTCAGCCAGCCCACCTCGCGCCGCTCCTCACGCGTGAATAGCTGTTGTGTCTCAGCTCCGCTCAGGAACATCAGCAGCAGCAGACCGAGCCAGTAGATAAACTCAAGCACGTCGCTCTTATGCAGCGCCGATTGCGTCAGATTGGCGATTGCCGGGAACCGCCCCAGCAATGCCGGCCCGAGTACCACGCCGGCAAGGATCTCGCCGATGACTTTGGGCTGCCGCATCTTGACGAACAGCGCGCCAAGAAGTTGCGCAAGCCCAACGAGCAATAAAAGAACAAAAAGAACGGAAGTTAGAGAAGAAGTGGACAAGAGGCAGGCACCTTTTAAGTCAGATGCACAGAACCTGAGTTCCTACTGCCCTCGAAGCTTGGAGTTGCCGGATTTCTGCCACAAATGCGTTGTCCGCTAAGGCTTGCTTCTTGGCGATGAGCTCTGATTTTCCACGGAGAAGTGAAGTTGCCAGGACAACGGGTACTTAGGTCCTGTCCTCCAAATGCAGGGAACGAGTGCAAGCAAATTGACAAGGGGTAAAGCTATGGGACTGATTACGCCCAACGACTTTCAGAGTCTTCGTGAACTCTACACGGCACAACTTCGTTACCTGCTCTCCACCGAGAATCAGATCGTCGATGGACTTCCCAAGATGATTGATCACGCAGAAGAGCCTCAACTCAAGCAGGCTTTTCAATCGCACTTGCAGGAAACTCGCGTTCACGCGCAACGCATCCAGCGCCTGTTGACCGACGTGAAGGGTAATGCTCACGATAAGAAAGATCCGATTCTCACTGCGATCGTCGGCTCCGGCGAAAACATCACCAAGGAAACCGATCCCGGTTCAGTCCGCGATGCCGGTCTCATCGCTACAGCCCAAAAAGTCGAACACTACGAAATTGCTTCCTACGGCAGTGCCCGCGACTGGGCAGAAACCCTCGGCCTGACCGAACACGCGCAGATTCTGCAACAGACTCTCGACGAAGAGAAGCACGCCGACCGCCTGCTCACAGAAATCTCGCACAGCGCTAATCCGAAGGCTCAGCGAGAGTCGAGAGCCACAGCTGCTGCCTGAAACGAATCCTCATACCCGAATGCCCATCCGTTTCACGGATGGGCATTCAACGCCGATAAATGCGTTGTGAGTCCATCTGCTCCGTCCTGTCTGTCCCATCGGCTCACTGCGGTATGGGCATTCACCGACCTCCGGAATCTAGGTTGCCAGTACTCAGTTACCAAAAGTCGATTTCTGAACAACCTTGCACCTTTTAATCTGCAGATAATTCTTGCTCCCTCAAGGTGCGAGATCCGGGCATAGCCTCCATGAACGCGTTAACCACGTTCAAGTGGAGCCAACGTCCTCAGTTGGATGCTACCGAGACGCATAACTGGTCTTCAAAGGAAGAGCTCGTATGGCACCGGTCTACGGTCCTTTCGCACTTTTGACCATACAGAGCTAAAGGGACGGGTACATGGCCGCCGCCATTCTTCATTTCGGACAGGAGATTGATGAGTGCTTCCCTCTTCTGAGGCAGAGGGGTTATTCCATCCATTGTGTCCAGAACGGTTTCGATCTCCATCACGCCCGTCAATCTGGAGCCGGCTATGACCTTGTCTCTTCGACCGATATCGAAAATGAAGATAGCTGGCTTGCTGCTGACGAAGCCAGAAAGCACTTGCTCGTTCCTGCGATACTCTTCCACGTGAAAGCCGATCTTCAGTCCCCGCAGGGGAAGCAGGGATTAGCAGAATCTGAGAATTCTGACTATGACCTCGTGATACAGGCAGATGATTCGTCGCAGTGCTGGATCGCTAGCGTCGACGAATTGGTCCTTCTCGGACAGAGACTTCGAGGCGCCTCGCAACGCCTCACGGCAAATTCAAAACAGCTTAGACAGCAAGCTGCAATCACAATCGAAAAAACGCGAATGGAGATCGAGCGAGCGAAGGCGCAGTTTGAACAAAACCACCTGTCC